>Ga0335073_10001013_pt1 | contig 37158 bp, 26 predicted proteins | sample Lox_Sample_22_FD_207093 | JGI IMG/M metagenome (GOLD analysis project Ga0335073, IMG submission 207093) | Soil microbial communities from Loxahatchee National Wildlife Refuge, Florida, United States - Lox_Sample_2.2 | ecosystem: Environmental > Terrestrial > Soil > Wetlands | place: USA... | reverse complement strand
AAGATGGATTCGGTGTAGGCGAAAGCTTCGGGTGTATCGACGTCTTGCCAGTGTCCGTCGCCGACATCGAAGGATTTGAATTTCCGCTCGCGGGCTGCCTGGCGCATTCCATCGGACAGGGAGCAATTGCCATTTTTCTTTGCGGATTCGAGTCTGTCGAATAGGGCGGGGGTGCACAAGAACATGCCGGTGTCGAGCGCATCGAAGCGTGATAGGTCTTTACCGATGTCAACAATGTGATTCCCCTGCAGTTGAACTTTGGTTGCGTCGTCCAGATCGAAGATGCGATGGATGTTGTGATCCACGCCGAGAATGACCTCGTCGTCTGCCAGCCGTTGTTGGAGTAACGCTCTCGTGGTTTTCGGCTCGAAGATGTGATCGGCCATCAGCAGCAAGAAGGGATCACGAAGTTCTTCTTTGGCGGCCAGCGCCGAGACACCGTTCGCTTTGCAGTAATCGGGGTTTTCGACTAGCGTAACGGCGAAATCCCCGAAGCGCTGATCAGCAAGCCAGCGGCGGATCGCGTCAGCGCGATAGCCGACAACAATCACAAATCTGCCGATTCCCGCCCCGTGCGCTGACAGCAGAATGTGTTCGAGGAGTGGTGCGCCGAGTAGCGGTACGAGGGGCTTGGGAGCGTTACCGGATAACGAGGCGATACGGCTTCCGTTGCCCGCGGCAAGAATGAGGCATTCGTTTACGGCATTCACGGCTGGTACACCTGGTTTACGGACAGTAGAGCATCCTGCGAAGGGCGGCTTTTGGGCGCGTAGTCGAAATATTCGATGTTCACGTCCGTTGTGCCAAAGATGCGGGCTTCGGTGACGCTTCGAGTGGAGAGGGGAAACCAGAGAGTTCCTCGTTTCTGGTAGACCTGTACAAAATGCGTGCTCTTCGTCCAAAACGACGGATTCTTCGCCGGGCTGCCTTCCGCGCGCACCAGTGCGTAATCTTCCGCATCCACCCAAATACGTCCTTGGAATAGATATTTGTCCTTCCGTTTGGGCGCGACCTCCAGAACGTAGGCCATGCGGCCAACCACAATTTCTGCGCCGGCAACAGTGAACTCGTAGTTTGTGAAATTGAGTTTCGTGGTTGCGCGCAACTCGGGTCGAGATGTTTCTGATTCGGAATCAAGCATCTTGCGTAGAACGTGGGTGTTGGCCGCTTTCCATCCGTCTTCGGACACGACCTCGAAATTTTTCCTGCCGTTTTCGTCGCCTTGGACGCGCACAAGCATTTCGGCGCGCTTGTCTAGACGTGAGTTTTCCAGCACATACCGCCGCATCCCCTCGTAACCCGCAATGGAGGATTGCCTTTGCAGGTCCAGGGCAGCCATACGAGTCACGACTTCCTCGGCCGTTGGGAGCAAGCTAGAATCGTCCGCCGCATCAATCGAGGAGGTTTGAATCAAAAGCAAAGCGATTAACAAGAAAGAAGGTTTCATGTCTAAAACTCCAAAACGAATTTGCCGCGGTATTCTCGCCAAGAAGAATTGAAAAATCCCCCGTATCTCGCGCTGGCAAGATTGTTCTGCACGTCTCGGGGATCGAAGTGGTTGAAGAGGTTGAAGGCACCCACGCCCACTCGGGCGGGGATGTGTTTTCCGTGAAAGTACAGTTGGACGTGTCGTGAAACCTGAATATCGAACGACGAGAAGGTCGGGAAACGATCCACGTTGCGGGGCCCGACGTACTCGCGATATTCGTTCTGAATCGAATAGGGGAAACCGGTGTGCAGGTCGTAAACCGGTACGACTGTCAGTTTCCAAGGGGCCGCGATCGTGCCCCAGAACAAAAAGCGGTTCGGCGCGTCGAACGGCAAGCGGCCGCGAGCGGCCGGATCGATCACGGGTTGCGCAAGATTCCCAAAGAATTGATTCACATCGTTGAGGTCGCCGTAGGCGCGGGAACGCACATACGAGGCGTTCAGCAGATTTGAACCCGCTTTAAAACGCGCCGCCACTTGGAACTCTCGATACGAATCGGAGCCGCTATTCGAGAGTTCGAGGATTCCCGTTGTGCCTTGGGGAGCCGGCGAAACGATAAGGTCGTTTCTGGTATTGCGCTGCTCATAGGCGATGCGCAAAGCGAGGCTCGCAAGAACCTGCCGGTCGAGTTCCAAATTCCAGGATGTGCTTCGAGGGTTTTGCAACTTGCCGTCGATCTGGTTTTGATAAGACACAGAGCTGATCGGCTGTCCATTCTGGCCCAGGACACTTACGGTCCGATCGGGGAGGTCAGGAAACGTCGCCGCCAACAGTGGAACGCGATCGTAGAATCGTCCGATTCCTCCTTTCAGTAGCGTCTTTCCATCACCTGTAAGCGTGAGGAGAATCCCTACGCGAGGGGCCGCGTGCGTGGAACTTGTGATGGTGTCGTTGTCGAATCGGAAGCCGATGTCGAGAGTGAAGCGGGGAGTAATGGCCCACTGGTCGCCCACATACCAGGCAGTCTCGTTTTGCGCGATTTGAAACGATGTTGGGGAAGTGTAGGTGATTCGCTCTACAGGGAGATTGGAAACGCCATCTAACTCGACGGGTAAATAGGTCTGTTGCCCGTCATATTCGGAGTGCTCATAACTGAGCCCAACAATGAACTGGTGGGACCCTGCGAATTTCCAGGGAGCGAAGCGATAATTTTCCATCCAGCCAACCCGTGAGGTTTCGCGTTTCTGGCGATTAAAGAATCCGCCTTCTGTCGTTTCAAGCTCCACACGATACGGATCGTCACTCTGTGCCGTCACATCCGCGTTAAATCGTTTGTAGCTAAACTGCGAAGTCAACACGCCGGATGTGCCGACGAGATAGCTGTCCTGCGCGTTCATCTGATAACCACGCTGGTGAAAATCGGGCGTCGATTCCTGGGTGTTAAACGTGTTGAGGCCGAGGTAATCGAGTTTTTGCGGGTAGAAAGATACGGATGCATTGGCCGTGTGCCGTGAACTGATCGTGAAGTCGAGTTGTGTGTAGGAATCGAAGCTTTCGAGTCTGGAGTCCCTCTCAAACGGCGGAAGACTGTTCACCGGCGTTTCCACAAATCGATATTCAAACGATTGTGTTATGGCGATTTTGTCGCGCAGGAGTGGCCCCGTAAACGTTGTCCGCGGTGTTGACGAGCCAATGCCCCGGATGCTGCCGTCGCGAACCCGGAGTCGGGGCGTGAAATTCTGGATCGAGAAATGGAACTTTTCATAATCGCTGGTCTTTGTTTCGACGGTCGAAACCGCTCCTGTAAATCGGCCGTATTGTGGATCGTAGGGGTTCGAAACGACTTGCACTGAAGCGACGACATCCACGGGTAGATTCATCGCCGGACTGCCAGTGACCGGGTCGGTTACATTTGCACTGTTGACCAATGCGCCGCTCTGCGTATTGCGGGTGCCTTTGAGGTTGACGTGTCCATCGGGTCCCCGAACAACACCAGGAACGAGTGGAAGCGAACTCTCAAAACGTTCATCGACACTGGGAGCGTCGCGCAATGTCGTGTCGGAAATGGTTTCACTTGGAGCTGGGTCTTTTCCGTGTTGATCGGCTGTAACCACGACGGAAGCGCTGATTTCTACGGGTTTCAGTTCAAGCGGTAGGCGAAATTCATCGGCGTCGACACTGACTGTCTCGAGGACCTTAAGGCCCGTTGCTACTGCCTCAACGGTGTAGATTCCGAAGGGGACTGCTGGAAGTACATATTCGCCGGTCTCGTCCGTTGCAGTTTCGAAGGTCGTTTCTCCAGTGAGCACAACCTTCGCTCCAGCAATTGGCAATTGGCTGCCCGCAGAGTCGCGGACAAACACGGTTCCTCGTATGGTGGAGCTGGCGGAATTGGCCTCCTTGCCGCTCGTAGCGCTAACGAAGAAGAAAATGAAAACGAATGCGAACGAATATCTCTTGGTAGCGCGAAACCAATCCCGCCTGGGACCGCGACACATGATTCGGACAGGCGAAACTCCAGGTGCCCATACTGCAAATGTTCGTTGGTCTTGGTCCGGCTTCATTTACACACCGACCGTTCACATTGCATGGGCGATTCCAATGCGGACACGAACTGGTGGACACACGATGTGTTTTGCTATCAGTCGTTTGCTGGTTCCTAGGGACAGGGAAGTGCAATTTGATGACCTGCGAACTGTCAATGCGATGGCGGGAATCAGACAGTTCGACGCGTCTCGACATCCAGCCGTGGCACCGCACTTAACAAGTCTTGAGTGGAAATGGGCGTAATGCCTTGGACGAGAAGAGATTGTTACGATTTGCGAAGGTTGTAGTGCCCAAGACAAATGGAAATAGACGTGCGTACAGTGAATAGGATGTATTCACCCTTTAGCTGAGGCTTATGAATCCTCCATCCCAAAGGTGTGGGAGACCGTGAGCCCGATGTTGGAGATCGAAACCGGCAATTTTGCCATCGCGCGTTGGGCCCTGTGTCCGCCCAGTTCTCTCAAGGTCGTGAACTGGAACATCAATCGTGGTTTGCAGCTGCAAAAAGTCATCCAGTTTCTGGCGGGCGTGAAGCCAGACATCGTGCTCTTGCAGGAGTGCGATCTCAATGCTCGGCGTACCCATCACCTCAACATCACAAGGGAAATAGCGCAACAGCTGCAGCTGAATTATGTTTTCGGCCGAGAGTTTCAAGAATTAACGCAGGGTTCGCGGAGATCGCCTGCTTATCATGGCCAGTCCACGCTCTCTCGCTGGCCTCTGTCCAATTCGCGCATTCTGCGGTTTCAGAAGCAGTCCAATTTTTGGCGCCCCCACTGGTTCATTCCCGAGATCGATCCTTTTCAGGAGAGAATTGGTGGACGCTTGGCATTGATCAGTGAAGTCGATCTCGGAGGAAAAAAGATCGTCACCTATAATCTGCACCTCGAGAGTCGAGGGGAGGAGGGATTGCGCGAATCCCAAATCGAGGAGGCTTTGCAGGACGCCCGGCAATACGGTGCGGATACACCCGTTCTGATGGCAGGTGACTTCAATATGAATGTTTCCGTAGGGATTCCTGCCGTGTCAATTCGCGAGGCAAAGTTTCATGATGCTTTCGTGAATCAGCATCCGGCTACGACTCCTGGTTCTTTCTTCGAAGATGGGCGGGTCATTGATTGGATTTTTTTGCGTGGACCCGTTCGTCCGAGCCAGCCTCAGGTCTGCCGCTCGATCTCTGCATCCGACCATTACCCGCTCTCGGTTACGTTGACCTTTGACTAGTGGTGTCGAAGGTGTGACGCGCAATCGTGGACGCGTCGAAACATACGTGACACTCGCGTACGCGTGGTAGCTCACCGCGTTGCAAACAATTGCTCACAGAAGGTTTTCGCTTTGGAACTATGAATGCTGCTATTGCTTGGTGTAAGAATCTGGCAGAGCTGACCCGCAACGCAGTAGTCGGGAATCTTGTGGGTCCGGAGAAAAAATGCATTACATAACCGTAGCACTCAGACGCACGCCTGCTCGTCTTTTATTACGCGCATGGGCGTGCGTAATTGTGAGCGCTTGTTGGGGCTTCCCGTCGATTGCGCAAAGCACAAGCGAGGCAACCAGCGCGACGGGTGCGCACGGCGTTCGGGCCACGCACATTCTGGGTTTTGCGGACGCCCGCAAAAAAGCGAACGGGACTCTGTCGATTCAAGCCGAGACTTTGCAGTTTCAGAGCAGCGGGAATCCGGTGGTGGAAGTAAGGATCGCGTCTGTCCAAGATGTCGTTGTCGGCGAGATGAGTAAACAGGTCGGCGGTTTGCCCATGACCATGGGCAAGGCTGCGGCTCCCTACGGCGGGGGCCGAGTCTTGAGCCTGTTCGCTCACAGAAAATATGACGGTCTGGCTGTGCAGTATGCGGATGCCGACGGAGGAATTCACGGAGCGATCTTCCAGATGCATAAGGGGGAAGGAGAGCTTCTCAGAAAGGAACTCGTTGCAAAGGGAGCACGCGTCAGCGAAACAGCAACTCATGCGGCGAGACAACGCACCGCGGAGGCGACTAATGAAAGCAAGTAAGCGAACCTGGTTGATTCCACTCGCGTTCGTGACCTTGACGATTGTGCCGACTCACTTGCCGCGAGTGGCGGCCGAAGCGGTGGCGGCCACATCTCCCAGAGGCGACACTTCGGACAGCGCGCAATGGAGCGTGCAAGTGACGCAGATTGATCGCGGCGACGTAAATCTCGAACCGTCCTTTCAGATGGCTATCTATGAAAACCTTCTGGACGAATTGGGCAAGACCAAACGGTTTAAGCAGGTGTTTCGGGATGGCGACCGAAGCGCCACGAACGAAGCGAACCTGCTTATCCTGAAGACCACCGTGGAGCAGTACACACCGGGCAGTGAAACTCGGCGTGCGGTAACCACTGTGTCCGGTGCGACAAAAATAAGTGTGCGGAGCCAACTGTGCACGCGAGACGGTCACATCGTTCTCGAAGACACGGTTCACGGCAACGTCCGTTTTATGGGAAGCAACCTACGAGCAACGCATAACCTAGCCCACAATGTAGCGAAGACGATCAAACAAGCTTCGTTGTCCGAGCCTTCACTCCCCGTTTCGGCAGCGGTGCGCAGTGAACTCGATTTTGTCCCATGAGGGAATATTCGAGCCTGGCGATGTTGAGCAGTCGGGCCCGCCGAAGTTAAGGTAGTTGAAGTTGTGCAGCGATGACGGCGCTATTGGACGCTGTGCGGTTGCGATACCATGTGGGCCACATGAAGCGAACCGTCACTGCATTGGCGATGTTGCTGGTTTGGGGGTACACGGCGTATGCGTTGGATCCTGCGCTGGAACTGAGTCAGTACGCGCATACTGCGTGGAGAATCCGCGAGGGCTTTGCCAAAGGCACAATCAAAACGATCACGCAAACGCCTGATGGATATCTGTGGTTCGGCACGGAATTTGGCTTGTATCGTTTCGATGGTGTTCGGACGGTCCTCTGGCAGCCGCCCCGAAACGGGTATCTCCCCAGCAGTAATATTCGAAAACTCCTTGTGGCGCGCGATGGAACTCTTTGGATTGGCACGCATAGAGGGCTTGCCAGTTGGAAGGACGACAAACTAACCCAATACCCCGACGTTCCAGGACAGGAAATCGATTCGCTCCTTGAAGATCGTGAGGGAACGGTATGGGCGGGCGTAGAGACAATTCCCACCTGGCGGCTCTGTGCAATTCAAGAGCAAAAGGTCCAATGCTACGGCGAGAAGGGTGGTCTTGGTCTGGGAGTTGGAAGCTTGTTTGAGGACAGGAAAGGCAATCTCTGGGCCGGAACGGGGACCGGGCTTTGGAAATGGAAACCGGGTGCTCCGCAACTCATTCCACTGTCGGGGCCGGTCTCCGAAATCCACGCGGTCACGGAAGACAGTGAAGGAGATCTTGTCGTGACCACCCGCGCCGGGGTCATGAAACTTGTTAACGGAAAGGTCATACCATACCCACTTACATACAGTGGGCCAAGGTTCAATCCTCATTGGATGCTCCGGGATAGCAATGGCGGCCTGTGGATCGGGACGATCGATCAGGGACTCTTGCATGTGCACAAGGGAAAGACAGATCGGTTTTCTCAGGCCGACGGTCTATCCAGCGATTTTGTTCAGGATCTCTTCGAGGACCGTGAAGGCAACGTATGGGTATGCACCAATGACGGCCTTGATCGCTTTCGCGACTTCGCTGTCACTATGATTCCCGTGAAGCAGGAATCGGCTAATTCCTACGTTGAGTCAGTATTGCCGAGCTCAGACGGTAGTGTTTGGTTCGGCACTCGACATGGCTTGGACAAGTGGAATGAAGGACGTACGACCCTTTACCGGAAGAAGCGCGTACCGGTTGCGGGAATAGAGCGCGAGATTATCGATGCAGGCTTGCCGGATGATTTTCAGGCCTCACTCTATGAAGACCATCGTGGTTGGATTTGGGCCTTCTCGCGAACCGGGGCAGCATACCTCGAGAATGGACGATTCATTCCGGTGCCAGGCATGCCCGGGGGATATGCGCATTGCATCGCTGAAGACAGCGCGGGCGACCTCTGGATCTGCCTGGACCAAGGGCTGTTTCATGTACTTCAAGGACGCAAGGTCGAACGGATTCCCTGGGAGAGTTTCGGCCTTCAGGGCTTGGCTCTTGCGGTGGGGGCGGATGCTTCGCGCGGGGGCGTCTGGCTTGGATTTTCTGAGGGGGGCGTCGCGTATTTCAAGGACCATCAACTCGGGAAATCGTATTCGGTGGCGAACGGTCTGGGCAAGGGGCGGATCAGCAGCGTTCAAGTCGATCAGGACGGTACTCTCTGGGTTGGGACCGAAGGCGGTCTCAGTCGGATCTCAGAGGGGCGCGTAGTTACGTTAAGCAGCAAAAATAGTCTGCCCTGCGACTCCGTTCACGACATGATCGAGGACGCCAGTCGTTCGTTGTGGCTTTACATGGACTGCGGCTTGGTGCGCATTACCCGGCCGGAGTTGGACGCGTGGGTCACAAATCCGAAAGGGACGATCCAGGCCACGATCTTCGATAATTCCGACGGTCTCAGGTCGACTGCGCTTGCTGGCGCTCTGGGCCCGCGAGTTGGGAAGTCCAAGGATGGGAGATTGTGGTACGTGTCGGAAGGAAGTGTCTTCGTCGTCGATCCGAATCGTGTGGATCGGCGCCCTTATTCTTTTAACAAGCTTCCGCCTCCTGTACACATCGAACAGATTATCGCCGATGGGAAAACATACGATCCAACCGGTGAATTGCGCCTGCCTCCACGAATCCACGACTTGGCGATCGACTACACGGCGCTTAGTTTTGTCGCCCCGGAAAAGGTCCATTTCCGCTTTAGGCTGGAAGGGCAGGACCGGGATTGGAGGGAGGTGCAGAACGTCCGCCAGGTGCAATATTCGAATCTTGGCCCGGGCGATTACCATTTCCGCGTGACCGCGTGCAATAACAGCGGCGTGTGGAACGAGGCGGGGACGTTCCTCGATTTCTCCATAGCTCCGGCGTACTGGCAGACGAATTGGTTTCGGGCGGCATGCGTGGCCGCAATTTTAGCGATACTCTGGGCCGCTTATCAGCTGCGCGTTCGCGCTTTACACCAGCGTCACACATTATTAGAGCGTCACGAAGGCGAGATCAGTGCGCTGAACGAACAGTTAATGAAGGCGCAAGAGGAAGAGCGAATGCGGATCGCCGGCGAATTGCACGACGGCATTCTCCAACGGATTACTTCGATTTCTCTCGAGCTGGCGACGGCGACGATTGCACTTCCTGCCGATTCGGAACCCAAGGCGGAAGTTCGCGAAGTGGAGAAAAGGCTCATCGAGGTGGGTGCCGAGATTCGTCAGTTGTCTCATAAGCTTCACCCAGCGGTGCTGCATGAAAAGGGTCTGCCGACTGCTCTGTCGGCCTATTGCGAAGAGTTCAGCGAGATACGAGGCATTCCCATTTCTTACAAGGCTGATGAGAATGTGGACGAATTGTCGCCCGGGGCTGCGCTCTGCCTCTACCGCATCGCGCAGGAAGCGCTCGGCAATGTGGCGAAACACGCGAACGCCAGACAAGTGGAAGTGCGGCTGACCCGCTCGAATGGCACAGTATGTCTTTGGGTGTCCGATGATGGGGTCGGTTTTGATTCCAGCTTAAGCGAAACATCCGGAGGACTGGGGATGATCAACATGCGAGAGCGCGTGCGCCAACTGAATGGGACGTTCGAATTCGAAAGCGCGCCAGGACGCGGAACCAAGCTGAAAGCAGAAGTTCCCTTTCGCCCCGCGTCATAACTTTACTGCAGGCGTCCTCGGCAAAGCCTCGAATCAACGCGGGGCTCCTTACAGGTTGATAGTGAAACGCTCCCTTTCCCCAAGGAGCATTCTTCGTGCAACTCAGAACTGGAGCTTGAGGGCGAGCTGGATGGAGCGGGGGCTGCCGATTTGGTAGAGAGGGTTGAAGCGGCCATAGGCGCCGCCCGAGCCAAGGCTGCTCTCTAGAGTCTGGGTAGACTTGCCGAAAAGAGGAATCGGTCAAAGTATTGTCGGGAGGACCGAAATCGGGATGGTTGAATATATTGAAGAACTCAGACCGGAAGCGGAGATTCCAACTTTTCGGTTAGGTGAAATTGCCGCTGCAGGGCAACATCGGCCTGCCAAGCTCCGAAACCGCGAAGCACATTACGCCCGAAATCGCCCTGCTACCGGCGGGCGGTGCAGTAAACGCTGCTGGATTGAATGGCTCGCCTCCGGGATATTGAAGGGGACTTTGCGCATAGTTGCGACCTGGGAGCCCGGAACAGGAGACGGGAGAGTACGCTAGGTTGTAGTGCTTGGCAGTGCGGGTAGCACAGCCAGCACAGCCGACTCTTAGCTGTGCGGTCATCTAAGTCAGCGTGTACGACTTCAGTTGGCATGAGTTTGCTCATGTCGCCGTGTCAGGGCACGAGTTTACTCGTGCCGTAATCATGCGCAGCGCGTCGGGCTTTAGCCCGGTCGCAGCCGATCCTCAGCGGCTAAAGCCGGATCATTGCCTGTGCTTCTTACGGCATGACTGAAGTCATGCCCCGACACGAGTCGGGTGAGATAAGATGTGGGCGGCCATGGAGAGAGCCCACAAACGAAGAATTGTCGCGCTAGGCATTTTCACGCTGATTGTGCTGGCGTGGGGGCGTGTGGCTTACGGGTTGGACCCGGCGCTGGACGTGAGTCAGTACGCGCACACGGCGTGGAAGATTCGGGATGGTTTTTCGAAAGGCGCGATTTACTCCATTGTCCAGACGTCTGACGGCTATCTGTGGCTGGGTACCGAATTCGGGCTACTTCGGTTCGATGGTGTCAGGGCCGTCCCCTGGCATCCGCCAGCGGATCAGCGTCTTCCTTCCAACTATATTACGAGCCTGGCGGCTGCCCGCGATGGGACCCTTTGGATTGGCACGCTTAAAGGGCTCGCTAGCTGGAAGGACGGCAGGCTTAAAGAGTACCCGGAGCTTGCTGGACAGCTTATTGCGAGGCTCCTCGAGGACCGTGAAGGCGCGGTATGGGCCGGAGCGTTGGCGTTTCCTCCGCCGGGGCGGCTCTGCGCAATTCACAATAGCAACGTCCAATGCTACGGGCAGGACGGCGCTCTTGGCTCCGGAGTGCTCAGTTTGTACGAGGACAGCAAGGGCAATCTCTGGGCTGGAGTGACGGACGGGTTGTGGCGATGGAAACCTGGCCCGCCAAAACTCTATGCCCTGCCGGGTGAGTTGAACGGGATTCAGGGCCTGGCGGAAGACAAGGACGGTACACTTCTAGTTTCCATGCGCGGCAGAGTTGCGCACTTCGTGAATGGGAAAACGGAGACAGCGTATCCGTATCCAGCTCCTGCGAGGCAGGTTGAAGCCTTAAGGCTGCTCAGTGATCGCAGCGGCGGTCTGTGGATTGGAACTTCGGCCCGCGGCCTTGTGCATGTACACCAAGGAAGGACAGATGTGTTCGGGCGGTCCGACGGCCTTACTGGCGATGATGTTAACGCTCTCTTTGAGGATCGAGAGGGCAATATTTGGGTAGCTACGATTAACGGCCTCGACCGCTTTCGTGATTTTTCTGTCGCCACGTTTTCTGTGAACCAAGGTTTGTCGAGCGCCTTTGTCGGCTCCGTGCTAGCGGATACCAATGGAAGCGTTTGGCTCGGGACTTATGGTGGCTTGAATCGATGGAAGAACGGGCAATTCGCAACTTACGGCAAAGACGGCGGAAGACTCAATGGACATGGGGCGCATGCTCTTTTTCAGGATGATCGCGGGCGAATTTGGGCATCCACGAGGGGCGGGCTCGGCTACCTGGAGAACGATGGGTTTATTCCCATACGCGCCGTTCCCGGCGGAGAGGTGACTTCAATAGCCGAGGACACTGCGGGGAATCTGTGGATCGCCGACATGGATCACGGCCTTTTTCAGTTGTTCCGGGGCGGCGTGGCCCAACAGATTCCATGGGCCAATCTGGGACGTAAAGACTATGCCTTGGCTCTAGCCGCAGATCCGTTGCAGGGCGGCCTATGGCTTGGGTTTCTTAAGGATGGCATTGCTTATTTCGTTGACGGTCACTTACGCGCGACGTGGTCAACCGCCGACGGGCTTGGCGACGGCCGAGTCACTGACCTTCGAGTCGATCCGGACGGGACGGTCTGGGCCGCGACGGAGCACGGGCTCAGCCGCTTAAAAAGCGGCCGCATTGCCACGCTCGCCAGCAAGAACGGATTACCCTGCGACTCGGTTCACTCGGTGATGGAAGACGACGACCGTTCGTTCTGGCTGAACATGGCCTGCGGTCTGGTGCGCATTACGCGTCCCGAGTTGGATGCCTGGGTCACCGCAGTGGACAAAAACAAAGATCCGAAACTGGCAATCCAAGCCACGGTTTTCGACAGTTTGGATGGAGTGAGGAGCGCGGCCCTTTCTTACGGCTACGCGCCGCACGTCGCCAAGTCCCCGGATGGGAAACTGTGGTTTGCAAATCTGGACGGCGTCGGCGTCCTCGATCCGCGCCACTTGCCCTTCAATAAACTTTCGCCGCCAGTACGCATCGAGCAAATCACCGCGGACCATGAGACCTATTGGCAGAACTGGTCCGGCGATGCATCCTCCTCGAAGCCGAAGCTGCCGCCACTGGTGCGCGATCTGACGATTGATTACACCGCGCTGAGCCTAGTGGTGCCGGAAAAGGTGCGCTTCCGCTACAAGCTAGAAGGCTGGGATCGCGATTGGCAGGACGCGGGCACTCGCCGGCAAGCGTTCTATAACAATCTTGCCCCACGCAAGTACCGCTTCCGCGTGATGGCTTGCAATAACAGCGGGGTGTGGAACGAAGCGGGCACATTCCTGGATTTTTCCATTGCTCCGGCGTACTGGCAGACGAACTGGTTCCGCACGCTGTGTGTGCTCGCGTTTGTGGCGATCCTGTGGGCCGCCCACCGCCTTCGCGTCAGAGTTTTGGAAGACCGCCAGGCGACCTTAGAACGCCACCAAGCTGTGTTAGAGCGTCACCAGGCCGAGATCGGTGCGCTGAATGAACGCTTGATGAAAGCGCAGGAGGAGGAGCGGATCCGCATTGCAGGGGAACTACATGATGGTGTTCTCCAGCAGCTTACGTCGCTCGCTCTCCAGTTGGGTACGGCGACGCTTGCGCTTCCAACCGATTCAGAAACCAAGACGGAAGTTAGTGAAGTGGAGAAAAAGTTGATCCATGTAGGTGCGGAGATTCGGCAACTGTCGCATGAGCTTCATCCTGCGGTGCTGCACGAAAAGGGCCTTCCGGGTGCACTGTCCCTCTACTGCGAGGAATTCAGTACCACACGCGGCATTCCCATTTCGTATGAGGGCGACGAAAGTGTAGAGGAATTATCGCCCGGGGCAGCATTGTGCATCTACCGTATCGCCCAAGAGGCGCTCGGCAACGTGGCGAAACATGCCCAGGCCAAACAAGTGAAAGTTCGGTTGACCCGATCCGACGATCGCGTTTGCCTTTTGGTGTCCGATGACGGTGTCGGCTTTAATCCCGACGGAAGCGGAAAATCCGGAGGGTTGGGGCTGATCAATATGCGAGAGCGCGTCCGCCAACTGAACGGAACGTTCGAGTTCGAGAGCAAGCCAGGACACGGAACCACGGTGAAAGCCGAAGTTCCTTTTCGACCGGCGTCGTAACTGTGTGAGCACCCTCTGCCTACTCAGGCGTCCGACCGATCGCGTGGATGATTTCGTCGTTTGCTTGTGTGTAATCCAGTTGTGATTGCAGAAGCAATGTCCGGGCATCGAGTTCCTGTGCGGTTGCCATGTTGGCCTGAGAGCTGAGAGCTTCGCCTCGTACCAGTTGCTGTTGCAGAACGCGATTCGATTCCGTGCGCAAAGCGAGGAGTTCCTCAGAGACCTTGCACATTTCCTGGGTCCTTTCCAGTTTGTTGTACGCGGTCTGCACGGCCAGTTCCACCTCGTCGGAAAGCCGGGCAAGATTTTCCTTCGCTTGGGATAGCTGAGTGTCGCGCTCGCGAAGAAGCGCGCGCTTGCGGCCGGCGTCGAAAAGGTCGTAGCTGAAATGAATACCGAAACTCCCGAAATTGTGGGCGAGGAATGGAACGTTGTTTTGGTAGCTGTAGCGAGCAAAGGCATCGACATCCGGAACGTAGAGATCTGTTTTTGCCAAGCGGACCGCGGCGTTCGCCTTTTCGACTTCAAGGCGCGCTTCGAGGATTTCAGGATGGGATGCAAGCGCCTCAGTCACACACGTCTCGCGAGCGCAGGGCAGCTCCGCGTCCGCGGGGCTGAGATCGAGGTCCAACGCCGTTGTCAGTGGCAGTCCTATGGCATCGTTGAGCTGTAGCTTGAGGTCGGAAAGCTGCAAATCCGTCGTCAGCAATTCCTGTTTTGCCTGCAGCAGTTGTGCGCGACTTTCGATCAGGTTCTCTTCGAGTGTGCTGCCGTATTTCACCTGCTGGATACGTTCGCTTTGCATTTCCTCGCATGCCTTGATTCTTGCTTCGGTGGCGGCACGATGAACCTGGGCGATCAAAACTTTGTAATAGAGCTGGTGAACCCTGAGGGCAACGTCGTTCTCGGTTTGTTGCGCCCGCTGCCGAGAAGCTTTCAGCTCCGCCTGCGCCATGTCGTTCAAGGGCCGGATTTTGAGGAGTGTAGTGAGGGGCTGGGTGAGTTGGGTGCCACTCGTCGTCAAGTCACGTCCACCCTGGTTGAGGATCGAGTTTGCGGAAGGCACGGGAGTGCCTGCGAGCGTGCCGAGACTACCAGCATCGATCTGTATGAGCTGCGTATCGGTGATATGCACGAAACTGCTCTCATTGCGAATGGTGGGAAAGTACGCGCTTTTCGCAGCCTCCTTAACGTGTTGCTTCTCGTCGACTTTGTATCCGGCGATGCGGACGTTATGGTTTTGCTCCAGAGCCAACTGAACGGCTTCCTGCAAGGTAATGTGACGAGGAGAAGCGGTAGCCCGCGGTTCCTGAGCGAGGGCAAGTTCAGCGCACAGCAGCGATACAAGCATCAGCGATAATTTCCATTTCATGAGTGCGGCTCCTTGACCGGCTGCAGCGAGCTGAGATGCCCGTAATTGAGAGGCGATTTGCGCAGCAACGCAGTAAGCAGAAGGCCCACAACACAAGCCGCCGCTACGAGAAGGAACCCCTCGTTGAGGCACAAGGCGTATGCCTGAAGACGCAGACGGGCTGCGATTAGGCCAACGGCACGCGCCCCGGCCGCAGCCGCGCCGGATGATTTGGCGTAAGTGCCCGCAGCCAAGGCGTTGAGATTCCCATCGGTAATCCAACTCCCACCCGTTACATGCAGACCCAAAAGGTTTGAGTGGACCTTCTCCCGGATGGCGAGAAAATGGCTCAAGTAAACGGCCCCAGTGGTTCCGCCAAACAAACGAATGGTGTGAAAAAAGGCAGAGAATGTCAGAGCCCACTGAGGCTTCGAAAGCCCGCCCGAGAAGATTGCTTGGAGGACGATGCACCCCACGAGACCAATAAAAGCAAACGATTGCCCGACACCGGTGAGCAGCTCCGTGCGGTAGTAGTTCTCCGCCGACCAGGCGGTGGTGTATCCGGCATTCAACCAGCAGGCAAAAGCGATGCAAGCGAATCCCGTGGCCATCAGTAAACGCGGATCCAATTTGCGGAGCAGAAGCAGAGCGGCCGTAAACGCGACGAGCAACAGGGGAACAGCGCTCCAGATTACGGCTGGGCCGATTTGACTGGCTTCGAATCCGCGAATGGCCAACGACTGAGGAATCAGGATGATCGTGCCGGTGAGAGTAAATCTAAACCAGAACAGGAGGGTGCCGAGCAGCACCGTGTTCCACTGCCAAAGATAAGGAAGTGCCACGAGGGGGTTGGGGCCGAGCAGCCGTCGTACGAGGGCGCATAGCAGCAAAAACGATCCTGCGAGAAACAACCCGGTGAATGCGCCGGAGCGCCACCAGTCGAGCCGCTCTCCTTGCTGGAAGGCGATAAATAGCAAGGCCAGCCCGGTGCTCAGATACAGGAAGCCAACGAAGCTGGGCACTGGATCATCTTTTTTTCGAGGAGGAGCTGACGGTATTCCACGGTAGATACAGACCATCATCACCGGCGCGATCAGGGCGGAGTTCCAAAACATCCAGTGCCATGAAAAATGATCGCGGTACCAGCCGTAGAGTGACGGCGCAATGTTGACGGCTCCATCTACAAACGTCGCGTAGAGCGCGATGGTAAAAGGAAGGAACCGGAGCGGAATATTGCGAAGAGCAAAAGTCAGAGTGAGCGGGTAAAACGTGCCGGACGTCAGCCCAGCGAGAACCAGCGCCGCAACCAGCAGGCTGTAATCGTGGATAAGCGGAAGGAGAGCGCAAGTCGCCGTGAATAGTCCGGCTGCGAACAAAAGGACCCGTCGTGGGCCGAGTAACCCTCCGAGGAAGACGGTAAACGGTCCAATGAACATAAGGGCCGCGTTATAGGCGCTGTCGAGCCATGCGCCATTGTCGTAGCTTACTCCAACGTGCCCCTTCAAATCGGCGAGCCCGAGCGAAAGCATGCGACCGGTCAGCGTGACCAGTCCGGCGCCGATAATGACGCCGAGAATTCCCAACAAAGGACGCGTGGAAATTTCCGAAGGAATCGCCGCCGCTGTGGCGTGAGCAATCTCGGTCGAAGTGGGGAGACGAGTTGTGATCGCTGTGGCAGCCATGAGGCTCTGCTATCGCTTTGTACTTATAGTGGCAATTACAGAAAGGCCTGGCCGCAGTTTGGAGGCGATGCCGAAATCCTGCAGCCCGATCTTCACGGGAACGCGCTGCACGACCTTCGTGAAGTTACCGGTAGCGTTGTCGGGTGGCAGCAGCGCAAACTGCGATCCGCTGGCGGGAGCAATCTCAATAACTTTCCCGCGAATCACTTGCCCAGGGTAAGCGTCGATACGAATTTCGGCCGGGTCGCCGACTTTAACGTTGGTTAGCTGGGTTTCGCGATAGTTCGCCTGAACCCACTTTGTGACATCCACGAAAGATATGACCTGCGTCCCGGGTGATACCAACTGTCCCGGGCGAACCTGCCGCTCGCCGACGGTACCGTCACCCGGCGAATAGATCTTGGTGTACCCGAGATTCACCGTCACGGCAGCGAGGCTCGCCTCCTTCGCGCGGAGGTCTGCCTGGAGTTGCACTTCCTGGGATAAGAGAACGTTTTTCGTGAGACGCTCGGCTTCGGCGGAAAGTTCACTGCTGCGCAAACCGGTCCTGGCTTGAGAAAGATCGGCCTCACGGCTGGAGAGCTGCGCCGACAGACTCTCCTCATCAGCGACGACGGCTTCAAGTTTTTGTTGCGTCGCAGAATGGGTCTGAAAGAGATTTTCCTGCCGTGTTCGTTCCGATCGTGCCCGCACGAGACCTGCTTCAATCGCTTCCTTACCGGCCAGCGCTGCCGCAATCTGAGCTTTGGCCTGATCGATTCCTGCCAGCGCTTTCGCAATTCGCGCGTCTTGCAATTCGCGCTGGCGGAGGTTGTTGTTTATCGCGGCCTTCGCAGCGGCAACGGCCGCCTTTGCTTGGTCAACCTGCGCCTGGTAGTCATCGTCTTGCAGTTCGACGAGCAGATCTCCTTTGTGCACCTGCTGATAGTCGGTGACATGCACGGTGCGAACGATACCGGCGACCTTGGTGCTAAGCGGCGTAACGTCTCCGCGCACGTACGCGTCGTCGGTGATCTGTTCGACTTTGCCGCCTTCCCATGAGTTCCAGTTCCGGGTGACGGTGACCAAGATGGCGAGGGCGAGCAGTAAGACGAACAGCGGCGTGGCGTATTTCTGCCACTTCGGCGTAGACACAGAAGGCGTCGCAGTCTGTTCTTTACTTGGAACTGGAGGTTTCTCGGCCGGCGCAACGGGCGCGGCGTGAGCGGGAGCAGCAGTCATTGGTCACGCTCCTTCGTATGCGAGAAATCGAACGGCGATAGAATGTTCATTTTTTGCTTTCTCATAAGACTCGGCAGGCACTTTTGCACCTGTCGAAGGCATATGCCCATCCTAGGAACAGCAAGGCCAATGCCAAGCGCAACGAGCGTAAGTTGATGAGTCTTCAACGCGTGAGAGAAATGGATTGATGTCGAGTGTCAGGAGTGTCGTAGGTGAGACACCACGACACGACGCATCTGTATCGTTTCGCGGTACCGACGAGGCGCGGAAGGCTCAGCCGCCGGGTACTGTCGCCGACTTACTCAAGGACATGGTTAGGGACGCAACATTGCCGGAGAGGGCCAGGAAGGTTTGCAGTCTAGGCGGGACCAAATTCTGCGGCCCTTCCGCACAGCAAATCCACACCGTTTCTTGCAGGTGCTCGAAGGAGTGTTCGAAGCCGTTTTTTCCAAAGGTAGCCTTTTCCTCCAGACGATCCGCCATATTGTCCAGCATCTCGCCTGACTGATAGTCGAACTGCTGCTGGGCCATCCGCACGGGTTCAGGCAATTCGAAGCCGGGGAGTTGAACGCGATATTTCCATAACGCAATTCGCATCAAGAAGAGTGTGCGGAGTTCCGGTTGCCATTCCCTGATTCTTCTGCGAAATGCTAAGTCTTGGTTACGGGACGGGCCGAACTCGAGGGCCACAGCATCTGCGAGGCCGCGCACACTATCGAAGTTTTTGCCTATTGTTTCGCGCAGAGAGTAGCTGCGTACGGCGGCAACGCGAACGTCGTTGGAAACCGGCTCGCGCGCAAATTGCGCAAGAGATCGCAGGGTAGCAATGAATGTTTGCTTCATCTCCACCACAGCTGGTCGAGCCCATAGCTGGTCAAAGGCAAGCCACATCATAAACAGGCCGAGAAAAATCCCCACCACTCTGTCCCTTGCCGGTTCGAGTGAGGTCTGCATTCTGAATTCCGTGAGATGAATGAGATAAAACGCGATAAGTATCTGCACGCCGCAATAGGAAAGGCGGGGACCAGAGGTTGCGATCCAGGCTGCCAGAATTGTGACCGCGAGGAACAGAACGGTAAAACCGGCGATGGAGTCGAGGTACGGCAGTATAAGGATCTGCGCCCCCATGCCTAGGACGAAACTCCCGATGATCGCGCCGCTGATGCGCAGGATTTGTTTCTGGTGCGAAGCACCGATGGTGGTGAGTGCTGTAAAAAAGCAGGTTGTAATCGCCGTGCTGATGCCCGGCCAATCTTTCGCGTTGTAAATGACGTAGCAGAGACTAGCCGCAAGACAACCTCGCAGGCCAAACAGGATATGCTTTGGATTGGTCAGGGCGTCGGTAACGAGAAAACTGCTCGGGGGATCCGCGAGCACTGGTTCTGGCGCGAACGCCCGTGCCGACTGGGATCCGGAAAAGACATCGGGTATCAAAGCGACCGTAACCTCCATCTCGCGCAACAGCGGGACGCTACTCTGAGCATCTAGTGTCTCGATAGGACTTGGGATGCGATCCTCGAGGAGAGCGGTTTGGATTTGCGCGATGTTTCTCTCCGCCCTGTGCATCCGCGCGCGATCCTGATCAGAAGGCTCGAACCTGAGATTCATCAGGTTGGCCGCAATGTCCAGGAGCCGTACTGCCAACGCAACTACCGCGCCCATCTGTTCGACGTAGTGCGGAGAGTAACCCGATCGCTGCAGATTGCTCCGTAGCGCGGAACCTCCCGCGAGGGCGAGACGCGTGATTTGTGTCTGCGTCTTGCTGTCCACCGTGGGGCCCACGCTGTAGCACTCAAGGAGTTCTCTGACCGCACCGAATCGCTGGTTGACGGATTGCAGAACGTCGTCGCGGGGCACAATCTCCGCGTAGACGAGTTCGCCCAGCGCGGTGATGATGCTGGCCAGCGACAGCGCAGCAAATGCCCAAAGTGTGCCTTCTACTCGCTCCGACGCTGGAACGTGACGATCCCAAAGCGGAATAGTGACGATAAGGAGATAACCGAAGCGAGAGATGGCAGCATGATTCGTCAGGGCGCTGAGCCCGTAAAACGTCAAGAACAGCGTAGCGATGACCCAAAACAGACGCAGCGTTGGATCGCTCACAAAGAAGATCGCCCCGGCGAGCACGTACGCGGCGGCGAGAGCGTCAGAAACCATGACAGTCGCGGCGGCTTTTAAAGTCTCGCTTGAATTTTCCCGAGAAAGCGTAACCGCATACAGCGCCGCATAGGCGGCGTACGGAATACGAAAGACCATACAAATAATCATGACGATTGTGGCTGTGCCAACCATGCGTGTCACGAGGGCCCCTCTTCCCGGATAGGGGCGCAGTTCCTCCTTGAGAAATTGCCAGAGCCAGACTGGCGAAGAGATAGGCTGGACACCGCTAGGGACGGCGTAAGCCATGTCAATTTCCGCGGATGGTAACAACGGCTGACTCGCCGATGCGGAACAGGTCCGGTGTGGGATTCTCGACACGTACGCGGACGGGGTAGCGCGACGCGAGGCGCACCCAGTTGAGCGTTCGCTGCACTTCGGGCAGACCTTTGTCGAGCTTTCCGATGACGTCGGGATCGGGTGTGACCCCAAAACCGATGCTGTCGACGACACCAGAAAATCGCACACCCGGTTTCGACAACGCGTAAACGTCGGCGTGCATTCCGGGCTTGATGTGCGGGAGTTGTGCCTCACGGAAGTTGCCGATGACCCACCAAATCCGGGCGTCGATCAGCGTGAAAATCTGCTCGCCGGCGTGGGCGTAGGCGCCTTCGGAAATCGTCAGATTCGTCACGATTGCATCAAAGGGTGCATACACGCGGCAGTTGTCGAGGTTGTACCGAGCGTCCTTCACTGCCGACGTTCGCGCGCCTCGTTGGTTGACCAACGGCTCAAGCGTGTTCACAGCGTGGCGTGCCTGATCGTGTTGCGCCTTGCTTCCGTCGAGCGCGGCCCCGGAATGCTCGTATTGCGCGAGCGCGGATTTGAGTTCGGCTTGCGCCAGACGAAGTTGCGATTCGGCCTGTTTCAGAGCTTCGGCCTGCGCGATCTCGTACGTTTTGGCGCGGTCGACCTGATCGACGGTGACAAACTGCTTTGCAAGCAGTGGCTCAAGACGATGCAAGTTGTTGCCGGCGTATGTCCACTCGGCTTGTGCACGCGTGACGCCTTGCTCGGCATGAGCCACGTCGGCCCGCGCTTGCTCGATGTTCGCCGACGAGCGCGTTACATCGGCTTCCGCGGTCTGAATGCCGGCTTGTGAGACGGAAACCGCGCTTACCTGTGCTGCAATCCTGCGCCGTTCATCGACGATCTGTCCTTCGAGTGTGTCTTGCTCGGAATTGGCTTTTTCCATCCTGAATTGGTAAGGCCGTTCGTCGATTTCAAACAGCAGTTCCCCTTTCTTGACGAATTGGTTGTCGTGCACATTCAAGTAGATGATCGGCCCTTCGACTTGCGGTGCAATGCCAATGAAATTGGCGAATACTTCGGCGTCGTCCGTGCGCGGAGCGTGGTTGGTGTGGTAAAGCACGCCCAGTCCCAGAGCGATCGCAGCGAGCACTACGCCGATCGTCGTTGAGCGGCCAAGCTGCTTCGACGTTGCGTCAGTTGTGGAAACGGTTTCCATTTTTTGCACCTCGCTGACAGAAATCGTCAGTAAAAGAAAATGAGCCACAGGGCGAATGTCAAAGTTGCCGCGAGACTTGGATATAGCAGGACCGGGAGAGCCGCTTTAATTTGCAAGCGCAGCAGCACGAGTCGGATGGAAGCCGTGAGGGAGATGGCCACTACGAAGCAAATCAGCCATGCCGGGAAAAATGATCCGAGAATGTCAACGGAAGGCGCTCGCGAGCAACTGACGAGCAGCGGAGCAACTAAGAAAAACCAGAGTCGACATCTTGGAGGCCAGACATTTCGTAGAGGGGTCATGGCTTGGGTCCCCCGCTGTCCGGCCGGATCACATCGCCGCTGCGAAACGCCAAATCTGCCAGCGCGTTGAGCACTTGGGTGCGGGCAAACACGTCGGTGGAGCGAGCTTGTGCGAGAATTCGCTGCGCGGCGGTCACATCCAGCAGATTACGCAGACCATAATTGTAGGATTCAAGAGCTGCGTCGTAGGACTGGCTCGCCGCTTCGAGTAGCGCAGCGGCAGCCTGACGTTGTCGAAGGGCCGTGTTGAAATTGGAATATGCGGCCCACACTTCGTTGGCAATTTGGTCGCGTGAACTGGCGAGCTGAGCCTCGCTTGCGCGAACGTTGGCTTCTGCCTGAGCCAGCTTATTTTTTCGTGCGCCTCCGTCGAAGGCAGTCCAATTCAAGCTAAACGCCATGCCGCCCGCCAGGCCAGCCGTGTGTCCCCACGGAAACTGCTGTTGCATTCCGTACAGCGATTGCGCTGTGGGACTGGCGGAGAAACTCAGCGATGGATAGTACGCTGCGCGTGATTCCTTGACTCTGGCATTGGCCAAGCGCACGCCGGCCACTTGCTGCAAGAGATCGGGCCGTTGCGCGAGTGCATGATCGATGGCCACATCGACGCTCTCGTCCACCGATTGGGGGATGGCAAGCTCCTTGAGCGGTTGAACGTGAATCGCAGTGTTGGCGGAAGCTCCAAGCGCGGTTGCGAGGTTTCCCGCCGCGATTTTTTCGGCGCCCAACACGGATTGCAGCTCATAGTCCGCCTGCGCGGTGCTGCTGCGCGCTTCCAACACGTCCGGAAGAGTCGCCAAGCCGTTATTCAGACGTTCCTCTGCTGACTGTTGGACTGTTTGCGCATTCGAGAGATTCGCACGGGCCGCATCTTCCTGTCCGAGAGCATTCAGAAGCTGGTAGTAGGCTTGTTCCACGTGAAAGATGATTGTTCGGTGGGTGTCGTTAAACGAAAAATTCGCCGCGAGAAGTTCGGCTCGCGCGGCATTGATTCGGCCGGACCGCGCTCCGAAATCGAACACGGTGTAATTGAGATTTAATGCGACTTGAAAATCCCCCGTGGTTTGGCGATAGAAACGATCCGTGAGGAAGGCTTGCGAGCGGGCGACACCGGAAAGCGCGGCAGCGGCCAAGGTTGGATAGAGCTCGCTACGTGCGACACCGAGACCCGCCGCCTGGGCGCGAGCGCGTTCCCACGCGGCGCGGGTCTCCGGATTGTGTGACTCCGCCAGATCGATGAGCTCCGATAAGGAGTAGGTCTTGTCCGGGTCAGTGGCGAAGTTCGCCCCAATGAAATTCTTTGCGGCTGCTTCGATTCCGCGTTCTCCCTCCCCATGCCATGCGTGATCGGGCGAAACGGGCGCGTTTTGAGGCCGAGCACCTGTTACTGACAACACGAGCAGCGAAATCAGCTCAGCCGTGCGCGAGAGAGCCGAGCGCCGTTTCCAGAACCTGCCCATAACCGCCATCGATAGCCACTTTCCGGTTCGCTTGCGGATCGCAATTCCTCCCGCGAACGTAACCTTCTTGTTCGTCGCATTTTCCGTGCCAACACGAAGGACTCGAGAAATTCTAAATGCGTCGTGTCGCCGTCTGTCGGGTCTGTCCGGATTGCGACACTACGGCGCGGATTCTGGAGCAGTTCGGGCTGTGCGCGCCTCAGGATGATGAGCTTATGAGGGTTGGCACATGTCACCGTGGGCGTTCGCGTCAGTGGAATGCGACGTGCAACTTACGACGGCGGTGCACCTGAAGAAACGCACGTTTGGAATTATTTGCACCGTGGAAACACTAAGGATGTCTTCGGGTGCGCCGGGACATTTGTCCTACCACGATGGCGATCTCTAGAGTCACCGGTTGCCGAGGGAAAGAAGTGCAGTCAGCTATGGGCAAAGACCACAAAACAGAATGGGGATCGGTGGCGAGCCGCGTCGTCGGAATTTTGGTTCTCGTGGCCGGAATCCTCTTGGCGGCTGGACTGTGCAATGCGAGTCCTGGCAGCGAAAACCAGGGCCCGAACATTTTTGATCCTCATTCCCCGAATGCGAAATCCCTCTACCAGCTGTCGAGCTTTGTGCTCGTCATAACCGGCCTGATTTTTGTCGTCGTCTTCGGTCTGTTGGTCTATGTAGTCGTGAAATTCCGTGACCGAACGAGGGATGCGTGGCGCGAGCCCGCGCAGGTGTACGGGAGTACGCAGATTGAGCTGGCATGGACCGTAATTCCGATTTTGATCGTGGTCGTTTTGTTTCTGACCACTGCGCGCGTAATTCACGGGATACAGGATGCTCCAAAACCCCCGCAAGCGCTGTCGGTGACCGTGATTGGACACCAGTTTTGGTGGGAGTTTCGTTATCCCGAACTGGGGGTTGTCACGGCCAACGAATTGCATCTTCCCGTGGGGAAGCCCGCGTATTTGAAGTTACTTTCCGCGGACACTGACCACAGCTTTTGGATTCCCCAGCTGGCAGGGAAGACCGACCTGATTCCGAATCGCGTCAACGAGATGTGGATGGAACCCGAACAGACGGGGACCTTTCTTGGTCAGTGTGCGCAGTACTGTGGGACGCAACACGCGAAGATGCTTTTGCGAGTGGCAGTGGAAAGCCCCGAGGATTTCGACGCATGGGTTCGCACGCAAAAAGAGACGTCGATTCCGGATGAAAAAGAATCCGCGGGAAAGCATGTCTTCGAGAGCACGTCCTGCGTGAACTGTCACGCCGTCGGTGGGACCAACGGCACGGGACGCTTCGGTCCCGATCTGACGCACTTGATGAGCCGCAAAACGATCGCCGCGGGCGCGGCGCGGAATACGCACGAGAACTTGCGGCTGTGGATCGAGAGCCCGGATGCCATTAAGCCGGGGTCGTTAATGCCTGCCATGAAATTGAGTGACGCCGATCTGGACGCGCTTGTGCGTTATCTGGAGACGCTGCAGTAGATTGAGATTTGGAGACCAGTGATGTCATCCGATGCAATAGCGATTGGCAGCGCAAGGGAGACCGGTCAGTCGTGGCTCGAGACGCTGCACGAGTGGGTGACTACGGTCGATCACAAACGGCTCGGGATTTTGTACATCGTCTACGCTCTGTTTTTTCTCGCCGTCGCTGGTTCGGAAGCCATGATCATGCGCATCCAGCTCATGTATCCCCACAACGGCTTCGTGTCCCCGCAGGTTTTCAACCGGATGTTCACGATGCACGGAACGACCATGGTTTTCTTCGTCGGGATACCCTTCTTGTTCGGGTTCGCGAACTACATCGTGCCGTTGATGATCGGCGCCCGGGACATGGCGTTTCCACGACTGAATGCGTTCAGTTTCTGGCTCACCGCGTTCGGGGGATTTGTTTTGTACTTCAGCTTCCTCGGTGGAAGCGGCCTCTACGGAGCGGGAAGCGCCCCGGATGTCGGCTGGTGGGCGTACGCTCCGCTGACGTCTCGCGCATTTTCCCCTGGCCATAGCACCGACTACTGGACGATCGGCCTGCTGGTTTCCGGATTCGGAAGCATCGGCACCGCGATCAACATCATTGCCACCATCCTCTGCATGCGGTGCCCAGGCATGAAGCTCGGTCGCATGCCTCTGCTTGTCTGGATGAACTTGGTCATGTCCGGAATGGTGCTCATCGCGATTACGCCATTGTCCGCGGCGCAGATCATGCTCTGCGTGGATCGCTATCTCGGCGGACATTTCTTTGATACCCAGGCCGGAGGGTCGGCGACGTTGTGGATGCACTTCTTCTGGATTTTTGGACATCCCGAAGTGTACATCCTGATTATTCCTGCTTTCGCCTTCATGTCGGAAATCGTTCCAGTATTCTCTCGCAAGCCTATTTTCGGTTATCCGGTGATGGTCGGGGCCACGGTGTGTATCGGTTTCTTGAGCCTGAGCGTATGGGCGCATCACATGTTCACCATAGGCATGAGCTCGTACACGAACGCCTTTTTTACTCTGACGACTCTGGCGGTCGGCATTCCCACAGGAATCAAAATCTTCAACTGGCTCGGCACGATGTGGGGCGGCAAGATTCAGTTCAAGACACCGATGCTGTTCTGCATTGCGTTTCTGTTTCAATTCCTGATTGCGGGTCTCACGGGCATCATGCTGGGCAGCGCCGCGTTCAATTGGCAGCTGAGCGGTTCGTACTTTGTCGTCGCGCACTTTCACTACACCCTCGTGGGCGGACTTGTGTTCGCCATCTTCGGGGCGTTTTATTTTTGGTACCCAAAAATCACAGGGAAAATGCTGAGCGAACGCGTGGGCAAACTGCATTTCTGGCTCTTCTTCCTCGGCTTTCACTTGACGTTTGACTTGATGCACATTCCCGGTTTGCTCGGCATGCCGCGGCGCATTTACACCTACGAGCCCGGCCGCGGTTGGGATATGTGGAATCTCCTCGTCAGCATCGGCGCATTTATCCAGGCCATTGCCACGCTGGTGTTCGTGGCCAATCTCATTTTTTCTTATTTCAAGGGAGCGAAAGCGGGAAACGATCCGTGGGATGCGTGGACACTCGAATGGTCGGTGAGTTCACCGCCACCGGCCTACAACTTTGCCTCGATTCCCAAGGTCTCGAGCCGCCGGCCGTTGTGGGATTTGAAGCATCCCGAGGACCAGGACAGCCGCTATGAGTGAGGGAATCGAGCCATGAGCGCCATCACTAGTCCATTTCCCCAAGGTTCGGTGGGTTGGAAACTCCCCTATCGGGGCAAAGTCGGCATGGCCTGCCTCATTGTGGCCGAGTCGGCGATCTTCACGATCTTTGTCGTGGCCTATCTTTTTTACGCGGGAAAGAGTCTCAGCGGTCCGACTCCCCGCGAAGTGCTGGAGACGCCGATCTTCTTCACGATCTGCTTGCTGTCCAGCAGCGTGACGATCCACTTCGCGTCAAGACTGCTGGAACGCGGGAAGCGTGTCGGATTTTTGAGCCTTTGGTTCCTCACCATTATCCTGGGCGTTCTTTTCATGTACGGAACCGCACGGGAATGGTATCGCCTGATTTACGAACACGGGTTGACCATCTCCAGCAATCTTTTCGGAACGACCTACTACTCGCTCGTTGGGCTGCACGCGTTTCACGTTACGGCCGGCCTGCTCATGCTCACAATCGTGCTGCTCTTCGGGCTGGCGGGGCGCGTGGGTAGCGAACAGTCCGCACGCGTAGAAGTGCTTTCGATGTACTGGCATTTTGTGGACGTCGTGTGGGTCGTTGTCTTCACGGTGGTTTACGTTTTGGGTCGCTGAGGAAAAAGAAATGGCCATGCTGCAAGGCATAGAACCAATAGAGCAAAGCTCGCGTGCGCCGAACGAGATCGAAGTGCCGGCGGCTACGGCGTGGCCTCTCGTTCTGGCTTTTGGATTTACGCTGGTGTTCGCGGGACTCCTGACAAACGCTTCCGTGAGCATTCTCGGCGCTGTGCTTACGCTCGTGGGATGCGTGGGTTGGTTCCGGGAAGTCTTCCCCCACGAGCACGAAGAAATTGTGGCGGTACTCCCGGAACAGAGGGCCTTCCCAACAGCGCGGCGGATGGTTGATCGAATTCCAATCGCACCGGAGCAAGTGCGTGCGTGGCTTCCCATTGAGACGTATCCCATTTCAGCTGGCGTGAAGGGAGGGTTGGCGGGAAGCGTCGCGATGGCAGCGCTGGCTTGTCTTTTCGGTCTGTTTAAGACCGGAAGCATCTGGTATCCCATCAATCTTCTTGCCGCGGTGGTGTATGCGCCGTCAGAGGTACCTCCCGTCGCGCAACTGAATTCTTTTCACCCATGGCTCTTTCTTATCGCGGCGGTCTTGCATCTCGCCACGTCCGTCCTTGTTGGATTGCTCTATGGAGCGATGCTTCCGATGTTCGCGCGGCGGCCCATGGTGCTGGGCGGCTTGATCGCGCCTGCGCTGTGGTCAGGTTTGTTCTACTCCATCCTCGGGCTTCTCAACCCTGTACTCGAGAGCCACATCGATTGGTTTTGGTTTATCGCGTCACAGATCGCTTTTGGTGTCGTCGGGGGAAGCGTCGTCATGCGGCAATCGCGTGTTCGAACTCGCGAAAACATGCCTTTCGAGTTGCGTGCTGGGATTGAAGCCCCGGGGACGATTCCACCCCGAGGGAACGGAGACGAACAGCCGTGAAGTTATTTCGGAATTCATGCTTGTTCACCGCGCTCTTGGCGATGCTGGTTTCAGGATGCGGATCGCCGCACGGGCAGCCGCGTAAGGGATCTGAGACGATCGCTCCGAATGAAGTGTCCGAATTCAGCACGCTGTACGGAGAAAACTGCGCGGGTTGCCACGGCGCGGAAGGCAAGGGAGGCGCGGCCCTGGCGCTTGCGAGTCCGGTCTATTTGGCGATCGCGGACAACATGGCGCTTCGCAAAGTCATTGCTAGCGGCGTCCGTGGAACCGCGATGCCGGCTTTCGCCGAAAGCTCCGGCGGAATGCTGACCGACAAACAAATTGATGTGATCACGAACGGAATCCGAACGAGCTGGGGCCAGCGCGGAATTCTCGACGCGGACAATCCGCCCTCCTATGCGGCTAAATCCACGGGCGATGCCCAGCGCGGGGAAGCCGCCTATAAAACCTATTGCGAATCCTGTCACGGGCCCGGCGGCAGCGGCGGGGCAAAAGGCAGTTCCATCACGGACGATTCCTTCCTCGCGCTGGTCAGCGATCAAGGGCTCCGCACCGTCATCATCACGGGGCGTCCCGAGTTGGGTGCGCCCGATTGGCGCGACGACGTGCCGGGCAGGCCGATGTCCGAACAGGAAGTCACCGACGTAGTGGCGTGGCTGGCGTCGCAGCGAACGAAAAATCCTGGACGGCCGTATTCCGCTTCGAATTACACGAAGCATTAGGAGTCTGATGATGGCAAATGAAAATCTCGTTTCCCGGCGCGGGTTGCTCATGAAACTGGGGATGCTCTTCAACGGGGTGGTAGCGGCCGCTCTGGCGGCGCCGGTCGTGGGCTTTCTTCTGTCGTCCGTTACGCGCGGCCGTGCCAACGGCTACCTGTCCTGGGTTCCGCTCGGCACGGTCAATGAATTTCCCGAAGGCGAGACGCGCCTCGCTACCTTTCGCAATCCGTATGTGACCCCGACCGACGGCAAGACGGCAGACACAGCATGCTGGGTACGCCGCATCGCGGGAGACCAGTTCCAAGTCTTTGCGATCAATTGCGCGCACTTGGGCTGCCCGGTCCGCTGGTTTCCGCAATCCGGTTTATTTATGTGCCCGTGTCACGGTGGAGCGTATTACCGCGACGGTGGTCGTGCGTCGGGTCCGCCGGAGCGCGGACTGTTCGAATATCCCTACAAAGTGCAAAACGGTCTTCTCACGATTCAGGCCGGTGAGCTACCCACCCCGGGCAGCGCGATCGCGTTGCTCAAAGGGAAAGCACCATGTAGCGCCAATAACGGCTTGATTTCCATCGAGGACGGAACGCCATCCACGTCAAGCGAGAGGGATGATCCGCTCGGAAGGAACAAGACATGGAGTTGATCAAACAAATCGGGCAATGGTTTGACCAGCGCTTGCAGCTGGCGGCTCCTATCCGTGAAGCGGCGGAGCATCCCGTGCCGCGTAACACGGCAAGTTGGTTCTACGTCTTCGGCAGCGCGGCGCTGACGGTGTTTCTGCTGCAACTGGTCACGGGAATTCTCCTGGCGCTCATCTACGTTCCCTCTGCGGGAGAGGCGTGGAGCAGCCTGCAAGCGCTGAACCACGATGTAACGCTCGGCTGGTTTATCCGGGCGATGCACGGGTGGGGATCGAACTTCATGGTGGCGATCGTCCTCATTCACATGGTGCAGGTGTTTCTTTTCGGAGCGCACAAGTTTCCGCGCGAGCTCACTTGGATCATCGGTGTTTTTCTCTTGCTGATGACCCTGGGAATGGCTTTCACCGGGCAAGTGCTGCGTTTTGATCAAGACGCTTACTGGGGACTTGGAATCGGTGCGTCGATAGCGAGCCGCGTACCCATCATTGGCCCCGCTGCCGTGAAGTTGATGCTCGGCGGCCCGATCATCGCAGGCGCCACGCTGTCCAGATTTTTTGCGCTACATGTTTTCGTGATCCCCGGGATGCTGATCGGATTTGTGTGTCTGCATCTGCTGATGGTACTCAAGCTGGGAATCAACGAATGGCCGATGCCGGGTCGCCTCGTAAAAAAAGCAACTTACGTCGCGGAGTATCACGAACTCACGAGGAAAGACGGCGCACCGTTCGTTCCTTACGCGGTGTGGAAGGATTTGTTCTTCGCTGCCTTCATTCTCTTAGCAGTGGCCGCCTGCGCCCTGTACTTCGGTCCATTCGGTCCAACGGGCCGCCCAGACCCGACGGCCATCCAGACCGCGCCAAAGCCGGATTACTTCTTCTTGTGGCTATACGGCCTGCTTTCGTATTTGCCGCCATCGATGGAGACACCGGCACTATTGATTGGCCCGGTCGTTGCCATCGCGTGCCTGGTTCTCCTTCCCTTTCTATCGGGCGAAGGAGAAAAAAGCTGGCGCCGCCGTCCCATTGCCGTTTTAACGGTCCTGCTGATTGCGCTGACGCTCGGAACTCTTACCCACCTCGCCGGATTCACACCGTGGAGCCCGCACATGAACGCCTGGAGCGGCGATCCCGTTCCGGAAACATTTCTCCACGGCAGAACCGCGCTTCAACGACAAGGCGCGCTGGTCTTTCAAGTGAAGCAATGCCGCAACTGTCATTCACTCGGCGAGAGGGGGGGGCAGAGAGGTCCGGCTCTGGATCGTGTGGCGGTGCGTCTTACGCAAGACCAGCTCATTCGCCAGGTGATTCAGGGAGGCGGCAACATGCCGGCCTACGGAAAGAATCTGAGTCCCTCGGAGACCACGGCCCTTGTCGCGTTTCTCGAAACGTTGCATCCGGCAGGACAAGCTCCCGCGCGTGACGCGTCCCGCGAAATGGTCATTAAGGATACGGGCCAGAAAAACCCAGGGGCTGGGCAATAGGACGACACTCATGGAACACCTGCATTCCGCCGCGCCCACATCCTTTTTGATCGTCGTGCTTTTGATTCTCACGGCGTTGATTTATCTGCGTGGATGGATTCGTGTTCGCAGGCTTGGCCCGAGAACGATTGCAGGCTGGCGCGCCACGAGTTTTGTCACCGGTTTGTTTCTCATTGGTACAGCCGTGGCTTCACCGTTAGCGGTACTCGATCATGAATTGCTGACGGCGCATATGGTCCAGCATTTGCTGCTCATGACTTTGGCTCCGGCGTGTCTCCTGCTTGGCGAGCCTTTGTTCGCGCTGTCATATGCCTTACCCCACTCACCGAGGAAGTCCGTTGCGTTTGCTGCATTTCGATGGGCGCCTGTGGAACGACTCTGTAAACTTTTGGGGCAACCCGTGTTTTGCTGGATTGCGGCCACGGCAACGCTTGTGGCGTGGCACGTTCCGGCGTTCTTCACCATCGGATCGCAGTCGGAAGTCTGGCACGCTTTGGAGCACGTAAGTTTCTTCGCGGCCGGGCTTCTATTCTGGTGGCCGGTGATCCGACCTTGGCCGAGCGCAGCCGGGTGGCCGCGATGGTCTACGGTTCTTTATTTTTTTCTCGCCACCGTGCCCTGCGATATCCTTTCGGGGTTTCTTGTGTTTTGTGATCGTGTCGTCTACACGGTGTACCTTGCTACGACCCCACGTTTTGGAATTTCCGCTCTCGAAGACCAGCAGCGCGCAGCCGCATTGATGTGGACTTGCGTAACGCTCATCTACCTTGTCTCTGCAGCGATTGTCGCGGTCCGTCTGCTGTCGGTGCGGAGTCCCGAGGAAAATGATTTGATGCAATCGAAGATGCCCGTAACGATGACTGCGGGAACTGGTCCGCAAAGCGTGGAGGTCGTCTGAATATGGCGAGTGAGCCTCTTGCGGTTTACCCGATCGCTGCTGCACAGCGTGGCCACTCCGCATGGCCCAGCGTCTTGCGCGACTACTGGGAACTAACGAAGCCGGAAATCAACTTTTTGATTGCCGTGGCAACCGCGGCCGCTTTTTGCGTCGGGTGTGGCCAACCAATCGCGCGCTTTCCATGGGTTCTGTTGGCGCTTACCGTCTTCGGCACGATCCTGGTTGCGAGTGGTGCGGCGACTCTGAATCAACTGATCGAGCGGGAGTTCGATGCGCAAATGCGACGCACGGCTCGTAGGCCGGTTGCGGCTGGTCGAATCGAACCTGTGTATGCGCTGGTTTTCGGGATGGGGCTGGCGGTTGCGGGCAGCATTTCTCTGGCTCTCGCGGTGCGACCGGCAGCGAGCCTGCTTGCCGTACTGACGTTCGTTACCTATCTTTTTCTCTACACGCCACTCAAGCGTCGAACGGCGCTGTGCACGCTCGTGGGCGCATTTCCCGGTGCGATGCCTGTGCTGATTGGTTATGTCGCTGCTGCCGGGAAACTGAATTCGCCCGCATGGGTTCTGTATGCAATCCTGTTCCTTTGGCAATTCCCGCATTTCATGGCGATTGCGTGGATGTATCGCGAGGACTATGCGCGGGCTGGGTATAGGATTCTTCCGCGGGGACAACAAAAAGTCCGATTCATGGGATGGCAGAGCCTGCTCCCTGCGCTCGCGCTGGTGTGCGTAACCGTCGCGCCCCTGGCCCTCCGCCACGCCAGTGGCGTGAGCACGGTTGGAACGGTAATGCTGAGCCTGAATTTTCTTTACTTCGCTGCGAGACTCACCTTTGTCCAGTCAAACGCGGCGGCTCGTCGATTGCTGCTGGCCTCGGTGATCTATCTTCCTACGGTATTTGCGTTAAAAGTGCTAACGAGATTTTGAGGTGGGCTTGTTTGTTGCTGCGGCCGCGCCGTGCGATCGGCCTTGGCCTGCGAATCGGTTCTTGGCGAAAAAGGCCTAGTCACTAAACGGTGCTAAATGGTGTGAAAGTGGAACCCGCCTTGAGGACACGATATCGATCAAGGTCCTGAGAGGGGCGGCAGATTCCATATTTTTTCATTCTTCCAATGAGAGTGGTGCGTTTCAGACCGAGCCTGGCGGCAGCGCCGTTCGGTCCGCCGAGCACCCAATCTGCCAGCTTCAGGGCTTCCATGATGAGAGTAAGTTCAGATTCTTTGAGGGTGGACCGCACGGGAACAGGAGTCGTCGGCTCGGTGCGAGTTGGTAAAGGCAGAACAGGAAGCAAGCCGCCGTCCGATAGGATCACAGCGCGTTCGATCACATTCTGAAGTTCGCGAACATTTCCAGGCCACGGATGCGACTGGAAAGCGGCCAAGGTTTCTTCCGGAATGTGATCTATCTTCTTTCCCATCCGGCGTGAAAAAATATCCACGAAATGTCGAACCAGCAGCGCAATGTCCGCACGGCGGTTCCGCAGGGCCGGTAAGAGAATGGGAAACACATTGAGGCGGTAGTATAGGTCACTGCGAAACTCGTTTCGTCTCACCATCTCGGGAAGATCCCGGTGCGTCGCCGCCACAAGGCGGACATCTACCTTGTGCGTACGACCGCTGCCCAGACGCTCGAATTCCTGTTCTTGCAGGACCCGGAGCAGCTTGGGTTGCAGGGCTAGGGGTATATCCCCGACTTCATCCAGGAACAAGGTTCCCTTGTCGGCTAATTCAAAGCGACCGACCTTTTGCGCTATCGCGCCGGTAAAAGCTCCCCGTTCATGACCAAACAGCTCGCTCTCGAGCAGGTCGAAAGGGATAGCGGCGCAATTCAGTTTGATATAAGGCCGTCCGCATCGCGGGCTGACATTGTGAATCGCTTGTGCGATCAACTCCTTTCCCGTGCCGGTTTCTCCTTGAATGAGCACCGTAGAAGTTGTCGGTGCGACGCGTTCCACTTGTTGAAGTACCGCCTCGAGAGCCGCGCTCTGACCCACGATTTGCTCAAATCCGGGCCCTCTAGCGTCGTGGGTTCGAAGAGCGTCATTTTCGATGGGCTCCATAGGTTCCTCCCGCTACCTTCTCGACGACTCGCTACGAACTCATGGATTCCAAAGCCGCGCGAACGCGATCCAGCAAAATGCCACTATCAAAAGGCTTGGCTAGAAATGCCACCGCTCCAGCTCGCATTGCCTGAATTCGCATTTTTTCGTCTCCGTGCGCGGTGATGAAAATAATGGGAACCGGATGCTCAGCCTTTAGCTTTGTCTGAAGGTCCAGGCCGGACATGCCCGGCATCCGAATATCGACGATAAGGCACGCGAACTCGGGAAGTTGACCCGAGTTTAGGAAGTCCTCGGCCGACCCGAAAGAAGCCACGCCAAGGCCCGCCGCTTTCAACAGCCGTTGCAACGCAATCCGAACCAATTCGTCATCATCCACAACAGCGACTAACTTTGTTTTCGACGGGGTGGTCATATCAGGAGCCAAAATATCTTGTTGGGCGAAGAACGCAATCGTCATTTTGTATAGTCCGGTTATATATATATATAAGGATGAGGAGCGTACCAGGAACCATGGGAGGTTCCTCCGTTGTGCTGCTCAGGAGGGGGTTTCAGCCGGGAGTTTTAGTTTTTCTGCCATTCGGCCCAATTCAGCAGGGGCCCCTGCCTGCATCTTATGCATTACGCGTCCGCGATGAACTGCAGCGGTGATTTCACTGGTGCCGAGTTTCGAGGCGATTTGCTTTGTCTGCATACCGCAAACGAGAAGTCCCATCACCTCGCGTTCGCGCGCGGTTAGACTTCTGTACCGATTCTGCAACTCGGCAATCTCATTCTGGTGTTCCCGTGCAGCTTGGTCGCGCTGGAGCGCTTGCTCAATCGCATCCAAAAGATCCTGATCTCGGAACGGCTTCGTAAGGAATTCTACCGCGCCTGATTTCATGGCCTTCACCGTCATAGGAATGTCGCCGTGGGCGGTTATGAAAATGACCGGAATGTTGATGCCGGTTCTTATTAAATTGCGCTGGACTTCGAGTCCGTTTGTTCCCGGAAGTCGCATATCCAATACGAGGCAACTGGGGCCTTCTGGTATTTTGTGCTGCAGGAATTCTTGGGGGGAGGCAAACAACTCTGCGCGCAAACCGACACTTTTCAGCAGGCGCCTCATCGAGGCGCGTATATCAGGGTCATCATCGATAATGAACACAGTCCGGTCGGCGGAGGAACTCATGTGCCGGCCTCCGTTTTGCATGGCAACGCGAAATGAAACGTAGCGCCGCGTCCGGAGTTAGGGGTGGCCCAGAGGCGCCCACCGTGTGCTTCGATGATCGAGCGGCTAATGGCCAAGCCCATGCCAGTGCCCTGCGGTTTCGTAGTAAAGAATGCATCAAAAATCTGATCCAACTTTTGTGTTGGGAGTCCTACACCCGCGTCAATGACCGAGACCAGGACTTCATTTTCTCGGGCGTGCGACGTAATCCTGAGTTCGCCATCGTTATCGTGCATCGCCTCAATGCCATTGAGCAGGAGATTCAAGATGACCTGTTGCAGTTGCACGCCGTCACCCATGACTTTCGGAAGATCTTCGGCGAGCTCCGTGTGAATGGAAATGGCATGCTGTCGTGCCTCGTTCTGCAACAAGACGACGATGTCGCGAATGACTTGATTTACATCCACTGCTTGATATTGAGCGGCATCCTTCCCGAACAGAGAGCGAACACGGTCGATGACCTCCGCCGCGCGCTTGACGGATCCAACCATCCCCGAGGCTGCATCGCGTGCGTCCACCAAATCAGGCTGGTCCTTTTCCAGAAATCTTAAGCAGGCTTCCGCGTTGGTGACCGCGGCAGCAATAGGTTGTTTAATCTCGTGTGCCAGGGAAGCGCTCAATTCTCCCATCGTAGTGACCCGGTTCATGTGTGCGAGCCCCGCCTCTAACTGGCGCAGCCTCTCACGCTCTTCTTCGCCGCGCTTGCGGTCTTCGATGTCTGTGCGCGTACCGTACCACCGAAGCACGCGCCCCCGCTCGTCCCTAAGCGGATTATCTTGGACCAGAAACCAGCGATATTGCCCGTCCCTTCCTTTGATTCGCGCCTCCAGTTCAAACGGAGCACCATCCGAACGCGCGCGCTCACGAAGGGCCTCTAACTTCTGGAGATCTTCAGGATGAACAACTCGGACGGAGGCGTTCCTGGATCGTGCCTCCTCAATCGTAAGTCCGGTGTGTTCCCGTTCGCGTTGGTTGGCAAAAAGCGGATTCCAATCGGCATCAAACACGTAAACTTGCTGGGGAATTACGTCGATAAGCTGACGAAGCTCCGCTTCGCTTTGCCGAATCTTTTCTTCGGCCTGCTTACGCTCGGTGATATCACGAATGATGCTGGAAATCAGCACACCCTCTTCGGTTTCCAGCGGGCTGAGGCTAATCTCTACCGGAAACTCATGTCCATCCTTATGAAGGCCATGTAATTCCAGTCCGGACCCCATCGGCCGCGTCCGAGGGTCGGACACAAATGAGGCGCGGTGTTCCGGATGCTTACCCCGGAATCGTTCCGGAACCAACATTTCGATTTTTTTTCCCAATACCTCTTGTCGTTGAAAGCCAAACAGCTTTTCGAGCTGCTCATTGACCAGAACAATTTCGCCCTCACGATTCACTACCGCAATGGCATCGGGTGCCGATTCCAGCAGCCCGCGGAATTTTTGCTCAGCCTTTTCGCGATCCGTGACATCAGCCGCGGTGCCAACGTATTCGACGAGCTCTCCCGTTTTATCAAGAACCGGATGCCAAACCGCGTGGAGGTACCTTACTGTCCCATCGCGCAAGAGCAGCCTGTATGTCTGCGAAAACTCCGCTTTCTCACGGAATCCCTGCAGGCACTCTTTCGAAACCCTGTCGCGATCGTGGGGATGCACAAGCAGACGAGTCTCATCATAACTGGGGATTCCGCGTTGCGGGTCCAATCCGAAAATTCGGAATAATTCTTCGGACCAATATACCGTTGTCCGAATCCCAGGGTTGTAAGCGAAACTGCCGGTGCCACTCAGTTTCTGGGCTTCCGCGAGATAAGCCTGGCTTCGCAGGAGAGCCTGTTCGGCCCGCTTGCGATCTTCAATGTCGACGCTCGTTCCGTACCATTTGAGGATGTTTCCTCTTTCGTCCCGCAGTGGCACGTTGCGAACGAACAACCAGCGATATTCACCGTTCGGTCGCCCCACCCGAACCTCATGCTCCATCGCTTCGCCATTCTTTACTGCTGCATGCCAGTGAGCGACGAACCCGGCCCGGTCATCAGGATGAACCGCGTCCTCCCAGTTCCAGCCCAAAGCCTGGTCCGCCGGCAGGCCCGTGAGTTCTTGCCAACGTTGATTGACAAAATCGACTTCGCCGTCAGGTGAAGTGCTCCAGACATTTGCCGGAACCGCATCGATGACATTTCGAAGCCGCATTTCCTGCCTGCGTACTTGTGGAATACGCAGTAGAGAGAG
>Ga0335073_10001012_pt1 | contig 37162 bp, 24 predicted proteins | sample Lox_Sample_22_FD_207093 | JGI IMG/M metagenome (GOLD analysis project Ga0335073, IMG submission 207093) | Soil microbial communities from Loxahatchee National Wildlife Refuge, Florida, United States - Lox_Sample_2.2 | ecosystem: Environmental > Terrestrial > Soil > Wetlands | place: USA... | reverse complement strand
GCTCGAGCAGCGCACCGCCAGGCGCGGAGATCACGTAGACCGGCATTTCCGCCAGCGTCAGCTGCAGGGTGCCGTCGGAATAAGGCACGCGCGATGCGTTGCCCATCGCATCGACCACGTCCACGGCGCCACGCGATCCCGCGGCATCGAGTCGCATCCGCAAGGGCACACGCGCATTGAACGAGGCGTCGTGGGCCCACAGCGCGGTGATGATCGCGCGGTCGCCGGGCAAGGCGAAGACGTATCCATACGCGCCGGCCGGCAAATCACGCAGCGCCCCCAGCGTGCGTGTCTCCCCGAGGAGCCGGGTCATCGCCGCCACCGCCATGGCGGCGGGCTTCGGGCTGATGTTGGGCGAGCCGAAATCCGGATGCGGCATGCTCAGGTTGAAGTACAGGCCGAAGCCGACCTCGCCGGAGTAATCGGCGGAGTAGAAGAGGAACGACACGTCGGCACCCTCGCCCAGAAGGATCAAATGTGTGCGTACCACGGCCTCGGCCTGCTGCGTGAGGACCTCGGTACTCGGGAAGGAGGCCGTGTACTTCGAACCCATGGGGTATGAGATGCCTGTCTCGGTGATGAACAGGCGCGTTGCAGGAGGCAGCAGCGTCGCGAGGGCCTGCCGCAGCTCCTGCATCTGCCGCGGCAGGTCGGCACTCTCCGGCGGTAGGGCGGAACTCGCGCCGATCGTGTAGTAGCCGTGGCAGGCCACGGCATCGAGATGGCGCGTGAATCCGAGAGGCGCGAGGCGCTTCAGCCACTCGGTGCACGCCGTCAAGCTCATGTTGGTTGGGCCCATGACGACGGCATTCGGATCGGTGGAATGCAGACCCTCCCAGGCGCTTTGATACAGCGAAACGAAATCGGCATCGCTTCCGGCCCAGTGCGTGGGCGTATCCGGGTCGGGCTCCCAGGTGACCTGGTAATAGTCTTTCTGCTGGTTCGGGATGTACCGCTGCCGCACGCGCTCGGTCTCGCGCCCCACGCGGGCCAGGTAGGCCTGGAAATCGGCGAAGGATCGGGGCGGGTAGCTGCCTTTCGCGCCCGCGGCCGGCGCGCTGCTCGCCCACGCCGGAATGCCGTTGAGCGTCACGATGCGCGCGAGATCACCCTGCTTGAGACCGACGTCGAGCGGGTAGCGGTCGGGATGGTACTCGCCCGCACGATTCGGTTCGGTCTTTGCCTGCTGGCGCGCATCGAGCACCCAGCTGCTCCCCAGCAGCTCGTTGATGGGCTGCAGACCGTTGCCGTCGCAGCACTTGCCCGACTCGAGGAAATTCGTTCCCTGCAGGCCGAAGCGATGTTGGTCGAGCGGCATCGGCGCGGAGGCGGGCAAGAGGTGCGAGAAATCCGGCAACACGCCGAAGCTCGCGAAGCCCGCCGGGCGGCTGCCGGTCTCCGGCAGGGTCGCACCGCTGATCCTGAGCTTGGTGAACAACGCAAAATATCCCGCGCCAGCGGATCGGCACACGAGTCTCGCCTCGATGCCGCCCGGCGCCACCGGCAGGGTGCCTGCCGCCAGCGTCTTGCCTTGGTAGTCTTTGATTTGCCAGTCGAGCGTGTCCGCGACCGAGCTGTGCGCCGTGAGACGGATGGGAACGGCCGTGCCGAGGCGGAAGGTGGCCGCCCGATCGTCGATGTGATCGTCGCTCACGAAGGCGATATCCAGGGCGGGGCCATCGCCGCGGGGCACCGATGACGTTTTCTGCGTGTCGCAGCTGATCGGCGGCGCGTGGCTCTCCGGTGTCGCGGTCGACGGCGCGGAGCCGCTCCATGCGTGACTCGCTGCCAACGCAAGGCATGCAAGCAGAGTGGGCGGTCGCATCGACATGGTTGGCGCGGCTCGCTCGGGCCGGATCCGAGAAAGAAGTGCTTCAGCATAAGTCGAACCTCGAGGGACAACAAAGCAGCGCGATCGTCGATACTTGCCGTAGGCAGGGGACTACAGGAATTTTTCGGCGAAATGACATACTCGTGGCATGGCGAAAGTCGCGCTCATCTCGAACGTGTTCCACTATTACTACGCCGCGCTGGCGCTCGAGCGCAGCGGCGCACTCGGACGCTACATCACCGGCCCGAGCGCTTGCGAGGCGGAATCATGGATGGCGGGGCTGCCGATCGGACGGCGTATCTGGAGCGAGCGACGCCTGGCGGGCCTGCGTCGCGACGCCGTCAGGCGGCTGTGGCTGCCCGAGATCGTGCAGAAGGGCACGACGCGGCTGGGGTACTCGGAGACAGCCAACAAGATCTGCGGAACGCTGTTCGCGGGCCGCGCGGCGCGCATGATGGGAGAGTGCGACACGCTGCACTTCGTTCAGTCCGTAGGCTGGGAGGCGGCGCGCGAAGCCAAGAAGCGCGGCATGAAAGTGGTGTGCGACATGCGCGAGGAGCACCCGGACTATCAAACCGAGATCCTGACGGAAGAAGCCGAGCATCTGGGCATCGAGGTGAGCATACCCGGTTCGACCTTCAGGGAGCGCATTCTCGAGGAGATCGCGCTCGCCGATCACATATTTTGTCCCACCGGGTATGCCGGGCGCACGTTCGTCTCTCGCGGAATCGATGCGCACAAGCTCGTGGTCTGTCCCTACGGCGTCGACCTGGGCCAGTTCGTGCCGCGCAGGGTTGCACGCAGCGGCGAACCCTTCGTGGTGCTGTTCCTGGGACAGCTGTGCATGCGAAAAGGGCTGCACTACCTGCTCGACGCCTATCGCAAGGCGCGCTTGCCGAACGCGCGCCTCATCCTGGCGGGTCCCGTGGATCCGCAGTTTCGTCCGGTACTCGAGCGCTACCGGGGACTGTTCGAGGAAACAGGCAGTATTCCCCGCACGCGCGTGGCGGAGCTGTACGCCGGCGCCGACGTCTTCGTCATCCCCTCGCTTGCGGATGCGTATGGATTGGTGGTGTCCGAGGCGATGTCGGCGGGTTTGCCCGTGATCATGTCGGAAAACACCGGCATGGCGGATTTCGTCCGCGACGGCCGGGAGGCCTTCGTGGTGCCGATCAGGGACAGCGAGGCCATAGCGGAGCGGCTGACGTTTCTATACGACAACCGCGATGCAGGCGAGCGCATGGCAATGGCCGGCGTATCGGCGGTGCGCAGGCTGGATTGGGAGAATTACCAAAATATCTTCGCGAATTTCCATGTCAGTAAAAGCTGACATGCGTGTGCGCCGATCGGCGGAACGCCGAGCAGAGCGATTTCGCTATGATGACTCCGGCCGTTTCAAAGCGGAGTGCATGCATGCGTAAGATCTTGGTCACCGGCGGCGCAGGGTTCCTGGGTTCTCATCTGTGCGAGCGGCTCATCGCGCGCGGCGACGACGTGCTCTGCGTCGACAACTTCTACACCGGCTCGAAGAGCAACGTCGGGCACCTTCTCGGCCATCCGCGCTTCGAGCTGCTGCGTCACGATGTGACCTTTCCGCTCTATGTGGAGGTCGACGAGATCTACAATCTCGCCTGTCCCGCCTCGCCGATCCACTATCAGTTCGATCCCGTGCAGACCACCAAAACCAGCGTGCACGGTGCGATCAACATGCTCGGGCTCGCCAAGCGGGTGAAGGCCAAGATTCTGCAGGCGAGTACCAGCGAGGTTTACGGCGATCCCGAGGTTCATCCGCAGCAGGAGGAGTACTGGGGACGCGTCAACCCCATCGGGGTGCGCAGCTGCTACGACGAGGGCAAGCGCTGCGCCGAGACCTTGTTCTTCGACTATTGGCGCCAGCACAAGCTGCGCATCAAGGTGGTGCGCATCTTCAACACCTACGGGCCGCGCATGCACCCCAACGATGGCCGCGTGGTCAGCAACTTCGTGATGCAGGCACTGCGAGGCGAGCACATCACCATTTACGGCGATGGCCACCAGACACGCAGCTTCTGCTACGTCGACGACCTGATCGATGCCCTGATCGCCGCCATGGACACGCCGGACGATTTCACCGGACCCATCAACATCGGCAATCCGCAGGAATTCACCATGCGCGAGCTGGCGCACGAGGTGATCCGCCTGACGGGATCCAAGAGCCAGCTGGTGCAGCGTCCGCTGCCGGCCGATGACCCCAAGCAGCGCCGCCCCGACATCGGCCTGGCGCAGAAGATGCTCAGGTGGACTCCCGCGGTGACCTTGCCGCAGGGGCTGGAGAAGACCATCGCCTATTTCCGTGAATTGGTGGCCTCGTCCCCGCAGCCGGCGGCCTCCGCGCCGCAGCCTGCCATGGCGCCCCGGATAGGCGTCTCGGCGCGCTCCGTCACGTCAGCGCCGCCCTCGCAGGCGCCGGTGCTACGGCCCGCCGTGGCTCCCTGAGGCCGCTTGCCGCGGCGGCGCTCGGAGCCACGCAAACAACGTCGCTCACAACTCTCTGCCCAGGACGCGAATCCGCGGAGCGGTGCGCAACCTTTCCCTGACCCGGTCGACGTCGCGGACGAACAGGGTGTTGCCGGAGTGGAAACTCTTTCCCTCGAGGCTCTGCAGCGATCTGGTGAAAGGCTCGTAGGTAAAGGTGCCGAACCCGTGGTCGAGCATCGCCTCCAGTATGGTGGATTCGCGATAGTGGTAGCGGGCGCCGCTGCCGTTCAACTCGATGATCACGGAATGGAGCGACGGCTTGCGCAAGGTCGCCACGGCGCCCTTGAGCACGGGCGTTTCGTATCCCTCGACATCGACCTTGATGAGCGCCGGGTCCTTGTCCTGCATGATGCCGTCGAGCATCAGGACCGGCACATCGATGGCTTGCGCATCGACTTCTCCGTCCGCCAGAGCATGATTGACGGTGTCGAGGCGGGCGGTGAAACGGATCGTCTCGGCCGTCTCGCCGATTCCGACGTTCAGGCAGACAACTCTGTCCTCGATGTGATTGAGGCGGATGTTCTCGCGAAGCCTGGCAAATGTCGCCGGAATCGGCTCGAAGGCGAAGGCGGATGCGCCGACTCCCTTGGCCGCCAGAATCGTGTAGGAACCCACGTTGGCGCCGATGTCGACGAACAGGTCCGACGGCCGCAGCACGTGGAGCATGTAGGCCATATCCTGGAATTCCTGCAGACCCGTATAGATATTCTGCGTCAGCCCGGTCTCGCCGTTTCGGGCAAAGAAGCGGGCTCCGCCCACCCACTCCCAGACGATATCCGCGCCCGAAAGTCTGCTGGCAATCTGCCAGCGCGCGAACCGCATCAGCGCCGCCGCCTTTCGATCCTTGTTGAGGGGATGGCTGGTGATGAATTTCAGCAGTTGCAGCATTCTCATCCCGTTGGGTTGGCGCCGTAGCGCCCGCAGCGTCAACGCGCTCCATCGTACCCGAGACGGGCGGCCTCGCGCATTAATTGGCGGCGCTGCGGTTGCGCCCGGCTTGGCTCAATGTGTAGGCAAAGGACTACAAGATTTTCGCGCCGATCCAATACACCCGGAGCAGGTGAGAGCGTCCGCGCGCCCGCGCCCGCGCCGGCACGCGGCACGCGCACCAGCGCGCCGCGCTACGCCCGGCCGAGTGCTGTTTGCGCTGCGAGCAGAGCACTGCGCGCGAATTTGTCGCAGGAGTACTCCGCGACGATGGCGCGGCTCGCCTGGCCCATGCTCTTGCGCAGCGCCGAATCCGCGTCGAGCGCGAGCAGTGCCTCGGTCAGCGCCTCCACGGATTTCGGATCGAACGTGAAGCCGTTCTGCCGCAAGCGCCCGTTGCCTCGCAGCGCGCCGGGGCCGTTGGCGGATTCTGCCGCTGGCGGGGCCGCGCGCAACAGATCCTCGGCGCAACCGGCCTTCTCGCTCACGACGACCGGAAGACCGCAGCTCATCGCCTCGTTGACGACCAGGCCCCATTCCTCGAGCGAGCTCGGCAGGATGAAGGCGTCGGCCAGCGCGTAGAAGATCGGGTTCTCCTCGATCTGGCGAAAGCCGTAGAAATGCACACCGGGCCGCGAGTTGCCGGTGCACGATTCGCGGATGTCGATCTTGCTCGACATCTTGTTATAGACGTGGAGTCGCAGCTCATCGCAGAGCAGGCGCAGGTTGGTCTCCTCTTCACCGGAGCCGACCATCACGAGATGGGTTTGCGGACTTTCCGCCGTGTCGAGAAAGCGGCGGTACGCGCGCATCAGCGTCGCGAGGTTTTTCTTGGCGACGAAGCGCCCGAGGCTCAAGAAATAACGCCGCGGCAGGTCGTATCTGGCGCGGAATTCGCCCGCCTGCGCCCTGACTTCGTCCGCGCGCCGCGCGAAGTAGTCGTTATCGACCACGTCGTAGCCCAGGAAGATGTTCTTGTCGGGCAGGCCGAGGGACTCGACGTAGGAGCGCTGCGGATTGCCGCCGACCAGCGCGGAATCGAACATGCCCACCAGGCGCCGCTTGAACCATGTACCCAGGGCTCGCGACTTGCGCGTGCCCATGTGGCTCTCGGTCATCATCACGGTGCGAATGCCGAGCGATTTGGCGGCAAGCAGCGCGGCCAGCGGTTGCTTCGGCGAATAGCTCGGCAGAAAGCACACGTCGAGCTTGAGCTGCGCGAAGCTGCGGCGGGTGCGCAGGAACACGCGCCAGAACGAGAGCCGCTCGACCACGGCATCCGGAAACAAGGTGATCAAATTGACCGTGGCCCCCGAGCGGCTCCACTGATAATCGGAGGTGCGGCTCGCGATCTCGAGCGCGTGAATGGTTTGAGTGTCGGCGTGTGACTTGAGCGCGGCGACGCGCGCGAAGTGATAGGGGCCATACTGGGACCACAATACGCCGAACGAGGGCATGGGCAGCGTCAGCGGACCGCGGCCGCCGCGTGAGGGTTTGACATGCGAGCTATGCACTGCGAAATTTTCTCGAGGCATTCAAGCACTTTTCAGGCATGGTCGCAATCAGCGGCGCGCTCGAAAAGCCGCACCCGATTCTCGTCAAGGCTTCGCTCGCGCCAGCCCGCTCGGCAGCTTGCTGCGAGCGACGCCGGGGCGGGTTTGCCGTTCAGGTGCCGCCTGGAATCCCGGATACAAGGACAGCGACATCATGAACAACAGCGTGAGGAGCGATGTAGGGTTGCCGATGCCGACGAAGTAGCGCAGGAAAAAGCATTGAATCAGCAGGAACACGAAGTATGCGGCGTACAACGCCAGGCTTCGCTCGCTGCCCGCTTCCACGGACGCAGCCTGCCGGCGCAACGCGAGCGCACGCAACGGCACGTACAGTATGTACAGGATGAGCGCCGCTCCGAAGAAGATGCCGCTGTCGAGCAATATGCTGATGTATGAATTTTCGGTAAGGAAGCCGATCACCGAATACTCCGATGAGCGCAAGCCTCCGCCGAAAGCGATCAGCGTGGGATCGGACGTGAGTGACTCCAGCCCCTTCGCCCACAGAACGGTCCTCCCCGTTGCACCGCTCCCGAATCCCCGATACGACGAATCGAGCTCGAGGATGCGCGTCAGGTAATCGCTGGCCGGCCCGAAGCAGATGATGGCGATGATCGCGAGAACCGCGACACCCGCGGCAAAGCGTGCGAACGTGAGCCCGCGCAGCACGCGGAATTCGAACAGCAGCGCAAAGATCACCGCCACGCCCAGGGCAATGATGGCGGAGCGCGACGAAGCGGCCAGCAGAATGGACCAGCACAGCAGCATGCCCCCCGCCATCAGCACGCGCTCCAGCGCGTTGCGCGCAAGGTAGACGCGGCGCGCAAGCAGCAGCGAGCCCGAGCCGAACACGTACCCAACCAGAAGCGGATGGTTGTTGAGCGGACTGAAGCGCTCCAGGCCGTTTACGCCGATCGAGACCTGGAGCGCCGCGAGAAAGCCGTTGCGGTCGACCGCGAGGGCGGTGACGACGCACAGCAACGTGATGTAGGCGCCGAGATCCATCAGGCGCGGCAGCGACACGGTACGCGCCAGCACCGATGCAAATACGATGGTGACGACATAATACATCGTGTAATAAATACAATAATCTTCGGAACGCGCCAGCGAGACCACTGCGGAGAGAATCGCAATCGAGTACAGCAGCAGCTCGAGCGGTGTGGTGCCGACGCGTCGCACGCGACCGGTGCCGACGGCGACCGCGCAGGCGAGAAACAGGAAGACGAAGATCATGGGGCGCGTGATCGCGCTCACGCCGCCGGCGTTCGACCAGAAGGCGAGATAGCAGCCTATCGCGATCAGCACTTCGATCATCGAGTCACTCCAACCCCGCTATCTGTCAAGGCCGAAACGAGCGCCGACGCGCGCCAGCGCCATGCGCGCGCGCGCCAGCTGCTCCGCCGCAGCGGCACGCAGCTCCCGCGGATCGAACACATCGAGCCGCCGGGCGCCGCTCCATACACGAATAAACATCACGCAATCGAGGAGCAAGAGGGACATTCCCGCGCCTTGGGACCCGAATTGTCTGACAAGCGGATAGGCGAGTGACAGCGCCGCCGCGGCCGCGAGCAGATAGTAGTACGAGTACTGCGCATGCCGGTTCAATGCAAAGATGAGATTCGAGATCGGGTACCAGCTCCCGTTGACCACCATCACCGCGGCCATCACCACGATGAGGGGATAGGGCGCGTGAATCGTGCCGTGGGTCCAGAGTCGGATGAGGAAGGGCCCGGCCCCGATGATGAAGAAGAACATCGGTGTCAGGATGAGAATGCTGGCGGCCATGCTGAGGAACGCCAGGCGTGCGCGGCGGCTTTGATTCGCCGATGCGACCGCCATGGTGAATTCGGGCAGCACCGCGTTGTTCACGACCATGGTGAGCTGCACCCCGAGGCGGGAAAGGGTGCGTACCGCGGTGAAGGCGGGGACTGCGGGGGCTCCGGCGGCCATGCCGACGACGACCACGGTGCCCTGCAGCGAAAGCGCCTGCGCCATCGGCAATGCGAGCACGGCGAGCGCGGGATGCATGAGTCTGCGGACCTCGCTCATGGAGGTGCGCCAGGAGAAGTACGTCAGCCAGTGGGCCCGCGCCCGCAGTATCAGCATGCGCACCAGCACGCCGGCCAGGCTGCAAATCAGGTAGGTCTCCGCCGCCGCCTCGATGTTGCCGCCGAGATAGACGGCCGTGAGCGCCGCCAGATTCTCGGCGAGATGGATGGTGCTTTGCAGGTACGTTCCGCTCGCGTACATGCCGACCGAGCGAAATGCCGACATGCTCACGCTGTTCTGGATCGACAGCAGCCCGTACGCCGCCAGCATCAGGATGGCGTGACGCGCGTGTTGCGGCGTGAGGCCCGCGACGAACGCGAAGCGCCTGTCCGGCACGGCGCTGAGGATGAGCGCCGCCACGCCGAGCGCGATCACGCACACGGCCGTAACCGCGGTGCGCACCGCCTGGAAAGTCTCGATCGCCGAGGCGCGGTCGCCGCGCGCGATGCTGTGAGTCATGTCGTTTCCCGCCGCCGCGGCAAAGCCGAAATCGGCGAAGGCGAGATAGGCCGGAACGGTGAAAATGATGAGCCAGGCGCCATAGGTCGCGAGGCCCCAGTGAGTCGCGAGAATGGGCACGGAGAGCAGCTGCAAGACCGTCTGCACCAGCTGCGAGTAGACGTTGGCGCTGATGCCGCGCACCACGCGCGAGTTGCGCAAGCGGGTCCAGATGGCAACGGCGGACATGCCGTCAGTCTAGCGTAGCTTCAGCGCCTCGCCGTATCCGGTGAGCTCGAGGTAGCCGCGTCCCACCGGCCGATGCGCCTGGTAGGCGCGAACGGCGCCTTCCCAGTAGATCGCCCCGGTCGACAGCCGCGTGTCGCTCTCCTGATCGTCCATCAGTGGAGTGAGCTCGAGCTCGAGCGATCCGAGCTCGACGCGCCACTCGACCGGATAGCGGATTCCGGTCCGCGGCGAGACCCAGCTGCGGCGCGGCTCGAAGCGCACGGCGCCGGCGCCGTAGCTCTGTGTGCCGCCGTCGGCGGTCCGCAGCGTCGCTCCGGCCCAGCGCGATTCGCCCGCGGATCCGCGAATGCGGAATGCCATGAGCGCGCCGCCGTTATCGAGATTGATGCCGATCCAATCCCAGCCGATCGCGCCCGGCTCGAGGTACTCGCTCGACCACTCGTGGTCGAACCATGCCTCGCCGCTGACCGCGTCCGAGCGGCGCTCGCGCTCGATCGAGCCGGCGACGCGCACGTGCGGCAGGCTGTAGTAGTAGCTCAGCGCCTGCGGCGCGGCGCCCTTGCGGCTCACGCCCGCATCGCCCTCGAGCAGCGGCGGCTCACTCGGCGTCAGGCGCAGATGCAGCGCGAACCCGTCGGCATCGATCGTTGCAGCATACGAGCCGCCGCTGCGCGCGAGCGTCCAGCGATCGAGCGTGATGTCCGTGTCGCCGACCGCGGCGCGCGCCAGGCCGAAGCCTGCGCGCTCGATGCGCTGGTCGTGCCACAATCGGCCGCGCTTGGGATCGCTCAGTGCGCAGTGCGCGATCAGCAGCTCGCGCGGCGTGAACGCGCTGGGATTGGCCTCATCGACGCCGGGACGCGTGCGGAAGAAGGTGATCTGGAAGCCGAGCGGCTCGCCGCCGGCTGTGGCGAGCCAGCCCGTGACGTACCACCACTCCGTGCGATATTCGGGATGGCTGCCGAAGTCCGCGGGAAATCGCAGCGCGTGTCCGGACACGACCTCGGGATAGCGCGGCGCCTCCGCGGCGGAGCAGCGCAGCGCGAGCGCGCAGCACAGCGCCCCGCATGCGAACAGGGGCGCCGCGCTCACCAGTCCTCCCGCACCGCGCGCACGGCATCCTGGCTGGTCGCGGCGCGGCCGCTGAAGATGGCCGTGACCGCCGCCGCCACGATCAGCGTCAGGGACAGGGTGAGGAGCTGCCACGCCGGTATGGCGAGATCGATGCTCCAGTTGAACGACTGGCGATTGACCACGAACACCAGCACCAGGCTCAACGTGAGCCCGAGCGCCAAGCCGTAGGCCACCCCGAACACGCTCATCAGGATTCCCTCGCTCGCGAGCATGCCGACCACCTGCCGGCGCAGCAGCCCGATATGACGCAACATGCCGAACTCCGCGCGGCGCGCGAGCGCGGTCGAGCTCGCCGCGAAGCTCACCCCCATGAGCCCGATGATCACGGCGATGGCCTCGAGCGCGTAGGTGATGGCGAACGCGCGATCGAAGATCCTGAGCGACTTGTCGCGCAGCGCGGTGGTGGTGAGAATCTCCGGCGCTCCGCCCAAGGCTGTGCGCAGCGCCGCCTCGACCTGCGGCACGCGGGCATCCGCGGCCAGCCAGACGGAGCCCTCGTTCGCGTTCAGATCGCCCGTGATGGCGCTGTAGTCGCTGCGCGTGATCACGATCGCGCCAAACTCGCGCGCGTAGTCGCGCCAGACCCCCTGCACGGTGAAACGCTGCACGCGTCCTGCGAGCGGCAGATCGAGGGCCTCGCCGAGCCGGTAGTGGTAGAGGTCCTGGACCGCCTCGGAGATCCAGGCAGGTCGGTCGCCGCGCGTGCGCTGCGGCAGGGCCTGCATCAGCGGCAGCTCGGCCTGCGTCGCAGCGGCGCTTGTGCCGCGGGCAATCAGTATGACGGCAGGACGCGAGGCATCCAGCAGCACCGGGCGGGTGCGCCGGAATTCCGCCCGCACCACGCCGCGCAGCGCGGCGGCGGCCGCCTGCTCGGCGCTCGACCAGTACGCCGTGTCGTTGCCGAGCGGCTCGCGCAGCTGCAGATCGGCGGGCAGGAGCTTCACCAGCCAGCGATCGAACGACTCGCGAAACGAATAGACCATGATCGCCATGGCAACCATCAGACTGAAGCTCACGATGATGGAAGCGAGGCTCAGCGTTGCGAGCGCGATGTTCTCCTTGAGCTGCGCCAGCGCGGCGTCGGGTACGACGCGACCGGCGCGTGGCGCGAGCTCCAGGATTCTCACCGTCAGCACCGGCACCAGCAGCACTGCGCCGAACAGCAGCGCGGCAATCGCCGCGTATCCGAACAGCGGCAGCCCGCCGAGCGCGGGCAAGGTCGCGAGCAACGCGCCTGCCGTGAGCAGCCCCAGGCCTGCGATCCACGCGCGCGAAGCGGACGCTTCCCGATACGGGTCGCCGCCCTTGAGCGACTCGACCGGCGGCCGGCGCGAGGCGGCGCGCGCGGGCATGTATGCGCCTGCGCCCGCCGCGGCGGTGCCGATCAGCACGAAGGCCAGCAGGCTCGAAGGCGCCACCTCGAGCACTGCGCCCGCCGCGTGCAGCTGGCCGTTGCCGAGATCGCCGCTCAGGAGCCGTAGCAGAGCGGCGGCAGCGAGCGCACCGAGCAGCACGCCGATGAGTGCTCCCACGAGACCGAGCGCCGCGCCTTCCGCCACGAGTGCGAGCTCGAGCTCGCCGCGAGTCGCGCCGAGCGCGCGCAGCAGTCCGAGCGCGCGCCGCCGGCGCAGCACCGACAACGCCTGCGTCGAGAACACCAGGAATGCGCCGGTCCACAAGGACACGAGCGCGAGCATGTTGAGGTTCACACGGTAGGCGCGCGTCGCGGTGACCGCGCGATCGCGCTCCACCGCGGGCGCCACCGCGAGCGTGCCGGCCGGCAGGCGCCGGCCGAGGCGCGAGCGGAACGATGCGACATCGACGCCGGCGTTCAAGCGCAGATCGATGCGGTTCAGGCGCCCCAGCCGCTCGAACATCCATTGCGCCGAAGAGAGGTCCATGATGCCGAGCGCCTGGCTGTAGGCGCTCTCCGAGAGCACGCCCACCACCCGCAGGATGCGCGGCGCGCTGCCCACCAGGATCGGCAGCGCATCGCCGCGCTTCACGCCCAGCTCGAGCGCGGCCGCGCTGCTCAAGACGATGGCGTCCGGCTGAAACAGCTCGAGTGCGCGTGGCAGGATCTCGCTGATCAGCGCGGGCTGCATGGCCGCCGCGCGAAAAGGATCGAGCCCGAGGATCTTGAGCGTATCGCGCTTGCCGGGAAGTGCGGCCTCGAGCTCGAGCACGGGGCTTGCCAGGCCCACCTGCGGATCGCGCGCGAGCTCGGGGAAGAGCTGTTCGGGGAATCCGTCGCGCGCAGCGCGCACCACGACGTCGGCTTCGCCGACCAGCCGCTTGGTGGCGAGCCCGAACTCGTTGAGAGCCGCGCTGTTGACGAGATGGACGGCGGCTCCGAGCGCCACGCCGAGCGCGATGGCGAGCACGGTGATGCAGACCCGCGCCGGCTCTTCGCGTAGCTGCGAGAGCAGCAGAACGCGCGAGATCGGCAAGGCGCGCAGCGCGCTCACCCTGCGGTCACGTGCGGTTTGAGCCCGGACATGTCGAGGACGCAGATGCGGTCGGCGGTCTGCGCAGCGGCCCTGGAGTGGGTGATGAGCACCCCGGCGCCGGCATTCGCTTTGATCTGCTCGCGCAGCAGCGTCAAGATTTGTCCGGCGCTGCGCGGGTCCAGGTTGCCGGTCGGCTCATCCGCGAGTACCAGTCGCGGCCGGTGCACCAGCGCGCGCGCGATCGCGATCCGCTGGATCTCGCCGCCCGAAAGCTCGCGCGGATAGCACCTGGATGCCCGGCCGAGTCCGACCGCATCGAGCATCTCGCTGGTGCGTGCGGCGCGCTGCGCTGCAGGCGCCGAGGCGAGCTCCAGCGGCAGCGCGACGTTCTGCTCGACGGTGAGATAGGGCAGCACGTGGAACGCCTGGAACACGAAACCGATGGCGCGGCGCCGCACGAGGGTGCGCGCGTCGTCGTCGAGCGCGCTGAGCTCGATCTCGTCGAGCCAGATCCGGCCGGTGGTGGGCTCGTCGAGGCCCGCGAGCAGATTGAGCAGCGTCGATTTGCCGACGCCCGACTCGCCCATGACGGCGAGATACTCGCCGGCATGGAGCTCGAGGCTCAGGCGCTCGAAGATCGCCGGGCGGTCGCGCCGATAGCGCTTGCTCAGGTTCTCGAGCCTTAGAACGGCGCCCTCCGCCGCCATCCGGTCAGGCGGCGTCGACGCCGATCACCGCTTTGACTTCCAGGAAATCGCGCAGGCCGAACTCGCCGTACTCGCGCCCGTTGCCGGACGCCTTGAAGCCGCCGAACGGCGTCTGCATGTCACCGGATGCCCCGTTCAAGGCCACCTGTCCGGCGCGGATCCGTGAGCCGACGCGCCGGGCCCTGGCGTTGTCCTTGGACCAGACGTAGGCGGCGAGACCGTAGGGTGTATCGTTCGCGATCTGCACCGCCTGCTCTTCCGTGTCGTAGGGAAGGATGCAGAGCACGGGCCCGAAGATCTCCTCGCGCGCGATGGTCATGTCGTTGCGCACGTTCGAGAAGATCGTGGGCTTCACGTAGTAGCCCTTGGTGAGGCCCTCCGGCCGCCCGGTGCCTCCGACCAGCAGCTTCGCGCCTTCGGCGATGCCCTTCTCGATGTAACGCTCGACGCGGTCGAATTGAATCTTCGAGACCAGCGGCCCGACGTTGGTCTTTTCCGAGGCGGGATCGCCCACGACGACCTCCGCGGTGACCCGCTGTGCGATGGCTTCCACTTCGGCGAGCTTCGAGGCGGGCACCAGCATGCGGGTCGGGGCGTTGCAGGACTGCCCGGAGTTCTGATAAACGTGCAGCACGCTGCGCTTCACCGCGCGCTCGAGATCGGCATCGTCGAGCAGCACGTTGGGCGACTTGCCGCCGAGCTCCTGGTGCACGCGCTTGACCGTGGCCGCGGCGTTTCTGGCAACCTCGCTTCCCGCGCGGGTCGACCCGGTGAAGGACACCATGTCGACTTCCGGGTGCGCGGACAGGGGTGCGCCGACGCTTGGGCCGTCGCCGTTGATCAGATTGAACACACCCGCGGGAACGCCCGCCTCGTGCATGCACTTGGCCCATAAGATGGCGCTGAACGGCGAGTACTCGGACGGCTTCAGCACCATGGTGCACCCGGCCGCGAGCGCCGGTACCACTTTCGCCGCGACTTGATTCATGGGCCAGTTCCAGGGCGTGATCAGTGCGCATACCCCGACCGGCTCCTGCACCAGGCGGATGGTCCCGCGCCGCTCCTCGAACTTGAAATTCTTGAGCACCTCGATCATGGCGCTGATGTGACCCACGCCGATGCGCGTCTGAGAGCCTTTGGCCAGCGAGATGGGCGCTCCCATCTCGGTGGAGATCGCCTGCGCGATCTCATCGTAATGCGCGTTGTAGGCCGCCAGGAGCCGCTCGATCAGTGCCAGACGCTCGCCGGGGCTGGTGCGCGAGAAGCTGTCGAAGGCGCGGCGGGCGGCGGCGACCGCGCGGTCCACGTCCTTCTTGCCGCCCATGGAGATGACTCCGGCGACCTCCTCGGTGGCCGGATTGACGACTTTGAATTCCTTGGCCTCGGCCGGATCGACCCAGGCACCGTCGATGTAGAACTGTCGATTGTCGTAAGTCATCTCTGCCCCTCGGTTTGCGTTGACTTCCAGTCTCATTCTACCCGCTGGCCGCGTGCCGCGCTGCGGCTCTGTCGCCAATCGGCGACGCACGAGGGGCCCGCAGCGGGCCCGACTCGGGCAGGGGGTTGCGGTCGCAGTTCGCATTTCGAGAAAACGGCAAGATCGAGCCGGCGAGAACCCATTAGCCTTGGGGTTCGCAGCAGGGCGGGTCGAGGCCGCCGATCGAGACTCCGGAGTGCGCGTTGATGCCAGGAAAATTCATGGTGGCAGGCTTTGTCCTGAGTCTTGCGCTCGTGACGACCGGTGCTCGCGCCGCGCCCGAATACAATCCGGTGGCTCGTCCCCCGGTGAGCCTGGGACCCGAAGCCGGCCGGCTCATCGTGGGATTTCGCGTGCTGCCCGGCGCAGCCGTGGTCAAATCCAGCCCCCGCCCGGGTTTGCAGGCACCCGCGATCATCCAGGCGCAGACGAGGCCCGCGGACGCGCTGGCGCTCGCACAGCGTGTGGGACTCTCGGTGGCGACGTCACGCCAGCTCACGCCCAGCATGCACCTGCTCGTTCTACCGGCGAGGATCTATGGCGCGGCGGTCGATGCGGCGCTCGCGAAGTTGCGTGCCGACCCGAGCGTCGCATTCGCGGATGTGGACCGGATCCGACATGCGCACGCGCTGCAGCCGAACGACCCGCTGTTCTTGCCGACCGCGGGCGCGAGCGGCCAGTGGTACATGAACACGCCGAGCTCGGTGCCGGTGAGCCTCGATGGGAATTCGACCCAGGACCTGTCGGCCACGGACGCGGTATCCGCGTGGGGCATCGTCACCGGTAGCACGGGAATCGTGATCGCGGACGTCGATACCGGAGTGCGATTCGACCATCAAGACCTCGGGCGCGCCGGCTTCGGTGGGCGGCTTCTTCCCGGCTACGATTTCGTGGGTCAGGATTACAACCCGAGCAGCGGAGCCGCGCTCGACACGTTCCTCATTGCGAACGACGGAGACGGCTGGGACCCCGACCCCTCCGATCCGGGTGACTGGATCGATTCCACCGATCAAAAGAACGCGCTGTTCGCGAACGACGATGTGTCAGCCAGCTCCTGGCACGGCACGCGAGTGGTGGGCGTATTCGGCGCGATCACCAATAACGACCTCGGCATCGCCGCCATGAGCTGGGGCTCGTGGATCCTGCCCGTGCGCGCGCTCGGCAAGGGTGGCGGCTACGACTCGGACATCATTGCAGGCGCCGAATGGGCCGTGGGGCTCCCGGTCACCAATCCCGACGGCTCGCCGGTGCCGCCGAATCCCTATCCCGCGGACATCGTGAATCTGAGCCTCGGGGCCAGCGGCAGCTGCCCGAGCTCGTATCAGACCGCCCTCGGACAGATCACGCAGCTCGGCGCGCTGGTGGTCGCTTCGGCCGGCAACGGCGGAACTCCGGGGAGCTCATCGCCGGTCGAGGCGCCCGCCAATTGCTCGACACTGGTGCGCGGCATGGTTGCCGTCGTGGGCCTGCGCAACGTCGGCACGAAGGTCGGATACTCGAGCTTCGGCCCGGAAGCGACCCTGGCAGCGCCCGCCGGCAACTGCGTGCAGGCGAGCGGCAGCTGCCTGCGGTCCATCGATTCGACCACCAACGCTGGCACGACCGTGCCGGGCACGAACGGCTACACCGATGAAGCGAACCCGAATCTCGGCACGAGCTTCTCCGCCCCGATCGTCTCGGGCATCGCCGCGCTCATGCTATCGGTCAATCACAACCTCAATCCGGCACAGCTGGTCGCTCGCCTTCAAGCAGGCGCGACCGCGTTTCCGGGAGGCGCAGCCGGGATACCGACCTGTCCCGCGAACGATGCCACGAGCGGCGAATGTGTGTGCCCGAACCCCGGCGACCCGGCCGGCAATCAATGCGGCGCGGGCATGGCCAATGCGCTGAGCGCGGTCGAGCAGGCGCAAAAACCGATCGCCGTGATCGCGATTCCAGGGTCGCTCGCGGCGGGCAGTGTCATCGACGCGAGCGGCAGCGTCGCGGCCTGCGATGCCGCGAGCGGCAAGCCGCTGAGCATCGTCTCCTACCGCTGGAGCGCCTCCCCATCGAGCCTCATCGCGAGCGGCGCCGATGGCGCGCGGGTGACGCTCGATCCCGCGCCGGGCACCCTGACTCTGCTCGTGACCGACTCGGCCGGACATACCGATGCCGAGACGGTGCATGTCACGACGAGCTCGGCATCGAGCGCAGCGCCGACCTCCTCGGGGTCGAGCGCGACTGCCTGTCCCAAGCCGCTGGCCGTGGCGCCGGCCGCGCCCACGGTGAGCGAGTCATTCTCGCCCGCGACCGTCGCAACCAATGCGACCTCCACACTCACGATCACCTTCACGAACACGAACGGCTTCGCGCTCACGCAGTCGAGCTTCGCTCTGACCTTGCCCTCGACGCTCACGGTGCTCGCGACGCCGCCGGCGGCCAGCAGCTGTGGCGGCGCGGCGCTGACGCTCTCGAGCACCTCCACATCGGTGCGCATGAGCGGCGCCAACATTCCGGCGCACGGCGCCTGCAGCATCACGCTCACGGTGCGGGTCGCGGCCAGCGGCGTGTATACGGCACCGGTCGCCGCCCAAGCGCTGATGACGGCGCCCGCCGGCGCCAACGCCGCGGCGGCGAGCGCCACGCTCACCGTGACCACGCCTCCGAGCGGGGGCGGGGGAGGGCTGGGCTGGCGCGACCTACTGTTCGCGCTCGCGCTGCTCGCGGTCAGGCCCCGCCGGCAGCGCAGCGCGGTACACTAGCGGCATGACCGAAGAATCCCCCGCGCGAGTGCGCATCGAGACCGTCGAGACGCACCGCGATGCCCGCGGCAGTCTGTTCGAGCCGATGAACGATGCCGATCTGCCGGCGCAGAGGAACGTCCACGTGGTCATTACCGAGCCCGGCGCGGTGCGCGGCAATCACGTGCACGAAAGGGCGGTGGAGATGACCACGGTGGCCGGCCCGTGCCTGGTGCGCCTCAAGGAGGCGGGCCAGATCCGCGACATCGAAGTGCCCGTGGGGGAAACCTGGCGGTTCACGATCCCGCCCGGCGTGGTGCACGCGTACCGCAACACCGGCGACTCGATGATGGTGCTCATCTCCTTCAGCACCCGGGTGCACGATCCTGCGAGCCCGGACACGCGGCGCGAGCAAATCCTCTAGCGCCCTATCCGCTCCTCGCCCGGGACGGGCGGAAACGCCAGCTCGTAGCCGCGCTTGAAGTCGCGGATGTGCTTCTCCATCCAGGTGCGCGCGACCTCGCTGCGCTTGTGCCGCACCGCCTCGATGATCCTCGCCTGAGCATCGCGGATGCGCACGCACGCCTGCGGCACGCGATCGATGATCCGGGTGAGCGCCGGCGCGAGCAACAGGTTGAGCGGCGCCTGCGACAGGGCCAGCACCTGGTTGCCGCTGGCGGCGGCCACCCCGGTGAAGAAATCCATGACCGTCGCGACGGCCGCGGCGGTGGCGAGCGGCTCCTCGCGCATGCGTGCCCCGGTGCGCGTCAACAGCTGCAGCTGCGCAGGCGTGCGCCGGCCGGCGGCGTAGGCAGCTGCGGCGGGCTCGATGGCCATCATCGCCTCCCACAGCTCGAGATACGTGACATCGTGCAGCGCCAGGGCGCGGCTCACGCCCGAGCTCACGCGTTGCGGCTCGGGCAGTGTGACTCGCAACCGCTTCTCGCCGCGCACGCGTCCAATGAGCCCATGCGTCTCGAGCTCGCGGATCGCCTCGCGCACCGTCGAGCGGTTGACGCCGAACTGGCGGGCGAGGTCGTTCTCGGAGGGCAGGGGGTCGCCGGCCTTGAGCGTTCGATCGACGATGCGCTGCTCGATGACATTGGCGATCTGCCGGTATGCCGGCTGATCGTCGAGCGGCTCGAACAGATCGCCCGCGGCCGCGGGCTGCGCCGCGCCGACCGCCGTGCTCACCGCGACTCCCCGAAGAGCTCGCGGCCGATGAGCATGCGACGGATCTCGGATGTGCCGGCGCCGATTTCGTACAGCTTGGCGTCGCGCAGCAGCCGACCGGGCGGGTAGTCGTTGATGTAGCCGTTGCCGCCGAGGAGCTGGATGGCGTCGAGGGCCGCTCGAGTCGCGGCCTCCGCGCAATACAGGATGCAGGCCGCGGCGTCCTTGCGCGTCGCCTCCCCGCGGTCGCACGCGGCTGCGACAGTGTAGGCGTAGCTGCGGCATGCGTTGAACGAGGCATACATGTCGGCGAGCTTGCCTTGGATGAGCTCGAAGGTGCCTATCGGCTGCCCGAACTGCTTGCGCTCGCGCACGTAGGGCACGGCGACGTCGAGCGCGGCCGCCATGATGCCGAGCGGGCCGCCGGACAGCACCACGCGCTCGTAATCGAGCCCGCTCATGAGCACGGCGACACCGCCATTCTCCCGCCCCAGGAGATTCTCGGCCGGCACCTCGCAGGCATCGAACACCAGCTCGCTGGTGCTGGAGCCGCGCATGCCCAGCTTGTCGAGCTTCTGTGCCGGCGTGAAGCCGCGAAAGCCGCGCTCGATCAGGAACGCGCTGATGCCGCGCGGGCCGGCCTGCGGATCGGTCTTCGCGTAGACCACGAGCACGTCTGCCTCGGGACCGTTGGTGATCCACATCTTGCGGCCGTCGAGCACATAGCGATCGCCGCGCTTCTGGGCACGCAGCTGCATCGACACGACGTCCGAGCCGGCACCGGGCTCGGACATGGCGAGCGCGCCGACGTGCTCGCCGGAGAGCAGCTTCGGCAGGTAGCGGCGCTTCTGCTCCTCGGTCGCGTTGCGCGCGATCTGGTTGACGCAAAGGTTGGAATGCGCGCCGTAGGAGAGGCCGACCGCGGCCGAGGCGCGCGATAACTCCTCCATCGCGACGATATGCGCGAGGTAGCCGAGGCCCGCGCCGCCGTGCTCCGCGGGCACCGTCATGCCGAGCAAGCCGAGCTCTCCGAGCTCGCGCCACAGGTCGCGCGGAAAGACGTTGGTGCGGTCGATCTCGTTGGCGCGCGGCGCGAGCCGCTCATCGGCGAAGCGGCGCACCTGATCGCGCACCGTGTCGATGACCTCGCCGAGACCGAAATTGAACTCACGGTAGGCAGCGCCGGGCATGGCTTCAGTACCCCATTGTCATTCGACCCATAATCGTTGGATAATCCGACTGTCCGACAATTCTGCGCCTCGACGGCCCGAATGACAATGGCAGCGAGGGGAGCACACCGATGGCCAAGATCGCTTCGAAAATCGACGTGCGCGGCGCTGATTTCGCCGCCAATCGTGCTGCGATGCAGTCCCTGGTGGCGGATCTGCGAGCGCTGCTGGCCCGCAACCGGCTGGGTGGAAGCTCCGCCGCGCGCGACAAGCACCGCGAGGCGGGCAAGCTGCTGGCGCGCGAGCGCGTCGACGCGCTGCTCGATCCCGGATCGCCGTTTCTCGAGCTCTCGCCACTCGCCGCGCATGGGGTGTATGAGGATGACCTGCCGGGCGCGGGTCTCGTGACCGGCATCGGTCAGGTGTCGGGGCGCGCGTGCATGATCGTCGCCAACGACCCCACGGTGAAGGGCGGCACCTACTACCCCCTCACCGTGAAGAAGCATCTGCGAGCGCAGGAGATCGCCGCCGAGGGCGAGCTGCCGTGTGTCTATCTGGTGGAGAGCGGCGGCGCGTTCTTGCCGAAGCAGGACGAGGTGTTTCCCGATCGCGACCACTTCGGCCGCATCTTCTACAACCAGGCCAGGCTTTCGGCGCGCGGCATCGCGCAGATCGCGGTGGTGCACGGCTCGTGCACCGCGGGCGGCGCCTATGTGCCGGCGATGTCCGACCACGCCATCATCGTGCGCAATCAGGGCCGCGTGTTCCTGGGCGGACCGCCACTGGTGCGCGCCGCCACGGGTGAGGAGGTCGATGCCGAGACGCTCGGTGGCGCCGAGGTGCACTGCCGCCGCTCGGGTGTCACCGACTACTACGCCGAGAACGATACGCACGCGCTGGCGTTCGCGCGCCGCGCGGTGGCGCGCTTGCGCGCGCCGGCGCTCGCCGCGGCGGGGTCCGCGGGCTCGTCCGAGCCCGACTACGATCCGGCCGAGCTCTACGGGATCATTCCGCAGAGCTGGCGCAAGCCCTACGATGTGCGCGAGCTCATCGCCCGCATGGTCGATCGCTCATGGTTCGACGAGTTCAAGGCGCTTTACGGCACGACGCTCGTCTGTGGATTCGCCGACATTCACGGGATGCCGGTAGGCATTCTCGGCAACAACGGAATTCTCTTCTCGGAGAGCGCGCTCAAGGGAACGCACTTCATCGAGCTTTGCTGCCGCGAGGGCATCCCGCTCGTATTCCTGCAGAACATCTCCGGATTCATGGTAGGCCAGGCGGCCGAGGCCGGCGGGATCGCCAAGGACGGCGCCAAGCTCGTGACCGCCGTAGCTTGCGCCGCGGTACCCAAGTACACCGTGGTGATCGGCGGCAGCTTCGGCGCCGGGAACTACGCCATGTGCGGGCGCGCCTACTCGCCGCGCCTGTTGTTCCAGTGGCCGAACGCGCGTACTTCGGTGATGGGCGGCGAGCAGGCGGCGAGCGTGCTCGCGACCATCAAGCGCGATGCGCTGCGGCGTAGCGGCGGCACGTTGAGCGAGGTGGAGGAGGAGCAGCTCAAGGCGCCGATTCGCGAGCAATTCGAACGGCAAGGCCATCCCTACTATGCCTCGGCCCGGCTGTGGGACGACGGCGTGCTCGATCCCGTGGATACCCGGCGCGCCCTGGGGCTCGCGCTCGCCTTGACGCGTCAGCAAGAGTCGGTGCGCACCCAGTTCGGCATCTTCCGCATGTGAGCGGCACTGCGAGTCAGAGAAACATGATGCAAAAGACCTCGAAACGTCTGCTGATCGCGAACCGGGGCGAGATCGTCTGTCGCATCGCGCGCAGCGCGCGCCGCCTGGGTTGGACCACCATCGGGGTCTATTCCGATGCCGATCGCGATGCGCTGCACGTGAAGAGCACCGACGAGGCCTATCATCTGGGCGCATCGCCCGCGGCGCAGAGCTACCTCGACCAGCAGCGGGTGGTGGAGCTCGCGCGCCGGGTGGGCGCCGATGCGGTGCATCCCGGCTACGGCTTTCTCTCCGAAAACGCCGAATTCGCCGAGCGCTGCCTGGCGGCGGGACTCAAGTTCGTGGGACCGCCGCCCGCGGCGATTCGCGCCATGGGCTCGAAGAGCGCCTCGAAGGCCGCCATGGCCGCGGCAGGGGTGCCGGTGGCGCCCGGCTATCACGGCGATGATCAGACGCCCGAGCGGTTGGTGGCCGAGGCCGAGCGCGCCGGCTTCCCGCTCATCATCAAGGCGAGCGCGGGCGGCGGCGGCAAAGGCATGCAAGTCGTGAACAGCGCGAGCGAGCTGAGCGCAGCCGTCGGCTCCGCCCAGCGCCTCGCGCGTGCTGCGTTCGGCGATGATCGGCTGCTGCTCGAGCGCTATTTCCCGCGGGCCCGGCACGTCGAAGTGCAGGTGTTCGCGGACACGCAGGGCGGCATCGTCGCGCTCTACGACCGCGATTGCTCCGTGCAGCGCAGGCATCAGAAGATCATCGAGGAAGCTCCGGCGCCCGGTCTGGGCGACGATGTGCGCGCGCGCATGGCGCAGGCGGCGATCACCGCCGCGCGCGCGGTGGGCTACGTGGGTGCAGGCACCGTCGAGTTCCTGGTCGATCCCGAGGAACGGTTCTACTTCATGGAGATGAACACGCGCCTGCAGGTCGAGCATCCGGTGACCGAGCTCATCACCGGGATCGATCTGGTCGAATGGCAGCTGAAGATTGCCGGCGGCGAGCCTTTGCCGCTCGATGCCTCGCAGATCGTGCGCCGCGGCGCCGCGCTCGAGGCGCGGCTCTACGCCGAGGATCCCGCCCACGAGTATCTGCCGAGCGTCGGGCGGATCACGCACCTCGCATGGCCGCAGGCGCTCGATCATCTGAGGCTCGACGTGGGGGTCGAGGAGGGCGACGTGATCTCGCCGTTCTACGATCCGATGCTCGGCAAGCTCATCGCCTGGGGCCCGACGCGCGAGCAAGCGAGCGACACTCTGCTCGCCGCGTTGCGCGCGCTCGAGATCGCCGGTGTCACCACCAATCGCAGCTTGCTCATGAGCGTGCTCGCCGATCCGGAGTTTCGGGCCGGGCTCATCGCGACCGATTTTCTTGCCCGACGTCGTCACGCGCTGGTATTCGCCGAGCCTGCCCCGAGCGCGCTCGATCACGCGCTCGCCGCGCTGTGGCGCGCGAGCGAGGAGCCGCAACCCGGCGCACTCTGGCGCAACACCGGCGGCTGGCGACTGGCGGCCCCGGCGCTCGCGCGCTGGCGCTTCGGCGAGGTAGCGGTGGCGCTCGAGCAGGTCGGCCCGGCCCGCTACCGGGCGCAGGTCGGCGACGAGGAGTTCGACCTGCAGCACGTCTCACGTATCAAGGATCGGCTCGAGGCGGAGGTTGGCGGGCGTCTGGAACGGGTCTCGATCGCCGCTTGCGGAGCACGTCTCGAGCTTTACCGCGATGGGCGGCACGTGAGCCTGCGTGCCGTGCAAACGGAGGATTCGTTGCAGGCGAGCAACGAGGCGGACGCCGGCTCTCTGGTCACGCCGCTGCCCGGTACGATCGTGGCGGTGCACGTGACGGCGGGACAGAGCGTGGCGCGCGGCGCCCCGTTGATCACGCTCGAGGCGATGAAGATGGAGCACACGGTCTCGGCGCCCCATGCGGGCAAGGTCGAGCGCTTGCCTTTCGGGTTGTCGGAGCGGGTCGCGGCGGGGTCCGTGCTGGTCGAGCTCAAGCCCGAGTAGATCGGCAGCCGGCCGCGCGTGTGCGGGCGCAGCGCGGGAGCTCCAAAAAAACCGCGCGAGCTCAAAAACCCGCGCGGGGCTCCCGGGCAAGAATTCTATCCCGTCGCGTCCTTGACGGCGGCCTCGGCTGCCGTGGCGAGCGCCGGAAGGGTCATCTTGAAGCGGGTCTCGTGTCCGAGCAGACTCGCGAGCGCGATTTTGCCACCCGCCTCGTGCACGTACCGGCGCACCAGGGAGAGACCCGAACCGTGTGCCGGCTCGCCCGGCAGATTGGGCAAAGTCGAGTAGCCCGATTTGAAGATGAGCTTGATCGCTTCCCGATCGCGCAGTCGCGCCGCAGCCTCGGCGGTGAGGACGCCGCGCGCGATGGCCGTCGCCCGGACCCGGTCGGGGTCGAGGCCGGCGCCGTCGTCCTCGAACAGAAATTCGTAGCTCTCGTCCGCCGCCTGGCGAAACTCGAGGCGCATGTTGCCGGTGGCGGCCTTGCCGGCGGCATCGCGCGCGAACGGCGTCTCGATTCCGTGCATCACGGCGTTGCGGATCAGCTGAATCGCGACGTTCTTGATCGCCGACTGATATTGCACCGGCACGAGCTCCAGCCCCTGGATCTCGAGCGCCACCGTCTTCTTGTGCTCCTGGGCGACGTGATCGGTGAGCGCGCGCAAGGTGTTCTCCAGGCTCCCGGCCGGGGCGGCGCTGTTGGTGCCGGGCACCGGCACCGGTCTCGTCTGCGAACGTTCCGCCAGGAATTTCGGCGGCTGAATGATCTGCGTGCCGTTCTCGGTCATCCCCGTCGTCGGAGCCGGCTCGCCCGCCGGGCGTGCGGGCGCGGAGGAGACGGCGAGCGCCTTCAACGAGGCGAACTGGCCATAGAGCTGGTCGAGCTTGACCGCGAGCGGCAGGAAGTCGCTGCCGGAGAGTGAGCTGCGGCTGCGCAGATCATGGAGCGCGTCCTCGAATTGCCGCGCCGACTGCTCGAGGGTGGACAGCTTGAAGGCCGCCGCCTCGCGCCGCACTCGATCGACCTCGTCGAGCGCTTCCTCGAGCTTGTTGCGAAACGCCTCCTCCTCGCGCGCCGGCTTCCTGAGCACGGCGTTGATGGTTTTCATCGAGGCGTCGGTCTTCTGCAGAAGCGCGGCGAAGCGCGCCCCGCCCATCGCAAGGACACTGCGCAGGATCTCGCCCTTCATTGCGACCTGCGAGCGCAGTTCCTCCAGCTCGCGTGCCGCCTGCACGCTCGCGGTGATGTCGGTCACCTGCACCAGCCATAGCGGCGGCTCGCCCTCGAGAGCGGCGAAGCGGAACGAGTAGTGCGCGGTGTCGAACGAACCATCGCCCTTCGGCAGGCGAACCTCGATGTTGCGCAACGGGTTGGAGTCATCCGACCCCTCGCGCGCTTGAGAGCTGAGGATCGCCGCGATGTGATTTCGCACCACGGTGAGCGTCTTGGCGCTTATGAACGGCGCGATGAGCTTCTCGAAGCTCAGATTGGTGAATTCCTGTCGCCTGAACATGGTGGCAAGCGACCGAGAGACCTGCGGTTGGATCCTGTCCTTGGCGTCGAGAATGAACAGACCCGGCTCGGCGCACTTGAGGACGGCATCGGTGATGCGACCGCTGGCTTCCAGCAGCTCCTGCACCTCGCGCTCGTGGCGCTTCGCGGAAATGAACATATCTGCCGCAGCGTGCCAAAGCAGGTCGTGAGCCGTGGTGAAGAAGGTCACAGCTCCAGGCGATTCTTTACATATGCTGCAGCGAGTCAGCGGCGGATGAGACGCTCGTCACACCGCTCGCGATGACTCGCGACCACTGGGAGGATTCATCGCTCAGGCGACTGCGGCGACCAGCGGACCCAGGTCGGCCAGCAGCTCATCGGCCGAGGCGTAGCGCTGCGAAGGGTCCTTCGCCATCAAACGATCGAGCAGCGCCTGTTGCAAAGCCACATTGGGGGGCAATCGTGGGACCGGCGCCGTGGCGTGCTGCGCCATGATGTCCATGGCGTTCTTGCCGCTGTAGGGGCGCTGGCCGGTCAGCATCTCGTAGAACATCACCCCGAGGCTGTACAGGTCGGTACGCACATCCACGCGCAGTCCTTGCGACTGCTCGGGGCTGATGTAATAGGGCGAGCCCAGCACTTGCCCGGCGCCGGTAGTGCTGCCGTCGTCCATGGAACGGCGTGCCAGGCCGAAATCGATCAGCACGGGCGAGTTGTCCTCGCGCAGCATGACGTTGGCGGGTTTGAGGTCGCGATGCAGGATTCCGAACACGTGAATGACGCGCAGCGCTTCGGCGATCGAGCGCAGATAGTACAGGCTCTCGTCGATGCTCATGGGATTGCGCAGGCGGTCGCGCAGGTCGCCGCAGGGGATGTACTCGAGCGCGAGGTACTGATGCTGTGGCAGCGCGCCGAAATCGTAGATCTCGGCGATCGCCCGATGCGCGATGCTCGAGATGATCTCGTATTCGCGTTGAAAGCGCTCGGCATCGTCCAGCTCGCGCTGCGACGTTCCCCGGCACATGACCTTGAGCACGACATTGCGGCGCAGACGCTCGCTGCGCGCAAGGTAGACCGAGGAGAAGTTGCTGGTGGCGATCTCCTTGACGATGCTGTATCCCGGAACCTGGATCGACGGGGCGTCCGAGGCAGGGGTGATCAACGCATCCTCGGGCGGAGCACTGATCTTCGGCTTCGAGCAGGCCTCGGTCACGGCCTTGAGGAGGGAGTCCCGGCTGATGCGGGCCAGCGGCAGGTAGTCTTTCGCGCCACACTTGAGCGCTCTCACCGCTGACAGCTCGTTGCCGTGCTCCGCGAGTATGATGCAATGGACGCTGGGCTGGGCGCGCAGCATCTGCGTCAGGTGAGTGAGGCCCGCGCTCGCTTGCGCCTCGCTGGAGAAATCGATCTGCAGGATCACGGCGTCGGGAGTGCGCTCCTGGACGAACTGGGCCAGCGAGCCGGGATCGGAGGCAGGCGTCGTGGTCACCTGGGCGCTCGGCCAGTGACTGGTCACGTGATGGGTGAGCCATTGGAGGCGCTTGGCGTCGCCGCCCACCACCAACAGGACAGGACCGGTCACTTCGGGCATACGAGGAAGATCTGGATTTCAGGAGCCCAAGACTAGCCGCAGCGCCCCTGGGCTCGCCCGTCGGGAATTCACAGTTCTTTGGGCGGCAGGGTCCGGCCGAGCGAGGTTCGCCAAAAATCCGAGAATTACCGCTCGAAAAGCTGGAAAATTGAAACAACGACCCTATTTATCCAGTCTTTACCCCGTGTAGCGTACCGATTTCGCTGAAGCGGCCGATCATCGAGAGGACATATTGCAATGGGAAGCGTCAGAACCTGGTCGTTGGCGTTAATCGCGGGCATCCTCATCGCCGTCGTGGCGCACCAGCGCTCGAATGCCGATGCGGGTGTGGCGCCGCCGGCCCCCGCGCCTGCCGCGGCACAGGCGTCCCCCGCGCAGCCCATGCGGGTGACGGGCTTGCCGGATTTCTCCGGCTTGGTATCGGCGTACGGTGCCGCAGTGGTCAATATCAGCGTGGTCGAGAAGCCGCAGAGGGGCAACGGCGGCGAGGCGGGCGACGATGATCCCCTGTCGCAATTCTTTCACCGATTCCAGATGCCGAGCCCGGAGCACCTGCCGCCGGCGCACGGTATCGGCTCCGGCTTCATCATCACGCCCGACGGATACGTGCTCACCAACGCACACGTGGTTGCCGACGCATCCGAAGTGACCGTCAACCTCACCGACCGACGCGAGTTCCGAGCCAAGGTCATCGGGGCCGACAAGGGCAGCGATGTGGCGCTCATCAAGATCCCCGCGAACGGCTTGCCCACCGTGCGCTTCGGCGACCCCGCGCACATCAAACCGGGGCAATGGGCGATCGCCATCGGCTCTCCGTTCGGCTTCCAGAACAGCGTGACCGCGGGCGTGGTGAGCGCGGTCGGGCGGCCGTTGCCGGACGACAGCGGCACCTCGTTCGTGACATTCATCCAGACCGATGCGGCCGTGAATCCCGGCAACTCCGGCGGCCCGCTGTTCAACACCGACGGCGAGGTGATCGGCATCAACGCACAGATCTACAGCCGCACGGGCGGCTACATGGGCATGTCGTTCGCCATTCCGATCGACGTCGCGCTCAACGTCAAAGACCAGCTCATGAAGAGCGGCAAGGTGCGGCGCAGCCGCATCGGTGTCGCCGTTCAGGACATCGGCCAGCAGCTCGCTCAGACCTTCGGTCTCACGACGCCGCATGGTGCGTTGATCAGCTCGGTCGAGCCGCAAAGCCCCGGTGAGCGAGCGGGCCTGAAGCCGGGCGATGTGATCACCAGTGTCAACGGCAAGTACATCGACCATTCCTACGACCTGCCCAAGGTCATCTCTCAGCTGCCGCCGGGCAGCGAGGCGCATCTCGGCGTCTGGCACGATCGCCGCGCCACGGACGTCACGGTCAAGACCGTGTTGCTGGAGGACACGCCCGCGCAGGTTGCACGCAATGGTGCGGAGGACGGCGGCGGCAAGCTAGGCCTCGCGGTACGCCCGCTCGATCCCTCCGAGCAACAGGAGCTGCACACTCACGGCCGCTTGGTGGTCGAGGAGGTGACCGGTCCGGCGCTCGCCGCCGGATTGCAGGCGGGGGACGTGGTCCTCGGCGTCAACGGCTCCGGGGTCTCGACCATCGCGGAGCTCAAGCGCGAGGTGGCCCGGGCCGGCCGCACGGTCGCGCTCCTGATCCAGCGCGAGGATGCGCAGATCTACATCCCGGTCGACATCGGCTGAGCGGGATGCGTCCGGGTGGTATTGACCCGACCCAATCGGCTGTAATTTCCGTCGTGTCGACGACCTTATCCGCATTTTCGCCCGCCGCGCGCTCATCGAGCGCCGCGCCGTTCTTGCCGACCTCGCGCGGCGAGATGGATGCGCTCGGCTGGGACCGATGCGATGTCATCATCGTCACCGGCGACGCCTACGTGGACCATCCGAGCTTCGGCATGGCGATCATCGGCCGGGTCCTCGAGGCGCAGGGGTTCCGGGTGGGGATCATCGCTCAGCCCGACTGGCGCAGCGCCCATGACTTTGCGCGCCTCGGTGCGCCGCGCCTGTTCTTCGGCATCACCGGCGGCAACATGGATTCGATGGTGAACCGCTACACCTCCGATCGCCGCGTGAGAAGCGATGACGCTTACACGCCGGACGGAGCGGGCGGACGGCGTCCGGACCGTTCGGTCATCGTGTACTCGCAGCGTATCCGCGAAGCCTTCAAGAGCGTGCCGATCATCATCGGCGGCATCGAGGCAAGCCTCAGGCGCATCGCGCATTTCGACTACTGGTCCGACCAGGTGCGCCGCTCGGTGCTGATCGACGCGCAGGCGGATCTCTTGCTCTACGGCAATGCCGAGCGGCAAGTGGTCGCGCTCGCGCAGCGGCTGGCGGCCGGGGAAGCGCTGCACGACATCACCGACCTGCGTGGTACCGCGTTCGTGCGCCGCGCGGCTCCCGAGGGTTGGATCGAGATCGACTCCAGCGAGATCGATACTCCGGGCCCGCTGGCCCCGCCGGCAGATCCCTATGCGAGCGAGGAAGCACGACGCGCGCAGCCCGCCGCGACCAGCGCCCCGGGACACCAGGTGGTGCGATTCTTCCGCAAGGTGCCGAACGAGCGGCGCGAGCGCAGCGTGATTCGCATGCCGTCGTTCGAGCAGGTGGCGCGGGATCCGGTCCTGTACGCACATGCCTCGCGCATCCTGCATCTCGAGTCCAATCCGGGGAACGCGCGTGCTCTGGTTCAGCGGCACGGTAGCGTCGAGGTGTGGCTCAACCCGCCGCCGGTGCCGCTCTCCACCGCGGATATGGACGCGATCTATGAGCTGCCCTACGCGCGGCGCCCGCATCCCTCCTATGGCAACGCGCGTATTCCCGCCTACCACATGATCCGTTTTTCCGTGGCCATTCAGCGCGGTTGTTTCGGCGGGTGCACCTTCTGCTCGATAACCGAGCACGAGGGTCGGATCATCCAGAGCCGCTCCGAGGACTCGGTGATTCGCGAGATCGAAACCATCCGGGATTCGGTTCCCGGATTCACCGGGGTGATCTCGGACCTGGGCGGACCCACGGCCAACATGTACCGCTTGCACTGCAAGAGCGCGACGATCGAGTCGGCCTGCCGCAGACCCTCGTGCGTCTACCCCGGCATATGCCCCAATCTCGATACCGACCATGCGCCGCTGATCGCCCTCTACCGGCGCGCACGTGCGCTCGCGGGCGTCAAGAAAGTGTTGATCGCTTCCGGCGTGCGCTACGACCTGGCCGTGGAGTCGCCCGAATACGTCCAGGAGCTCGCCTCCCACCATACCGGCGGCTATCTCAAGATCGCACCCGAGGCCATCGGCGAGGGACCGCTCTCGAAGATGATGAAGCCAGGGGTTGGCGCGTACTACAGATTCAAGGAACTGTTCGACCGGTACTCGAAGGCGGCGGGGAAGGAGCAATACCTCATTCCTTACTTCATCGCCGCGCATCCCGGTACCACTGACGCCGACATGCTCGAGCTCGCGGTTTGGCTCAAGAAGAACGGCTTTCGCGCCGATCAGGTGCAGGCCTTCCTGCCCTCGCCGATGGCGACCGCCACCGCCATGTATCACTCGGGCAAGAATCCGCTCAAGCGCATCGCACGCGGCAGCGAGGCGGTGGTGATTCCCAAGGGCAGCCGGACACGCCGGCTGCACAAGGCATTTCTGCGCTATCACGACCCGGACAACTGGCCGCTGCTGCGCGAGGCCCTGAAGCACATGGGGCGCGCCGACTTGATCGGCAACGGCAAGCATCATCTCGTGCCCGCCTACCAGCCGGTCGGACGGCCGAGCGCCGCGCGGGCGCGGCCCGGCGCGGCTCGGCCTGGCGCGGCCCGGCCTGGCGCGGCTCGGCCTGGCGCGACCCGGCCTGACGCGGCCCGGCCTGGCGCGGCTCGGCCCGGCGCGGCGCGGCCTGGCGCGGCCCGGCCTGGCGTGGCGCGGCCGTTTCTAACCCAGCACACGGGGCTGCCGAAGGCGGGGCGAGTTCCCTCTGCCCGGCGCCGATCCCGCGCGCGCGGCGTTTGAAGCGCCGCGGTTTCGCTTGCTAGCGTCCCCGCCGTGCGATTAAAGTTCGGGACTCTAGCGGTAGGCCGGCCGCAAATCATCGTTTAGGTCGCGTGGGAATGGCGCGTCACGCTTCGTGCGGCGGCGCGTGTCAAGAATGGATAACTGGATCGTTCATAAATTCGGCGGGTCGAGCGTCGCAGACGCCGCTTGCTTCCGCCGCGTAGCCGATATCGTCGAGGCGTCCCCAAATCCGCGCGAGGCAGTGGTTCTGTCCGCGTGCCGGGGCGTCACCGACGCACTGCTCAACTCCGTGTCCATGGCCGAACGGCCCGACGGTGACATGACTGGCGCCATCGAAGAGCTGTGGAAGCGGCACGAAAAGCTCGCCGGCGAGCTGCTTTCGCCCTCGGCATGCGAATCCTACTGCATGCAGCTCGCGCGCGACTGCCGCGACATCGCCGGCGTGCTGCAGACCGTGCGGCTCATTCGCCAGGCCACCTACTCGATGCGGGATGTGATCGCCGGGTATGGCGAGATCTGGTCGACGCGGTTGTTCGCTCCCCTTCTGCGCGAGCGCGGACGCATCGACGGTGACGTGATGTGGGTCGATGCGCGCGACATCGTCGTCGTGGAATGGGGACCTTTGGGTCCCAGCGTGCAATGGGATGCCAGCCAGCGCAACCTCGCCAAGCACGTGCCTCAAGCTTTTCGCGGGCGCCTCATCGTCACCGGATTCATCGCCACCACCACATCCGGCGTGCAGACCACGCTCGGACGCAACGGCAGCGACTTTTCGGGATCGATCTTCGGCGCGCTGCTCAAGGCTCCCGAGATCATCATCTGGACCGACGTGGACGGCGTGCTGTCGGCAGACCCGCGCCTGGTCCCGCATGCGCAGGTGATCGATCAGCTTTCCTACAACGAGGCCATGGAGCTCGCCTATTTCGGAGCCAAGGTCATTCACCCGCAGACCATGGAGCCGGCGGTCGCGCGCGACATCCCCATCTGGATCAAGAATACCTTCGCGCCCGAAAAGCGCGGCACGCTGATCTGCGCCAACCCGCACTCGGCGCTCAAGGTGAAGGGCATCACCACCATCGATCCGGTGGCCCTGGTCAACCTCGAGGGTGCCGGCATGATCGGGGTGCCGGGCACGGCTCACCGCTTGTTCGGCGCGCTGCGCGATGCGGGTATCTCCGTCATCTTGATCTCCCAGGGCAGCTCCGAGCATTCAATCTGCTTCGCCATCCCCGCGGCCCAGGCGCAGCGGGCGGAGGAGGCGGTGCGGCGCGCGTTCGATGCCGAGCTGCGCGACGGCCAGATCCAGCACGTCGAAGTGGTACGCGATCTGGCCATCCTCGCGGTGGTCGGCGACGGCATGGCGGGCGCCCACGGCGTGGCCGCCAAGGTGTTCAATTCTCTCGGTGACGCAGCGATCAACGTGCGCGCCATCGCGCAAGGCGCCTCGGAGCGCAACATCTCGCTGGTGGTCGAAAGCAAGGTGGCTGCCAAGGCGCTGCGCGCGGTGCATGCCGCGTTCTACCTCTCGCCGAATACTCTATCCATCGGTCTCATCGGCCCCGGCACCGTGGGGCGCGTGCTGCTCGCGCAGATCGCGAGCCAGCTCGAGCGCTTGCGGTCTCTGAATCTGGATCTGCGAGTGCGTGGAATCGCCTCCTCGAAACGCATGTTGCTGGCGGAGAGCGCCATCGACCTCGGGCGCTGGCCCGACCTTCTGGCCGAGCAAGGCGAGCCGCTCGACCTGGAGAAGTTCACGGCGCATTGTCAGGCGGACTACATCCCGCACACCGTGCTCATCGACTGCACCGCCAGCGCCGAGGTCGCGTCCCACTATCGGGACTGGCTGGCGCGGGGCCTGCATGTGGTGACCCCCAACAAGAAGGCGAACAGCGGAGCGCTGCCCGCCTATCGTGCGCTCAAGGAGGCGGCGCGCGCCGCGGGCACGCACTATCTGTACGAGGCGACCGTGGGTGCGGGACTTCCGGTGATCCATACGCTGCGCGACCTGCGCGAGACCGGAGACGACATCACCCGCATCGAGGGAATCTTCTCGGGCACGCTTGCGTATCTGTTCAACGTGTTCGACGGCGGCGAGTCGTTCTCCTCGATCGTGCGTACCGCCAAGCAGAAGGGCTACACCGAGCCCGACCCGCGTGACGACCTGTCCGGCATGGACGTCGCGCGCAAGCTGATCATTCTCGGCCGCGAGATGGGATTGACGCTCGAGCTTGCCGACGTCGAGGTCAAGGGACTCGTGCCGGCCGGCCTGGACGACTGCAGCGTCGAGGAATTCATGCGCCGGTTGCCGGAGTTCGACTCGGGCATGGCCGCCCTGGTTGCGGAGGCGAAGCGTGCCGGCCAGGTGCTGCGCTACGTGGGACGGGTCGACGCGGACGGCAAGGCGACCGTGGGGCTGGTGCGGCTCGATGGCAAACACCCGTTCGCGAACATCGCGCTGACCGACAACGTGGTGCGCTTCGCGACGCGACGCTACTGCGACAATCCACTCATCGTTCAGGGTCCCGGCGCCGGCCCGGAAGTGACCGCGGGAGGAGTGTTCTCGGACCTGTTGCGCTTGTCGGCCTACCTCGGCGCGCACATCTAGCGCCGAGGAACCGCCGTGCAGTCCGTCACCGCCTTTGCCCCCGCCACCGTCGCGAATGTCGGTATCGGCTTCGATATCCTCGGCCACACCGTGCAAGCGGTCGGCGACCGAGTACGCCTGACACGCATCGCGCAGCCCGAGGTGCGCATACGCGCCGTGACCGGCGTCGCCGGCGAGTTGCCGGTCGAGCCTCGGAGCAACACGGCCGGCCGGGCGGTGCAGGCCATGCAGGGTGCGCTCGGGCTCGGGTACGGGTTCGAGCTCACGATCGACAAGGGTATTCCGCTGGCGTCGGGCATGGGTGGCTCGGCTGCCTCGGCGGTCGCGGCCGTGGTCGCCGCGAATGCCCTGATCGAGGAGCCGGTGCCGTTGCTGCGCTTGCTCAAGTTCGCCATGGAGGGGGAGATCGTCGCCAGCGGCTCCGCGCATGTCGACAACATCGCGCCCTGTCTGTTCGGCGGCCTGGTATTGACGGTCGGAATCGATCATCCTCGCGTCAAGCAGATTCCCGTTCCCGCCTCGGTGCGTTGCGTGCTGGTCCATCCCCACATGCATCTTGGCACCCGTGAGGCGCGCGCGGTCTTGAAGAGCGACGTGACGCGCTCGGATTTCGTGTGGCAGACGGCGAATCTCGCGGGATTCATCAGCGGGTGCTACTCGAATGATCTGGACATGATTCGCGATTCGTTCAACGACGTCATCATCGAGCCACAGCGCCAGACGCTCATTCCGGGCTTCAAGGACGTGCAGCGCGGCGCAATGGCCGCAGGCGCGCTCGGATGCTCGATTTCAGGAGCCGGCCCTTCGGTATTCGCGTGGGCGGAGGTGCAACACGCAGAGCAGGTGCGCTCCGCAATGGTCGCGGGGTTCGCGCGCCACTCGCTCGCGAGCGATTCGTGGATCTCCGCGCTCGACAACGCCGGGGCGCGGGTGGTGGAGAGCTGATGCCGGACATGCAGTACGCGAGCTCCCGGGCCGGATCCCCGAACGTCACGCTGAGCGAGGCCATTCGGCAGGGGCTCGCGCCCGACGGCGGTCTGTACGTGCCGACCCGGCTACCCGCGGTCGATATCGAGGAATTCGCCGGTCTCACCCGTCTGCCGGACATCGCGCAGCGCGGCCTCAAGGGCTTCTTCGAGGGAGACCGGCTCGAGCCCGAGCTCGGCGCCATCGCCGCGGCTGCGCTCGACATCCCGGCGCCGACGACCGTCGTTGCGAGAAGCCCGGATCCGCTGTTCGTGCTCGAGCTGTTCCACGGCCCCACCGCGGCTTTCAAGGATTTCGGAGCGCGCTTCCTTGCCGAGTCGCTCGCGCGGCTGCAGTCCCGGTCGGATCCGCCGATGACCATCTTGGTGGCGACCTCGGGCGACACGGGCGGTGCGGTTGCCGCGGCCTTTCACCTGCGCCCCTGGGTCCGGGTCGTCATACTCTACCCCAAGGGAATGGTCAGCCCGCGGCAGGAGCAGCAGCTGACCTGCTGGGGCGACAATGTCATCGCGCTGCGCATCGACGGGACGTTCGACGATTGCCAGCGCTTGGTGAAAGAGGCGTTCGTGGATTTCGCGCTGCGCGCCAAGCATCATTTCAGCTCCGCCAACAGCATCAACATCGGCCGCCTGTTGCCGCAGACCGTGTATTACGCCGCCTCCAGCCTCGAGATTCGGCACCGAACCGGCGCGCCGGCTTCCTACATCATTCCCGCCGGCAACCTCGGCAATGCCTTCGCGGCCGTCTGGGCCCGGGCGGTGGGATTTCCGATCGAGCGCATCGTGCTGGCGCACAACGCAAACCGCACCGTGCCCGACTATCTGCGCACCGGCGAATGGCTGCCGCGGCCGAGCATCCAGACGCTTGCCTCCGCGATGGATGTCGGCAACCCGAGCAACATGGAGCGCCTGCGTGCGCTGTATCCCACATTCGACGCCATCACCGAACATGTGAGCGCCGAGAGCGTGGATGACGCTACAATCCGCACACGCATCAGGGAGGACTTCATGCAATTGGGACGCGAATGGTGTCCGCATACGGCGACGGCGGCCGAAGTCTATCGACGGCTGAGCGAGGAGGAGCGCGACAGACCCTGGGTGCTGGTCGCGACCGCGCACCCCGCCAAGTTCAACGACATCGTCGAGCCGATCGTCGGCAAGCCGGTGGAGGTGCCCGCGGCATTGGGTCGATTGCTGGAGCTGCCGCGGCACATGCTGGATCTGCCACCCACTCTCAAGGCGGTAGCCGCAGCGCTCGAATGAACGACCTTCGAATCGAGCCTCAATGGATTGCGGCGGGCGCGGCGATCTTGCTGCTCGGCACGGGAAGTTACCTCGCCATCGGCGCTTACCAGCGGCGCGCGCGGCGCAAGGGGTTGCTGGCGCGGCTCGACAAGGTCGCCTACGAAGCGGCTCACCAGGTGCTGGTGCCCGACGGGATGGGAGGATTCATCCACGTCGATCACCTGCTGCTCACCCCGCGCGGAATCCTGGTGCTCGACACACGCCGCGTCACCGGATTGATCTTCGGCGGCGATCAGATGAGCGATTGGACCGTCATGGGCCGGCGCCGCTTCACCTTCGACAATCCGCAGCCGGCGCTCTATGACCGGATCGCGGCCGTCAAGGCGCTGGTGGGCGAATTCCCGGTCGAGGGAAGACTGCTGTTCTCGAACGTCGGCAAATTCACCAAAGGCATGCCGAAGTACGTGATGATGCTCGACGGCATCGAGGTGGAGTTCCCCGCCGTCGACCGCAGCCTCAAGGGCTCCGCGGCCCTCGCCCAGGGCGAGGAAGTCTGGAAGCGGCTGGTTGCGCAGCTGCGGCCGAGCCCGCATCTGTTCACGAATCTTTGAGCCCTTGCGCCCGCGGTTCCCGGCCGTCGATGTCCGGACCGCAGGCGAGGTCGTGCGCGAGCCCGAAGAAGCGGACCGCATTGCGGGTGGTTGCCGCAGCGAGCGTCTCGAGCGGCTCTGCGCGCAGTGTGGCCACCGCGCGCGCGATGTGCGGCAGGTAGCCGGGCTCGTTGCGCCGTGATGGCGGCCGCGGCTCGAGATCCCTCGGCAACAGGTAGGGCGCGTCGGTCTCGATCATCAGCCGCTCGAGCGGTATGCGCGGCACCGATTCGCGCAAGGCCGCGCCGCGCCGCTCATCGCACACCCAGCCCGTGACTCCGATCGACAGGTCGAGCTCGAGATAGACCTCGAGCTCGCGCGGCCCGCCCGTGAAGCAATGCGCCACGCCGCCGGCGAGTGTGGCTCGGTGCTCGGCGAGAATCGCGGCGAAATCCTCATGGGCGTCGCGCTGATGCAGGAACACGGGCCTGCCGATGCCACTCGCCATCT
>Ga0335073_10001011_pt1 | contig 37168 bp, 35 predicted proteins | sample Lox_Sample_22_FD_207093 | JGI IMG/M metagenome (GOLD analysis project Ga0335073, IMG submission 207093) | Soil microbial communities from Loxahatchee National Wildlife Refuge, Florida, United States - Lox_Sample_2.2 | ecosystem: Environmental > Terrestrial > Soil > Wetlands | place: USA... | reverse complement strand
AGTGCCGTCCGGGCGGTGCGGAACCCCGGAGCCTCGTCGAGCTAGCCGGACTCGGGCTAAGCCGAGCCAGTCCTGCCTGCAAGTTCCGTCAGGCGGCGGTCGAGGAAGCGCCGCTCGGCGCCGTCGTCGGTGAGCTGTCTAGCGCGCCGGTAGGCATCACGTGCCTCGTCGGCACGGCCGAGACGACGCAGGAGCTCCGCCCTGGTGGAGTGCAGGTAGCGGAAGTCGTCGAGACCGAGCCCGTCGACTATGCGCAGGCCGGCCTCGGGACCTTCGGTCTCTGCGATGGCGATAGCGCGGTTGAGTTCCACGACGGGCGACCCCGTCAGGCAGCTGAGCTCGCCGTACAGCGCCGCAATCTGCGCCCAGTCGCATGGCATCTCGGCGTGCAAAGAAGCGATGGCGGCCTGCAGGACATAAGGCCCGCGGCCACCGAGGGCTAGCGCGCGATCGAGCTCGGCGCTCCCCTGAGCGATCTGAATGGTGTTCCACCGGGACCGGTCCTGATCGCCGAGCAGCACGAGTTCGCCGTCGCAAAACCGCGCCTCGCGCCGAGAATCGTGCAGGAGCATCAGCGCGAGCAGTCCGTGGATCTCGGAGTCGTCGGGGAGCAGTTCGGAAAGCGCGCGCCCCAGCCAGATCGCCTCCGCTGCGAGCTCGTCGCGGCCGCCGTAGCCCTCGTTGTAAATCAGGTAAACAACGGCGAGGACGGCGTCGAGACGCTCGCGGATCAGGTGAACCGGTGGCACGCGAAACGGGATCGCAGCCGCCTTGATTTTTCGCTTCGCCCGCACCAGCCGCTGCGCCATCGCGCGCTCCGGTACGAGGAAGGCACGGGCGATCTCGTCGGTCGTGAGCCCGCCCAGGGTACGTAGCGTGAGCGCAACCTGCGCCTCGATTGCGAGTGCCGGGTGGCAGCAGGTGAAGATGAGCTCCAGCCGCTCGTCCGGAAACTTCGTCGTGTTCATCGGTACCTCGGCGCGATCTCGGGCGAGCAGGCCGAGCTTGGCCGTGAGGACTCGGTCGCGGCGGATGCGATCCGTCGCCCGGTTCCGAGCCGTCGTCATCAGCCAGGCGCGCGGGTTACCGGGGACGCCGTCGCTCGCCCACCGGTCAGCGGCGATGGCGAACGCGTCCTGCACGGCTTCCTCGGCGAGGTCAAAGTCGCCGAGGAAGCCGATCAAGGCGGCCAGGACGCGGCCCCACTCCTCGCGGAAGACCTGATCGAGCGTCGTTACCAATACACTTCCGAAGGGCGGATCTCGACGGCGCCGCCATAGCGTGCTGCCGGGACACGAGCGGCCACCTCGATGGCCGCGTCGAGGTCGTCGGCCTCAAGGATGAACCAGCCGCCGACGGCCTCCTTCATGCCGGCGAACGGTCCGTCGGTCGTCAGGGTCTTGCCGCCGTCGACCCGCACGGTCGTCGCGTTCTCGGCCAGCCCCATCGGCAGCCCAGGGGTGACGCCGGGCGTCTCATTGATCCCCTGGTAGTCGGCGTAGACCTGCTTCTGCTCGGCCTCAGGCAGCGCGGCCTGCCGCTCGAGCGCGTCGCCTTGATAGATCAGCATGATGTACTTCATCCCGTCCTCCTCGTCAGTACCACATGGTTACGCAGTAAGACGAACGATGAGCCAGGAAATCGACAGCTCGGCAGCGGAATCTTGACCTAACCTGCCCGGTCGCGGGGCCTGCCTGCGCACCGGGATACTCGTGCCATGCAGGTCATCCTGGAGACACCGCGGCTCGCCTTGCGCGAATTCACAGTGAACGACGTAGACAATCTGTTTGACCTGAACGACGACCCAGAGGTGATGCGGTATATCAACGGCGGAAGGCCGACACCTCGCGAAGTAATCCGGGACGAGCTAATCCCGTTCCATCTCGGCGTGTACGAGCGGCTCGCCAGGCTCGGCACCTGGGCGGCCGAGTCCGTCCCGGCCGGAGAGTTCCTCGGCTGGTTTCACTTCCGACCTGACAGCGACGGCGACATCACCAACGTCGACCTGGGTTACCGGTTGCGCAGGGCGGCCTGGAACAAGGGCTACGCCACCGAGGGGTCCCGCGCCCTGATCGACATGGGCTTCACTGAGCTTGGCGTCGAGCGGGTGTTCGCGCACACGCTGACGGTCAACGCCGCGTCCCGCCGCGTGATGGAGAAGTGCGGGCTCCGGCTCGTGGGCACCACCGCATACCAGGGCCCCGACATCATTGACGGCTCCGAGCATGGCGAGGTCGAGTACGCACTGACTAAGCCCGACTGGGAGGCACGAGCGGCTAGTGCAACCGCAGGTACTCAACCGCACACATCAGCCGGGCGACCCAACGCGAAGCCCCGGCGGAGCCGTCCGGATGGTCCGACAGGCTGAGCAGGCCCTGAACCAGGATTGCGGGGAAGACCCGGGCGAGGCCTGCCTGCGTGCCGTAGGACGCGATTACCTCGTCCCAGCGGGGTGGCGGGACTGACGACAACAGCAACCAGGCGAGGTCGCAGATGCCCGGTGCCGCTGACACGTCCTCCCAGTCCAGCAGCACTATCTCGCCGTCAGCGCTGGTCCGCATGTTGGCGGCGGACGCGTCGCCGTGCGCGAGCGTGATCGGTCCGGCACCGTCGATTGCCTGCTCGCTGACGCAGACCTGACCGACCAGCCGCCTGCCGATCTCGGCAACCGGCGGCGGAATGTCCGCGCGGCCGGCCAGCGCGGGCCAGGTCCGGTCGTATAGCCCGGCGACCAAGTCGGCCGCCGCGCCAACGGGCCGCAGCCACGGCCAGCGCGCTGCAGCGCGCCCGGACCACCGCTCGTGCAGTTCCGACAACAGCCGCGCGGCACGGACTGGGTCGGCACCTGGCTGCCAGTCCGACAGGTCCTCCAGCACGAGCAAGGTGCCGTCATCGTTCGCCTCAGCCCGGTAGCAAGCCGGGACCCTGACTCCGGCAACGGGCGCGATCTCCCGGTAGAACCGCACCTCGCTGCGGAAGATGTCCAATGCCGCAGGGATCGATCCGGGTGCAGGCTGCCCGCGGCGCTTCACGAAGTCAGGCACCGGCCGACACTACTGCGGCGGGATCCCGCGGGCACTCGAATTTCGCCCGGCCCGGACTACGCCGTCACCAGCCGGCCGTGTGCCAGGCATCGCCGGGTTCACCCAGCCGTCGGCGTCCGGTACCGTCTGGCTGTGCACGGCGGAGACCGGCTGACCTTCGTGGTGATTGGTGAGGCAATCGTCGACCTCACCGGCCCCGCCGCAGACGGGTCGGCGATTGCCAGGCCCGGCGGCAGCCCGCTGAACGTGGCGGTGGGCCTGGCCAGGCTGGGCCAGCGCACCGCATTCGCCGGCCGGCTGTCCGCCGATCCGTTCGGGACTGTGCTGCGGCGGCATCTCGAACGCTCAGCGGTCGATCTCCGGTACGTCGTGGCGGCTGCCGAGCCGAGCACGATCGCGCTCGTGGAGCTGGCCAGCGGGCAGGCCACGTATGAGTTCTCGCTTGGCGCTGACTTTCACTGGACGGCGGACGAGCTTGCGTTCCTGCCAGGCAGTGCACGCGCCGTCCACTTCGGCTCACTGGCGTCCTGGCTGTCTCCTGGCGACGAGGCAATTGCCGCGGCGATCAGCAGTGTGCGCCGCAGCAGTTCGGTGCTCGTCAGCTACGACCCCAACGTCAGGCCCTCTCTGCAGCTTGATACAGCGGTTGCGCGACGGCAGGTCGAGGAGTCGGTCAGCAACGCGCACGTGGTCAAGGCCAGCTCGGCCGACGTGGACTGGCTGTACGGGCAGAATGCAGACCCCGGAGCCGTGGCCGGCAAGTGGCTGGATCTGGGTGCGAGACTCGTCGTCATCACGATGGGAGCTGATGGCGCGACTGGATGGGTAACAGGACACGGGCCGGTCAGTCGCCCGGCCTTCCCCGCTGCCGTCGCGGACACGGTCGGCGCCGGTGACGCATTTACCAGCGGTCTGCTCGACGCGCTGGCCAGGCGGGACCTGCTCGAGCCCGGCCGGCTGACGGCGCTCGACGACGCAGTCATGCTGGCAGATGTCATCGGCGACGCCGGCCGCGTGGCCGGGATCACCTGCACCCGGCCGGGAGCTAATCCGCCCAGCCGGGCTGAGGTCGACAGCTGGAGTGCGGCCTAAGAAGTGAGCTGATTCTCGGTCGCCAGCATGGTGTCCAGATCCGCCGCCGTGATCACCCGAGCCTGGCGGGGGAATATCTTCCCGGTCAGGAACTCGTGCACGTCCGGGTCCGGGTCGGCCGTCAGGTCGGCAATCACGAAGACCTGGTAGTCGCGGTCATGCGCGTCGCGGACGGTGGACAGCATCACGCCGCTCGTGCTGAGTCCCGCGAGCAGCAACGTATCGATGCCGCGATCGCGGAGTTGCTTATCCAGATCGGTAGTCGAGAACGCGCCAACCCGCGTCTTGCGGACGACAATGTCGTCAGAGTGCGGTGACAATTGCGCGTGGACCGCCGTAAGCGGCGAGTCGGCGTGGTAGTCGTTCCTGGCCGATGTGACCCGGCTCCACAACATGCTCGTTGGCGGGATCGCGTCGTAGTCTGCGTCCTCGAAGGCGACCCGGACGAAGCCGATCTGGACGCCGTGGCGGCGGAGTTGTTCGATCGTCTCCGCTGCTCGCTTAAGCAGATCGTCCGCGCCTGGGATGCGGTTCAACACCCCAACCTGGTAGTCCATGACAAGCAGGGCGGTACGGGCGGATTCGATGGCGGGAGAGGTAACGGTCACTGCAGCTCCGTTCGCGGTGGCTGTTCCGGATGGATCGGTATACACGTAGCGACCGCCGCGCAGCAGGGATGCGACGGCGGCAACGGCGGCCAGGACGGCCGACACGCTCAGGGCGATCACCAGGCCCTGATGGAACGGTCCTGAGATGAGCTGGGGGAAGAACTCGCGTCCGGTCAGGATCTGACGGCTGGACTGCGGCAGCGCGGACAGCGCGCCTGCGGCGGCCAGCATGTGCTGTACCGGGTTCACGCCGAGGACGGCGGCGAACAACGAAGACACCGGCGGCAGGCCGGCTACCTGCCGCGCGATTGGATACGGGACGCTGTGCTGCTCCAGGCCCCGGCTCAGGGTGTGCGGCAGGCTAGCGGCCAGGCCGGCAATCATCAGCGAGAAGAACACCCCGATCGACAGGGCCGTGCCGGAGTTCTGGTAGGTCGCGCGCATCCCGGACGCTGCGCCGCGATGCCGCGCGGGCACGCTGCTCATGATCGAGGCTGAGTTCGGTGCCGCGAACATTCCGCCGCCGACGCCGTTGGCGAAGGTCAGCAAGGCGAATATCCAGTACGGGAAGATCACCGGCATGATGATCAGGCCGATGAAGCTGGCGCCGAAGATGATCATCCCGGCGGTCGCGAAACCGCGAGCGCCGAACCGGTCGGACAGCGCACCTGAGATGGGCCCCGAGATCAGGATGCCCGCGGTCAGCGGCAGCAGGAAGATGCCCGCCCAGAGCGGCGTATCACTGTAGTTGTAGCCGTGCAACGGCAGCCAGATTCCCTGCAGCCAGATGATCAGCGTGAACTGCAGTCCGCCTCGCGCAATCGCTACGGCCAGGCCGGCCACGTTTCCGGCAGTGAAGGCCCTGATCTTGAAGAGGCTCAGCTGGAACATCGGATCTGCCACCCTGGTCTCGACCAGGGCAAACGCGACCAGAAGCAGGATGCCGCCGGCTAGCAACCCGATGACGACCGGACTGGTCCAGCCCATCGTGTGGCCGCCGTAGGGCTGGATCCCGATGGTGAGCGCCACCAGGACAGCGCCGAGGCCGAGCGCGAACGTCACGTTGCCCCACCAGTCGATGCGGCTGCGATGCCTCTCGCCCTTGTCGCGGAGCTTGAAGTACGCCCAGGCCGTCCCGTAGATGCCGACGGGCACGTTGATCCAGAACACCGCGCGCCAGTCGAGTGCCGCGAGCAGACCCCCGGCGACCAGCCCGACGAACTGGCCGGCGATCGCGGCCACCTGATTCAGGCCAAGCGCGAAGCCTCGCCGGTCCGGCGGGAAGGCGTCAGTAAGGATCGCGGCTGAGTTCGCCATGAGCATGGAGCCGCCGACAGCCTGCAGCACTCGCCAGCCGATCAGCCATAGCGCCGCGGCGCGGGCCGTGAACGGGTCAAACGACAGCAGGATCGAAGCGGCGGTGAACACCGCGAAGCCGGCGTTGTAGATCCGCACCCGGCCGAACATGTCGCCGAGGCGGCCGAGCGTGACCACCAGGACCGCCTGCACGAGGCGGTATCCCATGATCATCCACAGCAGGTAGAAGATGTTGCCTGCGGACAGCGGGTCCAGGTGGATGCCCCGGAAGATGGCCGGCAGCGCGATGATGACGATCGAGCCATCCAGCGCCGACATGAAGACCGACGCGGTCGTGTTGGCCAGCGCGACCCATCGGTAGCGGTCGTCCCCTCCGCTGGCTGCACCGGTGCTGGCTGTTCCGGTGCTGGCTGTTCCGGCGCTTGCTGAGTCGGCAGTTACCGGGAGCGCGGCCGTCGCGTCGTGGCTGCGTCCCGCCATCAGATGCTCTGCGCCAGTCGCTCTAGCAGCGGGACGACTGCCATCAGCTGGTCAACCTCGGCGTCGGTGAAGCCGGAAGACAGAGCCTCGGCTAGCCGCAGCGTCCGTTCGTTCCGGCGGTCGCCCAGCATCTGCTGGCCCCGGGCGGTGATCGAGATGACCGTGCGCCTGCCGTCGGCCGGATCGGGCCGCCGTCCGACCAGGCCGCGTGCCTCGAGCCCGGCGAGCGTGGCGCCGATGGACTGCGGGCTGATCTGCTCCTGCCTGGCTAGCTCACTTGGCGTGGCCGGCCCGCCCCGGTCGAGCCGGGCAAGTGCGGAACTCTCCGGCAGCGTGATCTCGCCTTCGGCCTTGAGCTGGCGGATCCGGCGGGCCAGCAGCCCGAGGGCGACCCGCAAGGCCCCGGCGACCTCGTTGACGTCAAGTTCCTTGCGCACAAACTAAGCCTATACTGATAAGGCTGGCCTTACTAATTGGAGCTTCGCGGTCCGGTTATCCTCTGCGGGTGGCTGTCGAACGGGAGGACACGTGAAGCTACTTGTCACTGGCGGTGCGGGTTACATCGGCAGCGTGGTGGCCGCGCAGCTTGTCGCGGCCGGTCACGAGGTGACCGTGCTGGACGACCTGTCGACTGGTCACGCAGACGCGGTTCCGCCGGGTGCCCGGTTCGTCGAGGGTGATCTCCGCGGTGAGGCTGCGGCCGTGCTAGCAGGCGGGGTTGACGCTGTGCTGCACTTCGCCGCCAAGTCACTGGTAGGCGAGTCGGTAGCTGACCCTGCCCTGTACTGGAGCCACAACCTGGGCGGCACGCTTGCGCTGCTGGACGGCATGCGCGCGGCTGGCGTCGCAACCATCGTCTTTTCCTCGACCGCGGCCGTCTACGGCGAGCCGGAGACTGTGCCGGTCGGCGAGACCGCCCCGCCCCGGCCGACCAACCCCTACGGCGCGTCGAAGCTCGCCGTCGACACCGCGCTGACCGAATACGCCCGCCTGCACGGGTTCGGGGCCGTCAGCCTGCGTTATTTCAACGTGGCCGGAGCCGTCCGGGACGCAGGCGGCCGCTGGCTCGGTGAGCGGCATACGGTCGAGACGCACCTGATCCCGAACATCCTGAAGATCGCGCGAGACCACTCGGGGCCGGTCAGCATCTACGGCGACGACTACCCGACTGCCGACGGAAGCTGCGTCCGGGACTACATTCACGTCGGCGATCTCGCCGCCGCTCACCTGCTCGCGCTGGCCGCCTGCAGCCCGGCTGAGCACAAGATCTACAACCTCGGGTCTGGTACTGGCTACTCCAACTTGGAGGTGCTGGCGGCCTGCCGCGAGGTAACCGGGATCGACATCCCCGCCAAGGTCACTGGCAGGCGGTCCGGCGACCCGGCGGTCCTGGTCGCGTCATCCGAGCGCATCGGCCGTGACCTGGGCTGGCAGCCAGAGCACGGCCTACACCAGCTGGTAGCGGACGCGTGGGCCTGCGGGTACCGCTAGCGGCCACCAGCCGGCCGGATTATCGCCCGGCCTGCCCGCGCGGCGCTACGTAGGCGTTCACCTTCAGTAGCTGCGACTGAATGCCCGGAAGTTCATGCAGGGTCCAGCCGCGGGCGTAGGCGGGCGGCGGCTGGCCGGGCGCCACGAGTACCGCGACCGGCTCGGTGACTTTCTGGCCGACGGCGAACCCGGGCGCCGAAGCGCAGCCGGCGTAGAACGCGACCGGGATGTCCTGAACGCCCTTGACCAGGCAGGGTGGCCGGATACCGAGGGAGCGCAAGTCACTGGCGATGCGCTTGTAGTCCCCGAAGAAGCTGACTTTCTCCGCGACCTGGTGCTCGAGTACCGTCGCCTGGATCAGCAGCTGGACACCGAGCACGACGGCGACCAGCAACGCGGCCGGTCCCCGAAGATCGCGCTGAATGCCGGTGAGCAGGCCGCCGATAGCGTCGGCGACCGGGATCGCGGCCAGTGCGTAAGCAGGTAGCAGGAACCGGGGCGCGGCGTAGTTGATGAGGAACAGGTACTGGAAGGCGAGGCTCAGCCCGCACGCCGCTGCCAGTACTGAGGAGGCGAGCCGTCCGGCGCGGTAGGCGGCATAGCCGCCGAGGACGACCAGTACCGGCAGGGCGAGCCACCACAGGCTCAGCTCGGGGTAGCGCAAGCCCACGGTGCACGGCCGGCACAGCGTCGGGCCGTTGACCGAGCGCAGCTCGTCCCAGATGGCGAAATGGAAGCCGAACCCGCCCTGCTCAGCACCTGCCTCGTGCAGCCGGTTCAGCGCGCTGCCGAAGCGGACGTAAGCCTCAATGACCCAGTCGGCCGCACCGGCCGCGAATCCGACGACTACCGCTGCGAGCAGTTGCCATCGCCGCCACTGCCGGACCGCGATAACCGCGATCCCGAGCGCCGCGGCCAGATACAGCGCGTCGCCTGGCCGGACCAGCGCGGCGATCGCCACGCAGATCGCCATCGCGGTGAGCGCGCGCCAGCGAACCGGCTTTGCCGCCGGTGAGCTGGCTTCTGCCGGGGCGCTCTTGCTGCCGGTTGCCGGGCTGGCGGCCTGCAGGAACAGCCCGACCGCGGCCAGGGAGCTGAACGCCACCCAGAGGTCCGGCATGGCCTGCGGGCCGTAATACAGGGTCGTCCAGAGGCCGCCGAACATCACGCCGGCCAGGGCCAGCTGCCAGGCCGGCCGCAGCGGCCGCCAGCACAGCAAGGCCAGGAACAAGGCGGCGCCGGACGCGACCGCCAGGTAGATACGCAGTGCCAGGACCGACGAGGTGATCAGGGTGACCGGCGCGACCAGGAGCGGGATCCCGCGCGCTCGGGCCGGGTCGAAGAACGACGCCGGGGCGTGACTGCTGACCTGGCTGATGTAAACGGTCTCGTCCCAGCTGAGCCCGAGCCTCGGGACCACAAGAGCGAGCTGCGCCACTGTGAAAGCAGCTGCCACCAGGACGAGCCACCAGACGCTGTCGGCCTGCCTGACGCGGTCCACGGCGGCGGCAACTGAGCGCGGCGGCCGCAGGCCGGCCTCGGCGGGCGAAGACACGTGCCAAGGGTAGCCTGGCGGCCCGCGCGCTTGGACCCGAAAAGATCTCGTAAAGGCAGGCGGGGCTACTGCCTGGAATATGGCATCCTGGCGGCCATGACCAGTGGAGAGATTGCTGGCCGCCTGAGCGCGCAGCGAGAGTGGGTCCTCGCCACCAAGGTGCCGCAGATCACCGTCTCGTTCTGGATCGCGAAGATCGCTTCCACGGGCATGGGGGAGGCGCTGTCCGACTACGGGTACGCCCGTTACGGCACGTTCGTGGATGGCGCATTCGGCGCACTGCTGATCGTTGTCGCGCTAGCCCTGCAGTTCCGTACCCGCCGGTATCGCACCTGGATCTACTGGCTGGCAGTAGTCGCGGTCAGCGTGACCGGCACGATGGCGGCAGATGGCCTGCACATAGTCGTGGGCCTGCCGTACACGGTCACGACGGTGCTCTATGCGGTCATACTCGCGATCATTTTCGTGACCTGGTACCGCACTGAAGGAACGCTGTCGATTCACAGCATCACGACCGTACGGCGCGAGGCGTTCTACTGGGCCACGGTCATAGCCACGTTCGCGCTCGGCACCGCGCTCGGCGACCTGACCGCCACCACGTTCAAAATCGGGTACTTCGGCTCGGCCGTGCTGTTCTTGGTGCTGATCACTGTCCCGTTGATCGCGCACTGGAAGCTGGGCATGAACTCCGTGCTGGCGTTCTGGTTCGCCTACACGCTCACCCGGCCGCTCGGCGCCTCAGTCGCCGACTGGCTTGGCGTACCGCACCGGCTTGGCGGTCTGGACTGGGGCCGTGCCAATGTTGCCATGATTCTCACGGTGCCGATCCTGATCGCGGTCGCGTATATGGCTATCTCCCACGTCGACGTGGAGCGCGGGCAGAACGGCCCGGCCCGCCCGGCCCGCCCGCCAGCTGCCAGTGCGCGGCACCGGGCGCTCTGAGACGGTCGGGGTCTTACCGGGACAGACAGGCGAAGCCTGGTAAATGCGCCGCGCACATGCCATTGCCTGACAATTATTCAGAGGCAACTGCTCGCGCGCTCATAACGTTTTAAGAACTCCGCCTCTGAGGTGCTCCGGATCAATTTCGGACCGCTGATATTGTCATTGCGGTCAATAGCTTGAAAACAGCGGGGGAATTTAAGCAATAAAGCTCCGTCCGTACATGTCTGTACTAAAGCCACCCGACAACGGCACGCGCAGCAGCGGTGGGCGTGCGGCGGCTCGGCGGGGTCAGACGGGCGGGCGGGGTCAGATGGGCAGGCGGGGGAAGCTGTGCACCGGAGATCCAGGTGAGGCGTGGGCCAGCGCATGCCGGGAGCCTGCGCATATCGGAACGCCTCGCGTTCGTTCTGATGTTTATGGCGATGGCAGGGTTCGTCGTCGGGCTTTCTGTCATCGCCGCCAAATCCGGCGCTCGCGCCGGCACCCGCCTGCACGTGGCCGCGAGTGCGCGGACGGACCCGATCGGGTCCGGGGCCGATCCGCATACCCCGGCCTGCAGGAATCTGACAGGATCAACCGGCTGGACGACGGGAACGCGGCGGGCACGGCGATCTGAAGTATTGAGCGAGCGGCTGGCTGGGGCACTGGGCGCCACGCTGCACCCCGGCACCGGCCAGTTGTCGGCAGGCGTGATCGATACCGCTACCGGCGCCGAAGCCGTGTATCACGCCAGCGAGCACTACCATGCCGCCGGAACCACCAGAGCTGACCTTCTCGCCGCGCTGCTGTACAGGCAGCAGCAAGCCGGAACGGAGGTCAGCGCACAGGATGCCGACCTGGCAGCTCAGATGATCGGCACGGGCAACGGCGCGGCCGCGGCCAGGCTCTGGCAGGCGATCGGCCGTGGCCCGGGACTCGCGCAGGCCAACCGGGCGCTCAGGCTCCGGCACACCATCCCCGGAGCCGCTGACACGTGGGCTCTCACCAGCACGACTGTCGCCGACCAGTTGCAACTGCTCGCCGACCTGACTACCGGCCACTCCGCTCTGTCCGCAGACTGCCGTGACTTCGAGCTACGCCTGATGGGCAAGGTGGCCGCCACCCGGCGCTGGGGCGTGCCCGCTGCCGCCAGCCCGGGCACCAGGTACGCGGTCAGTGACGGGTGGCAGCAAGACGCGCGCCACTTCGTGGTCAACAGCATCGGCGTGATCGACCGGGGCGGTCACGAGCTGCTCGTCGCAGTCCTGTCGCAGGGCTGGGCGACGAAGGCAGCTGGGATGTCGGCAGTGCGAGCAGCAGCGATCGCAGCGGTCAGCGCGATGCTCAGGCCCAGCCTGACGGAATAATCGCGCGATCCTGTCGGGTCGGCCCGGTCAGGCTGGGCCGGTCAGGCTGGGCCAGTCAGGCTGGGCCGGTCAGGCTGGCCGCACGGGCCGGTAGACCGGCTGCCACATCAGGGCCCGGACCCTGGCTGGCAAGTCATCGGCAAGCTCGCGGCCGGCAACGCCGTCAGCGGCAGCCGCCTGGGCGACCGCGACGGCGACTACCAGGGAGGTGTCGCGCAATGCCGCGACCTCGGGCAGCAGGGGTACGCCCGGTGAGCCGGCGTCGACCAGGCCCGCCACGGCGTGAGCCGCAGCGCTGAGCATGCCGTCGGTGACCCTGGACGCGGACGCAGCGATAGTGCCTAGGCCGAGGCCGGGGAATACCAGTGCGTTGTTTGCCTGGCCGATGACGTACCGGGTGCCGGCATAGTCGACCGGCGGGAACGGACTGCCGGTGGCAACCAAGGCTCGCCCACCAGTCCACTCGATCAGGTCGGCTGGCCTGGCCTCAGCCAGTTCGGTCGGATTGGACATCGGCATGATCACTGGCCGGTCGGCGTGCGCCGCCATGTCCTTGACGATCTGCTCGGTGAACGCGCCGCCGCGGGCCGACGTCCCGATCAGCACCGTCGGGTGTACCCGCCGGACGACCTCGGCGAGCGGGATCCCGCCCAGCACCTCGTCGCGCTGCCAGTCTGCTACCTCGGCAGGCTCCCGGCCGTATCTGCGCTGATCACTTGTGGCCCAGTCAGCATCGACGACAACCAGGCCGTGTCGGTCGACGGCCCAGAAGCGCGCTCTGGCCTCGTGCCCGGCCAACCCGCTAGCCGTCAGCTCAGCGGTTAGCTGGTCGGCGATCCCGGTGCCAGCCGAGCCGGCGCCGAAGATAACGATGCGGTGGCTGGCCAGTTCGGTCCCGGTGGCCTTGACCGCCGCGAGCACGGCGGCGAGGTTGACGGCGCCAGTGCCCTGGATGTCGTCATTGAAGCTGGGCAGTTCATCGCGATACCGGCTCAGAAGCCGGCGGGCATTGGCGGTGCCCATGTCTTCCCAGTGCAGCAACGCTCGCGGGAAGACGTCGCGGAGCGCAGCGACGAAGGCAGCCAGGAAGGCGTCGTACTCATCAGCCGGGACACGCGGGTGCCGGTTGCCGATGTACATCGGGTCGTCCAGCAGCGTCTGCCGGTCGGTGCCGACATCGAGCATCACCGGAAGCGTCCGGCCGGGGTCAATGCCGGCCGCGGCTGTGTATACAGCCAGCTTTCCGACGGCAATGCTCATGCCGCCAACGCCCCAGTCGCCGATGCCCAGAATGGCGCCGGCGTCGGTGGCCACGATCAGGTCGATATCCTCTTCCGGCCGGCCGAACGCACGCAGCGACTGCTCGATCAGCTGGGGTTCGTCGACCGACAGGTACACACCACGCGGCCGCCGGTATTCGTGACTGTAGTGCTCGATCGCCTGGCCGACCGTTGGCGTGTAGATCACCGGCAGCATCTCGCTGAGGTGATCGGCCAGCACCCGGTAGTACAGCACTTCGTTCCGGTCATGCAGTTCGTTGAGCAGCACGTTGCGAGCAAGGTCGGAGGCCTGCCGGAGGAACTGCGAGTAGATGCGTGCTGCCTGCTGGTCGAGCGTCAGGTGCCCGGCCGGGATCAGGCCGATGAGGCCGAGCGCGGCCCGCTCCGGGTCGCCGAAGGCGGTGCCCTTGTTGATCCTCGGGTCGGCGAGCACCTGGCGCCCGCGCAGGGTCGTGCGCCAAGCCCCGTCGTCATCCAGCCACACCGTACGCACCTGCTGCAATCCCTTCGGCTTAGCTCCCGGCGTCCAGGTCGTCGCCCGACCATAGCGCGCGCACCGCGTCGATAGTGTCTGCCTCAGCTGGGCTTTTGTCTGGCCGGTAGCGCAGCACCCGGGCGAATCTCAGCGTCACGCCACCTGGATACCTGGTACTTGCCTGAACTCCGTCGAACGCTATCTCCACCACTAGCTCAGGCTTGACCCGAACGACTCCGTGCCGGGGCCTCTCCAGCGCGTCCTGCGGCGGGTCCGCAAGCTCGAGCAGGCGCTCGGTCTGCCAGGTGAGCAGCGCATCGGTCAGTCCCTTGAAGGTCTTGCCAAGCATCACAGCCCCGCCGGTGACCGGGTCGCGCGCGCCGAGGTGCAGGTTAGACAGCCAGCCCTGGCGCCTGCCGTGACCCCACTCGGCAGCTAGCACCACCAGGTCGAGCGTATGCCTCGGCTTGACCTTGATCCATTCGCTGCCGCGGCGGCCTGCACCGTAGGGGGCATCGAGGGACTTGATCACCACGCCTTCGTGCCCGCCCTCGATGGCTGCAGCGAAGAACTGCTCGGCGGCTGCGACGTCAGCAGTGACCAGCCGCGGGATAACTAGCTCGGCCGGAGCTATCGCAGCCAGCCTCGCGTAGCGGTCATCGGCCGGGTGCTCCAGCAGATCCGTTCCGTCGAGGTGCAGCAGGTCGAACAGGAAGAGCGCGAGCGGCACGAGGCCAGGCTGACCGTCCGCGTCCGGCTGGGCCGTGCCCGACTGACTGGCAGCGCGGGCGGAGGTGACCTGGAACGGCAGGGGCCGGCCGTCCGTGCGAAGCGCGACAGCCTCGCCGTCTAGCACGGCGGCGGTGACGTTAAGCGCCAACGCGGCCTGAACGAGCTCGGGCACCCGGGCCGTGATGTCGTCGAGGGTCCGGGTGAACACCCGGACCTGCGGTCCGTGCCGGTGCAACTGCACCCGGATGCCGTCCACCTTCCACTCCACCGCAGCCGGGGAGATCCGGCCGAACGCTGCGGCAACCGACGGTGCGGAAGCGGCCAGCATCGGCCGGATCGGCCGGCCGACCTGCAGACCCACCGCCCCCAGCGCGTCCGATGCGGCTGCGGAGTCGGCGGCGCCGAGGGCGGCCGCCGCGGCAGCAGGAAGTGAGCCGCTCAGCTGATGGGCGCGCCGGACTTCTACCGAGGAAACGCCCGCTGCCCTGGCAATCGCGTCCGTCATCACTCCGTCGAGGGCGCCTTGCCGCAAATCACCGGACAGCAGCCGGACCAGGAACTGGCGCTCGGCGTCAGTGGCCTGGCCGAGCAGGCCGGCCAGCAGCCGTCGACGCTCAGCTTGCGAACCCTGTCCGGTGAGCGCGCCGATCTGGCCTAGCGCGGCATCAGTCTCGCCGAGGGTGAGCGTTGCCGATTCGGGCGGCGGCGGCAAGGCACGCGCAGCTTCGTCGCGCTGCCCGTAGCCGCCCAGCAGGTCAGTCAGAGCCGCGTAACCGACACCGATCTGCCGCTGGGTAAGGTCCCCGGACAGAAAGGAGACCGCCACTGCGATTTCGTCGGGCTGGACGTTCCGCAGCAGGCCCGCTATCTGATCGATCTTGGCCAGTCGGCCGGGTGTGGCAGCTACCGCAGCCGATGTGCGCACCACGCTGTCGAGCAGCACCGGCTACAACCAGCCCTTCCGCTGCGCGATCTCGACGGCTTCTGCTCTGTTCCGGGCACCTAGTTTCTGGATCGAGGCGGACAGGTGATTGCGCACTGTGCCGGATGACAGATGCAGCCGGGCGGCAATGTCAGCAACGGCATCGTGGTTGGCGGCGGCGGTGAGGACGTCGGTCTCTCTGTCGGTCAGCGGCGAGTCTCCCTGCGCGAGCGCCGCGGCCGCCAGGGACGGATCGACGACGCGCTCACCCACGGCAACTCGCCGGATGGCGGCCGCGAGGTCAGCGGCCGGGGCGTCCTTGAGCAAGAAGCCGCTGGCTCCTGCCGTCATCGCGGCACGCAGGTAGCCGGGCCTGTCAAAGGTCGTCACGATGATGACCTTGCCACCGAAACCGGACCGGCCGAGCTGGCTCGCCACCTCGATGCCGTTTGGGCCAGGCATCTCAATGTCCAGGACGGCAACGTCAGGATGGTGCTTAACGGCCATGGCGAGTGCCTCATCGCCATCTGCCGCTTCGGCTACCACCTCGATATCCGGTTCAAGCTCGAGCAGCGCTACCAGCGCCTGGCGGACCATTGTCTGATCCTCGGCAATCATGATCCGCACCGTCATCTGCCCATTGTCACGCCTGCGCGGCGACCGGGATGGCTACCCGGAGCAGGAAGCCATGCCCGCTGACGGCGCCGGCCGCGATCTCGCCGCCCAGGCTGCGGACGCGCTCTGTCAGCCCGGCAAGCCCCGAGCCGGCGAACGACGGACGCGGCAGGACCAGCGCGGCACGCCCGTCTGGCCCGGTTGTCGCCGCCGCCGGGCCCGGACTAGCGGCGCGCAGCGGCCTGTCATCGTCTGGCCCGGTCTTATCGCCTGGCACGGGCTCGCCGTTGTCCCAGATCTCCGCGACCGCTGCGGCCTGCTCGACGGTCACCGTGATGGAGACCTGAGTGGCCGTCGAGTGCCTGACGACGTTCGTGGCACCCTCCCGGACAGCCCAGGCGAGTGCGGAGTCGACTTCCCTGGGCAATGCTGTGCTCTCCGCAGAGCCGATCTTGGCGGCGATACCTGCGGCGTCCAGGAGCTGGCGCGCGGCCACGAGCTCACCGGCCAGGTCAGGCTGCCGGAAGCCGGCTACCGCGCCGCGCACGTCCGCCAGTGACTGCCGTGCAACCGACTCGAGCTCGCTGATCTCCTTCGCAGCGCGATCCGGGTCGGCCGTGAGGACCCGGCCGGCCAGTTCCGCCTTGAGCGTGATCAGCGAGAGCGAGTGGCCCAGCAGGTCGTGCAGGTCCCTGGCAATCCGCAGCCGTTCTTCGGCGACGGCCGCCCTGGCCAGCTCTGCCCGGGTCCGCCGCAGTCTGTTGAGCGTCTCCGCACGTCCTGCCGCGCTGTAGGCAAAGAGCGCGGCCAGCGGCGCGATCAGCAAGACGGAGACGACGTTGCCGGACTCATAGTGATTGACGGAGGCCAGGATCAAGCCGGTCAGCATGAATGCCAGCACCGTCACGATGACCGGTACCGGATTGCGAGTGAACCGGCCGCTGACCGCCGCGGCGACGGCAACCATTGCCAGCCAGTTCGGGCCGCCGACCACGAACAGGGCGAGTGCCAGGGAGCTGATGACGACAAGCCGGGCCCACTGGGTCTGGCGCCTCTCGGCTGGCTGCGCCGAGAGGACCCCCGGGATGACAACGGCGGCCAGCGCGACCGCGCCAGTGAGCTGAAACCACTGCAGGCCGTTGTGCGGTCCGTGCACCGCGATCTTGAAGGCCGGCGCGAGCAAAAGGAAACCGAGCACCAGGCTGATCAGCACCCTGCGACTGCGAGCAGCCCACGGGCCGTCAGCCTCTTGGTCAGTAGCTCCCTGGCCGGCCGCGGATAGCAGAACCATGCTGCCAGGCTAGACACCGGACGAGCAGGCGTCATGCACCCCGGATCCTGACCTGGCCATGACATATGTCACGGCCAGGCCAGCGACGGCGGAGCGGCTATCAGGTGACTGTCGAGTGGCCGTTCATGTCCGGGTCGGGGCCGTCGTCAGTCTCGAAGCCCAAGCCCGTTCCCGCCTCCATGCGGGCACTGTCGGGTCCCGGCCCTGCGGGGGAACCCACGGCGCTCGCGCCCGAGAAGCCCTGGGGTTGCTGGCGCAGGCGCATGGCCACGGCCGCTGCGAGGCCCGCGGCGGCGGCGAGCAGGATCGAGCCGGTCAGCAGCCGGCGGCGCTGTCCAGACTTCCGCTTCGGAACTTCGATCTTGTGCGCCGCGGCGATCAGCGCGCCGGAGATCATCGGCGCGAGGTTGTCGCTGATTGTCCGGGCGGACTGCTCGAGCTGTGGCGCGGCCCAGGTCCGGGCAGCATCTACCTTCGGTGTGGCCCAGGCCACTGCGTCGTCGACACCATGCTGAATGGACGTGCCCGCCGTCCGGGCTAGCGGAACAGCTTGCTGCGCTGCCTGCTGAGCCTGCAAGGCAGCCAGTTGTGCCAGCGGCACGGTTTTGGCAAGCGGCCCGGCGTCGCGGACCGCCTGGACGGCCTGCAAGCGAAGCGCGTCGGCAGAGTGCTTCTTGGTCAGAACAGACACGAAGACCTCCTGGATGTTCTCTCCAGGGCGACCCCTTCCCCTGGCGGGCATGGTCAATCACGACCTCGGTGGCCGCTCGTCGGGCCAGAGTGGCGAGAGCACATGCGGGGCGTGGCAGGATTCCGGTATGAGCAATACGCTGACCGCGACGCTGCGGACGAGCCGGGGGCCAGTGGTTATCCGGCTATATCCTGATCACGCACCGAAAACGGTACGTAACTTCGTCGAGCTTGCCGAGGGAACGCGGGAATGGACGAACCCGGCGACCCGTAAGACGGCTCAGGCGCCGCTGTACGACGGAACGATCTTCCACCGGGTCATCCCGGATTTCATGATCCAGGGCGGCGACCCGCTCGGTACCGGAACCGGCGGCCCCGGTTACAAATTCGCCGACGAGTTCCACCCGGATCTGGCCTTTGACCGGCCGTATCTGCTGGCGATGGCGAATGCCGGCCCTGGCACCAACGGCTCGCAGTTCTTCATCACCACGGTCCCGACCCCGTGGCTGAACGGCAAGCACACGATCTTCGGCGAGGTCATCGATGGCAGCAATGTCGTCGACGAGATCAGCCGGGTGCAGACGAGCCGCGGCGACCGCCCGGTCAACGACGTGGTGCTGGAGTCTGTCGAGATCGGCCGCGACGAGACCGAATAGGCTGGAATTTGTCATGGCCATCCCCCCGGACCAGGGTCAGGCTTCGCCGGACCAGGGTCAGGCCGCGCCGCCCGTGTGCTATCGCCATCCGGGCAGGCAGACATACGTGTCCTGCGTCCGCTGCGGCCGGCCCGCATGCCCTGATTGCTTGCGGCCTGCAGCCGTCGGTCACCAGTGTGTCGACTGCATCAGGTCCGGCAACAGGGGCGTGCGCCAGGCGGCCGGCCGCTTCGGCGGGGCTGTCACGGCCGACGCCAAGGTCACCTGGACGCTCCTCGGCCTGAACGTCGTTCTGTACCTCATCGAGCTGGCACACTCCCAGCTTGGCTACGACTGGTCCATGATCGGCGCGGGCAGGATTTTCCAGGGCGGGCCGGTAGTCGGTGTCGCCGTAGGCCAGTGGTACCGGCTGATCACCAGCGCCTTCATCCCGCCGCCCGGCGTCGGCTACCTCGGCTTCCTGGACATCGCGTTCAACATGTGGGCGCTGTTCGTGGTCGGCCCGGCGGTGGAGCGGGTGCTGGGACATGCCCGTTTCCTGAGCGTTTATCTGATTAGCGGGATCGGTGGCTCGATCCTGATCTACTGCCTAGTGCCGTTCGAGCTAGCGGCCGGTGCCTCGGGGGCGATCTTCGGGCTGTTCGGCGCGTGGTTCGTGCTCGCGAGGCGGCTGCAGGCTGACGTCCGCCCGGTGGTCCTGCTGATCGTCATTAACCTGGCCCTGAGCTTCTCCGTCGCTCAGATCGCCTGGCAGGCGCATGTCGGCGGGCTGGTCGCCGGAGGGCTGCTCACCGCCGCCTATGCCTACGCCCCGCGGAACAACCGGACCGCCATCCAGGTTGCCGCGACCATTGCCATGGTGGTGGCGTTCATCGCCATAGTCCTGGTCAGGAACCACATGCTGCTGGGCACGTTCACCTTCTACCAGGGCCGGCTGTTCTAGCGGCCCGGGCGGCCTAGACCGCCGGAACAGGCCTCAGCGCCACTTCGTCGACAGCACTACGCCCGAGACAAGGAAGGCGAAGCCGACCACCAGGTTCCATGCGCCGATCGGACCGACCGGCCACTGCTGCTGGCTGACGTAGAAGACCACGATCCAGACCAGGCCGACGATCAGGCAGCCCAGCATCACCGGTACCAGCCATGGCGGGCTGACCCTAGCCTTCGCGGACCGGGGCGGAGGGGTATATACCGCCTTGCTTCTGACGCGGGACTTCGGCACGGTCGACTCCTGGAAGGTGACTGCTTAGGGCACGCCGACGGTAGGCCATCGAGTCGGCACGCCGACCCTAGCGCACCCATCGCCGTAAGCGTAGTTGGTCTAGGGCCATGGGCGCACCGCGTACCCCAGCCTGGCTACCCCGCCTGGCCGTTTCCCTTGCCGGGCTGGTTCTGGCCGAAGGGCGGAGTGCTCGACGGCGATGGCGACGGCGAGGTTGATGGCGAGGTGCTCGGCGTCACCGTCGGGCTGGAGCTAGCCGCCTCAACCACGTAGATCGTAATCTGCGAGCCCGCCGCGAGCGGAGCGCCGACGGCGGGGCTGGTGGCGTAGACAGTGCCGACCCCGTAGCCGCCTGGCCCTGCGCCTGGCTGCGGAATGACCTGGTAGCTATACGGCGGGGCATCCAGCGTGTTCATTGCCGCCTGCTGCGTCTCGCCGATCACGTTGGGCACCTTGAGCGCCTTCGCGGTCACGCTGATCGTCACTGTGCTGCCTTGCTTCGCGGGGGTACCACCGAGTGGCGACTGGTTCACCACCGTATTGGGCGCGTATCCAGCTGCCGTCGTGGTGTTCACCAGCACCTTGAATCCGGCCGCCTTCAGCTTGTTCTCAGCGACGCCCTTGGTCTCGCCGGTCACTGTGGGCACATTAACGGTCTTAACCGTTGGCCCGCTGGACTCGATGATGGTGATCGCCGTGCCCTTCGGCTCCGTCGCACCGTAGGCAGGACTGGTCGAGATGACCAGGCCCTTCGTGACGGACGAACTCGGCTTATCGGTCACTCCCTGGACCCTGAGGCCTGCGCTGTTGATGGCCGTCCTGGCCGCCGCCACTGAGTCGCCGGCCACGTTCGGCACCGCGACTCCATTGGTGCCGCCGTTGATGAACTTGATCAGCGCGATCGCCGCGATCAGCACCACGACCACGACCGCCAGCACGACCCAGGGCCAGGCGCGCCGCTGCCGCTGGGGCGGTCCGCCCTGGCCACCGTCTTCCGGCCCGTACAGATAGGGCGGAATCGCCGCGGTCCGGCCAGCTACCTGGGTGGGCGCACCAGTGGGCCGGCGGCCCCCGGCATACGCCGCGCCGAGCATCGGCGCGGCCACCGGGGCACCCGACAGCGCGCGCTGGATGTCGTTGCGCATCTCCCCGGCCGACTGGTACCGATCGGCGGGGTCCTTCTGCATCGCCTTGAGGACGATCGCGTCAGCCCAGGCCGGCACTTCCGGGTCGACCCGGGAGGGCGGCAGCGGCTCTTCCTTAACGTGCTGGTAGGCGATGGCGACCGGTGAGTCCCCGGTGAAGGGCGGCCGCCCGGTCAGCAGCTCGTAGAGCAAGCAGCCGGTCGAGTACAGGTCGCTGCGCGCGTCCACCCGCTCGCCCCTGGCCTGCTCGGGCGACAGGTACTGGGCTGTCCCGATGACCTGAGCGGTCTGCGTCATCGTCAGCTGCGAGTCCGACACTGCCCTGGCAATGCCGAAGTCCATTACCTTGACGTCGCCGGACCTGGTCAGCATGACGTTACCGGGCTTGATGTCGCGGTGCACGATGCCGTTGCGGTGGCTGTAGTCCAGTGCGCGCAGAACCCCGTCAGTGATCTCCGCCGCTCGCTCAGGCAGCAGCCTCCGGTCGTCCCTGAGCAGGTCACGCAGTGTCCGCCCGTCCACGAACTCCATCACGATGTACGGAACCGGGATGCTGCCGACCATGTCCTCGCCGGTGTCGTACACCGCGACGATCGACGGGTGGTTCAGTGAGGCCGCGGACTGCGCCTCGCGACGGAACCGGGCCTGGAAGGTCTGGTCCCGTGCGAGGTCGTCACGGAGCGTCTTGACCCCGACAATTCGGTCGAGACGGATGTCGCGGGCCCTGAAGACCTCGGCCATGCCGCCGCGCCCGACGATGCCGTCGAGCTCGTAGCGGCCGCCGAGCAGCCGAGGCTGAGTCATGTCGCGCACTTACGTTACCGTCCTGCTTATCGGGGGCTGCGACCACCTTGTCAGCCCGGAGCACCAGCCACTTTCCCTGCCCGGTGCGTTGCTCTCCGACCACGCACCCGGCTTCCTGCGGCCGCCTTCAGTTCGGGTGATCATGAATGCGCACCCAGGTAGGCCTTGATGACCTTAACGGCGATGGGTGCGGCCGCGTCTGCTCCGAACCCGCCGCCCTGCACGATGACACCAACTGCGATCGGCGAGGGCTGCCCGCCGCTGCCCGGCACGAAGCAGGTAAAGACGGCGTCATCGAGGTTACCGTTCCGCAGACCGTTCTGCGCCGTGCCCGTCTTGCCGTCGATGGTGATCCCCCCTGTCGCCTGCGGTCCTGCCGTGGCGAATGCCGTCCCGCCGGGGTTGTGGGTGACCTGGTACATCATGGACTGCAAATCGGACGCCACGGTTGGCGAAACGGCGCGGCTGAGCACCCTGGTGTTTGTACGCTGGATCACAGCCAGTCCGGGGCCGAGGACCTGCTGGACCAGGTACGGGTACATGAGCGTGCCGTGATTGGCCACGGTCGCCGCGAGCATGGCCTCCTGCAGCGGGGTCACCTCATCGTTGTACTGCCCGATCGCGGTGAAGGCGGTCAGCGACGGGTCGGTCACGCCTACGCCTTCCGGTACCACGCTGGGCACGACCGGCAGCGGAATGGACAGCGGCTGGTTCATGCCATACCGGCTCGAGTACTGGCGCAGCACCTGGCCCTTGAGCTTGATGCCGAGCTCGCCGAACGCCGTATTACAGGACATATAGAACGCCTGGATGATCGGCGGGTGGCCGTCTCCGCAGAGTTCGCCGCCGTCGTTGATCAGGTTGTTGCCGTTCGGCAGGCGCAGCGGCTCCGGCGCGTTCACCAGCGTGCTCGTGTTCTTGACCAGGCCGGTAGAGAATGCAGCCGAGCTTGTCACGATCTTGAACGACGAGCCCGGCGGGTAGGTTTCCTGAATCGCCCGGTTCAGCAGCGGCTGGGAGCGCTCGGTCAGCAGCCGCTGATCGACCTTGTTCAGCGTGGTGCCGTCGAAGGTCGTGAGGTCATTCGGGTTGAACGTCGGGTACGAGGCCAGCGCGAGGATTGCCCCGGTACTCGGCTGGATGGCCACCACAGCCGCCGCATGGCCGCCGTCACTGGTCAGCGCGTTATAGGCCGCAGTCTGTGCGGCCGGGCTGACCGTCAGGTCGACCGTGGCGCCCTGCTTCTGCTTGCCGGTCAGCAGCGCAGTGAGGTTGTGCACGGCCAGCTGCGGGCTGGTGCCCGCAAGCAGGCCGTTCTCGGCTTGCTCGATGCCGGACTTGCTATAGATCGTGTCGTACCCGGTGACCGGTGCGTACACCTTCCCCGCAGGGTAATAGCGCTGGTAGACGTCGGTTCCCTTGATCAGCCGGGACTCGGCGATCGTCACCTCTTTAGGGTCGCCTGCCGCAATGATCGCGCCCCGCTGGTAGGTGAACTGCTGGTCGAAGACCCGGATGTTGCCGGGCTTGCCAGCGAGCTTGCTGGCCTCGAATGCCTGCACGTAGTTGATGTTGAGCAGCAGCAAGACGAACATGGCCAGGCAGGCCAGCGAGATCCTCAGCAGCGCGCGGTTCATGCGGCCCGCACCACTTGCGTCATGCCCTCGTCCTGGATCGGCTGCGGGGCAGGCTTGCGGGCAGAGTTACTCACCCTGATCAGGATTCCGACGAGTATCCAGCTGGCGACCAGCGAAGATCCTCCTTGGGACAGGAACGGGGTAGTTACCCCCGTCAGCGGGATGAGGCCGCTCACACCTCCCACGATCACGAACACTTGCAGCGCGAGCACAAATGACAGGCCGCCGACCAGCAGCTTCGAGAACGGGTCCTTGACCGCCAGGGCAGCCCGCAGGCCGCGCTGGACGAGCAGGCCGAAGACGAGCAGCAGTGCCATGACGCCGACCAGGCCGAGCTCCTCGCCGAACGCGGAGAAGATGAAGTCGCTCTGGACTAGCGGGGTGTGATACGGCTGGCCCTGGCCGAGGCCAGTGCCGAATAGCCCGCCGAATGCCATCCCCTCGAGGGCCTGGACCGGCTGGAACGCGATGCCATAGGGGTTGCTGCCCTGGAAGGGGTGCAGCCAGATAGTGAAACGCTCCATCACATGGGGGAACATCAGTGCCGTCAGCCAGGAGCCGCCCAGGAACAACAGCACCCCGAGCAGCAGCCAGGAGGTGCGCTGGGTAGCGATGTAGAGCATCACGATGAACATGCCGAAGAACAGCGCTGACGTGCCGATGTCGGTCTCGAAGATCAGGATGAGCAGGCTGGCTGCCCAGGCCAGCAGTACCGGGCCGAGATCCCGCGCGCGGGGCAGGTCGATGCCCAGGACCCGGCGGCCGGCTAGCGCCAGTGCGTCCCGCTTCGCCACCAGGTACCCGGCGAAGAACACCGCGAGGGCAAGGCGGGCGAACTCGCCCGGCTCGACCGACAGCCCGCCGCCCAGGATGATCCAGACCTTGGCGCCGTTAACAACGCTGTGGCTGGCAGGCAGCATGGCCGGTATCGCGAGCAGCACCAGGCCGACCGCACCCAGCGTGTAGGTATACCGCTGGAGCACCCGGGCCTCGGAGATCAGCAGCAGTACCGCGACCATCGCGAGGATGCCGACGGCAGTGAACAGCAGCTGCGTGGAGGTAGCCGAGGCCGACATGTCAGCCACCTGGAGGCCCGGATTGCCGTTGCGGCCAGACTCGGCGAGCCGGTAGATCATCACCAAGCCGAGGCCGTTGAGCAGCCCGGCCAGCGGCAGCAGCAGCGGGTCGGCATACGGCGCGAAGCGCCGGACCGCGAGGTGCGCCGCCAGCATGAGCGCCGCGAAGACGAGGACCAGGGTGGGCAGGCCAGGCGGCAGTTTGCCCTTCAGGCCGAGACCGACAGCGGCGTAGGCGAACAGCACGACGGCCAGGGCGAAGCCGAGCATGAGCAGTTCAGCCCCGCGCCGGCTGCGCGGCATGGGGACTGGCTGCTCGATGTCCGCCGGGAAGGTCACCCGGTCTCCGGGCAGTAGGACGGCAGCACGGGCTTGGGCGGCATCGCGGTTGACGGGATCTTGATCTTCTTGTTCTTGACCCGTTTAGCCTTGGCGGCATTGGCCGCCGCCTGCTTGCTGGCGGACAGGGATTCCCATGCGGCGAGCTGCTGGCTTCTCACGTCGCAGGTGTGATCCTTCGTGATCTGTGCCAGCGTGGCCTGGGTCTTGACCAGGGTGGTCGGCGTCGTCGGAAGGCTCAGGTCGGTAGGCACCTCGCTGGTGAGAACGCCGGTCGTTTTGTAGACGCTGGACAGGCTCAGGAACGCGATCTTCTGGCTGATCCCGCGGTAGATGCTGACGTGTGATCCGTCAGCCGCCAGGTAGTAGTTGTCCTGGATGTTGCGGTAACCGAAGTAAAGGCCTGCGGCGATCAGGACTACCAGCACGACCAGGACAGAGGTCACTACCGGCCACCGCCGCCTGGGTACGTCGAAGTCGTCATCCGCCGAGTCTTCGTCGGCTGGTTTCGCGCTGGCCCGGCCGCGGTGCCCGTTCAGCCTCGCGCTCGGCGGCGGTGACTGAAAGTTCGCGCCTGCGGTAGCCGGGTCATTGTCGATGGCCGCTTGCAGCAAGGTGCTGACATCGCCGCCGGCGGCTGCTCCGGCCAGTCTGGATTCCGTGCTCGGCGGCACCGGGCTGGCAACGGTGTCCACCACATCCGCGACTATGCAGGTGATGTTGTCCGGACCGCCGTTCCGTATCGCGAGCGCGATGAGCTCGTTCACCGCGTCTTCGGCGTCCGTGACGGTGCTGAGTATGTGGTGGACCGCCTCGTCCGCGACGACATCGGTGAGACCGTCGGAGCAGAGCAGGTACCGGTCACCCGGCATGGCGTCGTGCATGGCCAGGTCCGGGTCGGCGTCGGTGCTGCCCTGCAGTGCCCGCATGATCAGAGACCGCTGGGGGTGATTGGCTGCCGCGGCCGGGCTGAGCCGGCCCTCATCGACGAGCGACTGGATGAGTGTGTGATCACGGGTGATCTGGTAAAGGTCGCCGTCGCGGAGGAGGTATGCCCGGGAGTCGCCGATGTGGCAGACCGCGACCCGGGGTCCCGCCCAGAGCATGGCTGTCAGCGTGGTTCCCATGCCTTCGACGGCGGGGTCGGACGCACTCATGTCGTGCAGCGTGGCGCGCGCTCCGGCCACGGCATCGGCCAGCGCGTTCAGCATGTCATCGTCACTGATGAGGTTCTGCCGGTCGAGCGGCGCGATGGCAGAGATCGCCACGGCGCTGGCGACCTCGCCGGCTGCGTGGCCACCCATGCCGTCGGCGATCGCCAGCAGTCGCGGGCCGGCGTATGCGGAGTCCTCGTTGCCCTCGCGGAGCAGCCCCACGTCTGAGCGGAGCGCGTAATGCAGTGCCAGGGTCATCTGCGCAGCTCCAGAACGGTCTTGCCGATGCGGATCGGGACGCCAATGGGCACCGGAGTCGGCCGGGTCACCTTCTGCCGGTCCAGGTAGGTGCCGTTGGTCGAGCCGAGGTCTTCAACCAGCCACTGACCATCCTGCGGGAACAGTCGGGCATGTCGGGTCGAAGCGTAGTCGTCGCTGAGGACCAGCGTGGCATCATCGGCCCGGCCGATGGTGATCTGCTCGTCGCTGAGCCCGAGGCTGGTGCCCGCGAGCGCGCCCGCAGTGACCAGCAGCTGCTGCGGCATGGACCTGCCCGGCCGCACCGGCTTGGGCTTGGGCTTCGGTTGCCGCGGCGGCGTGACCTGGCGGCCAGCTGATCGCCGCCGGCTGATTGGCCCGAACATGTCAGTCCTGACCACGCCGACGGCCGCGATGACGAAGAGCCACAGGACAGCGAGGAACCCGATCCTGATGAGTGTGAGCTCGAGCGCATTCATCGGGTCATGAGTCCTTGGCTGGCGTGGCAGCGAGTTTCGCGGCGGGTCTTCGGCGGTTCGCGGCAGTTCCCGTCAGTAGATGCTGTCCCGGCGGAAGACCAGAGTGGTCCGACCGAGGGTGACCTGCGTGCCGTCGGCGAGCAGAACTCGCCGTACTGGCTGGCCGTTGACGAAAGTCCCGTTCGTCGAGCCGAGGTCGACGAGGACGACCTCGCCGTCCTCAACCCGGATCTCGGCATGGTGCCGGGACACGCCGGGATCGACCAGGCGCAGGTCGCAGTCGGTGCCCCGGCCCAGAATTATCAGTGGCGTAGCGATCTCGAACGTCCGCTGAGTGCTGCCATCGGGACCAGGCTCGGGGCCGGAGACGAGCAACCGCGGGTTGCCGCGGAAACCGCCTGCGGGCTGCGGGAGGTCACTGACCGGGCGGCGGATCTCGCCATCTTCGACAGTCGTGCCACGGATCACGCCGGAGAGGATCCGGAAGGTGCCGGTCGTCAGGTCCCGGACGCCCTCGAACCGCATCCGGACTGGTCCCACGAAGGAATAGCCCTGCTCCTTGGCATACTCGCGGGCGAGCGTGGCAAGCTCGATGCCGAGACTGTCGGCGTAGACGTCGAGCCGCGCGTAGTCATCCTCGGCGACCTCGACCACGAAGTCGTTCGGCACCAGGGTCCGGCCCTGAGCGACGATGGCGGCCCGGTCGTCCATTTCTCGCTGAATTGCGCTAGCGACCTCGACCGGCTGCAACTCGGACTTGAACGCCCGTGCGAAGGCACCTTCTACCATTCCCTCGAGCCTGTGCTCAAAGCGCTGCAGAACTCCCACCGTGGCGCCCTCCTCTCCCTGCCGTATCCGATCGTATCGGCGATGTGGGATAGCTTGCGGACGTGCTAACCTGACTGCTGCTCCCGGGGCGGGTGGCGGAACGGCAGACGCGCACGGTTCAGGTCCGTGTGTCCGAGAGGACGTGAGGGTTCAAATCCCTCCTCGCCCACTCCCCGCTTACGTGTGCTAACGTCAGGCCGCCGCCGTACGCATCCCGGCTGCGTGGTCGGTTGGCTGGCCGAAGCTTAGGCCGCAAGCGCTGTCCTTGTCACCGGGATCAGGGTGCTATCTCTGGCCCTGGCTGGCGCGGCTTGGTGCCGGATACCCGGCTGCTGCCGTGTGACCGAGATCATGGTGACTGACCGCATTGGCGCTGCGAGCTGAGCTCATCAGGCAGAATCGATAGCGTGCCGGAACTGCCCGAGGTCGAGGCGCTCGCTGCCGGCCTGCGCGAGCGCGCTGTCGGTCGCGAGATCGACCGTGCCGACGTGGCCGAGTTCTCAGTGCTCAAGACCTATGACCCGCCGCTGTCCGCGCTGCATGGTGCCCGCGTCACGGGTGTCTCTCGGCGCGGAAAGTTCCTCGACCTGAGCTGTACGCCGGCTGCAGGCGGGCTAGCGCTGCACCTGGTTACGCACTTGGCCAGGGCCGGCTGGCTGCGCTGGCGTGACGAGTTGCCGGCCGCGCCAGCCAGGCCGGGCAAGGGCCCGCTGGCATTCCGGGTCCGCTTCGCCGACGGATCTGGCTTCGACCTGACCGAGGCGGGGACGAGGAAGCGGCTGGCGGTTTATCTCGTCAGCGATACCGAACAGATCCCGGGTGTCGCCTCGCTCGGTCCCGAACCGCTGGATCCCGCGTTCACGACCGAGGTGCTGGCTGGGCTGCTGGCTGGCCGCAGGACCCAGATCAAGGGGGTGCTGCGGGACCAGAAGCTCATCGCCGGGATCGGCAACGCCTACTCCGATGAGGTCCTGCATGCAGCCAAGATGTCGCCGTTCCGGCTCGCTTCCAGCCTTAGCCCGGACGAGGTCGCTGACCTGCATGCTGTGATCATCGGCACGCTCCGCGAAGCTATCGGGCGGTCTGACGGGCTCGCGGCGAGCGATTTGAAGAAGGAGAAAAAGGCCGGCCTGCGGGTACACGGCAGAACCGGCCAGCCGTGCCCGGTGTGCGGCGACACCGTCCGCGAGGTTTCGTTCGCCGATTCCGCCCTGCAGTATTGCCCGACCTGCCAGACCGGGGGCAAGCCGCTGGCAGACCGGCGGCTGTCGCGCTTGCTGAAGTAGCTGTGCTGGCTGAGCGGCTGGCTGGCGGGCCGGCTAGGTGAAGATCAGCCTCAGCTTGGCCCAGCGACTCAGATCACAGCCACCGTCGACAATGGTTTCGTGCACCGGGCGGCCGAGGTAGCTGCCGGTCACCGTTGCCCGGCCGGCATTCGCCATGATCATCGGGCATGCGACATGAGCGGGCAGCGGCGCGAACAGGCTGGCTCCCCTCATCAGCTTGGCGCAGGCGCCGGCCGGATCAGCCACCGTGCCGCCGTCCGGGTCGCAGCGCAGCGTGTAGTGCGCCGGAGCGGTGGTCGGTGATCCGCTGAACCTGACCTCCAGCGAGGTCTTGGCCGCATCGGTTGTCGCCGGCCCGCTGCTACTTGCAGCCGGCGCGCTGGTTGCCGGCCCTGTCGACCCGGCATTGCCGGGCGCCGCGGTGCTGCCGCATGCGGCGGCGAGCAGCCCGAACGTCCCGACCACCGCGCAACGCGCTAGCAACCGACCCGAACCTGACCGTGTCCGCGCGTAGTGCGCCGGTGGCGTCATGGCCATTGGACGTGCGGCGGTCCCAGTTGGTTCCAGACGCTGAGTTTGCGCAGTTCACCGCTTTGTGCGTGGCTCAACTGGCACCATGAGGCAGTGGCTTGGAAGCTCGCGGTGCCGCAGCGCGACAGGGACCGGATTGACGGCACTGCCCGCGCCGTGATCGAGTGCGCGGCTGACGCGATCATCGCTATCGGTGCCGACCGTCGCGTGACGGTCTGGAATCCAGCCGCCGAGAAGCTGTTCGGCTGGACGGCGGCCGAGGTAGTCGGCCTGGAGCCGCCGTTCGTCCCGGAGGAACTGCGAGCCGAGCACAATGCTGTGCTCGAGCGGGTGGCCAGCGGTGGCCAGGTGTCTTTCGCTACGCGCCGGACCTGCAAGGACGGCTCGGTGGTGGACTTGCGGATCGATGCGAGCAGGATGGTGGACAGTGCTGACGAGATGATCGGCTGGGTCTGCGTCTGCCATCGCAGCCGCGACGACGAGCCGGTCAGGCACTACATGGCTGAGCGGGCCAGGGTTGTGCGCCGCCTGGGTGACGTGGTGGCGGACATGAACGCGCAGCTTGAGCTTGAGGCGGTGCTTGACCGCATCGCGGCCAGCCTTCGCGAGCTCACCAGGGCCGACGCGGGCGGTTTCGTGCTGATCGAGCAGGACCGGCTGCGCCTTGTCAGCCTGGACGGTCTGCCGGCGGAGCTGCGCGGCCGGACGGCTGACCTGCAGAGCAGCATGGTCGGTCAGCTCATGCGGTCGGGCAAGACGGTGCTGATGGCTACCAGCGACTCCGGCGGCTTCGACGACCTGATCTGGGCCGCGCTGCCGGGCCTGCATACGATCACGCTCAGCCTGTCGCACGTCGCGGGTCGTCCGTTCGGTGCGCTTTACGCGCTGTACAGCGGGCGCAAGGTCGGCCACGTCGAGCTGGAGCTGCTCGAATTGCTGGCCGGTCACGCCAGCGTCGCGTTGTCTAACGTGACCGCCTTCGAGGAGGTCGTCAGGCAGCGTGCACACGAGCGCGCGGTGATCGACGCCAGCGCGGATGGCATCGCAGTGCTGGACTCTGATGGCCTGGTCCGACAATGGAACCCGGCCGCGCACCGGCTCACTGGCCTGTCTCCCGACCTGGCCACCGGCAGGCGTCCACCATTCCCGCTCCCCGCGCCGGGCGAGAAGCTCACCCATAAGCTCGCCAACGGTCGCTGGATAGACCTGCTCTGTACCGGCCTTAGCGGCCGCGGCGAGAAGGTACTCGATTTCCGGGATATCACCGCAGCCAAGGAGCTGGAGGAGGCCAAGGACCTCTTCCTGGCCACCACCAGTCACGAGTTGCGGACGCCGATCACCGTGGTCCAGGGTTTCGCCAGCACTCTCGCCAACCGCTGGGACAAGCTTGCCGATGCCGACCGCCGGGCGGCGGTGCAGACGATCGCCGAGCGGGCCGGGTCGCTGGCCAGGCTCGTAGAGCAGCTGCTGCTGGGCTCCCGGGCCGGGGCCGAGCAGCTTCAGGTGAGCAACGGCCCGTTCGACTTGGCCGCGCTCTTGCGCGCTGCGGTGACTGCCTTCCAGCCACTGTCTGATCAGCACACGCTCGGGATCGATATGGCCGGCGAGCTGCCGACTGCCTACGGCGATCCGATGGCCACCGACATCATCATCGGACAGTTGCTGGAGAACGCGTTCAAGTACTCACCCGAAGGCGGCGCAGTCACGGTGCGCGCGCGGGTAGACGGCCAGTCGATCGTGGTAGAGGTCGCGGACCAGGGCATCGGCATCCCGCCGGCGGACCGCGAGCGGGTGTTCGAGCGGTTCGTGCAAGCGGAGACGGGGGACCGGCGCCGGTTCGGCGGCATCGGGCTCGGCCTGTACATCGTCCGCCAGCTCGCCAGGGCACAAGATGGCGAGATCGCGGCTCACAGCAACGAGGGCGGCGGCACTGTGATGCGCCTTCGGCTGCCGACGGCGGCCGCTACTCCAGCCGGCGGCTAGCTCTCCCCGCCGACCGCCCGGTGCAGCCGCTTCCCGGTAACCGGGTCTCGTTCGACAGGTATCCCACCTGACGCGTCGATGTACTTGTCGACGATGCCGATGACGTCATCACCCTGCATCACGATCTGGCCGCGGTCCATCCAGATCACCCTGTTGCAGGTCAGCTCGACTTCTTCCAGGTTGTGGGCGACCAGGAACACGGTGCCCGCCGCAGCCCGGAGCTCGTTGATCCGGTTATGACTCCGCACCCGGAACTCGGCGTCGCCGGTAGCCAGCGCCTCGTCAATGAGCAGCACCTCGTGATGCTTGGCGGCGGCGATAGCGAACCGGAGGCGGGAACCCATGCCGGACGAGTACGTCTTCATCGGCAAGTTAATGAAGTCGCCGACACCGGAGAACTCCACAATGCTCTGGAACTTGGCCCTGGCTTCCTGCTTCGTCATGCCCATCGCGAGGCAGCCGAGGACCACATTCCGCTCGCCGGTCAGGTCGTCGAGCAACGCGGCATTGACGCCGAGCAGCGAAGCGCCGCCGGTCGTGTAGACGTTGCCGGCCTCGGGCGGCAGCAGGCCGGCGATCGCCCTCAGCAACGTGGATTTGCCCGAGCCATTGCGGCCGATAACGCCGATCGCGTCGCCGCGGTAGGCGATGAACGAGATGCCCCGGATGGCATGTACCTCGCGGATGTTGCCACGGGTCTTGCGGCCGAGCGCGCGCAGCAAGACGGTGGCGGCGCTGCCGCGGTCACCGCCAGAGCCATACACCTTGTAGACGATGTTCAGATCGTCGACGACGACCATCGGCTCAGCCACGGCCGTACCTTGTCTCCGCGCGCCAGAAGAAGAAGAAGCCCACCACCAGGGCAAGCGCCGCCCAGCCGATGCCGAAGTACCAGAAGTGCAGGATCGTTACGTGAGCTGAAGCCGCGCAGTAGGCGCTGTCATATTGCTGGCTGGCCGGCAGATTGGCACCGTGCCGGACGGCGTCTTGCCAGACAGAACACTTGGCTGCGTCGTAGGGTCTGCTGCCGGGAGCGCTCAGCCGCTCGGTGGCCATGATCGCATTGCGGACCAGTGTGATGTACACCGCGGCCGGGTTCACTTGCAGCACCGGCACCACCCACTGGTGGCTTGCGAGGAAGGAATTCTTGATCAGGCCCAGGTTCTGGATGCTGAACAGGACGCCGGAGAGATAGAGCCAGGTGCGCATCAGGAATGGCAGCAGCTGGCTGAAGTCATTGACCTGGGCCCCGAGTCGCGCGGCGAACAGGCCGATCCCGATATTGAAGATCGTCTGCAGCAGCAGCGCCGGGATGACCAGCAGCCAGTACCAGGTGACCGGCTCGCCGGTAGCCAGCACGATCACCACCAGGACCGCCATGGCGAGCGCCATCTGCTCTAGCTCGATCATCACGTATGCCAGCGGCAGCGCGGCGCGCGGGAACTGCAGTGCCCGGATCAGCGGAAGGCTCTCGGTGACTACCGAGGACGTCGAGATGAAGCACCGCTGCGTGAAGTTGAACACGAACACACCGGTGACGAGGAAGGCCAGGTAGTTCGGGATGCCGCGGTTGATGGGTACCAGCAGGCCGAAGATCAGGAAGTAGACGCCTGCGTTAAGCAACGGCGTCAGCACCTGCCAGATCTGGCCGAGCTTGGCCTCGGTGTACATGGCGATGTTGCGCGCGGTGGCGAAGGCCAGGATGAAGTGCCGTCGCCGCCAGAGTTCGCCCAGATAGGTGAAGACCGGCGGCCGCTCCGCGCTCGGCCGGAGGCCATGCCGGAGCGCATAGTCACCGAGCGGTTCGCTTGCGAGGTCGGGTGACATCACCGCGACGCCGGCCTGCAGCTGGCCCGGTCCGGCAATGCGGACCGCACCCGGATCGTCGCCGCCCGACAGCAGGGTCGGCAACGGCACCTTCGGGTCGCTCACGCGGCACTCCTGCGGGACTCCGGGTTGCGCGGGGCTGCCTTCACGCCCGAGACTGTACCATTAGTCCAGTTGTGCGATACAACTGTTGCATGGCCAACGAGTCGTCCGGCGGCGCCGAGCTCGAGCACCTACTGGCTCAGTTGCTCCGAATGCTATCCCCTGCGCTCACCGCAGTGAGCGCGGACGCGCGGCCGGGCGCGGCTGACGGGAACGGTCTGCCAGCCGTCTCAGCCTCAGAAGCGCGCGCGCTGATCGAGCTGGTGTCGGCTCGCGGCATTGCGCAGGGTGAGCTGGCGGCGCTGCTCACGCTGGACAAAAGCACAGTCAGCAGGCTGGCGGCCGGCCTCGAGCGGAAGGGCTGGATCCGCCGTGGCCGTGATACGGACAATCAGCGTTACGTCAGGCTCTACCTGACACCGGATGGTCGCGAGGTGGCGGGGCGGCTCTGGCAAGCGTGGCAAACGCGCCAGGCGCGGATCCTGGCCGCGTTGTCGGCGGATGAGCGGGCTGGCCTGTCAGCTGGCCTGGGCGGGCTGGTCCGTGTGCTCGCAGCCGAGCCGCTGCATGATCAGCAGGCGGAGGGCGTCGGCTAGGCACGATTGCGCGGTTGGCTGATGCCGGGCCGGCCTGGTGCGCAGGTGGCGCGCGGCGGTTTCCGGTCTGCTGGCGCGGGGCATTTCCGCGGCAATACAGTGCCGCGCGTCGCTTGTTCCGGGCGCGGCGCAGGAGGTGAGAATAGCGGGCACCGTACTCCTGCCGTGCGCCCCGTCGAGTGTCGGAGTAGCACGCCAGCGGCTCGCGGCCGAACTGACTGCGGCCGGAATCTTCGGCGGCGTCGTCGGCGACGCTGTCCTGGTCGTAAGCGAGTTGCTCAGCAATGCCATCCTGCATGCCAGGCCGCTGCCAGGCTCGAATCTGCTTCTCGCCTGGGCGCTGGACGAGGACGCCATCGAGGTAGCGGTGAGTGACGGAGGGGCCATGACCAGGCCGATGGCGGCGCAGCCGACTGTCTCATCCCTGGGCGGCCGCGGCCTGGGCATTGTCGAATACCTGACCAGGAGCTGGGGTGTCAGGACCGACGCTGCCGGACTGACGGTCTGGGCCGTGGTGGCAGCCCGCGCTGAGGAGCCGTTGCCTGAGCCGGCCGGCGCACCGGGCCATGGTTCGCGGCACGGACAGGCGTAATCGCGTGCCTGGCAGGTAATACCTGCTCCAGCGGACGCAGAGCGGGGGAACTGGTCGTGACGACGACGCACGGCGCGGACAGCGAGATCGGGCAGCTGAAGACCGTGCTCATGCACAGACCAGGTAGTGAGCTGCAGCGGATTAATCCCCGGCACGCTGGCGGCTTGCTCCTCCGGGCACAGCCCTGGGTCAGCAAGGCCAGGGAAGAACACGACGTCCTTTGCCAGGTCTTGCGCGACCAGGGCGCAGAGGTCCTTTATCTCACCGAGCTACTGCAGGACACCCTGGAATACGCGTCAGCGAGGGCCGAGGCTGTCCGGCTGGCGGTCGCTGACGCCGGGCTGGGCGACGAGTTGCGCGGCCAGTTGCGCGCGCATCTGGATGGCCTGAGTCCGGAGCAGCTGGCAGAGGTGCTGATTGCCGGCCTTACGCCGGAAGAGCTCAAGATCGGTCGCGGCGTGGTGTTCGAGCTGCTCGACCGGCACGACTTTGTCCTCGATCCGCTGCCGAACCTGGTGTTCACAAAGGACTCGAGCTTCTGGATCGGCGACCAGCTGGCGGTCACGAGCCTGACCGCGCAGAACCGGCGGCGGGAGACCGACCTGGCGAGCGTGGTATACCGGTACCACCCGAGGTTCTCCGGAACTAAGTGGATATATCACGGCGATCTCGAGCCACTCGATGGTGGTGACGTGCTGCAGCTCGCGCCCGGCGTGGTCGCCGTCGGGGTAAGCCATCGGACGGCACCGGCTGGAGCAGAGCGGCTTGGCCGGCAGGTGCTTGCCGCTGGTCTCGCCCGTACCGTGCTCGCGGTTCCCCTTCGGCACCACGACTGTGCTGTCCGCCTGGACACACTTTGCGCCGTCGTGGATTCCGGCGCCGTGCTGATGCACCCGGGCGTCGCCTACGCGCTGACAGCGCACACCATCACCCAGCAGGGCGAGAAGCTGAGAGTGTCGAGGCCGCAACCGTTCCTGCAGGCCGCGGCACAAGCCATGGGAATCGACCGGGTCAAAGTGATCGACTCCGGGCTAGACCCTGTCTGGGGCCAGTCGGGCCAGGGCGACGACGGCAGCAACGTGCTCGCCATCGGCCGTCGGCTGGTCGTGAGCCACGAGCGGAATTCTGAGACCAACGACCGGCTGGAGGGCGCCGGCATTTCGGTAATCAGGGTCCCGGGCAGCGAGCTTGGCAGCCTGCGCGGCGGACCGCGGTGCATGACCTGCCCGGTCAGCCGCGAGCCTGCGGCTCAGATCGCGAGCGAGCCGGACACTACTGCGCCGGTCCTTGTCGCCGGCCGTGCCCAGCGCAACCGGGCCGACCTGGTGTCAGCGAGCTTAGTAATGCCAGTCTCAGTAGCGACTGTGTGAGCGCCTCGACGACCGGCGGCCGATCCGGAAGAAGCCAAGCGACATGCCAGCGAAGGCGATTATCACCGCGATCAGTGCCAGCCAGAAAAGGGTCCGGACCACAGTCGCGGCGACGAGGACGATCACGATGGCGCCGATGATCACGAGCAGAGTGCGGATCATGCATCCACGCTACGTGTTGGCGTGATCACGCCGCGGCGTCGCCCCCCGCGATCGTCCGGCGCGACTCCGACGTGGCCGCCAAGGTTCGAGCGCTTTTCAGGCTCTTCCAAATATTATCTTATGTCGGTCATACCCTTCGGAACTTTCTCCGCAAAACAGTCTTAACCGGCCGACTGGATATGCCCATCTAGCCGGCTCCGCCGCGGACCGGTAGTGTGCGGCAGGTGGAGCTAAAGGTCACGACCAGGTCGCAGGGTGATCACGTCGTTGTCTCCGTCGCGGGCGAGATCGACCTCTACACTGCGCCCAGGCTGCAGTCGGAGCTCATGACCGCCCTGAGCCGGAGCCCGGCGCGGCTGATCGTCGACATGTCTGGCGTTGAGTTCTGCGACTCGACTGGCATCAACGTGCTGCTGGCCGCACACCGGCAGGCCCGCGAGCGGGGCGGCGAGCTGCAGCTCGCCGGGCCAGGCTCTGCCACCCGGAAAGTGCTCCAGGTAACCGGGCTGGAGACGGTGTTCACAGTCCTGGACGACCCGGCCGCGGTCACCGGTCAGTAGCCGGGCATTGTCCGTGGCGCGGGCATGCGCCTAGCGGCTACGCGGCCCGCACTAGGATCACAGCCATGCCGCCAGGCGACCTAGCCATCATCATCCCCGCCAGGAACGAAGCCGCCCGGATCGCAGCGACGGTCTGCGCAGCCAGTAAGGTCGGCGGCGCTGACATCGTCGTGGTGGTCGATGACGGGTCAACGGACAACACGGCCGCGCTAGCCGCATCGGCTGGAGCTCACGTCGTTCGCCATGCGCGCAACCGCGGCAAGGCCGCAGCGCTGGAGACGGGCGCCGAGGCGGTGCGCCTGATCGAAGCTGGCCGGCTGATCGAGGCCGCGGCGGCGGGCGCTTCCGCTGCGGCGCCTCGTCATCTGCTCTTGCTTGACGCCGACCTCGCTGATAGCGCGGCTGAGGCCGGGCCGCTTGCCGATCCGGTTCGTGCCGGTACAGCAGATATGACTATTGCGGTATTCACTCCGAGGGTTCGCAACGGCGGCTTCGGTATCGTCATCCGGACTGCCGGCGCGGGAATCGAGCGTGCGACTGGCTGGCGGCCCGCCCAGCCACTCAACGGGCAGCGCTGCCTGACCCGGGCAGCCTTCAGCGCGGCGCTGCCGCTGGCACCTGGCTGGGGTGCCGAGACCGCCATGACGATCGACCTGCTGCGCAAAGGAATGCGAGTCA
>Ga0335073_10001009_pt1 | contig 37174 bp, 22 predicted proteins | sample Lox_Sample_22_FD_207093 | JGI IMG/M metagenome (GOLD analysis project Ga0335073, IMG submission 207093) | Soil microbial communities from Loxahatchee National Wildlife Refuge, Florida, United States - Lox_Sample_2.2 | ecosystem: Environmental > Terrestrial > Soil > Wetlands | place: USA... | reverse complement strand
TCTTCCATTCGGAGCGTATTGCGCGAGTTCCTGGAATCCGAAGGGTATAAGGTATTGGAGGCTCAGAACGGTAACGAGGCGCTTGAGCTCGCGAAGCACTACACGGGATCGATTGACGTGCTGGTCAGCGACGTGATCATGCCGCAACTCCGAGGGATCGAGTTAGCGAAGCGTCTCACCGAGACTTATCCCGGTATTTGCGTGATCTTGATGTCAGGCTATTCCGAGGACGCGCTCGTGGAAAACCAGTTGTTGTCCGAGAGGAATATGACGTTGATCCAAAAGCCATTTGACCCAGAGGAATTGGCGCAGAAGATCAGGGAGTCGCTAAGTCGAAACTCTAGTCCTTCGTAGCCGGCACAGGAGAATGGTGCTGAGTTTACGGAGCCGCGTGTCTTTCTACTGTCGCGACGCCCGGCGGTACTGGTCGATCATTGATCGTGAAATGACACGCAGTGATGAGCCGGAGCTGCCGACACTGGTGAATTCCTCAATCGTGGCCGCATCAGCAAGGACGTCTTCGTCGCACTCAGGACCACAATGATGGATCAGCACCGAAGCAAGTACTTTGCCATCCTTTCCGAGGCATTCCACCCTGCCTTCTTCTCCATTGCGGATCGCCTCGGCTGTCCGGCGCAGCGCGACTGCAATGGCCTCATACTCTTCGGCTGTGTTGCCATCGCAGAACGTGCAATCGTAGCCGTTTATCCCGAGAGCAGTCTGGATCATGATTCACCTCAGAAGCGTACCTTGCAGGTTGAGGATTCCACGGCGGAAATATAACGCCATTGCCCGAACGCCACAAGTGGGATTCGCTGTCAACGGTACAAGCAGACGACCATCCAGACGACGTGCAGGCAACACACTGGTGGTGCAACGGAGAGAAAGGATCCACCAGGATTGACGAATGACTGCCGATCAGCCGACTCCGTCTTCGAGCGGCAGGGCCGTTGTGAACATGCCTGGTTACGTCGCCTATTCAGAAGCCATGCTTCAATCGGTGCCGGGCCAGATTTGACCGGTGGACATCGGTCAATCCCACAAGGGCCCTCTTAGTGTAAAGATCGAGCGTAACGGCTGCTGAGGATGACAAACTCGGCGAGGCGAGAACAGAGCCGTCATCGGCAAAGCTGACAAGGCCTGTGTCGAACGCGGCGTCCCATAGAGCAGAAAGCAGCAAACCGTTGTGAACATCGAGGCGCAGCGCCTCCGTCTCGCAATCGGCCCACGCCACGATGTGGGAGGCGCGCAAGAGAGGCTCATCTGCGATGCCTGTCAGCGGGCATCGACCGTTCCAATAGTCAAGAAGCGCCTGCCGAAACAGTGTTTGCCCAATCCTCCGGACCGCCTGGCATTCTGCTTCAGTTGCCTGGGGCATGTGTTCGGTGGCGGCACGGAACTTTCCGAGCGGAGCATCAGGCAAACTGACTCCGAGGCGATAAGCGCGATTCAACGCTGAATACAATCCGTCAAGTTTGTCGAAACCGAATGTCGCCGCGCCGGGGCCGGACGTTTCCGGCGACACAGGCATTCCGATCTCTGCCGCAATATCAGGGTACTGGATGGAGAGAAACCATGGCCCATTTTTCGAAGTACCCGCGATCCAGACATCGCCCCGCGCAGTCGTGGAACCATAACGTAGCCAGCCTGACTCGAGCCCGTGTTCCAAACGAAAACCGTTGTCGAAAGCGGCCTTCTGCGCCTCAGTGCGTACGACAAATCCCGGTGGAATCTCAATTTCAATCATCGATCAGTTGTTTCCGCCACGCGGCCCGGCAACGTCACAAGTCAACCATGAGCAGCCGTTCCGATGCTGGTGCTCCCCGTATCGTAAGCCGTCGCCATTCTTCGTCAAGGAATTCCTTTGGCGGCTCGGTTGTTGTAGTAACGATGTACTGAAATAGAGGAGCCGGACCGAAGCGCTGCAGGTTGCGGGCGAATTCGAAGAGTCGATGGTAGATGGACAGGCCCAAATCTGCTTCGCGAGGGCTGTCGTGAAGCAGGAAAGCAGGCAGATGGGTTAGCCCTTCAATCGACATAGCCAGCGAGGCAAGATCGAATGCCACAACCTTAAGAGAATCGATCGCGGCCGTTGATCGCTCGCCTCCGAGTTCTACTTTGAGAGACAGGCCATTGCCGTCAAGCTTTACTTCGCCCTTGATCTCTCCAGGAACAAGCTCGCCAAGAACATCACTGAACAGTAGAGAAAGGTGCCGAATCCGGTCGTAGACGGACGCGCGGTCCGCAGAGAGGGTCACGCGCATCTCGTCCAAACGCTTTGAGATTGTGCCCGCCGTCTTCTCAGTGGCTGCTTCTTCGGCGATCAGGGCTTCGTACCGCTCAACTTCGTAAACAAGGGCGCGCGCGTTGCGAACCGATGCCGAGCGCTCTCGTTCGGCACGTTCCAGAGCCTTGACCGTTTGTTCAAGCGGTTGCAATTGGCGTGTTGCCAGAGCGATGTTTCTTTCGAGGTCGGGCACTGTGTTCCGAAGCCTTCTCATTTCGATCTCTTCGGCTTGAACGTGCTCGCGCAATTTAGCAATGCTCTTCTGCAGCGCATGCAAATCGCAGGTCGCTGTGGAGATACCGCAGCCTTCCGCAAGTGCTCTGTCAATCGGCACCTCGCAGATGGGACAGATGGGATTTTCCTCTGTGACCAGTTGATTCCAGACTCCACCGTGTTCCGCTCGCATCATTGCGAGACTCCTGCTCTTCTCATCAAGACGAGTTCGAGTGTTGCTGAGTTCGTTTTCCAGCCGTCGACTATCCTCTGCGACTGCGTCGCGCTCGCGACGCGCCTTGTCCACGTCCGTCGTGGTGTGTCCGGTTGGAAGCTTCAAGGCTCGCGCCAGGCCCTCCACTGCCATTGCTTTGAACGCTTCCGTTTCCATTGGCGATTGCGGATTTGCCTTTTCGGGTGCGCCCAGCTTGCTGACAAGGGAGGACCGTGCTCTGGCTAGTTGCCAACTGAGCCGCTCGATTTCCTGCCGCTGTGTTGCGGCTTCCTTTTCGTCTTCCTCCACCCGTTGCTGGGTCGATATCTCCTCCATCGTGAGCGCACCGATAAGGGCACGCACGATCATGAGTAGTTCACTACTCCCGAGTTGGCGCACGGGCGAGCGGGAATCCGTGTTTGGATCGCGCCAGCGAAGGTGATCGCCGAACCGGCATTCTTGATCCCGCGTAGCCCAAGCTAGGACAGCCTCCCAGGCCCTCGATTCCCCAACACCGAAGGGCATTAACTTGGCGGCGTCGCCTAGTATCGTTCCTGTGATGGCTTCTAGCAGAGGCTCGATACCCGTCGGAGATGAGCTCTGACGCAGTGCGTCTTCAAGAGATACATTCTCGATAACGATATCGCGACGGCGGGGACCCAATGCGCGGACAACAGCCCAGAGTTGCCCGTTCAGCATGATCTCTGCACCTGCGTAGCCCTTCGGGAGTTTCTCCGCTATCCGATGGCGCTGTGTTTCGGAAGCAAAGCTGTCCTCACCCAAGCAATAACGGAGAAGCCGGCAAAACATCGTCTTGCCTCCCCCGTGGCCCATGGCTGCATCCGCGGTTCTGGGATCAGGCGACCAGATGATATTGAGGCCCCGTTTAAGCCGGATGTCCCGGATGATCGTGCTGGGATCGCTCCAAATTGCCAACCGTCGCACCCAGAGACGCGGCTCGGTGCGCCCGGCTTCAGGCGTGATTGAAAACTCGGCTCGCGGAAATAGATCAGGCGACATAGGTCGCCCTCACCCAGGCCTGATCCTCTGACGGCAGATCGGATGTCAACTCCTCAATGGTGACGTTTTCCAGAGCTCGAAGGACAAAAGCGGCACGACCGTCTGCCCAGCTACCTATGGCGTATTTCGAAGCGCTCGCTCCAGGCGCCCAAGTCTGTGCTTCAACGTCCTCGATGATTTCACCCATGCCGCGAAGCTGGGTGACGGCTTTTCCCCAATTGATGTTTATTTTCGGCGCGAACGCAATGACATTCGCTCCCTTTGGTACCTCCGCGGATGGACCTACGAGACGGAGCCACGTGTCGCGTTGTTCACCGGACAAACGGCGAGTCAGATATCTGGGTTCCAGCGCGAACAAAGCCGCCAGACGAACGCGGTTGATCGGTACCGCGCCAGGCAGTTTGTGAATCAGTGCAGCTAGCTGGGTAACGGTGTAGCTGGGGTTGTCACTTGCCGCCAACCAAGCCAAGCTAGGAAGCGTACAAGGATCAACGAACACTGGAGGCGCTACCACCGGCATTCTGCTATCGCGGAGTTCTCCCTTCTCCAAGCGATCCCATGCCTCCAACACCAGGCGGCGCGTGCGATATTCGCCGTAGCGCTTAATCTCGCTGTTCTTCAGCACGCGGAAGGTTTCGGAAGGATAGTCCTCGCCTTTCACGTCGGCAGGATCGAGGATGTAGCGCAGCTCGTCGCGAGTCAGGCCGTAGGCGCGGGTGTACCAGGCATCGAGTTCGGCCCGCAGCTGCGCTCGGCGATCTTCATCCCACGCAAACGGAGGACCACCATAGCCAAGGTCGCGCGCGAACGGGACCATGGAAGGATTCGTGTAGGTCAATTCCAGTGCTCGCGGAACAATGAATGTGAGGTCAGCGTCACTATACGAGCTGGGCCCCAAGATAGGAAGTTGTGAAAAGTTATGCTTCCTTATGTCCGTCCCTCCAATCTTCTGAGCACAAGCGTAGTCAAGCACGAGAGAGTTCAGATTCGCCAACAAAGCACATTCCTGCTCCAGGCTGCCATCGACAACTATTAGTGAAGCTGTGTCATCTGTTCCCACCGCCGGAAGCATCGCTGCAATTAAAGTGCGCTCGTCCGTTGATCTGGCGATCCGTCTAATCGCAACGTGATAACTGGCACGAATCGTTTTAGAATGCATTCGTGTTTCGTAGTAAGGTTGCGAGACGCGTTTGTCGGCCTTGACTCCAATCAGAACCCCTTTTTCGGATGGTGAGACAGGTATGAATTCATCAATCTCATACCTCGCAAACAACGGGTCGTATTGGTGGAACATCGATCCACGGAAGATCGGAACTCCCACATCTTCAGACTCTTTGGCGCGGTCAAACTCATTTAGATCAGATGCATTGGACGACGTGAACACATTCTGCTTCAGGTCCAGCCAATCGGCAGGCCTTTCACATGTAGCGGTAGGTCGGTAAATCGTCGCGGTGCGCGCTGCATCCTCGGTCGTTCGGAAAATCGGCGCAGTTTTGGTATCGGGATTGATGTTGGCAATATCACTTGCTGTGAGAGTGTAAACACGCCGCGTATCGGCCAACTCGTTGGTGTCGGTCAAGAAAAAAGCAAATTTGGCGGCTCGTTCATTAGCTCCGATAGTAAGAAGACCGAACGGATTCCGATCATCTGTGGCCGGAAACCATTGCCTAATTTCAAAGAAATTGAAGCAGGAAACCAGCCGCCCAGTCGTCATGAGGCTATTAAAAAACAGCTTTGTGCCATCGGCTATCGCAATACCCGTTGGAACGATTAGTCCCGCTCTTCCGGTGGGACTCGTCAAATGGGAGAACAGTTCAGCAAACAAGGCATAGGTGTTGATTTTCCCATGTGCTGTTAAATCAAACCGCCCGGACTCCCGAGCAAACTCATTGGTGGCTTCGAGCGTTCGCTTGGCCGCAACAAACGTGGAATAAACTAAGGGCTGCTCCTTTTCCAGTCCAGCTATGGCGTGCTTTCGAGCTGCTCCTGACAGTTCTGCAATCTCGGGCGAGCGCTGAGCGAAGTATTCCTCTTCTCCGAGTTGCATCACATCCCAGGGCGGATTGCCCAGAACGACATCAAAACCGCCGGACACCATCACATCTGGGAACTCCAGTGGCCAGTGAAAGGCGCGCGTGGTGAGTGCAAGCTCCTGCACCCGACCTACTAGCGGCCCATAGAGTTGGCCGCCCGAAATCACCTCCCAAATGTCTCCCGTTGTAGGAATGGTGGTCGTCCTCTGGCTTGCGAGGTCTCGCTTTGTCTTGGGTGCCAAAAAGGCTGCTACGTAGGCATCTGCCGCGATGCGCCATTTCCAACGAAGTGGGTCCATCTGCGCTGCATCGAATTTCTTGCGTTTCTCCGCGATCTGCTGCGCGTCGTCCTCGGGGAGTCCACGAAGTGCTTGCGCGATACTTGCCAGTGGCGGCGGGGCCGGCAGTTCGCCACTGCCCCCCAACAACTTCAACCTGCCCTGGCCGGTACGCTCTGCCTTATTCCGCTTTTCAAAATCATGCGCACTCACCTTGTCGTCACCGGCAAGCCCCTTGTATGCCGCGTCAGGAATTCCTTCTTTCAATTTTTCGAGATCGAATACACCGAGCAAGGCATCACCGCAACGGATGTTGGCATCAAGGAACCCGAGCGGCTTGCCGGGTTCCACCGTTTCAATCCAGAGGGCGACTTTCGTTAGCTCCACCGCCATTGGATTGCGGTCCACGCCGTGTATGCAGGAGCGAGCCACATCCCGCAACGCGTGGCGGTAGTCTTCGGCTAACGCGACTCCTTCGGCGCGGGCGTGCGCCACACGTGTTGCGATGCGGCGGGCCGCTGCCAACAGGAAGTGACCCGAGCCGCAGGCTGGGTCGATTACGTTAACCTCAAGCAGCGCCTCGGCGGGAGCGTCGGCTTCGGATTCCACACGGTCGAGCACTGGATCGAGTGCGCTATCGAGCAGCGCTTGAACCAGGCTGTCTGGAGTGTAGTAACTGCCTGTGGTCTTACGCTCATTGCCCCTTGTCTCCGCACCTTCAGCGAACGCGAAACCTCGTCCCTCATCCACAAGGCGCGGGGTGAGTTCCAATAAGCTCTCATACACGGAGCCAAGCTCTTCGGTCTCCATATCGCGCCAGTTAACCGGGATTAGGCTTGTCGAATCCTTGAGCCAAGCAAGGCGGTAGATGGCATCCATCAGAAAGCGATTCGAAAGCCGAACGCTTTCCATATCCGGAATAACACCACGATCGAAGATTCCACCCAGCGCCGGAAGTCCAAGTTGAGGTTCACCCTGCGCAAGTGCTGTGAAGACAACAAGCAATCCTTCCCAACGATCGTGATGGCGGTCCCACACGGCACGGCGGATCGCAGAATCTCTCAAAGAGCCAACGGAATAGCCGTCAGCATAGAGTTTTCGCACTGAGGCAGAAGCGCCCGGTGGGTGAAGCAGCCCCCGGTCTTCCGCCGCCAGCAGGAATATCAGGCGATAGACGAGGCGCAGCAATTGCCCAAAAAAGTCCGGGAGCGGCAGTTGGCCTTGAATAATGCGTTCGCGCAAGGCACCGTTGTCCTTATGTACGAGAAATCCGTTGCCGAGCGTAAGGAGTGCAGCCTTGACACCATCGCGAAGACGCTCCCTCGCCGCCTCTCCTTGTTTACTTCCAACTTCGCGCCAGCGTTCCAGGGCGCAGTCGGCAACGGGCGAGTCCACCGTGCCGAATCGAGTGGCATGGACCAGTAGCCAGAGCGCGGCAAAGTCTGCGAAGTCCTCGCCGTCGAACAGTTGACGCAGGTTCGCTTCAACATACGCAGGCCGCGTAAGGCTGGCGTTGTCTCGCACCAATCGCAGACGGTCGCCATTACAGCAGAAGCCCCAACGTGCATCATTGTTGGCATTGAGCCAATCTTGCACCGATGAGGCGGCGGAACGGCGACGTCCATCTCCTGGTAGGTTCACAGTGGCATGATCTAAATCGTCTGCTGGCGGCACCACTACCATGGGAACGCGTTGGCCATGGCCTTCAAGGGTCACTGCGAAGACACGCTCGCCATGTAGCCGGGTTCCAATGCGTCGCACGTCAGAAAAGCCAAAGACGTCGCGCATCAACGACTCAACGAAAGAGATGGTTGCACTCTTCGAAGGTGTCGGGCTGGCAAACAATTCGGCGAAAAGGGCCTGGCCGATGCGGAAGTAGCGAGCGATCTCGTCGCGTAGGGTCAGCCCCTTTGGAACGCCGTAATCCGTTTCTGCCTGGCTCCCGGCTTCGCGTGCGGCAATGTGGGCCAGCATGGCGGGCGAGATCAGATTTCCTTCAAGGGTGATTGAGTCAAATAGCGCGGCGGCGGACTTATGGATACGCGCCATCTCAGACCCCTCCGGGAGTCAGCACGAATAGGCCGACAATGTCGGCGGGCTGAACCGGTTCGACCGTAACACGCGGTACGTTGACGCCAGCTGTGCGCACCCCAGCATGATCCTGGCTCAACGCCTGTGCCCGCTCGACCGCATGCGCCGCTATCATTCCGCCGAGTGTGGCCTCCATGCGATGCCGGGCTTGGACCACCAATCGGTTTCGTGCGACCTCGGCGAGATTGCCGCTTGCTTCCGCTTCCAGAAGAGTCCGGGCATTTTCCCCTGTGGCGAAAGGAACCTCGTCTGAGCCTTGAAGCGCGATGGCACCAGCCTCTTCCACCAGCAATAGTCGTTCACGCCTTCCGTGGACGATGAGCTTGTAGCGCAAGCGAAGGATAGCGACGATTGTAAGCACCTTCACGGCGGAGCTTGGCCAAGCGCCGGTTCGTCCTAGTGATGGCACGGGACTAGATCCCGGATTCAACGCGCCCTCCAACAACGCTTCAGCAAGTGTTGCCGGTAACGGGTGACTGCGAACCACAACGGTCGCGCCTGTCGGGGCAGGCTCTTCGAACACCAGGCGGATCGAGCCTTCCATACCACGCGACGCGAGGCGTTCTGACACGGCGCTGGGAAGCGCTGCGAGATGAGCTCGTACCGCCCCCGCCTTACCTGTTTCCAACGGAGCGTCTAGGCGACTCATTGCCCGCGCCACAAACTGGCGCACCTCGGCCGGGCCACCGAGAAGTTCGCGCCAGCGACGCCATTCGGGCGCGACTTCTTCGGGCTTTATGGCGTTCTGGGCAAAACGAGCACGTGAGCGGCGCTCACCCTCTTCGGCATCGCGCCAACGCGTCTCAAACGAAGCTGCGTCCCTGGCGAATCCAAATTCGAGACTGAGCTGCTCGGTGCGGCCTTTGTGCAGCAGGACAGCGTTCAGCAGTGCGCCGGTGACCGCCTCCCGTTGTTCGGGCAATGGCACAGTCACGCCCGTGGCTTTACGAATAGCCTCGGCCTTTCGCAGAATAACCTCGAGAACCGCGCCGTCAATTGCGCTGTCTGGTGAATAGAGGAGCACCGAGCGAACCAACGGTGCCGGCTGGCCGAAGCGGTCCACCCGGCCCTCACGTTGCTGATGTCGGGTTGGGTTCCACGAGAGGTCGTAATGAAGGACAGTATCGAACAACGCTTGAAGGTTAATACCTTCAGACAGGCAGTCGGTGGCTACCAGAAGACGCTGTTCCGCCTCCGCCATGTCCTCCACTCGAGAGCGCCGCTCTTCAGGTGTAAGCGCCCCCGTGACGGCATCGATGCGCAGTTTGGGGAAGGCCTTGCGCAGGCCGACGGCCACATGCTCGGCTGTGGCGATAAAGCGGCAAAAGACCACCGGGTTCGCGCCTTCCGCCAGGAGAGGTCTCAGAACCTCGACCGTAGCGTCGAGTTTTGGGTCCCGTGCTTTTGTGAGTCGCTGGGCACGCTCCAGAAGCGCAGCGAGGGGGCCCGTCCCGTCCAAGCCTGAAGTGGGTTCGACATCGATAGCGTCGACCTCAGACTCATCGTCGAAGATCTGCTCCTCCAGACGCTCATCGTCGGCTCGCAATCGGTTACGTAGCGCACTAACCGCAGCTGCGGGCGAGGAACCAACACAGCGCATAAGGGCTAGCGTGCCCCAGAAGGCCAAGCGGCGCCGTTGCTGATCTGGGCCGGCACCGGCAACCACGCCAAAGCAGTAATCGAGCACATCCTCGTGGAAGGCACGATGATCGGCATCGAATTGGTACGGACGCTCCGCCGTCTCATGGCGGGGAAATACGCGTTCCTCTCCCCAATTCCGGCCTGTAATGTCGATTCGCCGGCGCTGCACGAAGTGCCGAGCTAGCCGGACGCGGAATGCCTCGTCTTCCAGGACGCCCTCGGCAAAGCCATCATCGAGAAGGCCAAGCAACCGCTCAAATGCAGCTTCGTCGCCGCTGTGCGGCGTCGCGGTCAGCAGAATCAGGTGCCGTTCGGCATCTTTAGACAGGTGCCTCAAGAGCTCAAACCTCTGGTGCCGACCGTGATGGCTGCCAACACAGGCGTGGGCTTCGTCCACGACCACCAGGCTGGGACACGAGCGAGCAAAACTGTCGCGGCGCTTATCAGCCTTGATGTAGTCGAGGCTCACAACGGTAAACGGGTGTGCTTCGAAAAGGGTCTGCGATGCCGGAAGGCCGCGTTCCAAGCGAGCGGCAGACGCTGCTGTCACGGCAACAGCGTCCAAATCGAATTTCGCGCTCAGTTCACCGGTCCACTGCTCAACCAGATGTGGCGGACAAAGGACGGAGAAGCGATCAATTTCGCCGCGGTCAGCCAACTCCCTAAGTATTAGTCCCGCTTCTATGGTCTTACCGACGCCGACATCATCGGCCATCATGAGGCGGACAACCGGCAGCCGCAGCGCCATCAGGAGAGGCACTAGCTGATATGCGCGCGGCTCGAAAGCCAAGCGGGCTGCCGAACGGAACGGCCCAGCGCCTCGTCGTAAGGATAGGCGCAGAGCTTCGGAGAGTAACCGTGCGGCATCTTGCGTCGCCAACTCGTGCGGCTCCGGCAGGCTGAAGCGAGCAGACCTGATGGGCTCCCGCTCCAGCGCCGGACATAGAAGCTGAATATCTGCTTCTCCACCAGAAAGCGGGCGCAGGCAGAGCCAATTGTTGTCGCGAGAGGGCATTGTCACCCACTCGCGTCCACGCGCGAACACGAGATCGCCTGGGGAGAAGGATGTACTCATGCGTCAGTTCCCAGTAGGGCGACCAGCTCTGGGGGAGGCGCAACTCCTGGGGTTGCCGGAACGGTCACCACAGCGAAACCCAATGCCTCGAGTGCGGCGAGCGCTCCTGGCGCAAGCGGTTGGACACTAGCCACTGTCAGCCGCGAACGCCAAACCAACAGAAGAGAGATTCCCTCGACATGCAAGGGCTGGGTGTCAGGAGCTGGCAGTCGCCACCTAGCAAAGGCCTCAGACCATTCGCCGGTTTCCACCCCTGCAGGTTGGTTTAACGGCGAGACTACACTGCGCGCCAAGCGGACCAGGACACGGCAGGCAGCTGCGTCCGTCCTGTCGATTAGTTCATGATCGGGCTGATTGTAATAGGAGAGCAGGCAGCGATAGCAGCCCTTGACGCATTCCGCACCCGGATGGTCTGTCAATGTAGCGGGATCACCAGCAGCGATCGCGGGACTGATATTTTCGTAGTGCATCAGCTCCAGTGTCGCTCGCGCGATCTGGGCGAGTGCCTTGGGTTCGCCCACCAAGCGGCTGAGCACGCCTGCGCCACCCTCGGTTGCTTCAAATGCCAAAATCGATTTGCGACTTTCACGAGAGGGCACGGGCTCGGTCAGAGTCTCGCTTTCCTCAAGTTGAAAGACCAGTCCCAATCCGCGGGCCAGAGCGTGCTGCAGCGTTGTAATCGCAGTATCCGACAAGGAATCGTCCGCAAGCCGCAGTAGGATTGCGTTCTTGTTGTCTTGAACGATAGGGACAACGCGCTGCTTGATCGTACCCTCGGGCGTTTGCTCGTCGTCGCCATCCGCTGGTCCTCCCGTCCATCGCCCAGTGGCCGGATCGATCCCAAATCCTAAAATGCTCTTTTCCCTTCGGCGGCGGAGGCCTTTGTTGACGCGACTGATCGTAGCACCCGAAGCGTAGTCGAGACGGAGGATTGGCCCGTCGTCATCTGACGCGATTGCCGAGGTGACATCGATTCCGCCGTCCCGGCGCGGCCAAGCGAACACCGTCTGAATGTCGAAACCCTGCCGTTGACGATCTTCGTCATTGGCCGTGATGCGCTCGGCCGGTTGGGTTTCCACGTTGTCGATTCTGAGGATGTTCCGGATCGGATGAACGGCACTCATTGGAGCGTCGCAAACGTGGCAACGCTCGGGGTCATTTTGATGTGCTGCGCCACACTCATCGCAAACCCAGAGCGTGCTTGTTGCCAAGCGCGCGCCTTCTTCGCCGCGGAGTCCAGGCGGCAACTTGGCTTTATATACTCGGAACGCCCTTCCTTCATGGTAGATAAGGCTCCCTGGGCCAAATTCAGCGATCGCCAGGAATCGCGCGCGCTGCAGATATGCTGCCTTTGGGCCCCCTGTGCCCACGGCAGGGACGTAGGCATAAAGCGGCAAGCGCGGGAAGTTGTATCCGGGCAGAAAACCCTCAGTTGCCAGATACCGATAGGTATAAAAGTCGGAACCACCGCTTGCCTTGCCTCTTTCCAACAAAGCCAACTGCTCGTTGGCTTGAGCCTGGTCAAGCTTGGCGTTTCTGCGCTCTGGGGCACTCAGACCATGTATCTCCGACTTTCGGTTGGCTTCTAACAACTGCGCGCGGGCGCTCTCGTATAGTTCCCGCCAACGTCTGAAAGCCTCCGAGAAACGGCCGGCGGCTCGATCAGCGGTTGCCTTGATGAACGCTTCCCGGTCAACGGCCCACGGGGCATTGGAAGTCGACAATTCGGGATCGATGCTATTTAGTATCCGACGCATAGACGAAACGGCTCGATCCGTCAGTCCGGGTTCCGCAAAAGCGGTCGCTATCTCCTCTTGGACAGGCAAACCAGCGGTGCGCAAATCGAGGACATGGGGAATATCCGCGTGCAACTCCTGCCCGGATTCGGCCAGCCAGACGGCATGAAGATGGGCCTCGACCAGTTCTCGGTTGGCAAGCTCCAGGGCGGGTGGCCTCACGATGCCTCTTACCATCGCCTGTGGTTGAGCGAAATAGTGTTGGTCGTGCGGGCTCTGCGCTGCGCAGTAAGAGATCACCAAGGCAGCCTGTCCCGATCGGCCGGCACGTCCTGAGCGCTGAGCATAGTTAGCTGGCGTAGGCGGAATGTTTCGCAAGTACACTGCGTTCAGTGCCGAAATGTCGACTCCAAGCTCCATGGTCGGCGAGCAAAACAGAGCGGGCAGAAAGACGGACGGTTCGCCAACTTGCCTTAGGTTGTCTTTTTCTGCGGCAAGTCTCTTTTGATCGTCTTCGGTCCAACGGAACCGCCATTCGCGCCACTCGCGACGCTCCTGGTCGACCTGGGCGGTATGTTCGCGGCCTTCAAGGCCAAACATACCGTCGCCGCCGCTGGCAAGGGCCTCGGCCAAAGACTCATAGAGGCTGATAAAGTATGGATTCGCTAGGCGCCCATCCGGACGTCCATCGCCGGGCACTAGGCGCACCGCATTGGCAGCGAGGCGCCAGCCTTCCACATCGAAGGCCGTAGAAACGGGGCGAACAAGTTGATAGGCCGCCGCTGCCGCGAGCAGAGCGTTGAGGACTTCCACGTAGGCTGTAGCTGACAGTCGCCTACCCCAGATCTCAATGCGGTTAATCTGTCTCGCCAACCCGCTACGTGGACCTCCGCGAACAATCAGAGGCTCTCCACGAACTCCAGCTTGAGCTTTTCGGGGTGCTTCAACGATCAAGGCGGCCGCGACTCGAGGGCTTTCTTGTTGTGCGATTGACCAAGGCTCGCGCAAGGTCTGGCGCGCGGCATTGGCAATGATTTCGACTGTCACCGGATCAAGCGCTTCGGATGTCACCGCCAAGCCATGGCGAAGAGCGTCGAGAAGGATAGCCAGCGCTTGCTTTCGTCTTTCCGGTTCAGCATTCCGGAGTTCTGGAGGAGAGTTGGCGAAGGCATCGCCATCCGCAGCCAGATCATCTAGGGAAACGTATCGAGTGTGAACCAAACCGAGGTCTTCCAGACTGGGATTCGTAAAACGCCAGCCCCGCCGTTGATCTGCCCAAGCACGATGCGCGAGCACTCGCGACAGTGCACGCTCCGCGTCAAGTTGTCCGACGCCCTTTGCGTCCGGATCGAGCATCCATTCCTGACGCCGGTTTTTGTTTATCGCCGTGAACCCAAGCGCGGCTTGTATACGTCGGCCGAATTCATCGTCAGCCAATCCGTCCGGCCCAGCGGCACGGACTGCCGCGAGGGTTGCAGCTCGGAATAAAGAAACAAACAGGAAGTCGTTGAAGTGACCAGCCTGGAGGGCGGCATCCTGGCGGTTGTCGGTGAAACCGAGGAGCTTTCGTTTATCCGGCCGGACACGATTGCCTTGCGCGTTCATCCAGCGCAGAGCACTTGATACCAGCAGTGTAGTGGCGGAGCTGCGGCCTTCGGCGGAAAGGCCCGCTAGCTTGTTAATTTCCCGTGCCTGCCCCGGTGGCTGATGTCCGCAAGCAGGGCAGAAACGGAACTTGCCGGGAAGGAACCATGCCCTTCGTCCGACCTCTCCGACTATGCCGGAGGCTTCAACGTTGACTGAACGAGGTGCGAACTTGCGCCGCTCGCTGCGCAGGCGAACCGCGCCACTGGGTGCAGCCTCCACCCATTCCTCCGGGTAGTCTTCCGGGACGCCCGTGAATCCATATTCGGAATCATGGTCCGGCTCGGGCATCAAGTACCCGGCCTCCTCATCCAAGTCAGCATCCTCAAGCGGAGTCTCGTCAATTGAACGCGGAATCGCACGCCGAACTCCGTCGTCATCCACGAGAACGACAGGGTGATGTTCTTGGCCGCAGCTGCGACAAAAGAATGTGGGGTAGAGCCGCGCCTCGCCATCAGTTGGGTCGAAGCGTTGGCCGTCGAGCGTCACGCGACGCTGCCGCGGCCCTCTTAGCGTCGCATACACTTGTCCGGCGCCGGCGATGAATCGATGCAACTTGAAAGCCAAGAAGGCCCGATCGCTGGAACCGCCGCGCTCTCTCGCTGGCATGCTCATAAGAGTCAGCATGGATTGCAGTCGCTGCCGGCAGGGCCCAACATCGCGACCAGTCGCCGCAGCCAGACGGTCTGCCGCTTCCGCGATCGTCACCGGCGAGCGACGGGTGAGGCGTTGACCATCCTGCAAACCGATTTCGAGCTCTATCCAGACTGCCAGGGGGTTCGACCGGAGCGCATTGTCATCGAGTTTGACCGCGATCTCGTCTAACGCAGTCGACAATGATGTTCCCAGGGTATGCGCGCTAAGAGCGCTGTCAGTGGCGCGCTCGAGACTCTCGTCGATGACCGCATCTGGCGAGATTGGGGTACCGAACAACCGCGACGCGACGTTGGCTACTGCGATAGCGCGATACTCCTCGCCTCCTTCGCTTGCCATGGTAGCGGAGGTGCCAATGCAGATCGGTGCCTTGTTCCGGCAAAGGCGGTCTCGTACTCTCCGGACCAGCATGGCCACGTCAGCGCCCTGTCGGCCTCTATATGTGTGGAGTTCATCCAGAACGAGAAAATCCAAGCCCTCGGCGTTGGAGATGACGGTACGATCACGCTCGTTTTGCCGAGTCATCAGCAGCTCGAGCATCATGAAATTCGTTAGGAGAATATCGGGCTTGGACTCGCTAACGAGTTTGCGCTCGTCCTCATCTTCTTGACCGGTGTACCGGGCAAAGGTCGGGCGCAGACCGCCAGCTAGTCCTGATTGCTCGATGAACTTCTCGAGCTCCTTCATTTGGCTGTTTGCCAGCGCGTTCATCGGATATACGACGATTGCGCGAGTGCGCGATGACTCACCTGCGGCCCGCGCACGGATGGCGGCGTCAATGATCGGGACAAAAAAACACAGCGACTTTCCGGATCCGGTTCCCGTCGTGACGACAAAGCTCTGGCGAGCCGTCGCCTTGGCAACCGCTTGCTCCTGATGCCGGTAAAGCCTGATCGGCTCTCCATCAATACGAAAAACCCGAGCGGTATGGGGATGGAGTGATCTCTCCGCCACAAGATCCTGGACACTGGCTCCCCGTTCGAAGTGCGGATTGATGCTTATCAGCGGCTCGGGCCAGAAACGTCGACTCTGATAAAGAGCGTCAACCTTGGACCGGATGTCTTCAGCGCGTATCTTGGTGAAAGATCGCGCAAACCGCTCGTAGTCTTTTACGAGTGCGTCATCCAGATCAAATACATCCATGTTGCCCCTTCTGGCTCCACACGAATGCGCAAGCCGGCAACGTGCGAAGCCGCATGTCGATTTCTAACTGCGGGTCGATTTCTGTGATATTGCGTTCGGAGTTTCGCAATTCATTGTAGTTGGCTTCAACCGGCGATTATTTACTGGACTCGCCCACGGTGTCATGTCTCGCCTTATCCTGCATTGCGAACCAACGGAAGCGATTTGACAGGTTGTCCACTAGTCTGTGCTTGTGCCTCCATTTGTAATATTCCGCGTGCAACTCATCGCTCACCTGATAGTCCACAGCCGCATCATCCATATCTTTCTTGATTTGATCTCCGAGTACGAACTTGAACTTGAAACGCTTCGTGCCTAGTAGTGTGTTCCACTGCGGCCTCGAATTCGCCCGCGAGTTAAAAAGATGAGTGTCGCAGCGCTTCATCAGTTCTCGTGCCCATAGGTCGGCTCCCTGGATTCCAGGTTCCTTGCGAGTGCCGAAGCTCACCTTTTCAACAACATCGTCCCTATAGTGCGTAAGCCAATCATAGAGAAGGCCAGCATTGTATTGAGTGTCCTTGTGCTGATCAAAAGTAAACTCAACGCCATCACGAGGAACGAAGACATGTGCCAAGTCAGACAAATATCCCACGGTTTTCACGAAACAGTCATAGTAGGGCATGTCTGGGAACTGTTTCATTACGTGTGGCACCACCTTGTGGCAACCAGCTAAATCAACTGCATGACCGTACCCCATGAGTTTGCTCTCAGCCAAGATCTGCGTGAGGTCAAGATGCAGTTTCAATCTCTCAGGCTCTGGCATCTCCTCAAAGTATCCATGCCCGGACTCGCAATCGGCTGCATGAAAGATGAAACCTCCGATTCGATCTTTCCACTGTTGTCTGAAACTCTCCCAGTCTTTAACGTTGCCGAGCAAGCCCGCGACGACAAACACGCGCTTCTTTGTTTGATCGTGGCTTTCGTCTCCGAATACTGAAAGCATTAGAATTTCAACTCGCCTCCATTCTGTGTGCGAGTCAGGTAACTAATTGCCCTTATTAGAGCGTCATGCCCGTGTGTATATTATTGACTGCCCTCCGAAGGTGCAGCCCTAATTAGTCACAATGATTGAGCATAGGGGAAACGCTGCATAGCGTACGCCGGAGTCGATATCTGCTTCCTCTCTTCGGCGATACTGATCGATCAGAGCAGCCTCCGCCGCACTCATACGATCCACCAGTTCCGGATCCGCCTCAGCCTTGGTTCGCACGCTTGCGGCGATGACGCTGCGCACAACACCGCCCAGAGTCTCACCAACTACTTCGGTGAGCTCTCCTGTTTTCGACACAAACCAGAGATGAAGCTCATTCTTGTGGTCAACCCATCCCGAACTTGCTTCACGACGAACCGCAACCCGGGCGATTCCAATGAGCCCCACGGTTTCCCTCGGTAGCGTGACGGATTGTTCTCTCGGTTCAGACCACCGAAGATGTGCTATCCCTGTAGGCTCAGGAGGAAATGCTGCAACCCGTAACGCGTCTGCGATGAGGGGGATGTTCAATCCAGCAGGCTTGACCGCAATCCCCTTTGGGCCGACAATCGGTCTCCCACCAACATCGGCACAACAAACGTAAGTTCCGTCAGGTAATTCCAGAACAGGGATTTCCTCGGACACAGATTCGACCTGCTTTTTGTCCCGACGTTCAAATCGGAGAGCAGAAAACCCAGGCACGCGCCTGGCCTTGACGTATTGCATTACGAACTTCTCCAGGTCAGCCCAGCTGGCTTGGCCCGGCTCTGGGACGTGCAATGCCTTCTCCGCATGGAACTGATCGTGGAAATTCCGCCAGTTCTCGTATCCAGTTTCAACCAGAGCCGCGATCCGATCACAATCCTCGGCACTAAGCCCAACCGCTCCTTGCGCCATGATCTCCTGCAGTTCAGTGGGGGGTATCAGGCTCATTACGCGAGAAAAGAGCTCTTCGAAGCGCTCGCGGGCCTTCGTTAAAGACCGCGCAATATTTCGCAACTTGTCATACGCGACCGCGTAGGCACGTTCCTCGCGCGTGCGTTCGAGAACCACCGTATCAACGGTGATCGTCATGCGTGAACCAAAACGGTGAACGCGCCCGACCCGCTGCTCCATCTCCATGGGATTCCAAGGAACATCAACGTGGACAAGGCGATGGGCACACTGCAAGTTGATGCCTTCTGACCCAGCACGCGAGGAAACAAGAAACTGGGTTTCGGCGTCACGAAACATCCTTATTTCCTCTTCGCGGGCAGCGTCGGTCTGGCCGCCTATGATCAGCGCTGGCTTTTTGCCGGTCCTGCGTGACAAGTAGTTTGACAACGCGGTCACAGTTTCAATCGGTTGAGCGAATAGCACCACCTGATCTTTACCGACTCGCGAAAGTATTTCATCCCAGATAAAGTCCCACTTCGAATCCCCAACCCGTGCAAGCAACTCAACTCCCTGTTTCAACAGCGCAGACAATTGTTCTGGGTCTGCGGACCATTGAGTGTCTTCATCAGAGTCTTCTATATCATCTACATCCTCAGCCTGGGTCTGACGCGCTACCTCTTTAGAGATGCGCGCAAATAACGTGGATAGTGGTTCATCTGCAGGACCTAGTCGATAGGGACGGATGGCAGCAATTGCAGGCTGGAGCTCTTGGTGGCTCAAATCCCAGCCAAGCCTGACGGCTTGCCGAACTAGGTATCCCAATCCAGATGGGACACTCGAAGCTGCCCACTGAAGTGCCTGGGCACATCGCCAACCTGCTGCCCGCCGTCTAGCGCTTCTAGAACCGGCGACCGAGACGTCATCTTCCGGAACATAAAAATGGTAGATCTGTTCTAACCAATTCTCATACTCGGAGATGAGCGGAATGATCTTGGGCGCGTTGACCTCCCGCAGTGGGAAGAGTGGTTCGTTGTGCCATCCGAGCACGTCTTCCTTGGTTCGGTATATCACTCGGCCCGAAAGCGCAGAATCTGGTTCGCCAGGTCCCCTTAGTAGTCGAAGGAGGTTCTTGAAGCGGTCCGGGTTTCCCTGGTGCGGTGTGCCGCTCATCAAAAGCACGCGACCGTCAGGACGTTTTTCAATGAGCTTCTGCACCAAGGAATACTGCCGGACAGGTTTGCTCGCATCCGACCCGTAGCTTGACAAATGATGGCATTCGTCCACGATCAGTAGGTCCCAACTCGGGGCCTCGATGACACGTTGCGCATTCGTCTCGTAAGCCGCTTTGTGGATGCTAGCTATGATCCGCTCGTCTTGCAGATTTGCGTCGGCGTCGTCGCCCGAGGTCCATTTTCTAAAACGCAAGCCGAGACGTGCGAACTCGGTGTGCACATTGCGGACAAGCCGGGCCGGCGCAAAGTAAAGGACCCGCAAACCAGGCTGTTTTTCGAGAAGCTCTGAAACGATTAACCCAGCCTCGACTGTCTTGCCCAATCCGACTTCATCGGCAATGAGCACTCGGTTCAAATTAGGTGAGTCGAGTACATGACGGACAAGGCTCGCTTGATGGGCGAGGGTCTCAACCTCACGTGATTCCAATCTTCGCTGCGGATCTTCACACACCAGGAACCATGCCCAGAGCTTTGAAACCGTACGTCGGCTGTGTGCCGGCAAGTTATCGCCGCCCGAAGGCTTTCCCCCCAACAATTCAGCGGGACTGGCAACGGCCTGCAATCGTCTACCATCGACGCCGATCTCCACAGCAGCCGGGGTGGGGTCAATTCCGGAGAAAAACCTATGAGGCGGGGCGACAATGTCATACTCAACAAATCCGAAGTCTTCTTGCCGCCTCAGAAAAGCATAGAGGTATGGTTGACCGCGCTGAAGAAACAGAGTGGGCATATTTACGTTCTGGCGATTGCGGCTTGGTATCGAGCGGTTATTCGACTGCGGCCCAATCTCGCCAAGACTGCTGACACGGTTAGCTTTGAGCCATTGTTCAGCAAATTCTGGGCTGTCCGACCTTAACTTCTGAACACACTCATCGAAGGCTTGCTTTATCAGGTCCACCTCGCCGGACTCTTTTGCGAGGGAAAATCGATAGAACAAATCCAAAGCTGCCGATTCGCTTGATCTCAGTAGACGAGCGAAGAACTCTCCCTCCCGACCGACCACGTAAGTCGTGAGAGACTGTTCACCGAAAGCGAATAGCCCATGCAGCTTGTGGTCGAATTCCGCTAGCTTCCGGTTCGTGTCTGAAGAATGGTGAACATAGGCGGACTCGTCTGAAACATGCACAAGTTGTGGGCCATTCGGCGACGAATACAACACAACCAGGTGTTCCTCGATCCTTCCCACCGGAACGACGATGGACGGGTACTCCCCCAAAGGACAGTCGTGACCAACCAAAACGAATTTGAAATGCTCATCGCTCATACAGGGAAATTGGCATACCGCTTAATAACGCACTCCTGAGCATTCTCTTCGAGGCGCGCGGCCATCTCTGCAGGATTGAAGTTCTTGGTAAAGTCATATGTATAAAACGGAAGAATATTTGGCGTGGTCCAGCGATGCAATTCCTTCAGCACTGCTGAGGTCCTGAATTGAGGCATTCCGATCCATAGTAGATGCCGTCCGAGCTCTATCGCGACCTCGGAAATCGCCTCAATGGTTCGCTGTCGATGATCCACATTGAGGGAGGAGAGGTCGGTGGTGAGGAACTCGTGGAGGAGCGGGAATGGGGGCTGCTTAAGGCTTCCACTCGTGGCGGCCCTGCCGTCGAGATATCGAGGGTTTGTCTCAAATAGGTGGTAGACGAGGCGTCTTGCGTCCCGAAGTGCGTCTGTTGTGGTAACGCTGAATCGAGAAGCAAATGGAGCTAACCTCCGAGACCAATCGGGTCCGAATCGGTTGCCTGCAACCGCACCCGAGTCGAACGGGAACAATTGGGAAATCACACTCATCATATTGGGCGAGAACACTAGCGCAACAGGAAGCTCACTAGTACGCTCCGTTTGCAGCGTCGATGTGCGATAGAAAACGCCGCCGTATGAGAAGTATAGGACTGTTTTCGACAGGACTTTGCAGGGCCGTGGCTCCAATTGGCCTACATTCAGGATTGACTGGAGCCATCGACGGGCCGTCAAGTGCGCCAGTGGCAATCCGATCGGCAATTGCGCTGGCGTAGATTCTCTCGCCAAGGCTATTTCGAGTTCAGTTGCCATTTCCCACCTGAGGAGACATTACTCGCTGTCTGTCGCCGGTCTGGGCGAGTTGCGACGTCGAGGCAGCCAGGATCGACCCCAATCGTTCGAGTACTTGCTTGCGACGTTGGGCCATACTCCGGCGCTCTGCCTCCTGATGGCCTGTGAGAATTGCGTCCTCCGCTGTTTTGAGAGGGTCCGAGTTTTTCTTCAATTGTTCTCGAATCTCAATTTGGACGTCTTCGTAGTTTTCATTGAGAACCTTGTATGCCGGCGGTTTTGCCACTGCCACCACCGTAGGTAAAAGATCATCGAAGAGGTCGAGAATCCTATGTTTTACGCCACGCCCTACGTCCTGACCATCGTCGACGAATTTCTGACACCGTTTTTGGATCGGTGTTGAGATGGTGCGCAAGAGCTGATCGCGTACGCGTTGTCGAAGTTCATCGGTCGCCTCCTTGCCCACGCTTGCCAGTGCCTTGGCATCTGCCTTGATCTGGTCCCGCAGAGCCTCGAGAACACGCTTTTGGCTTCGAGCCCCTTGTCGCTCTGCCCACGCGACAATCTCTTCGATCAATGCGACATAATCCTCGCCCAGCTCCTTTGTGCGTTGGCGCACGATCTTGATGACCTGTTGGCCCCAGATAGGCGCGATCTGACCGTCGTACATCAGGGAGTAGTCCCGAGGCAGGTCGATATGATGAGCACCGTTGAAAGTTCCTCCCTTTCGCACAGAAGCTCGCAAGGTCGCCCAGTGCATGTCATGGAATTTCCGCGAGTTTCGGCGCATTTCCTCGAGCGCACTTGCACTTGCCTGTTCGATAAGTGTCTCTATCCTTTCCGGAACAGTTTTCTTAAGAAACTCCCGAAAGGCTCCTTTGCGCGCGCTGAACTCCTCACGGTGGGTTGGAATGAACTCTTGAAGCTCCCTCCGAATGCGCTCGCTCTCGATGGTTCCAGACTGAGGATCTTGCCACTGCGCCTCGATCGTTCGCAACGTAGTGGTGACCTGTTCACGGAAGAGGCTTGATACTTCGCGTAGACGGTAAAACATATCGGATCTTCGAGCCTGTACAACGTCGGCTAAGGCAACCTGCATTGCTGGTACACCGCTTTCCTCAGGTTGATTGATGAACGGCCGTTCTTCATCATCCTGGAGCGTGACCCGAACGAACTCATGCGCCGAGAGTGGATAAACCTTCAACTTACTGAGTATCCGGTGGATTGCCGCATCGCTTGCCTCCTTGGCGGATCCTTCAAGATCGGTGATTATGCGTTTCAACTCTGTCTCGAGTTGGGTCGCTATAACGGCCGGCATCTTCTGTCGGATAACGGCAAGGTGCTCACGTTTGGTTCGGCATTGTTGCGGATTGGATTGTCGCTCTTCCCGGTATTCGGCCGTCGCCACATTGTCGAGCATGGTGACGGCAACGATAAGTTCAACTGGGTCTGCTTCAGGATCGTCAGTACTGTGCAATAAACGATTGAGGAATCCGCTAGATCGCAGTAGGTCTGCCGAGGCGGCATCAATGCCCGATTTGTGGACAACCAAGCATATTGCATGCGCCTTCTCACGGACCCACTTTTCTGTGACCGCTCGGTATGCATCACTGCTGATCCCAACTCCTGGAAGATCCACGAGCCTTAATCCGGAGCTCAATATAGTGGATGGCCACCCGAGCTCGATTTGGCGAATGAATGGTGCCAGGAAACCTGCAGCGTGAATCCGGAGTTCTCTTAAGAAGTCACTATTCCCCAGTGCCGCGTCGACGGTGTGAGGAATATCTCGGGAGGCGAGCTGCAGAACTCGCCTAATGCGCTCGATCCGCTCTGCGTCCTCTGGCTTCGGCGCTGTGTTCCACTTCGGTGGTTTCCCGCCAGCAATTCGAAGGCAGTCGACTAAGTATCCAAGATCCAGACTCGCATTCTGATTGCCGTTGATGATCAGCCGACCCTGGCGTTCCAAATGGTCTACGACTTGGCCATCATCGAAACCAAGCTCGTCGTCTTCACCGCTAAGTTCCTGTTTGAGCTCGCTATCGTCTGCCCTTTCGTTCTGCCTAAGCAGTTTCTGTTCGAGGGCAAACACCAGTTGCCAGAACTGCTGCATCCGGTGGTACTGCACCGTGAACATCGGCTTTTCGGAGAACCTAACTTCCAGAGCTTGAGCTGTAAGAGGGCCGACTCCGCCCGCTGGCAAAATGACTTCTGAGCCACCTACGAGAGCGTTGATCAATGTGCTCTTCCCAACTCCAGACTGTCCTAGAAAACAGGCAGCCACTTCGGCATCAGCGAGTTGAGCGATTCGTTGGAGGCGTACTGTTTGGGTATCAAAACCGGCCACGCGGTCAGTTGCAAACTCCTCGATTGCGCTGCGGGCATGTTTCTCGTACCACTCGACTAGGGCGGCTGTTTCATTGAGCAGTTGCTGCACGAATCCACACCTCGACGGATCTTACAATCCGGCTAAACGGAATCACAAAATGTCTAGATCCGTTGTAGAGTCAGCGGGGCCCGATCCAAGAGGGATACCGGAACCTCCAGGAATATCCATAACCTGCCGGTGGGGGAGTGTTAAGATTACGCTGTATTCTATTGAATCTCAAGCGGCTTAAGACCAAACGACACTCCTTGTTGACTAAGCTGCTGGGCAGTCAGCTATGGTCCCGAATTTGCCAGCGCGGTCGACGGAAGCCGGGTAAATGAAGTTTATCCATTGCGCAGATATTCATCTGGATACACCACTTCAGGGTTTGGCACAGTACCCTGGAGCCCCGGTAACCGAGATTCGAAACGCTACGCGACGAGCTTTCGAGAAAGTGTTGGATGCCGCCGTTTCTGAGAGGGCGGATTTCCTTGTTGTTGCAGGAGATCTCTACGACACCGGACTCAAAAGCTTTGAATCTGCGCTCTTTTTCAACAAGCAGATGGCGCGCCTAAAAGATGCCGGAATCGATGTTTACCTTATTTACGGAAATCATGATGCTGCTAGCAAACTGATCAAGCAGCTCCGCCCTCCGGGGAACGTTCACATTTTTCGTTCTAGCGAGCCGCAAACCTTTTCGAATGACGAGTTGCGTGTGGCGATACATGGTCAGAGCTTTGCCACTCCTGAGATCGTCGAGGATCTTGCCGCCAAGTACCCGCCTCCTATTCCCGGTTTTTTTAACATCGGAGTGCTGCACACGAACCTTACTGGGGTCTCTGAACACGCGAACTACGCGCCCTGCTCGCTCGAAACATTGAAGAACAAGGGATACCAATACTGGGCTCTTGGCCATGTGCACAAGCGGCAGATTCTCTGCACTGATCCGTACATCGTGTATCCGGGCAACATTCAAGGCCGCCACGGAAAGGAACAGGGAGAGAAAAGTTGTGAACTGGTGACGGTTGCCGATGCGGGAACGGTATCCGTCAAGACGCTCTCCACCTCCGTCGTGCCATGGGTTGAGGCGGAGATCGATGCATCTGGGTGCCAGACTGCTGACGACGTTTATGAAAGGATTCGCACCACTCTTGGAGGGCTGCTCTCGAAGGGTAAAGAGCGTGTGACAGCCCTGCGTCTAAGGATTCTGGGCACTACAGATGCGCACACGGAACTGAACCGCGATCCTGAGCAGGTCCGCAACGAGGCGATCAGCATCGCGAATGAATGTGGAAATGGTCTGCTGTGGGTGGAGCGAGTACAGGTTGCCACTTTGCCGATCATAGATCGCGAAGCGTTGCTAAAGCGCGACGATCCGATAGGGGAGGTCGCCAGAATCGTGGCAGGTCTCCGCCATGATCCAACAAGTGTCACCGCGTGGGACACTATCGTGGAATTACAGAAGAAACTGCCTAGCGAAATCGGGGAGGGGGCAGATCCACTCAAACTGGATGTTGCCACGCTGAGCACAGCGGTTGAAGAAGCTGAAGGGCTGCTGCTTGCACGACTGTCAGCATCGGAGGCTTTGTGAGAATCGATCGCATCGATCTCATTCGATTCGGACATTTCGTCAACAATGGGATCGATCTCCCAGCGAAAAAGCCAGACTACTACTTGATCTATGGTGACAACGAAGTTGGGAAATCAACGCTCCTTAGAGGTATTTCTGCCCTTTTCTTTGGCGTGCCGAGCAGAACCCCGGACGTGCATAGTTGCAAAGCCTCCGAGTTACGACTCGGTGCCACTATTTCGGACGGCGAGAGGAACTTTTCATTTCGCCGCCGTAAAGGAACGAGCGGAACTCTTTTGAATGTCAATGAAGGGCAGATCCAAGAAGCCGCTCTCAGTCCGTTTCTACGGGAACTGGACCGAGAACGATTTGAACAGTTCTTCGGGCTGAATCATGAACGTCTGCGTGAAGGAGGCGAAGAACTTTCGCGTGGCAAGGGCGACATTGGCAGCGCGCTGTTCCAGGCGGCTGGACTTCTGGACCTGAGAAATCTACTCGATGAGTTGAATGCTGAAGCCGGTGAGCTATTCTCCGCCACTTCGCGCGCGAATAGCACAAAGCCCATCAATTGCGGTCTGCAAGAGTACAAGCAAGCGAAATCTGAGGTCGTCAGGCTCGCCATTTCTGGAAAAGCCGTGAAAGACAAGCAGGCGGAATTGGAGGCGGCAAAGGAGAATGTGGACAAGCTGAAAGCCGAATCCCAATCTCGGCAGCAAGAACTGGTACGGTTGCGGCGAATCGCGAGCAACAAGCCGGACCTTGCCCGACTGGAGGAGCTGCGAACGGAGCTCTCGGCCCTCCAACTGGTTCCTGCGTTGCCTGCCGATTCCCGTAAGCAGCGCGATGAAGCGGCTGCTGCATTGGCCGCCGCGACTAGCCAGATCGAAACACTTACCGGTGAGATAGTCCAGCGAAAGGAGCGGATCAAGAACCTTCCTGCCAGCAGCTCTTTCAAAACGCACGAGAAAGAAATTGAAGAGCTAAATACCGAGACGAGTGCGTATACCCACAGCGTGGCCGACCGAGTGAAGCGCACTGGCGAGCAAAACGAGGCAATGCAACGTGCCGAAGCTGATTGGAAGGGGATATGGCCCCATCGTCCGATCTCCGACGCCGAAACCTTAAGAACGGTTTACTCGCGGAAACCGGAAGTCCTTGCCATGATTACGGAGCACGCAAGGCTTAGCACTGCCGCTGCCGCGGCGGAAGAGCAACTACGCAGCGCAACCGAAGAGCGGGAGCGTCTTCAGGAAGAACTTGCGGGACACCCCGTTAGACCTGATCCGGCGAACCTGATCGCCACGATCGAACAGGCGAAGTCACTCGGCGACACAGGCCACGCAATGGCCAAACTCAAGTCTGACGTTGAGCGCCTTACAGCTGACGCGACTCGGGACCAGCGGGCACTGCGCTGCTGGTCGGGAACCCTGCAAGAACTTGAAGCTCTAAAAACCCCGCTGTTGACGACAATCGACCAGTATGCGCGCGACTGGGACGCGGCTGCCAGCTCGCGGAGAGATCTGAAAGCGCACCTTTCGAGTGTTGCGGAGATGATTAGCGCGAAACACCGTGATCTTCATCGCCTGGCCGCACAAGTGGGGAAAGCCGGTGAGAATGAGCTGACTGAGATTCGTGCCCGTCGCGATCGACTTTGGCAACTCATCCGTGCGTCAGCTTTCGAAAAATCCTTATCCCCGGAAGACGCTCAGAAACAGTCAGGCTCATCTGAGCAGCTGGCAGGGGCTTTCACGGAGCATCTTCGCCGCGCCGATCAGACTGCCGACCTCAGGTTCGCGAATGCCAAAGAAGTCGCAATTCACGATCAGCTCGTTAAGGAAATTGATTCAGCTCGCCTCGAACAGCAGCGGATCGAAATAGAACTCGAGCGAATGGAAAGCGAGGACAATGGACTGCGGCAGCGATGGGCGGGCGAATGGCATGCGCTCGGCTCAGCGCCTCTCTCTCCCTCCGAGATGAAGGAGTGGATGCAAGCACGAAAGGCCATTCTCGACCGCCTCCAACAGGCCCGTGAAAAGGAAAACGACCATCATCTGTTGCAGGAGCGCGCGTCCAATGCTGCCGCTCAGATCAGCGTACGATTGACAGAGTGTGGATCGGAAACCAAGCCGGAGAATGAGTCGCTGTCAGTCCTCCTCAGAGTGGCGGACGGATTTGCCAAAGAGATCGCCGAACAGAGGCGCGCCGTGAAGGACATTCACCGTCGCCTGCAGTCGTTGTCACTGGAGAAGTGCCAGCAAAGACTTGACGAGTGCAGAGCACGGTTGCTGGAGTGGTCGCGGAAGTGGTCGCCGCTTGTGACTGCCCTGTTGTTGCCCGAAGCGAGCACACCCGATCAGGTGGCGGAGGCAGTCGCCCTGCTCGAGAAGGTGTATGGCAACCTCCAGATTGCAAACGACAAACAATATCGCGTTAGGAGAATCGGTGAAGATATCGAGCTATTTGAGAAGCGGGTTTCCCAAGTTGTCTCCGCCATTGACGCTTCCCTGAGCGCGATACCGCCAGGAATGGCGGTAAAGGAACTGCATTCTCGGCTGGTGGAGATCGGCAAAGCCGATACGGAACGCGCTACGCTAGAAGCGCAGAATGCAAGAGACCAAACGTCCATTGCAAACTGTAGGAGTAGGTTACAAACTGCTTCGAGTGTTCTAAGTAGATTGAGGGAGCTCGCGAATTGCGCAGACGATCAGCAGCTTGAGGCCGCAATCACGTCCGCCGAAGCGAGATCGGAGAAGCAGGAGGAATATGATCGCCTTGCTCTTGGGCTTATTCAGCGCAATGCCGTTCCCGAAGTAAAGCAGATCGAGGAGGAGGCCTCTGGGTATGAGTTGGATTTGCTTAACTCAGAGATTGTGGCAAGCGAGGAGCGCCTGAAGACTTTACAGGATGAATTTTTCAACGCGGGTAGCCGGCATCGAGAGTTAACGACCGAATTCGAGCGCCTGCAGGCCAGTGACGAGTCGACATTTCAGGCTCAGAAGGTCGAAGATGCCCTGGCTCGGGTTCGTCCTGCGGTTGGGCAGTACCTGCGGCTGCGACTCGCATCGGGAGTGCTGCAGCGTGCCATCGAATCGTATCGCGACAAACATCAGGGACCGGTTCTGAAGCGCGCGAGTGAGCTGTTTGCGATTCTCACCCTGGGAGATCATTGCGGCCTGACCACCGGCTTCTCTGATGATGACAAGCCCGTCATGGTCGCAATCCGGAAGAACAGGGAACAGGTAACCGTTGACGGGCTGAGCGACGGCACTCGCGATCAGCTGTACCTTGCTTTGCGATTGGCCGCCATCGAGCACCATGTCGAAACGGTGGCGCCTTGCCCCGTGATATTTGATGACATCCTGATTAACAGTGACGATTCACGAGCGTCGGCGGCTCTGCAGGTGATAAGCGAGTTGGCGAAGCGTACACAGGTGCTCTTCTTTACGCACCATAGACGTCTGGCAGAGTTGGGAATGAAGGCCGGTGCTCAGATGATCGAGCTCGACTCCACTGCTGCGGCGATTGCATGACCGACCTGATCTTCATGCAGGGCTTCGATCAGTCGCGTACGACTCCCTTTTCCTGACGTCGACATCTGTTGCCAGTCATAGGCTGGTCAGGATATCCACTGCCCAGGAAACTGAGAGGGTCAGCCAGACGGCGCTTACCTCATACAATTTCAATTGCGGCTCGGCTGAAATCAGCGAGCGCCTTGACTCGCGATGGAATCGAAAGGGAGTTCAAGCGACTAGAGGAAATCGCGGCCCGCTCCAGAGATTGAGCGAAACCAGCGTAATGGGCGCTATTTGCCGTACAGCGAGATGTCCTTAGGCTGACAGGGCACCCGCTACGGCACCCGTCCCAACGCTCCAGATTGTCTCAAGCAAAGCAGACCACCCGAGTTTGCTGGTGTTGTGCATAGGCCCCACCTCCTTAACGTTTCCATTGCCACTCATCGACAGCGACAAGCGTTTGTACTTCACAACGGCTAATCCGAGAGAGAGCGTGAGACCGAACACCGCAAGAGGCATCGAAGCCCCTCCTGCCAGCCCTGTCAGCCTAAAGCCACGGCTACAACTGCGCTACCTTCAATGGTGATTATTGATATTTGATACATGGCAGGTCAACATTACTTCGGGATCTGGGGGTCCCCTGGGGGGCGCTCGACAATACCTCCGTCAAAGACGTCGGCCTCGCGGCTTTCCTGCCGATTTACCCAAACATCGCCAGAAACGTTATGCAAGGTCCGGCAAATTCGCTTTCGGCTTCTGGAACGATGATCTACCCCGAGAAGTAAAAAGTTGTGACGCGAATTCAAACGGTCAACTCCCGAATCGCGTCGCTTCTGCGCAATTGTGTACCGTGGATGTTGGGCAGCAGAGCGACACCCAGTAGGTCTGTGCGATGCGATGCTGCCGTCCGTACCACCAATTGGATCAATAGTTTAGACCTAACATTCTTGAATATCTGACATTGTCAGATAAATATGCTATTACTCATTGACAATGTCATTATTCTAGGACATTATGGCGTTGTTAAGGCGAGAATCGTGCGCGACGGTATCTACAAGAATTTGCCACTTGGCCGCGGCTGGAAGTCTCTCCTCAAATCCTGTGAGAGGGAAAAGGAGCGCGGTGATACCTCGCGCTCGAAGGCCCTTAGGGCGATCGTCGCTGAAATCGGCGTGGAATTGTCGGCGGAATTTCTTCAGGGCCTACTTTCACTTGCAAGGCGAACTGAGGCGCTCCTGCCAGGGTTCGACGGAATTGATTGCGACGCCACGTGCCGCGATTTGGGCGGAACTAACTCTCCCTTCGAGAACGATGTGCTCGCAAGTGCGAAAAGGATGGAGGCGCGAGGGGTTCGAGGAAGAGCGATCGTCGACAAGGCATTAAACGAGAGCATCGAGAATCTAAAACAGCGCAGAGTCCGTCAAATTGAGCAACACTGCCTGGCCAATGCGGGTACGAAATCCAAGCCTGTAATCGACGCGGCACGCGATGCAGTCTCTGCAGCAGATTCTTCCGCCATTGCAGATTCGCTAGTACAGGGGCAACGCCCGAAGGCGCCGCGCCTGAATCGCGACATCGATCTCGACGAGGATCTTTCGCAGGTTCGCTAAATGAACATTGAGCTACGACAAGATGCTTCAGTCCCCTCGGCGACCATCGCTGTTTTCGAGCCTGGGTCAAGGCCCCGCCGTGCCGATTTTCAGTGCAAGATTGGACGCGATCTCACGATAGACCCAGATCTGCTTAGCCGCTACTGCGTGAGAGACTTGGACTCGGTCGTTGACGATCTCGTGCTTGTTTCGGCCTCCGTGGCTTTTACTGATCGAGTAGTGGCAAGGAAACCGTCGATAGCCTGGAGGCGAAATCTAAGCGTCAGCATCCCGGTGCACGATCCGGATCGCTGGCGCGAGCCGGAACTATATCGGAGTTTGACCGGCACACTTGATTACCTTACGGGCGACAACTGGACGCTTAGGTTCACACAGCGCAGGCACAGAACCAACATTCAGCCCCAAGCCCGTTTGCCCCTCGGCGGTGGCACGTCTCTAGTCATGCCATACAGTGACGGATTAGATTCGTTTGCGGTCGCTAGGCTCGTCGCTGCCAGACATTGTAATGTCCCACTAATTTTGGTGACGACTGGTAATCGGAAGAATCACGCTTTAGATGAGAGTAACTTGGATTTGAGTCGCTCCATGTATCGCGTTGCGATTCCGTTCAGGCTCTCGTCCCGACGAGGGCTAGTCCGTCACCGCGAGCCAAGCTACCGTTCCCGGGCTTTTGTCTTTGGTGTGATGGCCGGTATTGCTGCCCATTTGCTCAATGCAACGCAAATCTTCGTAGCAGAGAGTGGACAGGGCGCTTTCGGGCCCTGGTTGGCTCCGGTCGGAAACGAAGCCCCTGATGTGCGAATGCATCCCTCGTTCACTAGCCGTTTGGCATCATTGTTGAACCTCGTGCTCGGCACTGCCCTAGCTCATGTTCATCCTCAACTATGGAAGACGAAAGGCGAAACCTTGCAGGATCTGACTCGGCTCCATCTTGCTGACGGATGGTGGCTCACCTCTTCGTGTGCACGAGATCAACGACACGTGTCCCTGGACAACCGACGGGTTCAGTGTGGAGTCTGCGCAGGCTGTCTATTGCGTCGACAATCGCTGCATGCCGCAGGCTTAACCAGCAATGCTGAGAACTACCTGTGGAATGATCTGAGCGCAGCAACTCTAAGTCGAGCTGTCTCTGGTCGGCGAACCGCTCGCAACGACGAGCGTCAAGCTCTGTGCGCGGTTCTCGAAATCCAGCAATTTGCCGAGATGAACGCCCAAGCGGAACACCTTCGGACTGCAGCCGACGACCTCTCGCCTTTTGTGAATGAGCGATCCGACTTCGTTGAAGCGAAACTGAAACGCCTGATCAGTACGCATGCCTCTGAATGGACACAATTCCGTTCAACACTAGCATCACGATCTTTCATCAACCGATGGCTGGACACACTGCAATGACGAACTTACTAGATACCACCGATCCAGTTCAGCTTGGTGAACGTCTGCGACTTGCAAGGGCAAGGGCGGATCTGACGCAGCAGGACGCTGCGGAGAAGCTTAAGTTGGCCCGTACGACGCTAATTGCTCTCGAGAAAGGGCATCGGCGTGTCCGCGCTGACGAATTGAAGCGCATATCAGATGTTTATGGAATTTCAGTAAATGCTCTGCTGCGGCCCACTTCAGTGCTCACCAACTTAGTGCCCCGCTTTCGAGCGATTGCCCCGGATGAAGTAGAAGCTGGCGACGCGGCATTGTTGCTTAATGACTTAGCGGCGGCTCAGTATGAACTTGAATCAATCTTGGGTATTCCGTTTCGCCCTAACTACCCTTCTGAACGGCCCATCGGACCTGGTGATATTCGGCAACAAGCGGAAGATGTCGCGATGGAAATCCGACAGAGACTCGGAATTGGGCTTGGTGCTATTCCCGACTTAGTCAGTCTGCTTGAATTGGAATTCGGGGTTCGAGTGTTCATACGCGCGCTTACTTCCAGCAAGATTTCCGGACTGTTTGCCTTTGATGAAAAGATCGGGGCTTGCATTCTGCTGAACAAGAATCACCCAAGAGAACGCAGGGCCATCACTGCGGCTCATGAACTCGGCCATCTCATCGCAACGAGGACCCAGCCAGACGTAGTCGAATTACGGGCTGTGCCACAAACCCGGGAAGAAAAATTCGCCGCAGCGTTTTCGTACGCTCTCTTAATGCCGGCGGCATTCGTTCGAAGGAGATTCAGTGACCTTCAGCGTGAAGCTGGTGCCTTCTCTCCCCGACATCTCATCCTCCTTGCGCATCAGCTGTCAGTTTCTGAAGAAGCATTATGCCGCCGGCTGGAGGAATTAAGCCTTCTGCCGTCCGGGACCTGGGAGTCACTCCGTGATCGTGGGTTTTCGGGTGAACTTGTACGGAGAGTTCTCGGTGACAGCGCAGCACCCGAGGTGAGTACCGTGCCGCCGCGCCAGTGGTTCTTGGCGGCCGAGGCCTATCGTCGCGGGCTATTGTCAGAGGGCCAGATCGCCCGAATGCTGAGGGTTGATCGCATAGAGGTTAGAGCGATGTTTGATGCACTCGGCGCAGAGGAGGGCGATGGACTTGACTCCTTCCAAGTTGAGTAGAGCTCACACGAGGCTCGTCATCGACGCGAGTGTGCTAATAAACATTCTCGGCACTGGTTGTCCTGCTGACGTTCTTGAATGCCTGTGTCGAGTTTTTTCAATTGACGAGATTGCTCTGCGAGAAGTTGACATTGATCCGTCAACCCGGCGTTCATCCGAAGACATAGTAGCTACGTTGCGAAGGCAGGGCTTGCTGGAAGTGATCCGGATGGACGACGACGCGTATGATCGCTTCCTCGGATTCACCGCCGCACAACCACCAGACGACTTAGACGACGGAGAGGCAGCAACTCTTGCGCATGCTGCGTGTGGAGAATATGTTGCAGTTGTCGATGAACGCAAAGCTACCAGAATTGCAAGCACTCACATTCCCGCGATACAGGTTTTGAACTCGATAGATTTCCTCGCAGCTCCGGAACTGCTTAACAAGCTTGGAAAAGAAAAGATGTCAGATGTGATTTATCGAGCTCTGCGCGACGCCCGAATGAGAGTTCCGCCACGCGTGCGACATTGGATTGCAGATCTGCTGGGCAATATCCGTGCGCGGGAGTGCCCGAGCTTAGGCTGTTGTTCCGCCAGTCGACCTGAACGTACCAGGTGAAATGAACGATGGAAATACAATTCGGAGGTTGGCCGACGGCCCCTAGCTATGCGGTGGCGGGGCTTCCATTGGTCATTCTCGATGCATGCCGATTATGACGAATCGACTCTATCCGTTCCATACCGGACTACTGGCGACGGACTATCACCGTTTTCATTCGGCCCCCTATAAGGGAAGCGGGTGGCGTCTAGAACTCGTTCAGCCCAGCTCCGAACTGCCAATTGCATCCGAAGTTGTGGGTGACAAGATTTATCCTGCAAAGGAGGTCGTGATATGGGCAAGGAATGAGGTGAGTGCGCAAAGGGCGGCGGACCTCATCCACTCTGCTCGACTGTTGATTGACGGCTCCAATCTGCTGTCGCATATCTATCCTGGTGAGCATGCCCCCATCCAAGCAGTCGGAGAAGAGGAAAAAGGAGTGCACGAGCCGGTCTTTCCTCCAAACACCCCGGTCGTCACTCCCCATATCCCGTTGGCTTGTCTCATTGCTGCGCGTGCTTCGAGGAGACTTCAATACGTCTACGCTATGGCCAAGCTTCGGTTAAGTTTCGAGACATATTCGCTTCCAACAATCGAGCTTGACCCCCAACACAGTGCCAATGTGCCCAAGTCTCCGTTGCCGGAAGACCATGTCCGATTGGCCTTCGCAATCGTCATGGCGTACTCCTGCATTGAGGAATTGGGTTTTGCAGTCAACGCAAGTTCGGACCGGCCGGCCAAGATTGGGGGGAAATGGAACCCGCTGGTCAAGGAAGATCTCGAAGCCCGATTGCGGAAGGGGCACGTCAAGCTAACGGAAGCGTTTCATTGGACACTGAGGGGCGCCCGGACTCTGATCGAGAAAAAGCGCGTGCCAGAGATCGTTCAGAAGGCAAAATGGGCTAGGTACCCTGTCCGTGACGGCAAGATGGAGATCATCGACGCAATAAATTACGTAAGTTTCGTAAGGAGCAAAGTGTCAGCTCACAAGGCAGACAAACGTCTCGTTCGGGTTCTTTCGGTCTACGACGTCGCGAATGCTCAATTTCTTTCGCGCAGGTTGTTGCTCGAAAAGATGGGCTACTGGCGCTATTGGGGAAACAGGACGAGCCGACATTGAAGTGATTTCCGAAACCGATCTGAAACTGGTTAGCGGAGAACGGCGCTTCCTCCGAAATCACGAAGTCAATCAAACAGGATTGCGTTAGCCCTTAGGAGGGAGAGCGACCAAACCCAACGCATGTAGCACGAACAAAATGATGCCCGCGCGGCAAGCGTGACGAAATGCGGGAAAGCCACGATTGGGAGACGAAAGTTTTCAAAGATGCCGAAGCCTTGCTCCTGAAGTGCGGCAAACCACGATGTGTAGACCTGGAAGGGAGTGATGCCGGCAAATTCGCCGGAAGCGAATGCCTTTTCGAGTTGCTGAATTCGCGGGCTGTACATGTACTGAAAAGACTTCCAGAGAGCCTCTACCAACCAGAAGATGAGCGACGCTGCCGCAGCGAACAGACACAGATAGTGCGTTTGGTAAAAACCGCCGCCGATAGCGGCCATTCCCACCGTGGCGCTCCATCCCTTGATCGTTATTATTCTGGTGTCGAAGCCCTCGTAGAAATTCTGCAGGAGTAGGTACTCATCTCTGAGCAACTGGATTTTGGTCGCATCTTCATGGAAGTGCTGATTCGATTGTGCAGTCCCCGATTCGCTAGGGCTTCGACAGGTCGCTGTCGATGCGACGGCCGATGTTGCGCAATTCTTCGTTGAGTCCCAGGTCGGACGGCACTTCAGAGCCCTCAATAATCGATCTCAGCTTTGGATACAAATGCGCACGGTTCAGTAAGTCCTGCCTAGAATACAGGCTGGCCTTGGCTGGCAATAAGTACGCCGGCACGCCATCCTGTGGCAATAGGATCGACATGTACAGATCGTCATCGTCCATGAACCTGATGAATTCAGCCGCGTCCGCAAGGCATTGGTCTGTGCACTTCTTGTCGACAACAAAGGAGTCCACCCACGACATCACCTTGGGCGCTTGCGAATCGAGGGGGAGTTCCTCCACGTCGATGTCGGAATCCACTAGGCAAGCCGCGGCCGTCGGGCATTTCCCTTTATCGGTGGCCAGTTTGAGCGCCCCGTTTAGGCTTTCCGAATAACCGATCAGGGCGCGAGCGCGCTTGGCGCCGAACTGTTCCGCAAAAAACGCGGTCTGGTGTTGATTCGAGTCGCGGCAGGTTTTTTGTTCGCAGATGTCGCGAATTGCAACGAGATCACTTTCCAGACCCTTGTCGAACGCGCCGACATGCGCGGCGACATCGTTCCAATCCGGATAACGGTCGACGGCCGCGTTCAGGTAGAACTCACCCAGGGTCGATTTTCCCATCAGGTCTACGGCGAGGCCGCCTCCCGAGGCAGGATGTGCACCGATCGCCTTCTTCAGATCTTGAATCGTCTTCAATCCTTGCATCTTTTGATCGGACTTCGCGAAGAAAAGAAAGTTCCCGCAGACCCAATGCGGTGAGCCATAGCGCACGCCTCCTACGACAGCACCCGCCACCGCGTTCTTCAGGAATCCGTCGTCCGGCAGCATGGCGGCGGGCGGCAGCGGCTGGATCTTTTTGTTGATCGCGAAATCGTGCAGGAATACCGAGTCCAGTTCGTAGACATTGGCCTGCGCGCATCCCACATACGCGTCTGAGAATGACCCGTAATAGTTGTCCGACAAGTCAACGATGACAAGACGGATGTCCGGGTGTGCCTGCGCGAATCTTCTTGTCACTTCGTCCTTGAAACCGCCGAAGTTGGGCACGAAAGGGTAAAGCTCGACGGTCAGCGTTCTAGCGCCGGAAGCGCTATTCTGCATCGAGGGAGCGACTTCGGGACAACCATCGGCTGCGAACGCGAACAAAGGTGAGAAAAGTGCAAGGGCGAGAAGCAACGAGCAGCGGCGCGACATACGGATCACTCCTGATTCCCGGTTAGAAGGGACGCGTTCCATTTGCAACAAACCCAGGGCTCGATCCGCTCAGAGAGTATCACAACCTGTACGACGTGTACCTTCACACGGGTTTCGGGTCATCCCAAGACCGAGTGTACCGACTCCCGAGTTCAATCGACGCCGCGTACCGCTCTGGATCATTCTTTTTCATCCAAAGCAGTTTATAGACCGTGTCCACCGCATTCTTCATGATGATCTTCATCTCGGCCTGCGTTATGTGCGAGTATTCCGATTTTCCCGTGCAAGCGGGGCACTCTTTCCCCGCGTGAACACCTTCGATCGGGCCATTGCGGAACGCCAATGCGACAATGCACTTGGCTTCTGCTGCCAACTCTGGGTTTAACGACATCGTTCTCTTCGGCATCGCGTCTCTCACGCTCGAAAATCGCACATAAACCGACGGTCGGAACTTCGATCGTCAGCGTTTTCAACGACCGCAGTTGGAATACAAGTTTGTCATGTCGTCCCTGAGATTCTGATGGACCGACTCCTCCAGAAGAGTTGGCCCGATTCGTACCGCGCTCAACCGGAACAAGCCGGTCCCCCAGTCGGCCGGAGTATGGGCGTAGAAGAGGACGGCGATGTTGCGTGGGTGAAACTCAGTTGTGCGCCAGTCCGTTCGGTGTCTGCCCATCAACATGTTGACAAGACCGCTGAGCTGTTCGTAGCTGCCCGAGAAGTACGCATTGCCCCGATTTAGAACTCGACTGATGCAGACAGCAATGATCCCGAAGTAGTTGTTTGGAGCGGACGGCAGTGCTGATCGAAGTTGGCTCGCTGCACTCCTGACTGCGGCTCTAATGCTGTGCTCAT
>Ga0335073_10001008_pt1 | contig 37179 bp, 35 predicted proteins | sample Lox_Sample_22_FD_207093 | JGI IMG/M metagenome (GOLD analysis project Ga0335073, IMG submission 207093) | Soil microbial communities from Loxahatchee National Wildlife Refuge, Florida, United States - Lox_Sample_2.2 | ecosystem: Environmental > Terrestrial > Soil > Wetlands | place: USA... | reverse complement strand
CGTACCCGGACCCGGTCGAGGAGCAGGCGATCGCCGAGCTGATGCAGGCGCTGGTCGACTCGCTCGGCGTCAAGATGGCGATCGTGAACGCCGAGCTGCGCCGCGACAGCCAGGGCGAGTTCCGCTTCGTCGAGTTCAGCACCCGGATCAGCGGCGGCCACGTCTACCGGCACATCCGGGACGTCCACGCGGTGGACCTGGTGCACATCTTCCTGGTCGCGGGCTTCGGCGACACCGACGAGGCTCACGCGCTGGCCGGCAACCGGCACCCCGGCCGGCTGGCCACCTGCATCAAGTTCCTCTACCGCACCGGGGTGCTGGAGCACAACGCGCCGGGGCTGGCGGCTCGCGACCCGCACTTCCGCCGGTACTACGCGATCGCCCGGCCGGGGCAGGACGTCTGGGCGGCGCCGGAGGGTTACGACCCGGTGGCGCTGCTGTCGGTCTGGGGACCGTACGAGAAGGACCGGCACCCGGAGGCGATCATCGAGATCGCCCAGCGGATGGAGGGCGAACTCGATCTGCAGGTGCGCCCGTTCGACAGCTGAAACCAGGACAGCACCGCGGCCCCGGACCGATTCGGTCCGGGGCCGCGGTGCCTGATCCGGCGGCGTTCGATCAGCCGGTGTCCGGGCAGCGGGTCAGGACGTGGTGATGGTGATGTCCTGGCCGTTGGAGACCAGCTTCCAGTCCAGGTGGGAGAACACCGACGGGTCGATGACCTTGGCGGCCGTCACCCAGTCGATGATCAGCTGCCGGATCTCGACCTGCGCGTTGTAGACCACCGGCGCGGCCGTCACGCCCGGGAAGCCGCCGCCGCCGGACTGCCGGTAGTTGTTGATCGCGATCACGAACTGCTGCGCCGGGTCGACCGCGACCCCGTCGTAGGCCAGGTTCGTGATCCGCGAGCCGACCGGCTTGGCGATGTCGATCAGGTACGACAGCGAGGCGTCGAGGCCGCCCATGATGTCGTAGTTGTAGTCCGGCGTGCCGTTCGGCGCGGACGGCGTGACGGCGTTGGTCAGCTGGCTGGGCACGAACGGCCCGGTGCCGCTGATCTGCTGGAAGTACTGGGCGGAGTACTCCAGGTACGCCTTGACCTGCGCGCCGGTGAAGACGATGCCGAGCAGCGTGTTGTCGTAGATGTAGAGCCCGGCCACGTCGCGCACCGTCACGTTGCCCATCGGGATGGCGGCGTCCGGGTTGAACGGCGCGGCGATCGAGAGCACCGGCAGCGAGGCCGCCGATGTCCCGGCGATCGCCTTCTTGACCGCGTCGGCCTGGACGTAGTTGATGAAGTCCATCGCGGCGGTGTCCTGGTAGCGCGAGGTGGCGGCCGACATCGGGGCGGTCGAGCTGCCGATCACGCCGTTGACGTAGTCCCGGACGGCCTGGTGCTGCTTGGCCACCAGCTTCACGATGGCCGGGTCCTCGGGCACCGTGTTGGCGTTCAGCACCGTCGACGACGAGGTGGCGACCGTCCACCGGCCGTGGCTCTTGACCAGGTCGAGGTCCATCACGGTCAGCCGCTCGCCCCACTTCAGCGGTTCGGACAGCAGCACCTGCTTCACCCCGTCCGGGCCGGTGACGAAGCGCTGCGGGATCTCGACGTGCGCGTGGCCGACCAGGATCGCGTCGATGCCCGGCACCTGCTGGGCCAGCAGGGTGGAGGCGTTCTCCGGCCACGGCAGCGCGTCGCCGTAGGAGGACGAGGTGTCGGCGCCGGAGTGGCAGGACACGATGACGATGTCCGCGCCGGCTCGCTTCACCTTCGGGATCACGATCTTGGCCTGCTCGACGATGCCGTTGAAGCTGATCTTGCCGTCGAGGTTCGCCTTGTCCCAGATGGCGCACCCCGGTGTCACCAGCCCGACGATGCCGACCTTGACGGTCTCACCGTCGCCGTGCCGGTGGTCGTCGCCGTGGCCGCGGTGGTCGCCGACCGGCACCCGCTTGATCACGAACTCGGGGAACGCCGCCTTGGTGGTGTTCCAGTACAGCGCGTTCGCTCCGAGCAGCGGGTGGTGCAGCTGCGACTGGAACTTGCGCAGCGTAGTTGAACTCGTGGTTGCCCAGCGCGGCGGCGTCGTAGCCGATGGCGTTCATGGCCGCGGCCATCGGGTGCACCGGTGCCTTCGGCGAGGTGATCGGGTCGACCCGGGCGTAGTAGTACGACAGCGGGGTGCCCTGGATCGTGTCGCCGGCGTCGAGCATCAGCGTCGAGCAGCGGCCGCGCTCGGCCCGCATGGCCGCGACCAGGGTCGAGATCTTGGCCAGGCCGACGTCGTTGTGCTGGGCGTCGTCGTACTCGCGGTCGGAGAAGTAGTCCCAGTTCAGGATGTTGCCGTGCGTGTCGGTGGTGCCGAGCACGGTCAGCCGGAAGCCCTGGCCGTGGCTCGCGGCGGGTTCGGCGGAGGCGGCGGCCGGCATGGCTGAGAAGAATGCCGCACCCACGCCGCCGACGGCGGCCGAGGTCAGCAACTGGCGACGGCTGAGGGTGATGCGATCCACGTAGGTGTCCTATCTGACGAGTCGGGCGGAATGACCGGAGGTCACTGTAGAGAGCGCGCTGTGACGCCGGCAGGTCGCCGGGTCGCCGCCGTCCGGGTGACCTTCCCGGTACGGGAGAATGAAGCCGTGACGAACAAGCCCGCGATTCCCGATGTCCTGGCTGCCCGGTACGCCTCGACCGCGATGGCCACCATCTTCAGCCCCGAGCACAAGGTGCTGGCCGAGCGGCAGCTGTGGTTGGCGGTGCTGCGCGCCCAGGCCGAGCTCGGCATCCCGACCCCGGACGAGGCCGTGGCCGCCTACGCCGGGGTGGTCGAGGCCGGCGTCGACGCGGTCGACCTGGACTCGATCGCCGCCCGGGAGCGGATCACCCGGCACGACGTGAAGGCCCGGATCGAGGAGTTCAACGCCCTTGCCTCGGCCGACGGCGCGCACGAGCTGGTGCATCGGGGCATGACCAGCCGCGACCTGACCGAGAACGTCGAGCAGTTGCAGGTGCTCTCGGCCCTGCGGCTGACCCGCACCAAGGTGCTGGCCGTGCTGGTGCGGCTGGCCCGGCGCGCTGCCGAGTACGCCCAGCTGGCGCTGGCCGGCCGCTCGCACAACGTGGCCGCCCAGACCACCACGCTCGGCAAGCGGTTCGCCACCGTGGCCGACGAGCTGCTGATCGCCCTGGCCCGGCTCGACGACCTGCTCGACCGCTACCCGCTGCGCGGCATCAAGGGCCCGGTCGGCACCGGCCAGGACATGCTCGACCTCTTCGGCGGCGACAGCGCCAAGCTGGCCGAGCTCGAACGCCGGGTGGCCGCCCACCTCGGTTTCCGGCACGTGCTGACCAGCGTCGGCCAGGTGTATCCGCGGTCGCTGGACTTCGACGTGCTGTCGGCGCTGGTGCAGGTCGCGGCGGCCCCGTCCAGCTTCGCCACCACGCTGCGGCTGATGGCCGGCCACGAGCTGGTGACCGAGGGCTTCCGGCCGGGCCAGGTCGGCTCCAGCGCGATGCCGCACAAGATGAACACCCGCTCGGCCGAGCGGATCAACGGCTTCGCGGTGATCCTGCGCGGCTACGCCGGCATGGTCGGGGAGCTGGCCGGCGACCAGTGGAACGAGGGCGACGTCAGCTGCTCGGTGGTCCGCCGGGTCGCGCTGCCCGACGCGTTCTTCGCCCTGGACGGCCTGCTGGAGACGACGCTGACCGTGCTCGACGACTACGGCGCCTTTCCCGCGGTGATCGCCCGCGAGCTCGACCGCTACCTGCCGTTCCTGGCGACCACCAAGGTGCTGATGGCCGCGGTCCGGGCCGGCGTCGGCCGGGAGCAGGCGCACGAGGCGATCAAGGAGCACGCCGTCCGGGTCGCGCTCGACATGCGCGAACGCGGAACCGCCGAGAACGACCTGCTCGACCGGCTGGCCGGCGACGAGCGGCTCGGGTTGGATGCCGGGTCGCTGGCCGACCTGCTGGCCGAGCCGCTCGGTTTCACCGGGGCCGCGCGGTCGCAGGTGCAGGCGGTGATCGCCGCCATCGACGACGCGCTCGAATCCGAGCCGGCCGCGGCCGGGTACCAGCCCGAGCCGATCCTCTAGTTGCCCATTCTCTAGCTGCCTGGCCACGGCTGGGCAGCGACCTGCCCGTCGATCAGCTTGGTCACCTGGCCGGTCAGCAGCTGGTAGCTGTACGTCTCGTACTGGTACGTCCCGTTGCCGCAACCGCTCGGCGTCCGGTGCGCGAACATGGCGACGTCCCCGGACACCCCGCTGACTTCGGACAGCGGGGGAACGCCACCGGGCCACCGCAGCGGCCGGATCACGCCGGTGCTGCCGTCCAGGATGTCGTACGTGCTGCCGCCGCAGTCGCCCCAGTTCTCCAGCAGCACGTCGCCGTTGCTGATCGGCCAGGCGTCCCAGTAGGCCTCGTTGGTGCCGGTCGGCGCGTTGGCCAGCACCTGCGAACCTGCTCCGGAGAGCGGCTGCAGGACGAGCGCCTCGCCCGACTGGGGTGTCTCGGGCCGCCGGCATCTCTCGAGCAGTCGCCCGTCCGGCCAGAGCTTGACCGGCCCGCAGCCCGCGAAACCGGCTGGCACCGGGAAGGTGCGGATGACGTGGCCGTCGTTGCCGACCAGCACCGGGGTGCCGTCGCGATCGTTCGTCCGGACGAGTTCGCTGCCATCGGCCGAGTAGATCGCGCCGGTGGTGCTGAGGTCGATGCCGTTCACCGTGCGGGGATAGGTGAGTTGCAGGGTGCCGTCGGCTGCGTACCGGCGGAGGTCCGTCGCGGTGCCGACCAGGAACGCCTCACCGTTCGGCCGGGTGTAGGTGACGAAGCTGGCCTGGACCGAGCTGCGCAGGACGAGGACCGCCGACCCCGAACGGAGGTCGACCTGGTAGAGCGCTTCGGGTGCTCCCTGCCTGACCTCCACCATCGCCCGGCCGCCGTCAGGCGACCACCCGACGAGGTGAGCGCCGGCCGGCAGCGCATCGGTGATCCGATAGCGGCCACCCGCCGGGTCGTACAGGTAGAGGCTGCGGCTGTACGGCAGGGTGGAGCTGGCGGGCAGGGTCTGCAGCAGCTGCCACCCGGCGCCGACGCGCGACCACGGCACCTGGTCGCGGCTGCCGGTCTGCCCGGCCGGCAGGTACGGCGGAGCCACCTTCGTCGGCGAGCTGCTGGCGCTCGGCGCGGCACTCGCGGTCGAGCTGGCCGCGCTCTGGCTCGGTGCCGGGCTGGACGCCGGGCTGGACGCCGGGGCGACCGGGCCGGCGTGCTGCTGGTGCCGGCCGGCCAGGCTCAGGCCGCCGGCGGTGAGCGCAGCCACCACCGCCGCGGCGATGACGGGGGCCAGCCAGCGCTGCCGCCGGTGCCCGGCCGGCGGCACGGTCGCGGCCGGCAGCTCGATCGGTGCCGGGTCGCCTGGCAGCGGGCCGTGGAGGAGCGCGTCCACGCCTTGCTCGCGGTCGGCGGCCAGCTGGTCGAGCCGGCGCTCGGTCAGCTGCTCGGCCCGGGCCTGGTAGGCCTCGCGCAGCCGGTCTTCGATCTGGCGGCTCATGTCGCTGCTCCCAGCATCGCCTCGAGTTTCGCCATCCCCCGACTGGCGTTGGACTTCACCGAGCCGCGCGAGATGCCCAGGGTGTCGGCGATCTCGGCCTCGGAGAGGTTGCCCCAGTAGCGCAGGGCGAGCACCTCCTGCTGCCGGCGTGGCAGCCGCCGGACGGCGGCCAGCACCTGCTGCTGCCCGTCGGCCAGCAGCAGTTCGCTGTCGGCCGGGTCGGCATGGCCCTCGTCCCGGACCAGGGCCAGGTGCTTGCGCACGGTCTGCCGGCGGCGCAGCACCGATCGCGACCCGTTGACCACGGTGGTGCGCAGGTAGCCGAGTGCCGCCCCGGGGTCGCGCAGCCTGCCCTGGTGCTGGTGCAGCGCGACGAACGCGTCGTGCACGACGTCCTCGGCGGTGGCCATGTCGTCGACCAGCAGCAGCGCCAGCCGGGCCAACGGCAGCCGGTGCTCGCGATAGAGGGCGGTGAGGTCGACGGCCGTCGCGCTGCGATCGCGGATGGTCGCCTCACCTGCCCCCGTGCCCGGCCTGCCTGGTGAGGAGAGTGTCACGCTTGTCAGACGTGGGCCACCGGGGAAGGTTGCATCACGTTTCGGTGAAGCCGGGCTCAGGTCCCGGGCGTCGGGAACTGGCCGGCCAGGAAGCGGTCCCAGACCGCGTCCGGCAGCACCCGCCGGGCGCCGATCAGCAGCCGAGCCGACGGGGTGACCCGCACCCGGATCGGCGCGCGGTCGGCGGCGATCACCTTCTCGATGGCCTTGGCGACGTCGTCCGGGGTGCCGCCGAGCCGGGCCAGCGGGCCGCGGGTGTAGACCTCCTCGGTCGAGGTGGCGACGGCCGCGTTGAACTCGCCGTACGGGCCGCTGCGGTCACCGATCTCGCCGGCCGCGGTGGCCGAGAACTCGGTACGGATCAGACCCGGCTGCACGATGGTCACGCCCACCCCGAAGCCGCGCACCTCGAATCGCAGCGCGTCGCTCAGGGCCTCGACGGCGTACTTGGTCGCGTGGTAGGCCCCACCGCCGGGGAAGGTGAAATTGGCCCCCATCGAGCTGAGGTTCACGATCCGGCCGGTGCCGCGCTCCCGCATCGCCGGCAGCACCAGCTGGCACATCCGCACCAGGCCGAAGACGTTCGTCTCGAACTGGCGGCGCAGCGCGTCCATGCCGACCGTCTCCAGCGCGCCGGACTGGGAGTAGCCGGCGTTGTTCACCAGCACCCCGACCACACCGTGCTCGGCCTCGACGTGCGCGACGGCGGCGGCCATCGAGGCCTCGTCGGTCACGTCGAGCTGCAGGGGCCGGCAGCCGGGCAGGTCGGCGACGGCGGATTCCTGCCGGGCGGTGGCGTACACGGTGTGCCCGGCCCGCGCCAGCCGCTGGGCGGTGGCCCGGCCGATGCCGGTGGAGCAGCCGGTGATCAGCACGACCTGCGGTGCGCTCGTCATGCCGGCCAGCCTAACCACGCCGTCCCGATTCGCGAGGGTGGAGGATTTCATCGCTCGGGCCGACGAAATCCTCCACTCCGCGCAAGCTCACCCGGTGGGCTCCTGCCGCAGGCAGTGCAACTCTCCGCCCCTGCAAGGCCAGCTCAGCGGTGCGCTGGCTGCCATTGCGTCATCCAGAAAATGGTCGTCCCCGGGGGTCGGTTCGTGTGCAGGTCGACGACCTTCCCGCTCAACACGTCCCACTTGAGCATGGTGTCGTGGTCGGTCGCTTCCGGGGTGATCAGCTCCGCCAGGAAGTCGTTGTCGGAGAGCCAGGTCAGCTCCCAGTCGCCTTGCCGCAGTGGAGCGGGCACCGCGATCCGGGCTGACCCGGCCTGTCCAACGCGGGTCGCGTACCGGATGAGCACCGAGTGGTTCACTCGTACGCCGCCCTCGATGAGTCCGAGGTCGGACCAGATGGCAGGCACCGCCAGCGGGGTGGGCGGCCGACTCCGGTCGAGGGGGAAGGAAAGCGCTCGGCCCGGATTCGGGGCACCGCGCCGCTCGCATTGAGCGATGACGGCTGCGTCGATCGTTGTCCAGTAATTGGGCAGACAATAGTGGTATCCAGTCGGGGCGGGCAGCGTCTGTAGCAGCTTGCCAGTGGCCAGGTCGAAGATCTCCAGGCTCGACTCCGTCCCCATGGCGAGCTTCGTACCGTCGGGCGACGGGGCGCTGCCGAAGTGATCCTTACCAGGAAAGCGTGTCTCCACCCGGCCTGTCAGGTCGACCTTCACCGTCGCGGTCCACGGATTGCTCAACAGCAAGGACCTGCCGCTGTCGACGGGCTGCACGCTGCTCCACGCGCCCGGGATCGTGAAGCTGTGCAGGCGTCCTCGGTGCAGGTCGATGTCGAGGATTATGCCCGCGCCGTTGACCTGATTCTGGACGGCGAACGCCCGGCCCGTATCTCGCGACCACGCCACATCCCCGAAGTAGAACTCGCGGCCTACGTCACAAATGCGATACCACTGCTGGCCGGACGGATCGACCATGTACAGCGTATGGGAGGCGTTGATATTCACCATGGGCGCGACGAGTTCGAGCACCCAGCCCGGGCCGACCTGATCCCACGGCACGGCGGAGCGCGGTCGGACGTGCGCCGGGTCGACGGAGCTGTTGGTCGCCTGTCGGACCGCCGCCGCGCCGACCGCCACCAGCACCATCGCCGCGACGGCCACCGCGATGGCCACCACCCGGCGGGACCGGTGCGACCGGTGGGGCGGTAACGACAGCACCTCGGCCTCTGCCGGAACGTGAGCCGCCGCCAGCATCGATGGGGTCACCCCGTCGGCCTTCGCAGCGAGCGCCCTGCGCAGCCGATCCTCCAACGCGCTCATGCCGACACCCCCAGGATCTCGCCCAGCCGGCGCATGCCCCGGCTGGCATTCGACTTCACCGCACCGCGCGAGATGCCCAGCGCCTCGGCGATCTGTGCCTCCGACAGGTCGGACCAGTAGCGCAGCGTCAGCACCTCGCGTTGCCGGTCCGGTAGTTTGCGCAGCGCCCGCAGCACCTCGCGGTGTTCGTCGGCCAGCAGCGCCTCGGTGTCGGCGCCGGCCTCGTCCGGTTGCAGCCCGACGTGCGAGTACCGGCGTGCCACCTGTCGCCGCCGGAGCGCCGACCGGGCGCCGTTGACCACGCAGACCCGTAGGTAGCCGAGGGCCGCGTCGGCATCGCGCAGTTGGTCCACCCGGCGGTGGAACGCGATGAATGCGTCCTGCACGACGTCCTCGGCCGAGGCGAGGTCGTCCACCAGCAGCACCGCCAGCCGTACCAGCGCGAGGCGATGCGTGCTGTAGAGCGTCGCCACGTCTGCCGGGCCGGTCGCCGTGGTCATCTGCCCACCATGCCGGATCTGTTCATATTTCCAGGACGCCTCCCTCGCAGGTGAGGTTGCAGCCAGTTCGGACAGCTGTGACACGATGCGGCGGTGAGCTCGAAGACGCCCGCCTCGAAGACGCCGGCCGCTGAGGCCACTACGCCGCCCGGCCTGACCCACCTGCACTCCGGCAAGGTGCGCGACCTGTACGCCACCGACACCGGGCACCTGCTGATGGTGGCCAGCGATCGCATGTCCGCCTACGACCACGTGCTGGACACGCCGATCCCCGACAAGGGACGCATCCTGACCGCGATGACGGTCTGGTGGTTCGCACAGTTGGCCGGCGTGGTCGACAACCACCTTCTCAGCTACGACGACGACAGCATCCCGGCCGAGTGGCGGGGCCGGGCGATGCTGTGCACCCGGCTCGACATGGTGCCGGTCGAGGCGGTCGCCCGGGGCTACCTGACCGGCAGCGGGCTGGCCGACTACCGCGCCACCGGAGCGGTCTGCGGCATCGCGCTGCCGGACGGCCTGCAGGACGGTTCCCGGCTGCCCGAGCCGATCTTCACGCCCGCGTCCAAGGCGCCGGTCGGCGAGCACGACGAGAACATCGACTACGCCGAGGTGGAGCGCCAGGTCGGCCGCGAGACTGCGGGCCGGGTGCGTGAGCTGACTCTGGCCGTCTACCGGCGGGCCGCCGACCTGGCCGCCGAGCGCGGCATCGTCGTGGCCGACACCAAGTTCGAGTTCGGCAGCCACCCGTGCACCGGCCAACTGCTGCTCGCCGACGAGGTGCTCACCCCGGACTCGTCCCGGTTCTGGCCGGCCGAGTCCTGGCAGCCCGGGCAGGTCCAGCCGAGCTTCGACAAGCAGTACGTCCGCGACTGGCTGACCTCGTCGGCCTCCGGCTGGGACCGGGCCTCGGACCAGCCCCCGCCGCCGTTGCCCGACGACGTGGTGGCCGCCACCCGGGCGCGCTACCTCGAGGCGTACGAGCGGCTGACCGGCCTGTCGTTCGCGGACTGGATCGGCGCGTGATCCGGGGCGAGCGGGTGCTGCTGCGCCCGGTGACGCCGGACGACCACTCCCGGCTGGTGGAGTTCAAGAACGACATCGAGCTCGACCTGCTCGGTGGTGGCCCACCGCCACGGCCGATCACGCTGGCCCAGGTCGGCCTGTTTCTCGACGGCATGGCCAGGGAGGGCAACCTGCTCTTCGCGATCGAGGCCGACGGCCGGTTCATCGGCTACTGCGGGTTGCTCGACTTCGATCGGGTCAGCGGCACCGCCGAGTTCAGCATCACCATCGGCGACCGGGCGTACTGGGGCAAGGGGTTCGGCCGCGAGGCGGCCCGGCTGCTCGCCGACTACGGCTTCCGGCTGCAGAACCTCCGCAAGATCACCCTCAAGGTCTTCGCCGGCAACGAACGGGCCATCAGGTCCTACCTGGCGGCCGGCTTCGTCGAGGAGGGCCGGCAGCGGGCACAGGTGTGGTCGGCCGGTGGCTACCAGGACGTGGTGCTGATGGCCGCGTTCCGTGACGGCGCCGGCGGCTGAGCCCGTCAGCCCGGCGTCCGGCCCCCGCTACCCTGAGCACGGCAACTCCCGAGCTGCCAATCCCCGACGACAACCCCAATGACAATGAAGGAGCGCCGGTGGCCCGCGTGGTGGTGGACGTTGTGATGAAGCCGGAGATCCTGGATCCCCAGGGCCAGGCCATCCTGAACGCGCTCGGCCGGCTCGGCATCGAAGGCGTCTCGTCGGTGCGGCAGGGCAAGCACTTCGAGCTCGAGGTCGCCGACGACGTCGAGGACGCCGACCTGACCAAGATCGCCGACACGCTGCTGGCCAACCCGGTCATCGAGGACTTCACCATCCGCCGCTGAGCCATCCGGTGCCGAGCCGGCCGCCGCTGAGCCGCCCCGGTCCACCGCTGCGACCCCCGGGTTTCGGGCCCCGGTAACCTGCACTCGTGGCTGTGCGCGTCGGTGTGGTGACCTTTCCCGGAAGTCTGGACGACCGCGATGCGCTGCGCGCGGTGCGGCTGGCCGGTGCCGAGCCGGTGCCGCTGTGGCACGGGGAGAAGTGGCTGTCCGACGTGCAGGCGGTGGTGCTGCCCGGCGGCTTCTCCTACGGCGACTACCTGCGCTGCGGCGCGATCGCCCGGTTCTCGCCGGCGATGGACTCCATCGTCGACGGCGCCCGGCAGGGCATGCCGGTGCTGGGCATCTGCAACGGCTTCCAGGTGCTCTGCGAGGCCCACCTGCTGCCCGGCGCACTGATCCGCAACCGGTCGCAGAAGTTCATCTGCCGCGACCAGGCCGTCCGGATCGAGAACGCCGGGACGGCCTGGACCGCCGACTACGAGGACGGCCAGCAGCTGGTGATCCCGCTGAAGAACGCCGAGGGCTGCTACGTCGCCGACGAGCGCACCCTGGACGAGCTCGAAGGCTCCGGCCGGGTGGTCGCCCGCTACCTCGACGGCAACCCGAACGGCTCGCTGCGCGACATCGCCGGCATCTGCAACGCGGAGGGGAACGTGGTGGGCCTGATGCCGCACCCGGAACATGCCACCGATCCACTGGTCGGGCCGGGCACCGACGGCCTGCCGTTCTTCAGCTCGGTGCTGCGCGCGCTGGTCGGTGCCGCGTGAGCCGGCCGGCCGTCGACACCGTCGAGGTCGCGGCGACGAGCCCGAGCCAGTCGCAGCCGTTCAAGGAACTCGGCCTCAACGCCGAGGAATACCAGCGCATCAAGGACATTCTCGATCGCCGCCCGACCAGCTCGGAGCTGGCGATGTACTCGGTGATGTGGTCCGAGCACTGCTCGTACAAGTCCTCGAAGGTGCACCTGCGCCAGTTCGGCGACAAAGTACCGGCCGAGGCGAAGGACATCCTGCTGGTCGGCATGGGCGAGAACGCCGGCGTGGTGGACGTCGGGCACGGCCTGGCGGTGACCTTCAAGATCGAGTCGCACAACCACCCGTCCTACGTCGAGCCGTACCAGGGCGCGGCGACCGGCGTCGGCGGCATCGTCCGCGACATCCTGACCATGGGCGCCCGGCCGGTGGCGGTGCAGGACGCGCTGCGCTTCGGCCCGGCGAACGCCCCGGACACCGCGCGGGTGCTGCCTGGGGTGGTGGCCGGCATCGGCGGGTACGGCAACTGCCTCGGATTGCCCAATGTCGGCGGGGAGATCTCGTTCGACCCGAGCTACCTGGGCAACCCGCTGGTGAACGCGCTCTGCGTCGGGGTGCTGCCGGCCGACGGCATCAAGCTGGCCAAGGCCGACGGCCCGGGCAGTCACGTGGTGCTGTTCGGCGCCCGGACCGGCGGCGACGGCATCGGCGGTGCCTCGGTGCTGGCCAGCGCGAGCTTCGAGGCCAAGGGTGAGAAGAAGCGGCCGGCGGTGCAGGTGGGCGACCCGTTCGCCGAGAAGGTGCTCATCGAGTGCTGCCTGGAGATCTTCGCCGCCGACCTGGTCACCGGCATCCAGGACCTCGGTGCGGCCGGGCTGTCGTGCGCGACCACCGAGCTGGCCGCGGCCGGCACCGGCGGCATGGACGTCGACCTCGACCTGGCCCCGCTGCGGGACGAGACCCTGACGCCCGAAGAGATCCTGATGAGCGAGTCCCAGGAACGCATGATGGCGGTGGTCACGCCCGAGAACCTGGAGAAGTTCCTCGAGGTCTGCGCCATGTGGGAGGTGACGGCGACGGTCATCGGCACCGTCACCGACACCGGCCGGCTGGTGATGCGCTGGCACGGCGAGACGATCGTGGACGTGCCGCCGCGGACGCTGGCGCACGAGGGCCCGGTGTACGAGCGCCCGGTCCGGCGGCCCTACGACCAGGACGCGCTGAACGGCGAGCACGGCAACGGCCTGCCCCGGCCCAAGAGCGGCGAGCAGCTGCGGGCGACCGCGCTGAAGCTGATCAGCTCGGCCAACCTGGCGGACAAGTCCTGGGTGACCGACCAGTACGACCGGTACGTGCTCGGCAACACGGTGCTGGCCCAGCCGGAGGACTCCGGCATGATCCGGCTTACCGACCGTGCTCTCGACGGCTCGGGCGAGGCCGACCTCGGCGTCGCGGTGTCGGTGGACGGCAACGGCCGCTACACCCGCCTCGACCCGTATGCCGGGGCCCAGCTGGCGCTGGCCGAGGCGTACCGCAACGTCGCCACCACCGGCGCCCGCCCGCTGGCGGTGACCAACTGCCTCAACTTCGGCTCGCCGGAGGACCCGGCCGTGATGTGGCAGTTCGCCGAGGCGGTGCGCGGCCTGGCCGACGGCTGCCAGCAGCTGGGCGTCCCGGTGACCGGCGGCAACGTCAGCTTCTACAACCAGACCGGCAGCACCCCGATCCTGCCCACCCCGGTGATCGGCGTGCTGGGCGTGATCGACGACGTCAGCCGGCGCACCCCGATGGCGCTGCGCGGCGACGGCGCCCAGCTGTACCTGCTGGGCGACACCCGGGACGAGTTCGGCGGCTCGGAGTGGGCGAACGTCGTGCACGGCTTTCTCGGTGGCCGGCCGCCGAAGGTGGACCTCACGCGCGAGAAGCTGCTGGCCGACGTGCTCATCAACGCCTCCCGGGACGGCCTGATCGACGCCGCGCACGACCTCTCCGACGGCGGGCTGTTCGTGGCGGTGGCCGAGGGCTGCCTGCGCGGTGAGGTGGGCGTCCGGCTGGTCGTCCCCGAGGGGCTGGACCCGTTCGTCTTCCTGTTCTCCGAGTCGGCCGGCCGGGCGATCGTCGCGGTGCCGCGCACCGAGGAGGTGCGGTTCACCGACATGTGCACCGCCCGCGGGCTGCCGGCCACCCGGATCGGCGTGCTCGACATCCTCGAATCCGCCATCGAGGTCCAGGGCCAGTTCCGGCTGCCGCTGTCCGAGCTGCGCACCGCATGGGCGGCCACCCTGCCCGACCTGTTCGGCTGAGCGGTGCCGGCGGATCCGGGCGCGCCGCTGCTCGCCCAGGCGGCGCCCATGCGGGAGTGGCTGGCCGCGCTGCCGTTCGAGGATTTCGGCCGGCCGAGCGTGCTGCCCGGCTGGGACGTCCGGCGGCTCACCGGGCACGTGCTGATGGTCTTCCGCGGGCTGCTCGGCGTGCTGGCCGCCCCGACCGAGGATCCGCCGCTCCAGCTGCATGACTATGTCGCCCGCTACCGGGCGCAGGCCGACGAGATCGACACGACCACCACGCTGATCGCGGCCGACCGCACCCCGGACGACCTGCTCACCGAGCTCGACCTGCTGCTCAGCCAGGCCCGGTCCCGGCTGGCCGAGCCGCTGCCCAAGGTGGTGCGGGCGCCGCGCGGCCCGCTCACCGCCACCGACTACCTGATGACCCGGATCCTGGAGGTGCTGGCGCACTCGGACGACCTCAGCCGGTCGCTGCCCGCGCGCGAGCCGATCGCGTTCGACCGCACGGCGCTGGCCGCCGGGGTGCGCGCGCTGGCCGGCATGCTGGCCGCCAGGTACCCGGGCCGGTCGGTGGAGGTACGGGTGCCGCCTTTCACCGCGGTGCAGGCCATCGCCGGGCCCCGGCACACCCGCGGCACCCCGCCGAACGTGGTCGAGACGGACGGGCTGACCTTCCTGCGGCTGGCCACCGGCCGCGCAGAGTGGCCGGCCGCGGTCGCCACCGGGCAGGTACGGGCCAGCGGCAACCGGGCCGACCTGTCCGAGCAGCTACCGCTGCTGTAGCCGGGTGCCGTCTACCCGGCCTGCCGGCGGATGAAGTCGGCCATGCCCGGAACGGTGAAGGCCACCATCCCGTACTCGGGCGCGTAGATGAGCCCCTTGCCGATCAGGCCGGCCCGGATCGGACCGAGGTTGCTGGGCTGCGCTCCATCCTGACCGCGATGTCGGGCGTCCTGCTCGGCTCGCCACCGTCCGCTGCCATGGCCGCCAGGTAGAGGCGTTCGGTGGGGGTGGCGCGATCCCAGCGCGACCGGAAGAAACCCCCGTCGAGCACCACCAAGCCGATCTTGATCCCGCCGCGGGCCTCGGCCTCGGTGATCGCATCCGGTCCCGCAGCCAGGTCCCAGGTGGCGGCGCCGAATTCCTGCAGGAAGTAGGGGTAACCTCCGGCCGCGTCGATCACCCGGCGGACCGCCCCGGCCTGCCAGCTGACGCCGATCTCGTCGGCCGGCGAGACCAGAGCCTCGGTCGCGGTGGACGCGGCCAGCTTGTCGAGCAAGCGATAGTCGAAGAGGCGTTCGGAGTACGACTTCGCCTCGGCCAGCTTGCCCGGCAGGTTGGGCAGCCCGGCGCCGACGATCAGGAACGGCACGCCTCGCTGACCGGCGGCGTGCGCAGCGGCCGAGACAGCAGCCATGCTCCCGGTGTCGAGACCCTGCAGTTCGTCGATGAAGACGGCCACCCCCGTGCCCAGCTCCTGCGCAGCCCTGCCGACATCCTGCGCAACCAAGGTGAAGTCGACCTCCAGGTCGCCACTGCCGACGGCGTCGATGAACTTGCTATATGACAGCCGTTCGGCCGGTGTGGGTTCTGGCGGGCGGTGGGCTCCCGGGCTACCCGTAGACTGCGCACTGTGGCGCGCGGAGACGGCAAGCTCACCCATGACCTCAACCCGGCCGAGCAGGGCCCGCAGGACGCCTGTGGCGTCTTCGGGGTCTGGGCACCCGGCGAGGAGGTCGCCAAACTCACCTATTTCGGCCTGTACGCCCTGCAGCACCGGGGCCAGGAGGCAGCCGGCATCGCGGTGAGCGACGGCACCTCGATCCTGGTCTACAAGGACCTCGGCCTGGTGTCCCAGGTCTTCGACGAGGCGACGCTGGCCACCCTGCGCGGCCAGATCGCGGTCGGCCACAACCGCTACTCGACCACCGGGTCGTCCACCTGGGAGAACTCGCAGCCCGCCTTCCGCACCACCAAGACCGGCACCGGCGTGGCGCTGGCGCACAACGGCAACCTGGTCAACACCGCCGAGCTGGCCGAGCAGCTGCGCGGTGAGCGCAGCCGCGGTGCCCAGCCGGTGGCCACCACCGACTCGGACCTGCTCACCGAGCTGCTGGCCGCGCACCCGGACGTCTCCCTGGAGGAGGCGGCGATGCGGGCGCTGCCGACCTTCCGCGGCGCGTTCTCGCTGGTCTTCATGGACGAGCACACCCTCTACGCCGCCCGCGACCCGCAGGGTGTCCGGCCGCTGGCCCTCGGCCGGCTCGAACGCGGCTGGGTGGTCACCAGCGAGACCGCCGCGCTGGATATCGTCGGCGCGTCGTTCGTCCGCGAGATCGAGCCGGGCGAACTGCTCGCCATCGACGAGGACGGCCTGCGCTCGCAGCGCTTCGCCAACCCGGACCCGAAGAACTGCGTCTTCGAGTACGTCTACCTGGCCCGGCCGGACAGCATCCTGGCCGGCCGTTCGGTGCACTCGTCCCGGGTCGAGATCGGCCGCCGGCTCGCCCGCGAGCACCCGGTCGAGGCCGACCTGGTGATGCCCACCCCGGAGTCCGGTACCCCGGCCGCGATCGGCTACGCCGAGGAGTCCGGCATCCCGTACGGCATGGGCCTGGTCAAGAACGCCTACGTCGGGCGGACGTTCATCCAGCCCTCCCAGACGATCCGCCAGCTCGGCATCCGGCTGAAGCTCAACCCGCTGCGCGATGTCATCCGCGGCAAGCGGCTGGTCGTGGTCGACGACTCGATCGTGCGCGGCAACACCCAGCGCCAGGTGGTCCGGATGCTGCGCGAGGCGGGCGCGGTCGAGGTGCACGTGCGCATCTCCTCGCCGCCGGTGAAGTGGCCGTGCTTCTACGGCATCGACTTCGCCAGCCGGGCCGAGCTGATCGCCAGCGGCCTGGACGTCGAGGGCATCCGGGCCTCGATCGGTGCCGACAGTCTCGGCTACCTCTCCCAGGAGGGGATGATCGCGGCCACCGAGCAGCCGAAGTCGCGGCTCTGCCTGGCCTGCTTCGACGGCAGCTATCCGATCCCGCTGCCGCAGATGATCGGCAAGCACGTGCTCGAAGGCATCGAACGGGGTGTGAGCGAGCCGGCGCGCGAGCCGATCGCCGAGAACCGATGACCGAGCAGGTATCCTACGCGGCCGCCGGCGTCGACATCGAGGCCGGCGATCGCGCGGTCGAGCTGATGAAGGCCTCGGTGAAGCGCACCGACCGCGCCGGTGTGCTCGGTGGGCTGGGCGGTTTCGCCGGGCTCTTCAGCCTCGACCTGGCCCGTTACCCGCAGCCGGTGCTGGCCACCGCCACCGACGGCGTCGGTACCAAGATCGCCATCGCCCGGGCGCTCGACCGGCACGACACGGTCGGCATCGACCTGGTGGCGATGGTCATCGACGACCTGGTCGTGGTCGGCGCCGAACCGCTCTTCATGACCGATTACATCGCGACCGGCAAGGTGGTGCCGGAGAAGATCGCGGCCATCGTCAGCGGCATCGCCGAGGGTTGTGTGCAGGCCGGTTGCGCCCTGGTCGGCGGCGAGACCGCCGAGCACCCGGGTGTGATGGAGCCCGACGACTACGACATCTCCGGGGCGGGCACCGGCGTCGTCAACGCCGACCAGGTGCTCGGGCCGGACCGGGTTCGCGACGGTGACGTGCTGATCGCGATGGGCTCCTCCGGCGTGCACTCCAACGGCTTCTCCCTGGTCCGCCACGTGCTCGCGGAGTCCGGCGCGCAACTGTCGGACACTCCCGCCGAGCTGGGCGGCGCCGCGCTCGGCGAGGAGTTGCTCACCCCGACCCGGATCTACGCCCAGGACTGCCTCCGGCTGATCGCCGACGGCGGCGTGCATGCCTTCGCCCACATCACCGGTGGCGGCCTGGCCGGCAACCTGGTGCGGGTGCTGCCGGCGGGGCTGGACGCCGAGGTGGGCCGGGCGACCTGGTCACCGCTGCCGATCTTTCAGTTCCTGGCCCGGGCCGGCGGCATCGAGCGGGCCGGACTGGAACCTGCCTTCAACCTGGGCGTCGGGATGGTCGCGGTGGTCGCAGCCGATGCCGCCGACGCTGCCGTCGCGACCCTTCGTGCGGCGAGCGTGCCGAGCTGGCGGCTCGGCCGGGTGACGGCCGGCTCCGGTCAGGTGCGGATGCTCGGGGACTACCGGGACTGCGCGTTCTGAGCCTGCGCGTCCTCGGACGGGCCCACCGGAAAGGGCTCCCGGACAGGCCGGTCGTGCCGAGGGATTCGAACCGAACAGCGATGCCGGCTGGGCGACGGCATCGCTGGGGGAGAGGCGCCTCGCGGGCACGACGGGCGAGGTGGCGGTCAGACCGGCTCAGCGTGAACCGCGGACCCAGCTGTCGTCTTCGTCGTACTCGTCGTCGGCGTACGGATCGCCGGAATCGCGAGCGCTACCGGACTGCGAAGCATGTCCGAGTTCTCGTTGGAGAGCAGAGAAGTCGGTGCTCTGAGTGTTGTACTTGAGCTCCCGGGCAACTTTCTGCTGCTTTGCCTTGGCACGGCCGCGCCCCATGGCTCGACCCCCTCGCTCGCACAGTCATCCGGGGGATGCCTTTCCTACGACCGAATTTGCTCGGCGTGCGGAGGCGATGCCCCGGGAATCGGTTGTCAGTTTCGTGGTTCGAGAGTACATCCCGGACGACGCTTCGCGCACACCACCCGGCCGGTTGTGCCGGAGGTCGTCGGAGGCGTCGGGGAGGTCTCGCCGGCGACCGCGACACCTGCCGGGTCCGGTCCGCCGAGTCAAGATCAACATGGTGTAGTGCGATGGTCAAGAAGGACTGTCGGCCCAGATCGGGATGGTTCGGACGGGCTGCCGTTTCTGGCACCGATCTGCGCGCCCCTCTGCTGCTCGGGGGGAGGTTCGGGTTAGAGTGGGTACGTCGCCGATCGGCATGACTGCTTACAATCCGTGACGCTGTGAATACAAGGCGTATCGAAAATACGTATGACGAACCCTTCGTTACGAAATCGTTACCCCCTCGGATAAACTTCACACCAGTTAGACAGTAGGTCGCACAGGAAACTGGTGCATACTTCGTAGGACGACGCAACGGGATGCGCGTTATGAATATCCAGGAAGGGGGCGAGGGTCAATGACCAATCCTCGTCAACGCACAGAGTCTGAGCCGCTGCTGACTCCGTCAGAGGTGGCGACGCTTTTCCGGGTCGACCCCAAGACGGTCACCCGGTGGGCGAAGGCTGGCAAGCTCACCTCGATCCGCACGCTGGGCGGCCACCGCCGCTACCGTGAGTCCGAGGTTCGCTCGCTGCTCGAAGGCAACACCAACGCTTCGGTCGAGGTGTAGAGCTCACACTCTCGGTACGAACGCCGCAGTCCACCGACGGACTGCGGCGTTCGTCATTTCCGGGCCAGTTCCTGCACGCTTGCGAATGGCATTGTCTGGCGCCGCCCCGCCGGTACGGGTTCAATCCGAGAATGACCATCGCCCAGCCCAGCGGCTCCCCGATCAGCACGCTCCCGCTGTCCTATTCCAGCGGCACCGCCGAGGTGAGCCTGCTCGGCGACACCATCGGCGACAACCTGGCTCGTACGGCGGCCCGATATCCCGACCGGGAGGCCGTGGTCGAGTTCGCCACCGGCCGGCGCCTCAGCTACGCGCAGTTCGACGCCGAGGTGGACCGGCTGGCCCGGGGATTGCTCGCCCGCCAGGTGCGGGTCGGCGACCGGGTCGGCATCTGGGCGCCGAACTGCGTCGACTGGATGCTCGTGCAGTACGCGACCGCCCGGATCGGCGTCATCCTGGTCAACATCAATCCCGCCTACCGCAGCCACGAGCTGTCCTACGTGCTGCAGCAGTCCGGCATCTGCCTGCTGTTCTCGGCGGTGGAGCACAAGGGCAGCGACTACCGGGGCATGGTCGGCGAGGTGGCCGGGGACTGCCCGGAGCTGCGCGAGGTGGTCTACCTGGGCACCGAGAGCTGGGCGGCCGTGACCGCAGACGGTGAGGCGGTCCCAACAGAAGAGGTCCGCGCGGTCGCCCAGCGGCTCGACCCGGACGATCCGATCAACATCCAGTACACCTCGGGCACCACTGGCTTCCCGAAGGGTGCCACGCTTACCCACCACAACATCCTGAACAACGGCTACCTGGTCGGTGCGGGCTGCAGCTACACGGAGGCCGACCGGATCTGCGTGCCGGTGCCCTTCTACCACTGCTTCGGCATGGTGATGGGCAATCTGGCGGCCACCAGTCACGGTGCGTGCATCGTGATCCCTGCCGCCGGCTTCGACCCGGCAGCCACCCTGCGGGCGGTGCAGGAGGAGCGCTGCACGTCCCTCTACGGCGTCCCGACGATGTTCATCGCGGAGCTCGCGCTGCCCGACTTCGCGCAGTACGACCTGACCAGCCTGCGGACCGGCATCATGGCCGGCTCGCCGTGCCCGGTCGAGGTGATGAAGCGGGTGATCGCCGAGATGCACATGTCGGAGGTGACCATCGCCTACGGCATGACGGAGACCTCGCCGGTCTCGACGCAGACCCGTGCCGACGACTCGCTGGAGCGCCGGACGGCAACGGTAGGTCGGGTGCACCCGCACGTCGAGGTGAAGGTGATCGACCCGGCGACCGGGCTGATGGTGCCGCGTGGCGAGACCGGTGAGCTGTGCACCCGGGCCTACTCGGTGATGCGCGGCTACTGGAACCAGCCCGACAAGACCGCGGAGGTGCTCAAGCACGGCTGGATGCACACCGGCGACCTCGCGGTGATGGATGCCGACGGGTACCTGGCCATCGTCGGCCGGAGCAAGGACATGGTGATCCGCGGCGGGGAGAACGTCTACCCCCGCGAGGTCGAGGAGTTCCTCTACACCCACCCGCAGATCGAGGACGTCCAGGTGGTCGGGGTGCCGGACGAGAAGTACGGCGAGGAGCTGCTGGCGGCCGTCCGGCTGAAGCCCGGGGCCGAGCTGACCGAGGAGGACGTCCGGGACTACTGCCGCGGCCGGCTGGCGCACTACAAGGTGCCACGCTACGTCCGGTTCGTCGCGGAGTACCCGATGACGGTGACCGGCAAGATCCAGAAGTTCAAGATCCGCGACGCGGCGGTGGCCGAGCTGGGCCTGACCGCGCCGCGGTGAGCGCTCAGGCCAGCAGCGCGGCGATGCGGGCGTCGATGGTGCCCAGCAGGGCCTGCTGCAGCAGCTCGCGCTGGTAGACCGTGATCGGGCAGTGGACGATGGCGGCCAGCTCGTCGATGAACGTGTCGAGTTCGGCCGGGATCGGTGGCGTGGCGACCTCGGCCGCAGCCAGGGCGGACCAGGCCGCGCGACTGCTGGCTGCCGAGGCAGCGGAGGACAACCGCAGGCCGTGCTCGATGCCGTCCGGCTCGAACCCCTCGACCTGGCTGCCGTGCAGACTGGCTGCGCTCAACGTCGACTCTCCTTCTTCGCCTCCGTCCCGCGGGCGCGGTACGTGCGAGCTCTGAATGGGCTGCCATCCTTTCGGCAGTCGCGGGCGACAATCGAATGATCGGGGCGGCCAATTTCTCACGTGCCGGGACCGTGCGGTCGCCGAGCGCCCGCGCAACCGCCTGATTAGGCTGGATCGGGTATCGGAGAGAGGGAGGCAGATGCCCGGAGTCACCATCTCGGCCGGGTACGGCGCCGGCGGCAGCCTGGTAGCCCCCCGGGTCGCCGAACTGCTCGGGTTGCGGCTCATCGACCGGGCGATCAGCTCCACCGTCGCCACCGAGCTGCGGTGCAGCGTCGCCGAGGCGCAGCAGGGCGAGGCCCGGCGCTCGACGGTCGACCGGTTCTTCGGCAGCCTCGCGCCGCTGACCGGGATCACCAACAGCCCGATCGAGTACGGGGGCGCCGACGGCGCGACCGCGTTCCGGGACCAGACCGAGCAGCTGCTGCGGGACGCCCTCGACGCCGGCGCGGTGATCCTGGGCCGGGCGGGTGCGGCCGCGTTCGCCGGGGAGCCGGCCGTGCTGCGGGTGCGGTTGTTCGGCCCGGCCGAGGCGCGGATCCAGCAGGCGGCGATGGTCGAGGCGGTGCCGGAGGACGTCGCCCGGCAGCGGCTGCCCGAGGTCGACCAGGCCCGGGCGGACTACGTTCGGCGGCTCTACCATGCCGACCTGGACGATCCCGCGCTCTACCACCTGCAGCTGGACAGCACCGCGCTGCCGCTGGCGGCCTGTGCCGGGCTGATCGCCGACGCGTACCGGGCCCTCGTCGCCGGGTGACCTCTCGCCGGCGGCGGGTGACCTCTCCTCGCCGGAGGAGGTCAACCGGGGCGTGCCCGGCCTGCCCCGGTCAGCCGACGGTGCCCTCGGACCGCAGCGCGGCGATCCGACCGGCGTCGTAGCCGGCCGCGCGCAGCAGCCGGTCGGTGTGCTCCCCGACGGCCGGCGGTGCGCCGGCAACCTGGCTCGGCGTGCCGCGGAACCGGGGCGTGGGTGCGGCCACCGTCACGCCGGCCACCGGCAGGTAGCTGTCGCGGGCCCGGTTGTGCGGGTGCTCCGGCGCCTCGCCGAGGGTGAGCACCGGTGCCACGCAGGCATCCAGCGGTTCGAGCAGCGCGGCCCACTCATCCCGGCTGCGGGTGGCGAAGACGGCGGCCAGCTGTGCGGTCACCGCCGCGTGCTGGGCCGGGTCGTACGGCGAGCCGACCGCGGCCGGTTCCAGGCCGAGCGCGGTGAGCAGGACGTCCCAGAACTTCGGTTCCAGCGCGCCGACCGCGACGTACCGCCCGTCGGCGCACCGGTAACACCGGTAGTTCGGTGCCCCGCCGTTGAGGATGTTGGCCTCCCGGCCGTCCGTCCAGAGCTGGTGGCCGTAGAGCGCCCGCACCATGGTGGCCAGGTACCCGGCGCCGTCCAGCATGGCCGCGTCCACCACCTGCCCGCGGCCGCTCTCCCGCGCGCTCAGCACCGCGGCGAGGACCCCGACCGCCAGCGACATCGCGCCGCCGCCGAAGTCGCACAGGTAGTTGGCCGGCGGCGTGGGCGGCCCACCCGCCGGGCCGAGGTCGTGCAGCAGGCCCGAGACCGCCAGGTAGGTGATGTCGTGCCCGGCCCGGCCGGCCAGCGGGCCGTCCTGCCCCCAGCCGGTCATCCGGCCGTAGACCAGTCGCGGGTTGCGGGCTAGTGCCGGTTCCGGCCCGATGCCCAGCCGCTCGGCGACGCCGGGCCGGAATCCCTCGATGAGCACGTCACATTCGGCGACAAGGTCGAGCACCACCGCCGCGCCGGCCGGCCGGCCGAGGTCGACCCCGATGGACTGCCGGCCCCGTCCCAGCGGGCCGCCGGCGCCGACCGGCAACTCGCCGAACGGCTCTTCGGTGCCGGGCACCCGGTCGATCCGGATCACCCGCGCGCCGAGATCGGCCAGCAGCATGCCGAGGAACGGCACCGGGCCCAGGGCCGGCAGCTCCAGCACGCGGAGGCCGGCCAGCGGGCCGGTCACCGGGCGCTCGGGATCAGAACTGCTCACCCGTCTCGGCCCGGCGCCGCAGCGAATCCGGCACGCCGAACCGGTCACCGTAGCGGGCGGCCAGCTCGTCGGCCCGGACCACGAACTTGCCGATGCCACCGGGGTAACCGTTGATGTACTGCAGCACGCCGCCGGTCCACGGCGGGAAGCCGATGCCCATGATCGAGCCGATGTTGGCGTCCGCGGCGGTTGTCAGCACGCCCTCGTCCAGGCAGCGCACCGAGTCGATCGCCTCGACGAAGAGCATCCGCTCGGAGAGCTCGCGCAGCTCGACCTGGTCGGGACGCCCGGTCACCGGGAACTCGGTGGCCAGCCCCGGCCACAGGCCGACGCGCTTTCCCTCGGCGTAGTCGAAGAATCCGGCACCGCGCAGCCGGCCGGCCCGGCCGAGCGACAGCATCTTCTCGACCACCGCCTCGCCCGGGTGGTCCGGGTAGCGGTCGCCGGCGGCGGCCCTGGCCTCGGTGCGGATCTTGGCCATCAGCTCCAGGTTCAGCTCGTCGGCCAGCTGCAAGGCGCCGACCGGGTAGCCGGCCTGGGTGGTGGCTTGCTCGATCGAGGCCGGCGGGACCCCCTCGCCGAGCATCGCCAGTGCCTCGTTGATGAAGGTGCCGATCACCCGGCTGGTGAAGAAGCCGCGGCTGTCGTTGACCACGATCGGGGTCTTCTTGATCTGGGCGGCGTAGTCCAGCGCGCGGGCCAGCGCCTCGTCGGAGGTCTGCTCGCCACGGATGATCTCCAGCAGCGGCAGCTTGTCGACCGGGGAGAAGAAGTGCAGGCCGATGAAGTCCCGCGGCCGGCTCACCCCCTCGGCGAGCGAGGTGATCGGCAGCGTCGAGGTGTTCGAGCCGAGCAACGCGTCCGGCGCCAGCACCGGCTCGACCTCGGCGAAGACCTGCTTCTTCAGCTCGGCGTTCTCGAACACGGCCTCCACCACCAGGTCGCAGCCGGCCAGGTCGGCGGCGTCGCCGGTCGGGGTGATCCGGGCCAGCACCTCCTCGCGCTGCGCCTCGGTCAGCCGGCCGCGGGCCACCGCCTTGTCGAGCAGGCTTCGCGAGTAGCCCTTGCCGCGTTCGGCAGCCTCGGCCGAGACGTCCTTGAGCACCACCTCGATGCCGTTGCGGGCCGAGACGTAGGCGATGCCGGCGCCCATCATGCCCGCACCGAGCACCGCCACCCGGGTGACCGTGCGCCGCGGGTGGCCGGCCGGCCGGCTGCCGCCGGCCTTGATCGAGTTCAGGTCGAACCAGAAGGCCCGGATCATGTTCTTGCTGATCTGGCCGCGCGCCAGGTCGGTCAGGTACCGGCTCTCGATCCGCAGCGCGGTGTCGAGGTCGACCTGGCTGCCCTCCACCGCCGCGCACAGGATGTGGTGCGGGGCCGGCATCGGCGCGCCCTTGAGCTGCTTGCGCAGGTTGGCCGGGAAGGCCGGCAGGATCGCCGCGAGCTTCGGGCTGGCCGGGGTGCCGCCGGGGATCTTGTAGCCCGGCTGGTCCCAGGGCTGCATCGCCTCCGGGTGATCGAGGATCCACTGCGTGGACTTGGCGATCAGTTCCTCGGGGCTGCTGGCCAGCTCGTCCACGATGCCGGTCTCGACGGCGGCGGCCGGCCGCAGCCGCTGACCCTGCAGCAGCAGCTTGAGCAGCGCGTCGGCGATGCCGAGCATCCGCACCGTGCGGGTGACGCCGCCGCCGCCGGGCAGCAGGCCGAGGGTGACCTCGGGCAGCCCGAACTCGAACGGCCCGTCGAGGGCGATGCGGTGGTGGCAGGCCAGTGCGATCTCCAGCCCGCCGCCCAGCGCGCTGCCGTTGAGTGCCGCGACCACCGGCCGGCCGAGCAGCTCCAGCCGGCGCAGGTTGGCCTTGACCCGTTCGGCGTTGGTGAAGAACTCCTCGGCGGTCTCGTCGGTCACCTGGCTGAGCAGCCGCAGGTCACCGCCGGCGAAGAAGGTCTTCTTGGCCGAGGTGATCACCACTCCGGCGATCTCCTCGCGCTCGGCGTAGAGCCGATCCACCGTCGCGGCGAGGGAGTCCTGGAACGCCTGGTTCATCGTGTTGGCCCGCTGGGTCGGGTCGTCCAGGGTCAGGGTGACGATCCGGTCGCCGTCCACCTCATACGTGATCATGTTCTCGCGCGGCTCCGTTGTCGCCTTCGGGTTCTCGCCCGGCTCCGTTGCTGCCTTCGGGTTCTCGCTCATTCAGATCCGCTCCACGATCGTCGCCACGCCCATGCCGCCGCCGACGCACAGCGTGGCCAGGCCGTACCGCAGGTCCCGCCGCTCCAGTTCGTCGACCAGGGTGCCCAGGATCACCGCGCCGGTGGCGCCGAGCGGGTGGCCGAGCGCGATCGCCCCGCCGTTGACGTTCACCTTCTCCGGTGGCACGTCCAGGTCGTCGAGGAACTTCAGCACCACGGCGGCGAAGGCCTCGTTCACCTCGAAGAGGTCGATGTCGTCGATGCTCAGCCCGGCCTTGTCCAGCGCCTTGCGGGTGGCTGGGGCCGGCCCGGTGAGCATGATCGTCGACTCCTGCGCGACGACGCCGGTGGCGACCACCCGGGCCCGCGGGGTCAGGCCGAACTGCTTGCCGACCTGCTCGCTGCCGATCAACATCAGCGCGGCGCCGTCGACGATGCCGGAGGAGTTGCCGGCGTGGTGGACGTGCTCGATCCGCTCGACCCAGTGGTACTTCTGCAGTGCCACCGCGTCGAAGCCGGCCTGCTCGCCCTGGACGGCGAAGGACGGCTTGAGCTTGGCCAGCGACTCCATGGTGGTGCCGGCCCGGGGGAACTCGTCCCGGTCGAGCACCACGATGCCGTTGCGGTCGCGGACCGGGATGAGCGACCGGTCGAAGGCGCCGTTCGCCTGCGCCTTGGCGGTCTTGGCCTGGGAGTCGACCGCGAACGAGTCGACGTCCTCGCGGGAGTAGCCCTCCATGGTGGCGATCAGGTCGGCGCTGATGCCCTGCGGCACGAAGCTGATGCCGTACGCGGTCTCCGGGTCGGCGGTCCAGGCGCCGCCGTCGGAGCCCATCGGCACCCGGGACATCGACTCCACGCCGCCGGCCAGCAGCAGGTCCTCCCAGCCGGAGCGCACCTTCTGGGCGGCGATGTTGACCGCCTCGAGCCCGGAGGCGCAGAACCGGTTGAGCTGCATGCCCGCCCCGGACAGCTCCAGTCCCGCGCTGAGCGCGGCCGTCCGGGCGATCACCGAGCCCTGGTCGCCGATCGGGCTGACGACGCCGAGCACCACGTCCTCGATCCGGGCCGGGTCCAGCGTCGGGTTGCGTCGGGTCAGCTCGGTGATCAGGCCGGCGACCAGCGAGATCGGTTTGACCTCGTGCAGCGCCCCGGACTGCTTGCCACGCCCGCGCGGGGTGCGGATCGTGTCGTAGATGAAGGCTTCGGTGGGCATGGCTGGTCCTCCGGCTCGCGGCAATTAGTGACACCGTAACTGTCACAGTCCTGCGGTGACAGTGTTAGTGCCATCACGCCTATAGTGTGCGGCGTGCCCCCAGCCCAGGCCACCGCGACCGAGCACGGCGAGCTGCTCACCATCGACGAGCTCGCCGCGCGCACCGGCCTGACCGTGCGCACGATCCGGTTCTACGCCGCTGAGGGCCTGCTGCCGGCGCCGGTGCGCCAGGGCCGGCTCGCCTACTACGGCCCGGCACACCGGATGCGGCTGGACTTCGTCCGGGAGCTGCAGGAGCACGGCTACACGCTGGCCGCCATCGACCGGGTGCTGTCCCGGATCCCGGCCGACGTCTCGGCCGCCGACCTGGCGCTGCACCGGGCGCTGCTGGCGCCGTGGGCCCCGGAGCCGGGGGAGGAGCTGGACCCGGCGGCGCTGCGGCAGCGGGCCGGCCGGCCGCTGGACGACGGCGCGCTGGAGTTCCTGGTCGCGATGGGCGCGCTGGAGCCGTGCGCCGAGGGCCGGTACCGGACCACCTCGTCGCTGTTGGCGCTGGGCATCGAGCTGCTCGACCTGCCGGTGCCGCGGTCGGCACTGGTCGAGGCGGGTGCGGTGATCTCGCACCACGCCACCGCGGCCGCGGCCGAGCTGACCGAGGTCTTCCGGCGCGGGATCTGGGAGCCGTACCGGCGCGGCGAACTCGACCAGCTCGGCGAGGACCGGCTGGCCGCGGTGATCGCGCGGATGCGCCCGATCGCGCTGCAGACGCTGGTCACCGCGTTCGAGCGGGCCGCCGACCGGGCGATCAGAGAACCGCTGCAGCGCTGAGGCTGCTCACTGCCCACCGGGGAGCTGTAGCAGACTCGTGGGCATGACGACTCGGTTCGGCATCTTCGTCCCGCAGGGCTGGCGGATGGATCTGGCCTACTTCGACGATCCGGTCGCCAAGTGGGAGGCGATGACCGCGGTGGCCAAGGCCGCCGACGCCGGCAGCTGGGACTCGATCTGGCTCTACGACCACTTCCACACCGTGCCGGTGCCGACCGCCGAGGCGACCTTCGAGTGCTGGACCACCACCGCGGCGCTGGCCCGGGACACCCGGCGGGTCAACCTCGGCCAGATGGTCGGCTGCAACGGCTACCGCAACCCGGCGCTGTACGCCAAGATGGCCTCCACCGTGGACGTGGCCAGCAACGGCCGGCTGTACGCCGGCATCGGCGCCGGCTGGCACGAGCAGGAGTGGCGCGCGTACGGCTACGAGTGGCCGGAGCTGAAGGACCGGATGGGTGCCTTCGGCGAGGCGGTGCAGATCATCGACGGCATGTGGACCCAGGACGCCTTTGAATTCAAGGGAAAGTACTACTCGGTGGACAAGCCGTACAACGAGCCCAAGGGCGTGCGCACGCCGCACCCGTCGCTGTGGATCGGTGGCGGTGGTGAGAAGGTGACCCTGAAGCTGGTGGCCCAGTACGCGGACGCGACGAACGTCGGCGACGGCGACACCGAGGTGATCCGGCGCAAGCTCGACGTGCTCCGGAAGCATTGCGAGACGGTCGGCCGGGACTACGACGAGATCATCAAGTCCACCTCGCTGAACGTCTTCCCGCTGGCACCGGGGGAGGAGCCGCGGACGGCCGCCGACGAGCGGGTGCGCGGTGGCCGGTCCTGGGAACAGTTCAGCGACGGCATGGTGATCGGGGACGAGCAGATCGCCGAGAGCATCGCCGCGGTGATCGAGGCCGGCATCGACTACGTGCTGCTCTACGTGCCCGGGGTGGCCTACGACCTGGAGCTGGTGTCGCGGGTGGAGGAGATCACCCGGCAGTTCTGCTGACTCGGTTTATCGCTACTGCGAAAGGGGATTGCCGTGCGGACCATCACGCACTGGATCGACGGGCGGCCGGCCACGGGTGGCTCGTCCCGGACCGCATCGGTCTACAACCCAGCCACCGGAGAGGTGCAGGCCGACGTGCTGCTCGCCTCGGCCGACGACGTGCGGCTCGCGGTGGCATGTGCCGCCGAGCGGTTCGGCTCCTGGTCGCAGAGCTCGCTCAGCGCGCGTACCGAGATCCTCTTCGCCTTTCGCAACCTGGTGCGCGAGCACAAGCAGCAGCTTGCCGAGCTGATCTCCGACGAGCACGGCAAGGTGGTCTCCGACGCGGCCGGCGAGGTGCAGCGCGGGCTGGAGGTGATCGAGTTCGCGTGCGGGATTCCCACGCTGCTCAAAGGTGATTACTCCGACCAGGTGTCGACCGGGGTGGACGTTTTCTCGTTCCGGCAGCCGCTCGGCGTGGTCGCCGGCATCACCCCGTTCAACTTCCCGGCGATGGTCCCGATGTGGATGTACCCGGTGGCCATCGCCTGCGGGAACACGTTCGTGCTCAAGCCCAGCGAGCGGGACCCGGGCGCCTCGGCGCTGGTCGCCGAGCTGTGGCAGCGGGCCGGCCTGCCGGACGGCGTCTTCAACGTCGTGAACGGCGACCGGGAGGCCGTCGACGCGCTGCTGGACGCGCCCGAGGTGGCCGCGGTGTCGTTCGTCGGCTCGACCCCGATCGCGAGGTACATCCACGAACGGGCCAGCGCGAACGGCAAGCGGGTGCAGGCCCTCGGCGGCGCGAAGAACCACGCCGTGGTGCTGCCGGATGCCGACCCGGAGTACGCCGCCGACCATCTGGTGGCCTCGGCCTTCGGCTCGGCGGGTGAGCGGTGCATGGCGATCTCGGCCGCGGTCGCGGTCGGTGCCGGCGCGGACGAGCTGATGGCGACCGTCGCGGCCAAGGCGCGGGCGGTGAAGGTCGGCCCGGGACGCGCAGCGGACAGCGAGATGGGCCCGGTGGTCACCGCGGCGGCCCGGGACCGGATCGTCGGGCTGATCGGCACCGGCTCCGAGCAGGGCGCCGACCTGCTCGTCGACGGCCGGGGCCTGACAGTGCCCGGGCACGAGAACGGCTTCTTCGTCGGTCCGACCGTGCTCGACCGGGTCACCCCGGCGATGGACGTCTACCGCGAGGAGATCTTCGGCCCGGTCCTCTCGGTGGTGCGGGCCGCCGACGTGGACGAGGCGATCGCGCTGATCAACGCCAACCCGTACGGCAACGGCACCGCGATCTTCACCTCGTCCGGGGCTGCGGCGCGGACGTTCCAGCGCGGCGTGCAGGTCGGCATGATCGGCATCAACGTGCCGATCCCGGTGCCGATGGCCTACTACTCGTTCGGCGGCTGGAAGGAGTCGCTCTTCGGGGACAAGCACGTGCACGGGCCCGAGGGAATCTCCTTCTACACCAGGGCGAAGGTGGTCACCGCGCGCTGGCCGGAATCCTCGCTGGGCAGCGGTGCCAGCTACCACTTCCCGACCAGCAGCTGACATCTCGGGCGGCTTGGCAACCTCGGCAAGCTGTCATGAAGTTCGATCGTCATGGCGAGCGAATTTCATGACAGCTCCGGGGTGCGAGCCGGTACGTCAGACCGGGACGCCGCCGAGCCAGGTCTGGTGGATCAGCGGCACGCCGGGACGGTAGGCCAGGTGCAGGTAGGACGGCGCGTCGAGCACGACCAGGTCGGCGCGCCGCCCGACCGCGAGCCGGCCGATGTCGTCCCGCCGCAAGGCTGCCGCCCCGCCGACCGTCGCCGCCCGCACCGCCTCGGCCGGGGTCATCCGCATCTCCCGCACCGCCAGCGCGATGGCCAGCGGCATCGAGGTGGAGTAGCCCGAGCCCGGGTTGCAGTCGGTGGCCAGCGCGACGGTGGCGCCGGCGTCGAGCAGCGCGCGGGCGTCCGGGTACGGCGAGCGGGTGGAGAACTCGACCAGCGGCAGCAGCGTCGCCACCGTGCCGGAGCCGGCGAGGGCGTCGAGGTCGGCGGCGGTGAGGTGCGTGCAGTGGTCGGCGCTGGCCGCGTCCAATTCGACCGCCAGCTGCACCCCACCACCGGCGGTGAGCTGGTTCGCGTGCAGCCGCGGCAGCAGCCCGGCCGCGATGCCGGCCCGCAGCACCGCGCGGCTCTCGTCCACGTCGAAGGCGCCTCGCTCGCAGAAGACGTCCACCCAGCGGGCATGTGGCGCGCAGCTGCTGAGCATCTCGCCGCACACCAGGTCGAGGTACTCGGCCCGGTCGGTGTCGGCCGGCACCACGTGCGCGCCGAGGAAGGTCACCTCCGGCGTCTGCTCGGCGGCCAGCCGTACCGACCGCAGCTCGGTGGCGGTGTCGAGGCCGTACCCGGACTTGCACTCGAAGGTGGTGACCCCGGCCGCGTGCAGCTCGCCGGCCAGCCGGGCGAGGTTGGCCCGCAGCAACGCGTCGGGCGCCGCCCGGGTGGCCGCCACCGTGGACCGGATTCCCCCCGCGGTGTAGGGCTGCCCGCTCATCCGGGCGGCGAACTCGGCGGCCCGGTCGCCGGCGAAGAGCAGGTGCGCGTGCGAGTCGACGAAGCCCGGCAGCACGCAGCGCCCGGCCAGGTCGTGCGCCCGGGCGGCGGCCGGGGCGCCGGCGGCCGGCCCCAGCCAGCCGATCCGGTCGCCGTCGATCAGCAGCGCTGCGTCGGTGAGTTCGCCGAACTCGTCGTCCTGGGTGGCCAGCAGGCCGATGCCGGTCAGCAGCGTCGTCGTCACCTGAGCAGTATGGTCACCCGCGATGCGCGGCGAGGTGCCGGACCACCTCGTCGTCCGAGGTCTGCTCGAACTGCAGGTAACCCTGGCTGACCGCGGCGAAATCCGCCGGCTGCGACGGGCAGACCAGCTCGTCGACCGAGCCGGCCAGCTCGCGGCAGGTGCGGCGCGGCGCGATCGGCACGGCAAGCACCAGCCGGGCCAGGCCGGCCGGGCGCAGCACCGCCAGCGCCGCCCGCATGGTCGCGCCGGTGGCGAGGCCGTCGTCCACCACGATCACCGTCCGGCCGGCCAGCTCGACCGGCGGCCGGCCGTCCCGATACCTGGCCTCGCGGTCGCGCAGCACGGCCAGCTCCCGCCCGCAGCCGGCCCGGAACTCCTCGTCGGTGATCCGGTCGGCGGCGAGCACCTCCTCGTTGCGGACCAGGTCGATCCGGCCCGCGATCGCCGCGACCGCGCCCATCGCCAGCTCCGGCTGCCACGGCAGGCCGACCTTGCGCACCAGCAGCACGTCGAGCGGCGCGCCCAGCCGGTCGGCGACCCGGGCGGCGACCGGCACCCCGCCGCGCGGCAGCCCGAGCACCAGCAGGCCGGGCCGGCCGGCGTAGCCGGCGAGCCGGTTGGCCAGCGCGTCGCCGGCGGCCGCCCGGTCCGGATAGAGGAGGTGCTCGGTCACCCCTCCAGCCAAGCACCGTCGCGCGGCGGTGCCCAGGGTCTCCGTGCCCTCGACGGTATCCGGCTGTTCCCGCAACCTGCTCGCCGCGACGATCCGGGTGGCTGGCAGCTGGTGCTGGCGCCGTTCCCCTGCGTGCTGACTACCGCTTCGCGGCGGCCTTCTGCTCCTTCTTGAACGCGCGCACCTTGACCAGCGAGTCGGCGTCGACCACGTCGGCCACCGAGCGGTACGAGCCCTGGTCGCCGTAGCTGCCGGCCGCCTCGCGCCAGCCGTCCGGCCGCACCCCGAGCTGCTTGCCCAGCAGCGCGGTGAAGATCTTGGCCTTCTGCTCGCCGAAACCGGGCAGGCCGCCGAGCCGGGCGACCAGGTCGCGACCGGAGCCCGCCTCGGTCCAGAGCCGCCGCGGGTCGCCGTCGTAGCGCTCGACCAGCGCACGGCACAGTTCCTGGACCCGCTTGGCCATCGCGGCCGGGAACCGGTGCAGCGCGGGCACCTCGCGGAACAGCTCCTCGAACGCGGCCGGGTCGTGCTCGGCGATGGCGTGCGCGTCCAGCCGGGCGGTGCCCAGCCGCGCGGCCAGCACCTGCGGCGAGGTGAACGCCTTCTCCATCGGGATCTGCTGATCGAGCAGCATGCCGACCAGCAGGGCCAGCGGGTCGTCGGCGAGCAGGGCGTTGGCTTCGTCGGTGGTGGCAAGGCGCATGTCCGGATTTCACCACACGACGGGACGGATTGTCAGGACACCTCGGATTGTCAGGGCACCTAGGGTGGTGAGGTCGCGTCGGGCGGGTCGCGTCGTCAGGTCCAGTCGCCGACGCCGGCCAGCCAGGTCGACTCGGTCCACCGGGTCGTTGCGGTTGAGCGCGCGCCGGCCGGCGAGTGCGTACTGCTCGAACCTTCGCCGACGGCCGGCACACCTTCTGCAACGCCTGCAACCTGAGCGTGGTGAACTCCTTCGGCATCGCGGCCTCCTACGACGCCGGCGCGGACCTGGCCGCCCGCCGGGGCTGCCACGACGTGCCCGACCGGCTGCGGTTCTTCTCGATCTGCGACGACACCGAGTACGCCTCGGGCGACCACATGGAGTTGCTGACCGGCTTCCTCCAGCCGCGCAACCGGGTGCACCGGCCCGGAGACGGCCGGATCGTCGACACCGAGTACACCCTGGGCGCCAACGTGATGCCCTACAACCGGTAGCTCGACCTCCGGCGCGTTGCCAGGCGGCCTCTCCCCGGGCCGCCCGGCAACCCTTCTCCTGCACCGGGCACGCCGTTCACCCGATGCAGACGGCGAATCAGCTCGCCGGGCAGCTCGCCAGGCTGAGGCGGGCTCGTACAGCGGCAGGGCAGCTCACCGCGGTTGACGGCTTGCACCAAGCGGCCGACGCTCCTGTCAACCGGACCGAGGGCAGCCGGCTTGCGGGCCGCTCCTGTCCGGCCTCGTCACATCGCTGGGGGCCGCTCTTCGCCGGTCGGGTGGACGCGTGTCATGTCGAGGGACGTCCTGGGGACGATCACTTTCACCACGGAGAAGTCCGCGCGGGTGCTGAGATCCACCATCAATGGTTCTGCACCGAGCACGGTACGGACGGTGCCGCAGAGCCAAGAGAGTTCCTCCGTCAGGTCGGCGAACGCGTTCTGGCCAGTCGTAGCGCACTCTGCCCACGGGAACAGCTCGGTAGGGGCCGGCGGAGGCTCGTTCGCGCCGTGCTTGGCATAGTCATAGACCGGAGGCAGATCGTCGCGACTGCCGACAATGGCGGTAAGCCGGCTCTGCGCTGCCTCAGTTATCGCACGCGAGACCGCGATGTCGGCTGCAAGATGGGCTCCCCAGCCAAGGGTGATCACCGGGAAGTCCGGACTCCAGACCTGGGCGCCGAAGCAGGGGACGCCAAATCGATTGGGCAACTGTGTGACGAGCAGCGTCGCGCCAGCCCGGCGAATCTGCTGCACCATCTGCGCGCAGGCGGCGTTGTCGACCGAGTCAAGGTCAACATACCTCTCCGGGGCGCCTGGAACTTGCTGGCTGATCGCATCCCGCTCGATCACCTCGTACAGAGCGTGCAGCGCAGCTTCGGGCAGACAGTTGCCGGAGGCGAGGCCGTTGCTGGTCGGCCACAGTCCTGCTGGCCTCCAGGTCTCCTCGTCCGGAGCGGTGAAGCAGACGAGGTCGATCGGCAACGGCATCCGCCGTCCACTGGACAGCCCGACAGCGTCGACCCAATCCAGGGGTGTCGTCCCAGTGAGCAGGCTGGGCCTGGTCGTAACCTCCTCGATGTGGCAACTGAGGTCCAGCTCAGCAGCCGGGATCCGGCGGTGCGTGACGGGCGGGTGGGCATATTCGGCGTGCCAGAGCTCGATGCCCTCCATCACCGCGGACACCTTGGCCAGCAGCAGGCTCTGACCCTTGCCTTGTGACACGCTCACCATCTTCGCCAGTGGTCGGACGGCCATGGCCACGGGAATGCCGAGCAGATCGAGGCCGGTGACGTCGGCGACCCGGGTGATGCCGAAGGCCGCGAGATGGGGTGCGACGACGCTCCAGGTCTCCTCGGGGTGCCGGGTGCGGTGTGTGCCGGTGAGAAAAGCCTTGGGGGTGGTGAGCACCGGAGTGCTGACGTCGGGCACGGCTCAACTCGCTTCTGCGGAGGTCACGGTCGAGTCCGCAACAAGAAAGTGGTTTCTGAGAAAGTACAGCCGTGCGGCCGCGACCGCGTCCTCGATCATGCTGAAACCCCGATCACGCGCCGCGGCAAGCAGGGTCTCGTCGTCCTCATCAGCCAATTGCCAGGTCGACACGAGGTGATCCCGAAGCGTCGAATAGCGAAGGTGGTTCACGGTCTGTCCCGCTTCCCAACTCGCCACCTCCGCGTTCACCTGATGGCACTCGGCCACCGCAGCCCGAGTGGTGGGGTCAGCGGTGAGGCTCGACCACTCGGTCATCAGGTCATAGTCCTTCCGCGGCGGCCGGTACGACCGGACGAGCATCCGCACGAGAGCGTCCCGACGCGGCAGGTCGGCAGCTTCCCGGCTGGTCAGCCACGTCCTGAGATGTCGAGGTCTCACTGTGTCCGCGGCAACTCCGTGCCGCGCGGCCGCATCGAGCGCGCCAGCCGTGGGGTCATGCTCCGCCGCCCCTCCTGCCTGCGCGGACTGCGATTTCTCGATCTGGGCCAACGCGAATCGTTGCCACCGGTCAGGGAAATCCGCACGGTACAGCTGGCAGTAACGCAGCACTTCGCCATGACTGACATGAACGTCCTGGACCGCTGTTCCGGTGAACGCGGCCCGCCAGCCGTAGAGGGAGTGGCTGCGCCAGCCCTTCGAGAGGGACCATTCCACTCCTCGACCGCGGGCCGGGTTGATGATCTCATCCAGCCGCGACAGCGTGTCAATCGCATCCGCAGCCTTGATATCGGCGTCATCCGGATGGCTAGCCAGGAAGGCACGGAGCCGGTCGAACGTGTCGGCTGCCGACTCGTCGGTTGCCGCGTAGGTGTGCTCGATGGCGCGCCAGCTGCGTGCCGTGTACGGGATCGAGCGCGCTGCCGCAATCACGCGGTCGGCTTCATCCGCGGACAGCACCTGCGCCTCGTGGGCCGCGCTCACGGCGTGCCGGACATTGACCAGCGGCTCGCCGAATCGGCGGTAGTCGGGTTCTTCACCGTGCGCGACAGCCACTTCGTCGTCGCCGTCGATCACGCCGTCGCGATACATGCCGAAGACAACACCGTTGCCGATCATGCCTAACGTATGCAGCTCGGCAGCCCGAAGCGCGCCCATGCTCGCACAACCTATGACCGTTACACGGTCAGCCAGGAGCTGCAGCACCTCTTTATGGCGGACAGCTCCGGTCTGGTGGTAATAGCCGTCGACAATCACCACCACATCGTCTGCGGACCATGGAACGCGCATAAGGTCGCCATGCTCGATAGGCGGGTGGATGATGGCGCCAGGAAGCTCGGCAGCAACACGTTGGGCGGCCAAGGTCGGCCCGACATACACGTGGATAGGCAAGATACCTCGCAGCAAGCATGGAACAGGGCAGAAGATTGATGGCCTATCTGTCGGTGAAAACGCAATCATCGCGTTCGGCACAACCAGCGTGCCGAACGCGATGACTCACGCGTCGTCAGTTGCGACGTGACCGTGTGCAGCGGGGATTAGCTGCAGGAGACGGCACTCGCCGCGGCCTTGGCCGACGTCTTCGAGAAGACGTTCGCCAGCTCGGCCTTTCCCTTCAGAGCCTGGATCTTCATGTTCACCCCCTAACGTCGTACTCGTGAGGCAGTTACTGCGACAAGCTATCTTGGAGCGGACAAGTTTGACAATAGCCACAGTGCGCCATCTATGCCCTTATCGAGTTGGGTTTGCGCACGGAATTACGCGTGCCCCGAACGGCGGCAGGGTGCCGTCCATGAAGCGAGGTCCGAACGCCGGTCGGCCTGTCCGGCGCCCGGTCATGTCTCGCTCAGCACGTGGGCGCCGGCTTGCATAACCAGGGAATAGGTCGACTGCAAAAGGCGAGTGCCGTCGGCCTCGCTGACGCCCATAATGCGCAGGTAGACGATCAGGGTGCCGTTGGGCGTTTCACCCACCCGGAGCATGCATTGCGGGCCAAGGGTATTGAACGCGGAGCGCCAACTGATGGTCGGCACGTCGCCGTCCTGCACCGGCGAGGGCTGCGAGCTCCAGGCAGGTGCGATGTTGTAGAGGTAGGTGGGCGCGGGGTCGGTGTCGTCAGGCAGGCCCAGCCTTGCCGGACGAACGGCGTCGTAATCGTGCATCGCAAGACGGTAGGCCCGGAGCGTCTGCGCTTGCAGTGCCTGCAGCGCCGGCTGCCGCAGGCACTCGCCGCCGGGCTCGACAGGAATCGAGATCATCTGGTTCATCGAGGTGACCAGACCGCCCCACCGCTCGCCGAACCGATTGGAGGCAACCAGCCCGACCCGTATGGGGAAGTCGGTGCACAACGTGGTCAGTGCTCGGGAGAAGGCGGACATGATCACGGTGGACAAGGACACATGGGAATCCTCCCCAACCTGGGTCGCCACCGCGTACAGCCGAGCCGACTCGAAGTAACCGAGCAGCACACCGTGCGCCGGATCCTGGTCGCGAAACCTGGCCGCCGGAGTGCTGAGCACCGAGCGGATGTGCCGCTCGGAAGCCTCCCGACGGCGATGCCAGGAAGGTGAATGCTGCT
>Ga0335073_10001006_pt1 | contig 37193 bp, 30 predicted proteins | sample Lox_Sample_22_FD_207093 | JGI IMG/M metagenome (GOLD analysis project Ga0335073, IMG submission 207093) | Soil microbial communities from Loxahatchee National Wildlife Refuge, Florida, United States - Lox_Sample_2.2 | ecosystem: Environmental > Terrestrial > Soil > Wetlands | place: USA... | reverse complement strand
CATCGCCAGCCCGCACTCGCGGAACGAGTTCGGCGACGTCTCTGCCACGTTCGAGGGCGCAGACCGGGTTTACGACTTCCGCATCGATGTGCACCGCCATCAGAACGTGCCGATGGAGGGCCGCGGCTGCGTCGCGAGCTACGACGCCGACCTGGGCGTCATGACGATGTACGCGGCTACGCAGAGCGTTCACGTCAGCAAGATTGCCGTCGCCATGCGCCTTGGCATGGAGCAAGAGAAGATACGCGTCCTGGCCGGCGATATCGGCGGCTCGTTCGGCCTGAAGATCGGCGCGTCCCGGGAAGAGCTTGCAGCAGCGGCCGCGTCGCGTGCTCTCGGCCGGCCGGTGAAGTGGGTCGAGGACCGCAGCGAGAACCTCAGCGCTTCGGGCCAGGCGCGCGAGGAGAGTTTCGACGTCCGGGCGGCGGTCAGCAACGACGGCGACCTGCTCGGGCTGGATGTCTCGATGGTCATCGACACCGGGGCATACCCCGGTATGGGCGGGATGGTGCCGGGGATCATCGAAGGCATGCTGCCCGGGCCCTACCGGATGGTAGCGCTGGGGTTCGAGTCAACCGGGGTCACCACGAACAAGGCGTCCTACGTCGCGTATCGCGGCCCGTGGGCATCTGAGACGTTCGTGCGGGAGCGCGTGCTCGACCTGATCGCTGCGGACCTCGGCCTCGATCCGCTCGAGATCCGGCTGCGGAACGTTGCCCCGCGGACAGATCCGCCGGCCGTCATGCTCACTGGCCGTCCGCTGGTCGGCGTCACTACTCGGGAGTCGCTGGAGCGGGTCGCCAAGATGGTGGACATTCCGGCATTCCGGCGCCGCCAGGCGGAGGCACGAGCTCAGGGCCGCTACCTCGGCATCGGGATGGCGACGTTCATCGAGGCTGCTCCCGGGCCGCGGTCCCCCGAAGGGCCCAGCGGCCCGATGGGCAACGAGTTCATGCGCCTGCGGCTCGACGAGGACGGCATCGTGGTGCTGTTCACCGGCCAGATGCCGCACGGTCAGAGCCATCAGACGACTCTGGCCCAGATCGCCGCCGACGAGTTCGGCGTGCCGTTCGAGCAGGTCCGGGTCGTTGTCGGTGACACCGACGTCGTTCCCTTCGGGCTGACTGGCGGCAGCCGGTCCGCCACCATGACCGGAGGCGTCGCGCTGCACGGCGCCCGCCAGCTCAAGGTCAAGGTACTCGACTTCGCGTCGCACCTCATGGAGGTCAGCGCCAGGGATCTGCAGATCAGCGACGGCATCGTTTCGGTGCTCGGTGATCCCGAGAGCGGCATCACCGTCAGTGAAATCGCCCGGCGGGCGGCGTCGGGCTCGTTTGACGGCGAGGCGGGCGACGTAGACGCCAAGCTTGAGGTCGAGGCCGTGTTCGATGGCGGCGAAGGCGGCTGGTCTGTTGGCAGCCACTGCGCCATCGTCGAGGTCGACGCCGAGACCGGGATCGTGAAGATCGAGCGGTACGTCGCGGCCGAGGATTGCGGCGCGCTCATCAACCCCGCGGTCGTCGAAGGTCAGATCCGCGGCGGCATCGCGCAGGGCATCGGCGCCGTGCTGCTCGAGCGATCGGCCTACGACCAGGACGGCAACTATCAGTCGGCAACGTTCATGGACTACCTGCTGCCGACGGCTTGTGACGTGCCCCGGATTGAGATAGAGCACCTCGAGACCGTGCCGCTCGATGCGGACGTCAACTTCCGCGGCGTGGGTGAGGGCGGCATGATCGTCGCGCCGCCAACGATAGTGAACGCGATCTCGGACGCGCTCGCGCCGTTCGGCGTGCGCATCTACGAGCAGCACCTGCCGCCGGCTCGGATCCTGGAGCTCATAACCGAAGCGGTTGCCTGAGATCTATAAGTTAGCCTGGCGGGTAATGCAGTAAGAACCACAAACACCCATAGGCGGCAAACCCTAAACCGATAAACGCAATTAACAGCGCGATTATACAGCCTGAACCCTTCACGTGTTACCTGGCTTCCGCTCCCGAATGTCAGCCTATGGAATAGAGAAACAAGACGCCAATCATTATCAGCACTTCCATGATTATACCTAAGACTAGGAATGCAATAATGAATCGTCTTAGCGTCATACCCAGCCTCCTGCTGCCGGTGAACTGCTATTGTCAGGATACTTCAGCTCATCAGTGCGGGCAGCCATCCGGTCGAGGTCACGAGAGATGGCCGGAATAGGCACCATCCCGGCAACACAGCGCCACTGAGCTAACTAGCTGATATCTGTTGCTCTGATCTTCCCGATCACCAGAAGGTCCGACGCCGAATCGTCGATATAGTAACCCTCGCGGGGAAAGCGGTGCGCATTTCGAATGTTATTGAATGCGCGGACGATTCTCTCGGGCGAGTGCACTAAGCCATTCACAGTCAGTATGTCCTGTATATCGCTTGGTATTCTGTTATTTGCGGCAGTACTGCCGCGGAGCTCCTCACTGGACTGGGGTCGTGATACCATTTGCGCGAATTTTCCGACGCTCCAGAGGGCGCGAAGGAGATCCCATGCCGCGCGTTCGCTGAGGGCGTCTGCACCTGGATGATAATGGAGCTCCTGCCAGCGACCTTGACCTGCGAAATTCATGCCGATAGCGAGCGGAGAATCGCCGCGCAGGTGGTGGAATGTGTTTAAGAGGTACCCGTTGTCGTCGTAGACAATGTCAGAGACCGATACTTCAATGCCCCTTCTTGACCGCGCGATGCGCGCCCAACGCGAGTCTCCGGGCATAGCGTCTTCAAGGCAAATCTCACCGCGCGTTGGATTGTACAACCTATTCCCCCCTAGATTTGGCCTTCGTAAAACTGAGTCCCAGCAAATGGCCCGTCGCCGACGACGGGCCATGACGATGGAAACATGTCAGGTCCGTCTTGTCAATAGTTTTCATCCTGAAAAGACTATTCCGTAACATGGATTGCCACTTCGGGGATTTGGCCGAGGAAGGGCGATGGAAGGCGGAGGAGGAGGCCCTGGAGCAATGGCTGCCGGACAAAGTCGCTGGCTAGAGCCCGGACGCGGTCGCCGGATGCGTTGCTGACGCTGGAGGTCTCACGCGGCCTACATACCGAGCTGAGGGCGGGGCTCCCGTAACCTCGCTCTCAAGCCGTTATGCTGAAATGCTGGATACGGGTCGTGTGGGATGGTCTTCAGAGGTCACTGGCGAGAGGTGTGATCACGTGCGTTTTCGGGTGTCTATAGGTGAAGAAGGGACCCCTGATGATGCTGAGTCGCTCTATCGCTGGCTCGCGGCCGACCCTGATATAAGGGAAAGCGCCGAGTTGAGTCTTGCCTCTTCTGTCAGCGGCGGTGGCGAGATGAGTCCTCTGCTCGACGTGATCAACGTCGTGCTCAGTAACTCGATTGCTTCCGCTAGCCTCCTGGTCACGGTGCTGACAGCCTGGCGCAGCAGCAGGGAACGCCCACCGGAGATAAAGGTCGAGGCACACGGAGTGACTGTCACGATCGCAGACGGCGATCAGCGAGCCCTGCCGGAACTCGCTGAGAAGCTCAGTCCGGTGCCGTTTCGTGAAGCCGCTGCAGATGGCGGGCCTTCTGTGCCTGAGGGCGGTGAGTAGGCTCTCTTGTCCCTAGCTGATCCCAGGTCGTCCCGGGCGGTCCTCATCGGGGTAAGCACCTTCCGTCACTTCGATCCGCTTGTCGCTGTCAAGCGCAACGTCGCTGATATGGCTCATGTGCTGCAAGATAAGAGCATCTGGGGACTATCGCCGGAGCACTGCCAGACTGTCAGCGAGCCCGCGCAGGGCTCAATGGTCCTTGACAAGGTGGAGGAAGCAGCCCAGACGGCAACCGGCACACTACTGATTTATTACGCCGGGCATGGCATGACCGTTGGCGCCGACGGACTCTGCCTCGCCCTGGCAGATTCACGAATCTCCCGGCTCGACACCGCTTTACGCTACGACGACTTGCGCAGCACGCTCGCGGATCCGAAGGTCAAGGCCAAGAGCACGGTAGTAATACTTGACTGCTGCTGGGCAGGCCGAGCCATTAGCGGCATGACGGCGGGCGAGACCCTAGCCAGCCTTGCCGCGGTCAGAGGTGTATGCGTCCTCGCCGCCGCAGCTGCTACTAAGCAGGCACAGGCACCACCCGGTGAAACCTACACGGCTTTCACCGGGGCACTCCTGGACATTATGCGCAACGGACTACCTAGCGAAGGCGCGTACCTGAGTGTCGAGGCTCTTTATCTAAGTTCCCACGCTGCACTGGCGGCCCGCGGGATGCCGTTGCCTGAGCTGGGCAGCCGCGGCCTGGCGGGACAAGTCTTCCTGGGCCGTAATGTCTGTTATTCAGCTCCTGTAGTGGGTGGCCCTGGCGAGCCGCGAGGCGCTGCCGGGATTCGGCCTGAGAACACGGCGCCGGAGGGCCACCGCGATCGAGTTGACGCGTCCCCACGTGGTGGCCCCTCGGCCATTGTCAGATTGCTTACTGATCACACCGAGGGTGTCAGAGCCGGCGGTGGTCTCAATGCGGTGACTTTCAGCCCGGACAGCGCTCTCCTCGCGACCGGCGGAGGAGACAAGGCTGTGAAAATCTGGGAGGTAGCGACCGGGAAGCTGGTTCGGACTCTCACCGGGCACGCCGGCCTGAGGGGATGGAATAGTTCCGTTCTCGCGGTGGCCTTCAGCCCGAGCGGGGAACTGCTTGCGTCCGGAGGGGAGGACAAGACGGCCCGGGTGTGGGAGGTATCAACAGGCACCCTAGTGTGCACCTTCGACAAATGCGCGGGAGCAGGTGTCGGGGCAGTAACATTCAGCCCCGACGGTCGCCTGCTCGTCACCGCGGAGGGCTACAAGACGGTGCGGATCCGGGAGACCTCGACCTGGAAGGTGGTCCGCACTTTCACTGGCCAATACAACTTGGATCTATGGAACAGCACTGTCTGTCGAGTGGTATTCAGCCCGGACGGTAAACACCTCGCTATCGCTTGGGGCTATCAGCCAGTCGCAATCTGTGAGGCAGCTACTGGCACGATAGTCCACACTCTGAAGGGACACGACGGCTGGGTGAGAGGCGTGGCTTTCAGCCCGGACGGGAGTGCTCTCGCAGTCGTCGAGCATCGCGCCGTCCGATTGTGGCACACCGCCACGGGGACACCCATTCGCACTCTCACGGGCAACGGCCTTAGCTTTGGTGCCCTGGCGTTTAGTCCGGACGGCGCCCTTCTCGCCACTGCGGGTGACGACGAGACGATCAGAATCTGGGACCCGGCCGCCGCGACACTGGTTCGCGTCCTCACCGGCACGGTCGGCGTAGTCAGGAACATGGCGTACAGCCCGGATGGGAGCCTGATCGCTTCTACTGGGAAAGATCAGACAGTAAGGCTGTGGGGTTGATCCGGCACATCGACATGAACGGCAGTAAATGAAAACGTGCCCTGAGTGCAAAGGTACCGGGCGCCTTGAAGCACCCGAAGCGTATACGCTCAAGCGCATGATTATGAATGCCTTAGAGTATCCCAAGCCCTGCACTTTATGTGACGAGACGGGTAGCCTCCCGGATAAGGTTGAGAAGAGTAGTAACTTTTGGGGTTACCGTATGGAGATCGCCTGTAGCTATTGCGGTTGCAAATATAGATACCGCAGTGGCCAGCCCCATCATCAGGCCTATTGCGGAACATGCGGGACGCGTCTCTAATCCTGGAAGCACTGCCTGCCATGCCCCTACTGTGATTGCGCTGCACGGCATGCGCACCTACGAGCAGCACCTGCCTCCGGCTCGGAGCCTGGAGTCGATCGCTGAGGCGAGTGCGGGGTAGCAACTGCGGGTCGCAAGCGCGCGTTTCCTCAGGAAGATCGTGTCTTTTCTCGCTGCGCCGATTCGAGCGATGGCACTTGTCACCTCTGTGTGCGATTCTCGATGGGTGAGGCCACTGCAGTCACAGCGCTAACGGGTGCTGCTCAGGCCGCTTGAGGAGAGTGGCATGCCGCGCGATCACGTGATCGATCCGTCGCTCATCCATCACCAGTGGGACGCCGACCTCGAGCCGATTCTGGCCATCAATTCGGGCGACACGGTGAGCTTCGACATCAAGGTCGCCGGCGAGGGTCAGGTCTGGCCGGGAGCGGCGTACGAGGACACCCGCTTCGACTTCGACACGATCTACAACCTGTCCGGGCCGGTCTGGGTCAACGGAGCCGAGCCGGGCGACACGTTACAGGTCGACATCCTCGACCTGCGCCATGGCGAGTGGGGCTGGGCTGCGTTCCTGCCGGAGTTCGGCCTGTTGCCGGAGGACTTTCCGCTCGGCTACGTGCGCACGTTCGCACTGACAGACGGGACGGCCGAGTTCGCGCCCGGCATCACGATCCCGCTGGCACCCTTCTGCGGCACCATCGGCACTCATCCCGGCGAGCCGCGGCAACTCCTGCCGTTCCCGCCGCACCGCGGCTGCGGCAATATCGACAACCGGCACCTGACGTCGGGGTCTTCGCTCTGGATTCCGGTGCACATGACCGGAGCGATGTTCTCCTGCGGCGATCCGCACGCCGCTCAGGGCGACGGGGAAGTCTGCGTCACGGCGCTCGAGGCGCCGCTGTCGGGGAGCATGCGCTTCACCTTGCACAAGCGGCAGATATCGGCGCCCCGGTTCCGGGTGCCTGGCGGGAGCGCCGCGATCAGGACCGGCGGCTGGCAGGCCACGATGGGAATCGCGCCCGACCTCATGGCGTGCTCCAAGATGGCGGTCCGGGCCATGATCGACTGGCTCGTCAGCGAACGGGGCCTGACGCCCGACGACGCCTACATCCTGTGCAGCATCATCGGCGACCTGAAGATCATCCAGGTGGTCGACTCGGGTGTCTGGACAGTGTCAATGGGCTTGCCGCTGGAGGTGTTCGAAGCAACGTAAGGAGGCGGATTCGTGGACGACACTCAGCCCGGTAGCCAGCAGGTCGAGGAGAAAGCCGCACGCACCGGACTCAAACGCGACAGCCTGAACTTGCCCAGGCTCGCGTTCATCGGGCTCGCCTACTTCTCGTTGGCCCCGGTCATCTACCTGAACATGGGCTTTATGGAGAGTGACTCCGGCGGCCCGGTCATGCCGTTCCTCTTCATCCTTATCACTATTGCGGTGCTGCCGACAGCGATCAGCTATGCGCTGATGAACAACCGGCGGCCGTCGGCGGGCAGTGGCTACACGTGGCTGTGGGAGTCGACCTATCCGGGCGTCGGGCTCTGGCTCGGCTGGATCATGATCACGACGTACGTCGTGGTGTCGGCGCTCTACCCGCCGGCCTTCGGGACGTTCTTCAACGCGCTGCTGTCGTACTTCCATCTGACTGCCAACACCTGGACTGGCGTCGGCGGCGGAGTCTTCGCCATCCTCGTGGTGGGCTACCTGAACCACAACAACATCAAGATGTCGTCGCTGCTGATCGGAATCCTCATGGTCATCGAGGCGACCTTCATCGCAGCCGTCGCCATCGTGATCGTGGTCAAGGGCGGCCATCTCGGGCACTTCAGCGCTACGCCGTTCGATCCTCGGGCCGCCACGCTTGGAGCTTCGGGGCTGAGCCTTGCGGCGATCTTCGCGTTCTTGTCTATTGCTGGGGTCGACGCGGTCGCGCCGGTTGCTGAAGAGGCCAAGACGCCGCGGCGGCTGATCCCGCTGGCCACGATCCTCATCACGCTGATGGCTGGGCTGTTCTGGACCCTGGTCTCTTACGGGTTCGCAATCTCGGTGCCGGTGAGCACTGTCCAGCACTACGTCGCCGCCGGGCAGATCACGCCGGTGCTCCCGATCACGCGATCCTACGTCGGCGGCTGGGCGGTGCTGGTCCCGATTACTGGCTTCACTGCCGCGCTGGCGAGCTTCGGCGCGTCGCTGTACGCGGCGAGCCGGATCACCTATGCGCTATCCAGGGAAGGGTTCCTGCACCGGCACTTCACTGGCCTGCACCCCCGGTTCCAGACCCCGTGGCGGGCCGAGTCGGCGACCTTGTTCGTCTCGCTGGTCTTCCTCGTCGCGGTGAGCTTCTGGCAGGGCGGCCCGGCCAACGCGTACGCCTATCTCGGCGAGATCTTCGTCTTCTTCGTGCTCGTCCTGTACATGTTCGTCAACCTGGCCAACCTCGTATACCACGCCCGGTTCCAGCGGGCTACCTTCAACTGGTTCCTGAACGGCTTCATCCCGGTGGCGGGGATCGCGATCGATGGTTACATCCTCTACAAGGGGTTCTTCGTGAGCGAGATCTCGCTGCCGTTCAAGAGCGGGAGCAGTATCGTCTGGTTCTCTGTCGCGTGGGCGCTGATCGGTATCGCCTGGGCGTACTGGTGGTACCGGCGGCGGCAGCTGTCGTCGATCTCGCTGGCGACTGAGGTCTAGGGGACTCTATGGCGGAATCGAACAGCCTCGAGGGCCGGATCGCGGTGCCAGGCGGTCAGGTCTGGTACCAGATCGTTGGTGCCGGCCAGCCCGGCGTCCCCTTGCTATGCCTGCACGGCGGACCCGGCATGCCGCACGACTATCTGGAGCCGCTCGCCGGTCTGGCGCTCGGTCGGCCGGTCATCTTCTACGACCAGCTTGGCTGCGGCAGGTCGGACCGGCCTGCGGACGATTCGCTGTGGACCCTGGACCGGTTCGTGGAGGAACTCGCGGTCGTGCGCGCCGCGCTCGGCCTGGACCGCGTGCACCTGTTCGGCAACTCCTGGGGCGGCTGGCTCGCACTGCAGTACACCCTGGACCGCGAGCCAGAGCTCGAGAGCCTGATACTCAGCAGTTCGCCACCTAGCGTGCCGCGCTGGATCAGCGACTGCGGGCAGCTGCGCGCGGAACTGGACTCCGACGTGCGGTCGGTGCTCGATCGACACGAGGAGAGCGGCTATTTCTCCTGCCCGGAGTATCAATGGGCGGTCACGCAGTTTTACCGCCGGCATTTGTGCCGCGCCAGTCCATGGCCGGACTGCCTCGAGCGCACGTTCGCCGGAATGGGCGGCGAGGTGTACGAGACGATGTGGGGTCCCAGCGAGTTCGGCCCGGTGACGGGGCGGCTGGACGGCTGGGACGTCACTGACCGGCTGGCCGAGATCAGCGTGCCGACTCTCGTCACCGGCGGCAGGTACGACGAAGCCCGTCCGGAGCACCTGGCCGTCCTCGCTGCTGGTATTGCTGACTGCGAGCTCGTGATCTTCGAGAACAGCTCGCACCTGGCCTTCATCGAGGAGCGCGACCGTTACCTGAGGGTCGTGCAGCAATTTCTCGGCCGGGTCGAGGCTGCCGTGAGGCGGAGGTGATGCTCATTTGCCGTCGCGCGCCGCACCGATACTCCGCGAGCCACAAGCAGTCAAGAGCTAGGTCGGGTTAGCTGGGCCACCGCCGTGCGGCTGAGGGTACGAGCTCCTGCGTTTCCACCCTCCGCTTCCACCTGTCGGTGGCGCTGCATCCCGTGCGACGATTGCCGGCATGGCGTACCGAGCACGGTCAGACTGCGGCCTCTGCGGCAAGAACCGCTACCGCCGGGACATGTACCAGGTCCGCAGGTGGCACTCAGGGCCATGGGGAAGCGACGGATGGTGGCGCGAGTTCTGGTTCTGTTCTCCCGAGTGCGTCAAGGGAGCCATGGATGCCGTGATCTCGGATCGCGTGCCGCGCGAGGGATAGCGCGACGGGCCGAGTCGTTTAGGCATCCCGCCGACGTAACGGCTGGGCGAGGTGGCAGTGACACTGGCTGACCTAGCTTGCTCGTCACGGCTACGATCTCCGACAACCCGGGACTCCTTCGGGCATGGTGTGAGATCCGTACGCAGATTCTCGACGTCTATGTTGCGACCGCACGCAGAATCACACTCGGTCACGCCCAGAGCGGGTGGTAGCTGACGATGTCCAGCGGCGGTGTGGTGACCACGAGCGGGGCGTCGAGCCAGGCTGCCAGGTCAGCAGAAGTCCATGAAGGGTCGGCACGCTCCCGGTTGTTCCGAGCAGCTCTGGCGAGCTGGTTCTGGTGAAGCTCGATCCGGGCGGTAAGCAGCAGGAGGAGTGACCCAGCGCCATTGGGGGTGAGTTCCGGCGTGGTTCGAAGCCAGCCGATGAACCTCCGGGCTGAGTCGCGGTCTTTGATGACCTTGCCAATGTCGATGGTCATGAACTGGTCACCGAGTTCCCAGAGACCTTCAACCGGATCAGGGGCTGAGCGGCTGATCCGGAAATCTTGAGCGGACCCGGTGATCCGGGCAGTCGCAACGAGCACATGAGTGCCGTGTTCAGTCTCGCCGTTAGCTTCGAAGATCCCCAGGGCGCCGAGTCTTGAAGCGTCCGCGCTGAGGTCGACGCCGAGTTCCTCCAGCGCTTCCCTGCGAACGGCCTGCAGCAGGTCGGGGAGTCCGTCGCCGTCCAGGTCGGCATTGAGACCTTGCCTGGTCACCAGCTCGCAGTTGCCGCTGACGGTGCCTGTGAAGCGGCCTGCATGCACCACGTAATCCGACCGGCGCGTGAGTACGACGACCTCGTTTTCGTCCATCATGAGGAGGTTGAGGGTGAGGAGCCGTGCGCAAAGGGCATCGTTACCGGCGAGTTCAGCGGATTCGGGCACCTGGGTGGCGATGAACGCGAAATACGTAGTCTCAGCCACGCACAGGTGTAGCTTCTGCCGGCCAGTAACCCGGTCTATCTCCACGCGGAAGCCGACACCGTGCCAACGCGGCAGCACTCCGTCGAACTCGAGCGGGTTGGATCCAGCCAGGCCACGGACGTCCTTCACCTCGCGAATGACTTTCGCCTCAGGAGTCGAGTTGCGAGCCGGGCTTGTTGCCAGCACGACCCTGTAGGACTGATACGAAGCACCCAGCACAGGGAAGACGGTCGAGGCGCGCGCGGCGGTCATCTCGGGCCACGTCACCAGGCGCACAGTCCGGGACCGGCCGGCGAAGGGTGCCAGGTCAACTTCCCGACCGCGCATCTTGTCGGGGCCCGCCCCGAAGTCAACCGGTTCGAAGGTAGCCCATCGTCGCAGCAGATCGGCGGTGTCCCTGGCGCACTGGTATTCCTGGGCAACTAGCTGCCCGGCCGCGGATCGGAGTATCCAGCGCCGCCGAACCGCGGCGGCATACGACTCGTAAGCGCTGGCCAGCTCGGCCAACACCGAACAGTAATGGCTTCCAGCAAGATGGGCAGCGAATGTGAATGGGACCGGGACCCAGATCGGCGTCGGCAGGTCCTCAGGGCTCGTTGCCGCCAGCAGGTCCGACAGCCACGTCAGCTCTTGCTGCACCTGCGGTTCGAGCCCTCCGACCCGTCGCGAAAGCAACTTTCGGCTGGCCGACGAGAACTGCGCCCACCTGGCAGTGAACCCGGCACGCCTCATAACCAGCCTGAATGACCGGCGACGCCTTCCCACGAGCGCCAGGGTCTGGTAGGTAGCTCCGGCAACCCAAGCAGCTAGAGTCACCACTAGTACTGCGACCAGCGCACTCACGACGCCCGACCAGCTCACAACGGTCTGGAACGCTGACCCGCTTGCCAGCTCCGGCACGCCACCAACTCCTAAACCCGTCACAGACGCCACTTTTAACACGGCAAGCCGATGCAGTGCGGCGCAATTCGAGCTGGCGGTTAGACAGCCTTCCACCCACCCGGCCGACGGCAGATGCCGGCGATCACCTTAGCGCTGGCCACGCACGACCATACGGCCTCGCCACGTGTGGGCGTGGCCGTGGCCGGGTTCGCCGAAGCTGTGTGACCCGGCATAGGCGTGGCGTGGGTGCCGGGCAGGGCGGCGTTCAGGATGTCAGGCGTGGTCAGTCTGAACTGTGACCTCTGCGGGTTGCACCTGGCTGCCGTTCCAGCTGCTGATGGTGGAGCTGAGGCTGGGCGCAGCTTCGAGGAGCCGCTGCGTGTACTCGTGCTGCGGTGAGTTCAGAACCTCCGTCGTGCTGCCTTCCTCGCAGATCGAGCCCGCCTCGAGGATCAGCACGCGCTCTGCAACGGCGGCGACCACACCCAGGTCGTGAGTGATGAAGGCGATCGCGATTCCGAGCTGCTGACGCAGATCGCGCAGCAGGTCAAGTACTACTGCCTGGACCGAGACGTCGAGCGACGACGTGACCTCGTCGCAGATCAGGATGTCCGGCTGGCCCGCCAGTGCTCGCGCGATGGCGACACGCTGGCGCTCGCCACCGGACAGCTCGCCTGGGTAGCGGTCGGCCGTCCTGACCGGAAGCCGGACTGCCTCGAGCAGACGGCGGGCTTCAGCCTCAGCGGCATTCCGGTCCAGCCGACGCAGCACCTGTGCAGGGCGCGCGACCGTCGACACGACGGTTTGCCGCGGATTCAGCGCCTCGGTCGGGTTCTGGAAGACGATCGCGATCCGGCGGCGATCTTCGACCGAGCGGTCCCTCGCCCGGCCCGCCAGCGGATGGCCACGAACGAGAATCTGGCCGTCTGATGGCGGGTGCAGGCCCGCGATCGCACGTGCGATTGTCGTCTTGCCGCTGCCAGACTCTCCCACCAGCGCAACGCACGCACCCTCCGCGACCATAAACGAGACGCCGCGCACAACTTGGTTCCGGTCACCGTGACTGCGGTACTCGGCGGAGAGGCCCCGGACCTCTAGCACTGTCGTTCTGTCGGCCACAACGGCAGCCGCATTCGCTGAGACAGGATCGGCCGGCGACGACCAGTCCACCGAAGGGGTACAGGCCCACTCGAAGCAACGGGTCAGGTGCCCCGGTGCCGTCTCGATCAGCGACGGCAGCTCAGTTGCGCACCGATCCACCCGCTGCGGGCATCGCGGCTCGAACGCGCACCCTGCAGGTCGCTCCCCCACACCTACCGAGATCCCGGCCATCGGGGTGAGCTGCCGGATCCGCAAGTGGTCAGGCGTCGAGGCGACCAGTCCCCTCGTGTAGGGGTGGCGTGGTGCCGACAGGATCTGCGAGGCAGGGCCCTGTTCCACTACCCTCCCGGCGTACATGACCGCGATTTGCGTGGCGATCTTGCCCACGACGGCGAGGTCGTGGGTGATGTACAGCATCGCCAGGCCCCGCTCGTCCCGCAACCGGACCAGCTCCCGCAAGATCCTGTCCTGGGTGACGACGTCCAGGCCAGTCGTAGGCTCGTCCAGTACGACCACGGCCGGGTCGCAGGACAAGGCAATGGCGATGCACACCCGCTGCTGCTGGCCGCCGGACAACTGGTGCGGGAACCGTCGCCCGAACTGCGAAGTCTGTGGCAGGCCCACGCGGCCAAGCTGCTCCGTAGCAGCCGCGGCCCGCTCCGCGGGGCTGCCCGGCACGCTCTGGTTGGCGTGCAGCATGTCCTCGATCGCAGCCAGGATCCGCATCGACGGGTTTAGCGACGTGCCGGGGTTCTGCGGCACGTACGAAAGCTTCCGACCCCGCGCGCGCTGGAACTCCTGCACTGTCCTCAGCTCCGCGCCCGCCACGGTAATGGAGCCCGAACTCATCCGGACGCCACGGTCGTGATAGCCGAAGAGTGACCGCGCGGTCGTCGTTTTGCCCGACCCGGACTCACCGACCAGGCCGAGGATCTCCCCCGGCCGCAGCTCCAGTCCGACGTCCTCGATGATCGCCGAGCCGTCTGCCAGCTCGACCCGCAGTCCCGACGCCTCGAGCGCGGGCCCCGCCGGCGCCGACCGAGCGGACCCAGCCGGATCGGTCACGGCGGTCACCGCTTGCCCCTCGGGCGTCCGCCGGCGCGCCTGCCTGACCGGCCGAGCTGGCGGACGTACGCGTCACCGATCAAGTTGACCGCGATCACGAGCAGCGCGAGCATCGCCGCGGGCGCGAGCACCGAGAGCGGGTTGGTGGAGATGATCTCCCGGTTCTCCGAGATCATCAGCCCCCAGTCGGCCGTCGGCGGCTTCAGGCCCAGCCCCAGGTAGTTCACGCTCGCGATCAGGATGATGGCCCAGCTGAACCGGATGCCAAGGTCGGCCACGATTGGCGCGACGATGTTTGGCAGCACCTCACGTCGCATGATCGCGAACGCGCGCTCGCCCCACGACACCGCAGCCTCGACATAGCTCCTCGTCATGACTTCGGTCGTTGCCGTCCGCACGATCCGAGCCACGCCGGGGAACAAGACGATCGCGGCCGCCCCGACCAGCACGACCGGGCTGCTGCCGAAAGCGGTCACGAACAGCAGCATCACCAGCAGTGCGGGGAACGACAGAAAGATGTCGACGGTCCGCATCAGCAACGGGTCGGCGATCGACTGGGCGTACCCGGCGGTGAGGCCGACAGCTATCCCAACCACATATATAAGAAACGTGGCTGCGCCGCCCATCAGAAGCGTCGTCCGGCCGCCGTCCAGCAGCCGGCTGAAGACGTCTCGTCCGATGAAGTCGAGTCCAAGCGGAGCGCCAGCCGCCGGCCCGTGACCAGGAGTGCCCAGGATCGCTGTTGCCGGTTGCGGCGCAAACTCTGGCCCGAACAGCGCGACGAGGACCACCAGCGTCAGGATCACGGCACCGACCAGGCCGCCCGCGTCGCGGGCGATAAACGCGGGCAACCGCAAGCGCGACCGCTGGCCCGCCGGTGCCGCTGTGGTGACCGCGCTCATGCCATGCTCGTGCGGAGCTTGGGGACAAGGAAGATCACGATGAGGTCCGCGACGATATTGATGCCGATGTAGAGGGAAGCGAGGATGATCGCGGCAGCCTGGACTTCGTTCACGTCCCGGCTGGTCACGGCCTGGACCAGGTAGGTGCCGATACCGGGATAGCTGTAGATGCTCTCCACGATGATGATGCCGCCGACCAGGTACTGCAGGTTCTGCGCGATGATCTGGACGCTCGGCGCGAGGGCGTTCCGGAGCGCGTACCGCAGCACGACCCGCCGGCCCGAGATCCCGTTGAGCCTGGCGAACAGAATGAAGTCCTGTTGGAGTACCTCGACCATGCCGACCCGGACCTGGCGGACCCCGGCGCCGACCGCGACCGCAAGCAGCGTTAGCACTGGCAGCACCAGCGCTTTAGTGCTGGAGAACGGCGACTGACCGGGGCTGAGCAATGCGACCGGCGGCAGCAGATTCAGCAGCGTGAAGAAAAAGAAGATCAGGACGGTGCCGGTCACGAACTCGGGCAGGCCGCCGGCAACCAGGGACGGCAGCGAGATCAACTGGTCGAGCCTGCGGCCGGCCCGAAGCCCAGCCAGCGCGCCTAGACCCAGCGTGAGCGGTATCAGCAGCACCGCGGTAATGCCAGCGAGGATGCCACTGTCGGCGAGCGGGCTGCCGAGCGAGTCGGAGATGCTTGCGTCCGGCCTGCCCTCGATAACCGAGACCGCGGACGTGCCGAAGTTGCCGTGCAACATACCGTTCAGCCAGGAAACGTAGCGCGCGGCCTCGGAACGGTTGAGGCCCAGCTCGCCATCCAGGTGATGCAGCACGGCCGGCTGCGCGCTGCGGCCGAGTATCACCTCGGCAGCATTTCCCGGCAGCACGTTGGTGGCAATGAATATCAGGATGGAGGCGGCCAGAAGCGTTAGGATCCCTGCACCGATCCGGCGAAGGAGAAAGCGCAGAACCGGATGGCGACCGACTGCAGCCGATCGCTCGCCGAGGCCGGCCGTTTCCGCAGCCGTGGTCGCGGTCGTGATCGCCATCGCGGTCAGTCCAGCCAGCTCACGGGACTGCGACTCGTTTCGATGACGAGATCAGAGTACGGCTAACCGTGCGCATCACGTTGCAAAACCTACAATGACTCTAGACACCGTGTCTAGCGCCTGGTTATATACATTGCCGGGACATGCCGGACCGGCGCCATTTATTTATCTGCACCACAGCCGGACGGGAGATCAGCGAATGTCGAGCGCACCGCGCGATGGCGCGCAGCAGGAAGCCGAGAGCGCGAGCGCCATCCTCCTGGCGGCCAGGGAACTGTTTCACTCGCCGGGTTATGCGGCCACGCGGGTCGCCGACATCGCGCACCGGGCCGGGGTATCGCGGGCTACCGTGTACAACCACTTCGCCGACAAGAAGAGCATCCTCTACAAGCTCGTGCGCGACTACATGGCCGGCTACGAGCAGATCGCCGAGTGGCTCAAGACCAGCGTGGATCCCAAGGCCTCCATTTACGAACTGCTGGGCAACATGGTCAGGGAGCCGATGCTCTGGCGGATAAGGAACGCCGACTTGCGCCCGGCGATCGAGATGGCCAAGCAGCTGCCGACGAGCGGCTGGAGGGAGGCCAACGAGGCCGCCGACCGGGCCATGCACGGCTGGATCGCCGACGTCCACCACGCCTCAGCCAGGCTGAACATCACCAGGCCAGAGGTCGACATCGACTTCGCCAGCGGCGCCCTCTACTCCATGATCGAGGCGACACTATCCACGCTCAGCACCGCGGCGACGGTAGCTGAGGTCGACCGGATCACCGAGCAGCTGACGCTCCTTCAGTGGCACGCCATCTACAGCATCCGGCCACAGGATGCGCCGGTGGCCGAGGATGTCCTGCCGGTGGCGCTCATGGCGCCGGTAGCCTCACCCGCCGTCCTGACGGCGCCTTAGAGCGCCGTCAGCGCGATCGCGGTCTCGACGCGCTCCAGCGTCGCGGCGACATCTTCGTCGGAGTGCTCGGTCGACAGGTACCAGATGTCGCGCGGCGTCGGCTTGGTGTACAAGCCGCATGCCCACAGCGCGCGCTTGAACTCCATCATCTTCGCAGCGTCGTTCTGCCAGCCCTCGCGCATGGTGCGAATCGGGCCGGGCCCGAAGCCGAGTCCGAACACCGTCGTCGTTCCCTGCACGTAGCAGCCAATCGGGGCCACGAGCTCGGCCAGCCCGGCCCGCAGCCGCTCCGAGCGCTCAGCCATGACGTCATAGGTGCCGGGCTCGCTCAGCCGGTCGAGCGTGGCGACGATGGCGGCCAGGCACAGCGGGTTGGTGTTATACGTGCCGGCCTGGAAGACGCGCCGGTCAGCCACGAGTGACATGAGCTCGCGCTTACCGCCGAGCACGCTGACCGGGAAGCCGCCCGAGATCGCCTTCCCCAGGCAGGTCAGGTCCGGCGTGATGCCGTAGATCGCCTGCGCTCCCCGGAGCGCGACCCGCACTCCTGTCTGCACCTCGTCGAAGATCAGCACGGCTCCGTGGACGTCGCACAGCTCGCGCAGACCTTCCAGGTAGCCCGGCTCGGGCTCGATCACGCCCATGTTGCACGCGATCGGCTCGGTGAGGACGGCCGCGATCTCTGCACCGCGGCGGGAGAAAAGGTCCTTGGCAGCGGTCAAGTCGTTCCAGCCGAGCACGGCGATGTCCTGATACGTGCCGGGAGCCTGGCCTTCCGACATCGGCACAGCGGCGGGCTCCTCCTCGGGCCCGGCCGCGTCCGGGCCGGGGGCATAAGACACCGCCTGCTGGTCGGCCCAGCCGTGGTAATGTCCCTCGAACTTGACCACGACGCGGCGGCCGGTTGCCGCGCGCGCCAGGCGGATCGCCGACTGCACCGCCTCGGTGCCAGACTGGCCGAACCGCACCTGCTCCATCGACGGCATCAGCTCGGTCAGCGCCTGCGACGCCGTCAGCTCCAGCGGGTGCGCTGCCCCGTACATGCTGCCCTTACGCATCTGCGCGTCGATAGCCTCGACCAGCCGCGGATGCGCGTGCCCGAGCACGAGCGGACCGTAGCCGAGCAGGTAGTCGATGTACTCGTTGCCGTCGACGTCCCACATCTTGCTGCCCTGGCCGCGGGCAATGAAGATTGGGTGCGGTGCGACCAGAGCACGATCAGCTGAGCCGACCCCGCCTGCCATCACTCGCGACAGCGAGTCGAACATCTCCTTCGACTGCACCAGGCTCGGCTGTGCGGGAGCGGGCTTACTGATGGTCATGGGCAGGTTCCTCCCGAAGTTCCCGGCCGACCAGCGATTCCGCGACCGGCAGGTGTGAATGGGCGAGCAAGCCAGCAGCAGCGAGCACGTAGTGGCGATCGACGACGATCCGGCAGTTCCGCGGGGCGAGCACGTGGTCCGAGATCCTGGCCAGAGCCGTCCGCGCGATCGCGCTTCCAGGCGTCGCGCGCACGATCCCGCCGCCGGCGATCAGCATGCGGCAGCCAGTCAGGTTCACGCCCTGCTCCACCAGCGACGGGCGGCCGGCCACGCCGGACCGCACGGCCCGGTGCCCGCAATGCCGCTCGAGCGCGACGTACAGGCACGAGACCGCCAGGTGCTCGTCCAGTTCGCGCTCCGGGCCAGAGTTGAACACGGCGGCCGCGTCGATTCGGCGCCGTTCGCAGGCCGCATCCAGCGAACCAGCCTTGCCCTCAGCGGTGGAGCGCTCCAGCCAGCCGCGGTCGGCCGCCAGAACGCCAGGCGCGTTCGAGCGCAGGCCGAGGTCGCCTTGCACGGTGCGCATCTGCGGCATCCGGATGAAGCCCTTGCGTGAGGTGCCGAACCCGCTCACCGGCTGGCGCCACAGCACCGAGTACACATCCGTGGTGGCGCCGCCCACGTCAGTCACGACGACGCCGTCACCGGGCGCAGCCTGCTGCGTCCCGGCGTAGGCGACCGCCCCGCGTAGCACAGCGTCTGGCGTGGCCATCCGCACCAGCCGGACGAAGCCCGGCGACCCCGACAACTGTTTGCCCGCGATGACCTCGCCGATGAAGACCGCCGCGATAGCCGCCCTGGCCTCCTCAAAGGTGGTCCGGCCGATGTCGGGCAGGATGTTCGCCACCACGGTGACCGACCGCGCGCACGCGCCGAAAACGGCGCCGACCTTCGCGGCTATCGCCTCGTTGCACGCCACGACGACGTGCGCGCGCCTGGTTGCGGTCGCCATTGCCTCGGCGTTCCTGGTCACGAGGCCTTCCTGGCCACCGTCGATGCCTCCGGCGAACAGGATGATCTCCGGATCAAGCTCGGACAGCCGGCGCGCGTCATGTTCGCCAAGCCGACCGGCGAACGTGCCCACGAGCTTTGCTCCGGCGTTCAGCGCAGCCGCCGTAGCCGCGGCCGCGGTCAGGCTGTCGACAAGGCCGATGGCAGCCATCCGCATGCCGCCGCCCGCGCTGGAAGCGGCCAGCTCGGCCGACACCTCGACGGGGGACCTGACTTCCTGGAGCGCGGAGCGTACCGCGTTCTCGTAGCCATCCAGGATCTCTCCGGTGAGCGTGGTCGCGTGCTCGGCGGAGCCGACGACAGTCCCCTCCGCCAGGTCCACCGCAAGAACTTTGGTATAGGTGCTGCCGAAGTCCGCGAGCACAGCAACCTTCATGTACGCGAGGCCTCGCCGGCCACGATGCCGGCCGGGGTGGTTGCGTCGGTTCTCGGAGCGGGTCTCGCCAGCATGCCGACTAGGTCCTCGATCGTGGCGAGCGGCTGGACCCGGAGCCCGACCAGGTCGGCGCGCACGTCGACCGGGATCTCACTGCCCTCGATGTCCTCGTTGAGCACGCCGCCCATGAACACCGGCAGGTCGCGGAGCTGAGCCTTGTCCAGTTCGGACCGCAAGACCTGGGCGAACGACCGGGCTACTCCGTTGTGCGTCGTGATGACGATCGCCTCGGCGGCGCTTTCCACCGCCGCGCTGACGATGTCCTCGGGGTCGCGGTTGACACCCGCGTCGATCACTCGCGCGCCTGCCTTGTCCAGGGCGGCGTCCAGCAGGAACTTGGCGAACTCGTGCACGTCGGTCGATGCCAGTACCAGCCGCTTCCCGCCCAGGTCGGCCTTCTGCGTGGCCAGGTAGTCCAGCAGGCGGGAGCGTTCGGTCATCGTCTGATGCACCAGGTCTGTCTCCATGACAGGCCGGCGGCCGCGCGGGTAGGCGTCGTCCCGCTTGCCCGCGCCGAACAGCTCCTCACACCGGGAGGCACCGAGGCGCTTGATCGTCACAAGGACTGCGGCGGGGTCAGTGGTGTCGATGCCGGACTCCCGCATGGTGGTGATGGCCGCGTTGAAGAAGCGCTGTCCCCCGGTCACCAGTTCGTCGCGCCTGGTCTCGATCTGCCGCCAGTCAATGCCGGCGGCCACGGACGGGAGGTACTCCTCGAGCCTCCGGTTGATCGCATGGACTTGCGCGACCTCCTGCCAGGTGGGGATGCGCTCGACTTCGGTCACGGGCACGGCAATCGGCGCTCCGCCCAGCCGGTAGCGGTAGTCCACGGCCTTCATGAAGAGCACATCGGTGGAGACGACCGCGGCATTCGCCTCGAAGTCGATCCGGTTGCCGATCGTGTCGCCCTGCATGAAGCCGGCCGGAACATGCTCGGGCCGGAAGGCGTGCAGCGCTAGTGTCACCGCCGCCTTGGTCATCGGGTCGGTGGTGAGGCCGCCCCAGGAGCAGGAGTACGCAGCGCCGATGAGGTCCTCGGCCACGTACCGCTCGAGCATCGCCCAGCCGATGTAGTTGGCGTAGTCGTGGAAGACGCCGGGGTAGCCGTCTTCCAGGTAGGAGTCGAAGCACACGCCCGCCTGCCGGTGCGCTGCGAGCACGCCCGCGGCCTTCAGCACGCTGGCGATCTGCCCGGACTCGTCCTCCCAGTACGGCCAGCGCCACATGTACTGGCTCAGCACCCCGATGTGGGTTATGCCGGCCTGGATGGCGTCGGTGGCGTTATCGAGCGAGCCGGGACCGCCGATGGTGTTGTCGGCCGCCTCCGGCTGAATCGGCACCGTGTGCGTACTCTCCCACCAGTCTTGCTGCGTCATGAGCAGCGGCCCGGTCTCCTGCGGCGCGCTGAGGCGCAGCGCCTTGGGCAGGCCCATCCGCCGCTCGGCCAGGATGTTGAACCGGTCCGGCGGGCGGATGCCCCGGCTCAGGGCGTCCTCGTAGATGCAGCCAAGCGCCTCGCGCGTGTCCGGCCAGGTTGCCAGGCCGATGTTGATGCAGGTGCACGAGATGCCCTCGGCGGCGGCGCGCTCGCGCCAGGCCCGCTCGGAGCCGACGCCTTTCTCCTGCAGGTACAGCGACGGGGCTATCTCCAGCGTCCGCCCGAGTGCCTTGCCCTCTTCGACGGCCTCCCGGCCGTCAGGCAGATCCGGGGGGATCAGCCCAGCGAGCGACACGGACGTGGTCATCCGTTGCCTCCTAACCTGGCATCAGCCATCCGCCGTCAACCTGCAGGATCTGGCCTGTGGTGTAGCCACCCCCGCCGGACGCCAGGTAGAGCACGCTCTGCGCGATCTCGTCTGGGTAGCCAAGGCGCCGCAGCGGAGTATGTGCCTTCGCGTCCTCGAGATCGTCGGCCGGGATGTTCCAGTCCGCGTCCCAGTTCGCCTCGATCATGCCGGGCGAAATCGCGTTCACCCGGATGTGCGGCGCCAGGTCGCGAGCGAGTGCCGCGGTGAACCCGCGGATCGCGCCCTTGGCCGCGCAGAACGAGACGCTGACGGAGTTCACGAGGTTGTCCTGGTTGGTGCCGTTGCCGTACGAGCCGGCGAAATTCACGATCGAGGGCGCCTCGGCTGCGCGCAGGTAGGGCAGCGCGGCCTGGCAGGCCAGGAACGTGCCGCGCACATCCACCCGGAACAGCTCATCCCAGGCCGCCGGGTCGGTGACATCGAATCGCACCGCGTCCGCAGCGTCGATCCGGCCGAACGCGTTGAGCAGGACGTCGATACCACCGTGCCGGGCGGCCGCGTCCGCGATGAATCGTTCCAGCGAAGCCGGATCCGTGACGTCGGCGACTCCGCAGAGGGCGGTCCCTTGTCCGGCGGTGATCTCCTGCACGAGTTCCTCGGCGGCCTTCGCCGAGTTCCGGTAGCCGAGCGCCACCTTCGCGCCCTCGCGGGCCAGCGCCCGCACGCAGGCCGCCCCGAGCACCCCGGCGCCACCGAGCACGACGACCGACCTGTCGGTGAACCGCTGCATCAGGCCACTCTTATTATTACTTGAGCCAGTCGGCCCATCTTGTTATCCAGCTGAGTCATTCGATCCAGCCGTCCTGAAGCCGCCAGTTGTTGTAGCTGAACCCGGCACCCGCCGACAGGCCGCGCACGTTGTTGGCGGCCGCATCCACGTAGGGAACGTTTCCCCAGACGAGGTACCCGCCCTCATTGAACTGCTGGAGCTGGCACTCGCGCCAGAGCGCGGCCGCGGTGCTCGGGTTAGTCTCCGCGATGGCCCTGGAGATAAGAGCCTCGGCCGCCGCTCCACCCGGCTGGCTCCCCCAGTGCGTATCCGGGTACGGGCACCCGATCGTGTACTCGGATCGGTAGGCGGCCAGCAGCGACCCGACGGGCTGGTCGACCTCGTAACCGAACGGCCGGACGGTGAAGCCGCCAGCCGGCGTGAAATACGTCGCCGCGCTCTCGGTATTCACCACGACTTTCACGCCCGCCGCAGCGGCCTGCGAGGCCAGGATCGTGGACGACTCGACCATGCCCGGCAGGAAGTCGCAGGTCGGCAGCGTGAAGGTATCGCCGAGCACACCCGCCGCCTTGAACAGCGACTTCGCCTTGTCCGGGTCATACTGGCGGACAAGGTCCGAAGCGTAGTACTCCGTGCCCGGCGCCAGCAGGTCGTAAGCAACGCTGCCGAACCCCGCCCAGGCTCCGTCGATCATTGCCGGGCGGTCCACCAGGTATTTGAACGCCTCCCGGACCCGGTTGTCAGCGAACGGACCCTTGTCGACACGCATGCAGAACATGTAGCTCTGGGCAGCGAACGGCGAGGCCAGGATCTGCACTTGCTTGGCTGTGAGCTGGCTGCGCGCGGTCACCAGCGGCAGGCTGGGGAACAGGTTGATCGAACCGTCCAGCAGCGCGTTGAACAGCGAGTTGGTGTCGGTGAAAGAGGAGTCGACCACAAGCTGGTCGACGTACGGCAGACCCGACTCCCAGTAATTCTTATTCGCCGTGAAGACGCTCCGGCTTCCCGGTGTAAACGACTCGAACTTAAACGGCCCCGTTCCCACCGGATTATTGGCACTTGACTTTACGGTTGCGCCTTCCTGCACCACAGGGAAGTCGAAGTAGGCGAAGATCGTCGGGAACTGAGCGGCCGGCATCGTCAGCGGGACCTGGACCGTAAGCGAGTCCAGCTTCTTGACGTTCTTGAAATCGATCATCCCGGTCAGGAAGCCGCTGGAGAAGTCCAGGTTCGGGTTCGACCACACGGTCTGGAAGTTGTAGACCACGTCGTCGGCAGTGAACGGCTTGCCGTCGTGCCAGGTCACATCCGGCCGCAGCTTGAACACCCACACGGAGGCATCGGCATTGGCCTCGGCCGAGAGCGCGAGGCCGGGCACCAGCGGCGTGACGTCCTCGCCCAGGTAGAAGAGCAGGTTGTAAAGGTTGTAGTCGCGCACGAAGTCAGGGGTGCCGACCGACGTGCCGGGGAAGAGGTTCTCCTCCTGTCCGCCGCTGATCACGCCGACCGTGAGTGTGCCGCCGCGCTTGGGTGTCCCGCCCGGCAGACGTGCAAGCGCCCCCGCTGCGGTTGAGCCCGATGACTTTCCTCCGCCAGCCGGGCTGTTGAGCGAGCCACCGCAGGCTGCCACAAGCAGGCCGCCGGCCAAACCGGCCCCGGCGCCCAGCAGCTGCCTTCGACTCAGGCCCGCGAATTCCGCCCGCTCGGTAACTCTCAACCGAGCGACGAGCGGCTGAACATTGTCCATAAGGCCGCCTCCACCATCTGATCAGCACCGCAGGCACTTCATCTGCGGGCGCAGGGCGCGAATCCGCCGTTGACAGCGGAATCTAACAGCGCATTGGACACCGTGTCTAGATGCCGGGCTTAGTCCCTGGTACGCGGACAGTGTCTGCTGCAATCAAGATGAGCGGACCGCAGCGTCAGAAACCCAAGTTGCCAGCCATGGCCTGCGATGGCCCGGCACCGGAGAGTCGGCGGCCTTCAGTCCTCGTGGACGTATCTAGAGGTGTGTTCTACGACGAGTTGCATCGCCACTAGCTGGTCGGCCATCGACTCCCAGCTAGCCAACGTCTGCTTCTTCTCATCGAGTGACATGTCCCAGTAGCGAGGCGCCAGCCGCTGCGCGACGGCCCAGCCATCTCCGGATAGCCGCAGTACGCCGCGAAGCGTTACCCAGTCCTCCGGCTCGTCTGCGCACGCGTGAACGAGCAGCCATCCCCGCTCATCCGCTTTCGCTCTGCGCACCTTGCCGGCATCACTGAAGGAGAACATCCAGGCGTTAGAGCCGTCCCATTCAAACCAGAGGGGGACTGCGACCGGCATTTGATCCTTGTCAAGCGTCGTGAGCACCGCTATCCGGGCGTGTGACAAGAAGCTGTCTATCGAGTCTTCTCGCATCGGCCTCACCTAGTTCGCCGGTCGGGTCACATCAGGTTAGGTCAGGTGGCAGGTTCCTGCTATGACGGCGACGCCGAGCTCGGCCAGGGTGTCCATCGCCTGTTCGGCAGATCAGACACATAGTCCAGGTGCGCCCACATCAAGCCGACAATCAAACGCGCATGCCAGCATCCCAAAGCCCGGCCCCTGGGCCGGCGCGCGAGTCTACGAGCCAAACTGAATTCGTGTCCGCCAAGCCGAGCCAAGTGAGCTACACGATGACTCTTGAACGTGCGAAGGCTAGGTGTTCGAGTCCGCGCCGGGAATGACCGGTGGAGGAAGTTGCCCAACTGCTGGTTATACCTCCATCGCAATCTGATGAAGTTGGGCACTGAGAGCAGGCCCTGCCCCTGCTCCTGCTGCCTTGGCGGCGTCGTAAGCGCCAACGTAGGCGCCGCTGAGGTCGGATACAGCCAGGCTCAGGGTTACCACAGAGAACACAAATCCGAAAGAATAGAGCGCCAAGAACACCGGCGCACGATCCAGCAGAGGAAGAAAGCCAATCGCGAACAGGAGAATTACCAACAGGCCGATAACTGACTGCATCATAACAACGCTCAGCCGGCCAAATCTGAACCTTCCTTGTCTTGTCGCTCAGAACTCGCCCGCAGAGCGGCGATTTCGGACCTCAGCGAATCTATCAGCTCGGCGTGCTCCGTCGCGTCAGGCAACTGGCTCTCGAACTCCATCCATGCAGTCGGACACTACCTTGCAGCGACTCTGCGCCACGGGAGCCGCAAACGGACTTTGGGTGCCGACCCCATCAACCCGATCCTACGAAGGACCGCCAAACATCGTCTGGGATCTGGCCATCTAACTATTTTGCACCAGACCTTCATTGGCGCTCGGCGTGATCCGTACTGCCTTCAAAACGCTGGCCGGAGCCGCATTTGATGCGTGTCAGCCCCTAGGTGCGTACTCGATAAAGCCGAAGGGCCAGGCGCGTCCCAGCCATGCGACGACGGAGTCGTAGAGGACCGGGTCCAGGTGGGCGTGGTCGGCGCGTACCCAGGACCTGACGGCAGCAGCCGGCTGGCCGTCTGCGTCACCTTCCGGGGGTTGACCATGGATCGGGTAGATGTAAACGCAGCCGATCACTTCGTCAGATTCGGTGCTGAGCACGGTGTAGGTGAACCCGCGGCGGTCGGCGAAGTCCTGTGCATGCCGTTCCAGGTCGCGCAGATTGTCCTGCACCGACATCTCGTGCGGCCAACTGCGTCCGGCGAATCCGGGCGTCGCGCGGATGTGTTCAATACTGCCAGTCCATGCGGCGTAGTCCGCCTCGTTATGCCGCGGCCCGAGCGGGACAAGGCGGAAATGCTCACCTGTCAGTCCGTCAGGCACCGCGAAATCCGCAGGAACGAAAAGCCCATCGCTCATTCGGAGATGTTAGCCCGAAGCCTGTCGCCACCACTGCCTGCGATGGCCGCTTAGTCTGTCGCCACCGGAGACAGAGCCGGCAGTTTCGCGGCCGTGATGCCACCCGGCGGAAGGCCGTCTGCCCCGGACGGCGGCAGCGCCAGCCTGAAGGCAGCCGCCACCCGGCCGGTGGCCGGGTCGATATCAACCCAGATCGCGCCGTGGAGCGCCGGATCGACGAGGACGACGATCTCTGGTGCGATCGTCGACCTGTTCTCGTCTCTGGCCCACCGGCGGGCAAAGTCCGCCAGCTGCTCCAGCGTGATGCTGCCATCGGCGTTCACCAGTTGCGGCGGGCATCCGAAGATCACGACGGCGCAAGCCGGGCGGGTGGTCCCGTCCTTGTCGCGGTCAGCCGGCGGTGCGCCGTTGTCGTTGCCGTCGCCCGGCGGAATGGCCGCTTGCGGCAACACGAGCTGGATAACTGGCTCCACGTCCGCCTCCGGTACGGGATCGCGCATGTCCACGCGCAGTCCGCTGGCGTCTATCTCCGGCACCGACGGGTCGGCGCCGGACGGGACGGGCGTGACCGATACGCGGACGAGCGCCCGCACGATCTCGATGCCGACCGCCAGTTGCGCTTCATAGGAGCAGGACCCGTAGTGGCGGACAACGAATCCTGCGACCTGCCACGCGACCGCCGACGCAATCGGCTGCGCCGTGCCCCAAGGCTCGGTCCCCGCCAGACTCGGAATCCGCTGGAGGTGCTCGAAATCCACGGCCGCGGCCAGGTCACGCCACAAGCGCACCCGCACTTGCTGCTCCTCCTCGTGCCGCTCGGCCTCAGTCATCTCGCGTGCGGGCCGGAACTCACCACCGTCGAGACTGAATGGCTCCTCGGGAATGTAATCCTCGTAACGCTCTTCGGCACGCCGGTACCCCGGCTCGGCCGGCAATGCGCGCTGCGGCTCGGACCACTCGCGTTGCCGCTCGGGCTGCTGCGGTTCCATCTGCATGCTCATGCGGTAAATGTGTCACCGCTCCTGCGGGCGTGCCAGAGTTCACTTGAACCTGACCAGCGGTCGGGATGTCGGCGTCGGGATGCCGGGATCCGAACCTGCGGCAGTTCTGGATTCGATGCGCGTTGGACGAAAGCCCAGGAAGCCGTACCAGTGGTATGGTAGTTGGTATGGCAACCCGGAAGGTCACTGTTACTCTCGACGAGGCCCAGCTCGACCAGATTCGCTCGCTGGTGCAGGCCCAGGCCGCGCCCAGCGTGTCCGGTTTCGTGCAGCACGCGGTCTCTGTCGCCCTAGACGACGTGGCTGGCTGGGGCGCCATGCTTGCTGAGGCACTGCGCGAGACCGGCGGTGCGCTCTCCGACGATGAGCGCGCCTGGGCCGACGACGTGCTCGGTACCGGCTCTCGTCCAGCGGCCTGATGCCCGGCGTGACTCTAGACGCCGGGGGCCTGATAGCCCTAGACCGCGGCGACCGTCGCGTTGTCGTGCTCCTGGCCCGCGCCCGCGAAACTGGCGCCCGCGTCACCGTGCCAGCTTCAGCGCTAGCCCAGGCTATCCGGCGGCCCGAGCGTCAAGTCCGGCTATCACGGCTCATTCGCCAGCCGACCACCGACGTCACGAGTCTGGACCGCGTCGACGCAACAAACGTCGGCAGATTGCTGGCCGCCAGCGGGACGTCCGACATCGCCGATGCACACGTAGTGGTCTGCGCCCGTCGCGCAAACCAGCCCGTCGTTACTTCTGACCCAGGCGACCTACGTCAGCTCGACAATGCGCTCAGGTTGATCACGCTCTGAAAGCACGTGCCCGGTGGATCGAAACGAAGGAACTGGCCTCGAGCCTGACGGCCTTGCGCTGCCGTGGGGCCGTTACCCGGGGATCACGAGCTCGAATGTGGAGCCGTGGCCTGGGCTGCTGCGAACCCGGACCGTGCCGTGGTGAGCGTCGGCGATCGCCCGGGCGATTGGCAGGCCGAGCCCGAACCCGCCGGACTGGCGGCTGCGGTGGGGACTGGCGCGGGCAAACCGAGCGAAGATCCGGTCGAGGTCGGCTTCCGGGATACCGCACCCGGAGTCGGCCACGGCGAAGACAGCCTGCCCGTCCTGGATGCGGGCGCTGAGCTCGATGCGGTCACCTTTATCGGTGTGGGCGATCGCGTTTTCCAGCAGCGCGTCCAGCGCGGCCGCCAGGCGGTCGCGGTCAGCTGAGATGCTGGCCTCGGAGAGCTCGCCGAGCTGCCAGCTGCGCGGCGTGTGGCCCCAGCGCCCTAGTGCGTCCATCATCACCGAGTCGGCGGGGACCGGCGCTAGGTCCAGGAAGCCGGGGTCTGGCGCAGAGGCGAGCAGCAGCAGCCGGCCAGCCAGCCTGCGGAGCCGGCCGAGCTCGCCGACGACCACGCGGGCGTCCTCGGCGACCTGCTCATCGGCCACCTGCTCGATCAGCTCGGCATGGCCCAGCGCCACGGTGATCGGGGTGCCGAGCTCGTGCGAGGCGTCCAGCAAGAACAGGTGCTGCCGTTCCAGCAAGCGCAAGTTCTCCGCAGATACGCGCTGTACCTCCTCCATCGCCGCGAGCCGCTCCAGGAGTGCCGCCTGCCGCCGCCGCCCGTGCCAGACCATCGCCAGGAACATCAGCGCGACCAGCGGGACCTCGACAAGGTAGTCCGGTTCCTGCTGGCCATCCACGACCTGCTCCACGATGATCCCCCCGGTCGCCAGCGTCACCACGGCCACCGTCATGATGGCAGGCTGCAGCCGCCACATCCGGAGCCCGTAGACGAGTGTCAGGCTCACCCAGATGACCAGGAAGGGGATCGTCGACCAGGCCCCCATCTCGCGCATGCCCAGCAAGTTCACCCCGACGAACACGGCCCAGACGATGTCCACCCACGACGACCGGGCCCGCCGCAGCCCAGGGCCTAGCCGTTCCCGGCCGGCCCGCACCCGGTCGCGTGTGATCCCGCCAGCCAGCCGCCCCGTTCGCGTCGTCGAGGAGCTCATCCCAGGCACCCCCATCTCCAGGTCCCGCTGCTCGCGGGGCACGAGCCCGCACGATGAACGCCCCATTATGAGGCAAACGACACCGGACCAGGAACCATTGCGAAGTTGTCTCCGCGTGCCTGACCGGCGCCCGGACCTTACTCCGAGTCCCAGTGCGGCGGACGATCACGGTACAACCTGTCGTTCTCGTCTGGCTCAGGCTGCTCGCCCCAGGCGCTGTCGGTGTCTTCCCGGCTCTGCACCGGCAGCGCCCGCTTATCGTTGCGGCTCTGCGGGCCGGAGTCGGCCGGATTCTCGGGTACCTCGTTCGGCGGCATAAGCTCAGCGTCCCTTTCTCGGCCAGGCCAGAGCGATCCGCGATCCCTATGTGGCGCCCGCAGGCGTGGCTCGCGGAATCGGCAGGCTCCGCTTACTGGCGCACGTCGGTCTGACCGCGTGGCCAACCGCTGACTAGCACGAGTCTCTCGCGTCCTGCGGTGTCGACCGACGACTGCGACGATCTGCCGCTCGGCTCGTCTTCATGGACCTGCGTGTCGTCATTATCCCCGGTACTCCGTGACGGGCGCTGGCACGTCATGTACTCAGAGCATGTCGCTTTCGCCGTTTACGAATGCATTGACATCCGTAACAGCCGCGCATTAAAGGGCAGTCTGCGTGGTTATTGACTGCTAGCCTCTGGTTTGGCGTGCTCGGATAGGGGTGGGAATGTACGGGCCACGTTATGGCTGACGCCTCGACGGCTTCTGGCTCCGTTCCGGCGAATGCTGACGACGTCACCGCCAGGCCCCATAGCCCGGTGTTGAGCGGCAGGCACATCCGGTTAGCCCTCGTGGCGCTAGTCGTGGCAATGCTCGCTGTTGCTGGCGTTCTGACGCGCTCTGTCACCGGGGCGAGGGGCATTGCCGCAGCAGACCGGCCGCTGGAATTCATGCAGCGGATGGGTCCACCGCCCACCATGACCAGCCTTTACCAAGTGCTGGCGGCCGACACGGTCGCTATCCGGAACTCATCGACCGGCCAGCTGATCTCGACCGGCCTTTACCAGGGAGACACGCTGAAGCTCGGCACGGTGCCGGGTTTCCTGGATGGGCTGCCCGGCAGCGTGAAGCGGCTCATCACGCTCGGAACATCCAACTCTTACTGGACGTACTACGTCGTGCCGGCGCGCGGCATCACCTCGCGCACCGTAAGCGTGCAGACGTCGTGGGGACAGCTAGCCGGAGCTGTCGTCAGCGTCGACCGTGCAGCAGGCCTGGCAGCGGTTGCCGCAGTCGTGTCGCAGAGCCAGATCAGCAAGTTCATCGGACCGATAGACGTCTTTTCCGAGCCGCTGGTAGCCGGGGCGCTCCGGCTGCTGGTCGTGCACCGCAACCCGGAGGTCTACGCCAGGTCGGCGGGCTACGTGCTGACCAGCGGCGGGGTCACCAACGGGACCGCATGGTGTGATCTGCCGGTGAACGGCACGAGCGCGGGGTCACCGGTCTTCGACGTCTCGCAGAACGGCGCCACGCTGCTCGGGCTGGCCGTGCCATCGTCGGCCCCGGGCCGGAGCTTGGTGATCGGCTCGTGGACCGTTAACCAGTTCATGCTCGGGGTGATCCCGTCGGGCACTGGCGTGGCGCCGTGACCGCCACCGACAGACTGCCGGTGTCGGAACCCCGGCCCGCCCGCCGCCTGCAGCGAAGGACGGACTGGCTGCAGCGGCACGTGCAGTGGCTGCGCTTCACGGTGGGGCGCGAAACGATCAGCCGTCCGCCCATCATCCTGGCGTTCGGCGTGATGGCGGTGGGACTGCTCGTCACACTGGCGCCGGCCCGGCTGGACCAGTACGGCCTTGGCAACCTGACCGACGGCCAAGGCTCGGCGTACGTGCCGGCGCTCTGCTTCCTGGCCGGAGACTTGTGCCTCGCCGCAGGGGTGTGGCGCGCAGCGGCGGCCGCGCGGAACCGGCCTCTGGAACGCCTTGTCATCTTCGGCATCGGGGCCCTCGTGGCCTCGCTCGCCGGCCAAAGCCTACGGAGCATGCTGCGGATTGCCCTCCTCCGCGACCTCTACCGCCCCGCGCTCTTCTTTTCCGGGCAAGCCAGGGCCGCGGCAGTCGGCTGGGGCCTGCTCCTCACTGTGGTCCTGCTGGCCGGGTTCCTGGCGCCCGCCGCTGTAGCACTCGCGAACCTGGTACCGGGAATACTGGCCGGCTACATCCCGCCGGTCCGCTGGCTCGCCGCGCGCCGGTCGTGCTTGCTGTGGCCGTTTGCGGCGCTCGCGACTGTCGTGATCGTTACGCAGTGGGTACTTCCCGCGCCGCTCGCCTCGGCGATGGGCTACCGGTTCCTGACTCCGTCCGGCACGGTGATCACGTCATCGCTCCGCGACCTCGGCCCTTACGCATGGACCTCGCTGCAGATCCTGTTCGCGCTGCCGCTCGTCGTCCTGATGTGGGAGGGCATCGAATCGGCCCGGACCTGCCAGCGGCTGGTGCGAACGCACGACGGCGGTGACACCCGGCTGCTCAAGGCATTGCGCCGGTGCGACGCGCGCGCCGCCGCCGTGGTTGCCGTCGCTAGCGCCGGCCTGCTCGCGGTAGTGCGGCACAGCATCCCGGCGGCGATCGCCGCGATCGCCCTGCTGACGATCGTTTCGCTGTCATTCACCGGCAGGCTCGGCCGGGTAGTGCGGCTGTCCAAAGGTTTCGAGCGAGGTGTCCGCCGCTGGCAGCTGGCCGAGGGCTGGCGGGACATCGGCCGTTTCTCGTTGATTCTCGCAGTTTTGATTGCTCCCGCCGCTGGACTGCTCGCCGGGGACATCGTCAACGGCGCGAAGGCGGCGCTGTGGCTGCCGTCGGACCTCTCCGGGTTCTACATGTACTGGCGAAATTTCAACGTCCTCGGTGTGCCATCGGTCACGGCCGCTGGCCTTTATGGCCACGTGGATTCCGTCATCTGGGTCGCCTGCCTCGGGCTCGCAGCGGTTTTCCTGCTCGGCATGCTGATCCAGGGGTTTCGCAAGGACGTCAGGGACGGCTTCCCGATTATCTGGTTCCTGCTACGCGTCGGGGCCGTTGCCGCTCTGCTGGCGCAGATCGCGCGGCTTGCCGATCACTCCTCGGCGACCGCCCTGCTGACTGGCTGCGCAGTCATCGCGGTCCTGCTGACATTCCAGCGGAACACCTGGCCGACGGCGGTCTGGTCGGTCATCGTGGTCGGTGCGGCGCTCAGCGTGTGGTCATATGCCCTCTGGCGCCTGACGTGGCTGCCTGCGGCGCTCATGCTCGGTCTGACCGTCATCCAGCGCTTCGGCTTCAACGCCGGCGAGCTGAACGCGCCGAGTCCGTATCGGGCGCAGCGGGTTGCGTACTTCCAGTGCATCGCCCTGCTGTCCATCGCGATGCTCGCGCTCGGGCATGGTGCCGCGCCGGGGTACTTCGAATCGGAGCAGCTGTCGTCGGTAGCGGATCGCATGTCACTCTCGGTCGTCGCAATCATCTGGCTAATCATGCTCACCGCCCAGCAGGTCAGAGACGCACTGAAGAAGAACCGCGCGGATGCCGCAGCGCTCGCCGGGGGCGGTGTGACCGCCATACCAGGGCCCTCTGGACGGCACGCGCGGCCAGTCGTCGACGAACAGTCTGCTGCCAGCCTCGCGGCAACGGGCGACAACGATTCGCCGGCTAGCTGGTCGTGGCGGCTCAACCCGGAACTGGAGCTCGTCCCCTTCGTCGGCCGCGAACCCGAACTGGCCACGCTGACGGCCTGGTGCGCGGTGCGCGATGCGGGACGACTGCGGCTCGTTACCGGACCAGGCGGTAGCGGCAAGACACGACTGGCCCTCGAGCTTTGCCGACGCCTGCCGGACCTCGGTGCCAGTTCGGTCTGGGTCCACCCTGGACTCGAAGCAGAGGCGATACGCGCGCTACGGCCTGGCCCAGGCGAACGGAAGCTGCTCGTGGTCGACAACGCCGAGACTCGCCAGGGACTTCAGTCGATGATCGCCGAGCTCGCCGCGGCGCAGGGCGACGGGTTGCGGGTCGTGCTGCTCGCCCGGAACACCGGGGAGTGGTTCCGCGGGCTTGGTGAAGCCGTCCCCGAAGCCCGCGACCTCGTGGCAGCGGCCCTGAAGGAGAAGCTCGCACTGCCGGTGACGGTGGCACCGGAGATGACAGATCCGCAGATCGTACGGCACGGCGTCAGCGCAGTAACCCGCGCATTCGGCCTGCGGGAGTCGAGAGTTGATAGCCGGTATACAAAGAACCACAAGCGCCAGAACATCCTGGATCTGCTGGCCGAGGCACTCGCCGCCACGATGGACGACGCCGAGCTCGCCGACGGCGGCACTGGCACGGTGCCCGTCGACCTGCGGCAGCGCCTAGATCCGCTGCTGCTGCACGAACAGGAGTTCTGGTATAAGCGCGCGGCGGACGTGGGTCTTCTCGCTGAGGGCAAGGGAGCCACCCGGGATGCCCTCCGGCATGCCATCGCCGCAAGCTGCCTGCTCGGCGCTGAAACCGTGCACGAGGCCACCGAACTGGCCACGCGTGTCGCCGGAATCCCGCCATCTGCGGAGCTGAATCGGTGGCTGCACGACGTCTGCGCCGCCAGCCGGAGCTGGACGACCGCCGACGGGTTCCTCTACCCGGGCAAGCTTGCCGAGCTGCTCACGTTTCGTGAGCTCGCCGCATCGGAGGACCTCCGAACGGCGTGCCTGACCGGCATGTCGGCCAGCGGCGCACTACGGGCTGTGTCTTTCTTCGCGCGCGCCGTCGCAGATTACACAGATGCGGCCCGCCTGTTGAGTTCCTTGCTCCCCAACCTGGACGCACGGATCGCCGGTCCCCATGACGAGCTGCAGACGCTTCAGGCGGCTCTTCGCGTCCTGCCGGGCCCAACTGTTACCCTCGCTCCCCCCGCGATGGCCTTGATTCTGCAGCTGCTGGGGCGGCTGCCCGCCGAAGTCCACCCGACGCCGCGGGCGCACTGGCTCGAGGAGCTCAGCCGGTGGTTCGCCGTTGCTGGCGATCAGGCCGAGGCGGTGCTGTATGCGGATGAGGCGGTGACGATCCGCCGCGGGCTGGCAATGCCGACGGCCGCGCCGGCAGCTGGGTCGGCGGCTGGGTCGGCGGCCGCGCCGGCGGCTGGGTCGGGGGCCGCGCCGGCGCGGCGGCACTTGCCCAGCCTGATCCTCTCCCTGGAGAACCTGAGCGAGTGCCTCAAGGCTCAGGGAGAGATGGCGAAGGCAGATGCGGCTCTTGAGGAAGCGGTTGTGGCGGCCAGGGAGCTCGCGGCCACGGATCTGGATTGGTACGGGACGTGGCTTGCGAGGCTGCTGGTGAGCCTCGGCACCGGCATCCGCGACTCCGCTGATCCTTCGAAGCGGGTGGCTGTTGCCCAAGAGGGCGTAGCTCTCTACCGGCGGGCCGAGCAAGCGAAACCAGGCCTGTACGAGGCAGACCTGGGCTTCGCTCTGGAATCTCTCAGCCTGCGACAGTTGGACGCGGGACGTCCCGCGGACGCCGTCAGTTCTGGGGCTCAAGCGATCGAGATCTACCAGGCGCTACTCGCCGAGAAACGCGAGCAGTACCGCCTGAACCTGGCTCGCGCTTTTCAGAACCAAGGCGTCTTCCTGCACAAGGCGGGCCGTGGACGAGAGGCGTTGGGCTCGGCAAAGCAGGCGGTCAGCGAATACGGCAAGTTGCACCGTTCGCGGCCCGGGCAGTACGCCAGCGGGTACGCCCTGGCGCTGGAGAATCTCGCCAGCCGCTACCGGGACGCCGGCGAGCACAGCAGGGCGACTTCCGCCAGGCAGCAGGCTGCGCGGCTGCGCGCCACCAAGGACAAGTGAACCCGGCGGGCTTGGGAGCAGCGATGTTTGAGAGGTTCACCGACCGCGCAAGGCGCGCCGTAGTGCTGGCATCCGACGAAGCCAGGCAGCTACGTCACGATTACATCGGCCCGGAGCACCTCCTGCTGGGCATTGCACTCGAGGGTCAGGGCGTCGGCGCGATGGTGCTTACTTCCCTGGGTATCACCGACGAAGTCATCCGGCGGCAGATTGAGGAAACGGCCGTCCGCGGCGAGCAACCGCTGACGGGTCACATTCCGTTCACCGACCGTGCCAAGGAAGTCCTCACGCTCGCGATGACCGCGTCGCTGCGACTAGGTCACAACTACATAGGGACCGAACATTTGCTGCTAGGCATCGCAGACGAAGGAAGCCGTCTCGCCGAGCGAATTCTCGGCGGTGCTGGTGCCGACTCCCAGAGGATTCACGTGCTCGTTGCGCTTGAGCTCGACGCTGTCACTACCCGCGCCGCAGGAACTGCACGTCCTCAGGCACCCGAGGATCTGGAGAGTGTGGAGGAAAGCTCAATCTTCTCCTACGCGCTGAGCCTAGCAATGGGGGCGCCCGAGATCGTCAAGGCCGCAACCGGTTCGCAGGCTGACGCGATACAAGAGCACATGCTCGGACAGCGGGGTCAGATGTGGCGCGCGGTGGCGGAGCATCGGGCGCAACTGCGCATAGCTGCCGCTGACCTGAAAGCCGTCGAAGGTGACGTCATGCCATCCGCGGAGAGCGCGGCGCGTCTGGACCACCCAGAGTTGCTGGCGCTGTGCAGAGAGGCGACGGCTTGCGAAGACCAGATTCGCGATCGCATGGCGCAATGCGCGGCCCTCGTCAGGGAGTTCGGCAGGGCCGCCGGCCAGCAGCTCACCAGCGACCAGATTCAGCGCGCCGACTTGGCGACCGCAGAAGCTGAGGACACGTTGCAGCAGGGGGACGCATGGCTCAAACGAGTCCGTCAGGAGCGGCGCCAGGCCCAGTCGAGCGAGTCAGCGGCAGCTCGGCAGTCTCCCGGCCGGGACGGGGCGTTCCGCGCCCTTCAGGCACGGCTGCATCGAAGGACAGCCCGGTCCAGCGAGGATACTAACGCCCGGTACATGCAGGGAAGCGCCCTGCTGAGGCGGCTGGGAGAGCAGGCCGCCGCGATCAGTGCGGAAAGGAAGCGAGCAGAGTTGCAGCTGTCGCAGTTCGCCCGGCAGATTGCAAGGCAGGACGACGCGTTCTCAGCGTCGGCAGCCAAAGTGGAGGCCGCATCAAATGCGCTGACGGCGGCGCTCCGCCACGTCCTGATACCCGAGATACTTTCTTTCGTCTATCAGACTCGCTGAAGCTGCAGCGGACAGACGGCCCGATACCACCAGCTCAAGGTCATAAACCACGCCGCTACAACGCGCTGCATGAACTGAGCTCGTACCGCAGCAGCGGCGGTCAAAAGACCCGGGCGGGGCGAGCCCGAACGCGCCTCGAGGCACCAGACCTCGCGCATGAGCATGGGCAGCCCCGCCCGTCTCCTCCATCAGCTCGATTCACGCTGTCGGGAACAACCCGATTGAAAGCTAGGCAGAGCACGAGGAGACGGCGGAGCACCCGCCCGACTTGACACACGCTGCGTCCGGATCTGCCGCGACCCGGAATGCGTTCCACTTGCGTGCGTCTATGGCCTTAGGCGAGCCGGGTGCAGGGCAGGCGGGACAGCGGCGTGAGGCGTGGCTTGGGATGACGTCGGTGCGTGGCTACGCGGTGGGTTTGCGCGCGAGCCTGGTCAAGGGCGGCCAGCGTTGCGTCCGGGTCGGCGGCATCGTCGAAGGCGAAGGACAGGCCGGCGCCTCTAGCAGGCGGCAGCCGAGGACAGCTGGCGTGATCGCGATCGCGTCATGGCGCGCGCTGCTGTTGCAGGCGCTGCCGGCAGCCGGGCTGTCTGCCACCCTCCGCAGTCCGGGGCTGCGGAGTTGCGTGCGTGCATCCGCTAGCTCGGTCGGCTCGTCGGACTCAAGCGCAGCCCTTCGCCGGGTGCCGTGCAACTCGACGTGAAGGTCGAGACCAGGCGAAGTGGCCCGCGTTTCTTGCATGGAACTGGATCTTAAGCCTGATCCTGTTTGTCAGTAGCGTGAAGGCATCAGGAACAAGCAAGGAGGAGGAATCCGATGACCACGGCTCAGGCCAGGATCGACTTCGAGACTCACGCCGCGGGCTTCCACCGCGCGATGGCTCATCTCGACCAGGCGACGACCAAGGAACCCGACAACGCAGGCATCGTGCGGCTCCGACCTTGCCGCAGGTCTGCGGGGTACGCCGAGCTGGCGCCGCAGCGCCCCGATTTATCTCCAGCTGGCCTGTCCGTCTGGCGGGCACCCGATCGTCGCCTAGGTGACCGGCAGCCAAAGACCGGCAGCCATGGCCCCGTTACCGAGGAGGACGAAATGAACCCGTGGACCGCGCAGTGCGTCGCCGCCGAGCACACCAAAGAACTGCACCGGCAGGCCGCAACCAAGCGCCTGGCCCGACAGGCCCGGCACCGCCAGCCCGTCCCACGGTCCCGGCCGCTGCGGCAGTTCACCGCCACCGCCAGGACCGCGAGCCCGCGGCCCGCATAACCCGCCAGCTGCCGCACCCAGCAGCGCCAGCTAGCAGCGACCCGGCACCGCCAGCGCATAACCCGCCCAGACCCAGCCGAAGGAGACCAGGCAATGACTCCGGACAACTCCTACCAGCTCTACCAGATCAAGCGGC
>Ga0335073_10001005_pt1 | contig 37196 bp, 33 predicted proteins | sample Lox_Sample_22_FD_207093 | JGI IMG/M metagenome (GOLD analysis project Ga0335073, IMG submission 207093) | Soil microbial communities from Loxahatchee National Wildlife Refuge, Florida, United States - Lox_Sample_2.2 | ecosystem: Environmental > Terrestrial > Soil > Wetlands | place: USA... | reverse complement strand
CGGGAACGCTCACTCCCACGAGTCAGCCGATCCGTTGCGGGGAATGAGTCCTATCCGAGCCGTGCGGGGGACCGAAGTCCCGGCAGTGCCAGATTCCGGTCCGCCGTCGGTGCGGCATACCCCGTCGGCAATGCCTACACTGCCGGCCGGCCCGCTTGACCGGCCATTCTTCCTCTCACTGCACGGCCGTAACACAGACAACAACCAGCGTCTGCCCGTGGCCAATAACGGGCCAACTCTGCGGCAATGCCTACTCTGCCAGGCGGCCCGTTGAGCAGCCTTTCCACCTCTCACGGCGCGGCCGTAACACGCACATCAGCTGAGGACCGCCTGGTGGCCGATCACGGGACAAACGCCCTTTTTTAGGTGGAAACTTTGCGCAAGTTGGAATAAAAGCGTCTCCCGCGCACGCGGAATTACCACGTAGCGCAAAGTTTCCAAGATCTTTCGCCCGGCGGCCGACGCGGGTCAGCCGCACCCGTTCCTTTGAGCAGGCCGTTGGGTACCTGTCAGTCGCACCTGTTTCGCTGGCCGGGCCATTGGGTGCCCGTCAATCACACCCGTTCCGCTGGCCGGGTCTTTGGGTGCCGGGTGAGCCGCACCTGTTTCGCTGGCCGGGTCTTTGGGTGCGGGGTCGGCCGTAAGCGTTCCGCTGGCCGGGTCTTTGGGTGCCGGGTGAGCCGCACCCGTTCCCCTGACCAGGCCGTTGGGTGCTGCCTCGGCTGCGGCCCCGCGACAATCGGGTCGAAGCTGATGGCCTCGAAGGGTAAGCGGGCGGCAAGTACCGCCGCAAAGATCACTACCCAGACTCCGGACAGGCACAGCCCGGCGATCGCCAGTCCCTTGCCCCGTTGCGGCCGGTCGCGAAGCTTATTCAGCGCCACGATGCCGAAGATCACGCTCAGCACGACAAAGCCGACAAGCCCGAGGACGAACGCGGCGATCGCGAAGCCATTGGTGCCCGACGCGGGGCTGTCCGCAGTGTAGTAGTGGACGCCAGCACTGAGCCGCGGCGCGACGGGCAACGTGCTGCTCGGCTTCGCGTCGTCCTGCACCCACAGTTGCCACCCTGGCGGCGCAGGCGGCCAGGCCGGATCTGGCTGCCAGTCGGGGGGCGGAACGAAGTCGTCTGGAACGGGCGGCCAGCCGGGCGGCGGATTGAGGCGCTGTGCCAATGGGGGCCATTTCTCTCGCGGGTCAAGTGGGACCACCGTAGCCGGGACGAAGTGCGCGGTGCCGATGGCGAAGTTCCGGATGAATAACGGTTTGCGGGGCCGTCGGCCGCTGCGCAGGCGGCAACCCGGGCCGCCAAAGGCCGGATCGTCGCTATGACCATTCGGCCGGAGCCTGTTACCTGCGGCAGTAGGCCGGTCTATTCGGGATGATGCTTTAGTTTCTGGGCCTTTGATCGGGGCCGCGGCGGGTGACGGGAGCGGTGGTAGGGGCGGCGGAGTACTCGCCGATCCATTCCTCTTTCCAGGCGTGGTCGTACTGCTGCTCGTTGCAACTCGGCCGGTAGACGGCGATCAGCTCGCGGGCGATCTGCTCGCGGTGCGCGGTTGTCCCGCCAGGCACCTCGTAGGTGCAGATGTAGACCTTCCATTTGGAGCCTGCCCGCTGGATCCAGCAGGGCGCCTTCTGGTGCTTAAATGGGAAACGCGCCTTGGACAGGTCGTCGGCGTGGCCGACGTACATGACCGCGTAATTCTGCGGCTTCCGTTCGGGCTCCGGCCTGTACATGATCGCGTACACGGCCGCGACCGGAGGCGGAGTCCAGCCGCCGAGCAGCCGCGGGCCCTCGAACGGGTACCCGGCGAGTGAGCCGAGCCGGATCATCGTGAACCGCTGGCATCCACGGCGTCGGCCTCTTCGGCCCCAGCCTCCTCTTCCTCACTGATCGCCTCGGTCCTGACGATGGGCGCGGCCGGGAGCCCGGCGGCTTCCGCCGCGGCCCTGAACAGGCCGGCCGCCTTCTCGATCGCGTCCTCGCGGCTGTCCGCGATCACCACCACGCGGGCGCCGTATCTGCTGGTGCCGATGCCGGCAGCCACGCCGCCGTGGGCGGCGACGGCGTCGGCGAGCTCGACTATTTCCTCTCGGGTGAAGACCCGGTCGCCTTCGGCCTCGATGCCGACACTCCACCTCACGGGGATTCTCCTTTTATTTCTCAGTGCAGCACCGGCAGCATTTCGGCGAGTTCCTCCAGGCTGGCGAGATCGTGCCCGGAAAGCAGCAGGTCGATGTGCGGTGCCGCCACCATCATGCCCAGCGTGCTCGGCTGGAAATCCCGGTTGTCTCCCTTGTGCGGGTTCAGCCACACGATACGGTGGCACAGCCGTCTGAGGCGCTCCATCGCCAGCGCGAGCAGGTCGGGATCGCCGCGGTCGAGGCCGTCGGAGCAGATGACCACCACGCCGCCGCGGCACAGCCCGCCGCGGCCCCATTTCCTGACGAAAGTGTCGAGTGACTGGCCGATCCTGGTGCCGCCGTCCCAGTCCACCACGGTCCGCGCGGCCTCTTCGAGCGCCGCGTCGACTCGTTGCTGTGCCAGCTCCCTGGTGATGCGGGTGAGCCGGGTGCCGAAGCAGAACACCTCGACGCGTGCGGCCGCGTGCCTCGCTGTGTGTGCGAACTGGAGCAGGTGCCTGGAGTAGTCGGCCATCGAGCCGGAGACGTCCAGGATCAGGATCAGCGGGCGCAGCCTGGTCTTGCGCTGCCGGAAGAACAACTGGCCAGGCGGTTCTCCGTGCATCCGCATCGAGGCCCTGACCGTCGCACGCAGGTCCGGGTCCAAGCCGTTGGCGGCAGGCCTGGTCTTGGTGCGGCGGGTGCGGCGCCGTGGCGGCGTCAGCCGCATCCTGTGCATGATCCGTTTGAGTGCGGCGAGTTCCTCCGGCGTGCACGCGGTGAACGAGCGGCGCTTGAGCGCGTCCACGTCGGAGGCCGTCCAGCCGAGGACCGGCCGCTCCTGGTCGTTTTCTTCGGTGTCCGGCGCGGTGTCCGGCATCACCAGCGCGGCCTCGGCTTCGGCCGCCGACTGGGCGCGCAGCGTCAGCCGGGTTCTGGCCGGGGCGTCCTCGTCGAGGAAGTACTCCCGGAACACCCGGTCATAGCGGGGGCCGTCCTCGTGACGGCTGACCAGGGTAGTTTTCCCCGCCCAGTACAGGTCGACCAGATCCGCCGGGTCGAGCGGCGTCATGGCGGCGAAATAGGTCAGCACGTCACCGGTGCCGACGGTGAGACCCGCGTCCCGCAGCGCATGCGCGAAGCCGACGAGAACGCCGGTGAACGGGTCGTCCGGATCCTCGTCGCCCCGATGCTGGCCGCCTGGCTCTTGCCCGCCCTGGTGCCTGGCGCGCGGTTCAGCCACCGGAGATGATCTCCGCGAGGTTCTCCCGTACCAGGTCGAGATCGTCGCGGTCCTTGATCACCGCGCCGAGCGTGTCGCTCGCGGCGGGGTGGGTTAGCTCGGTTTCGCCGAGGACGTCGAGCATGCGGACCCAGTCGATCGTCTCGGCAACGCCGGGCGGCTTGGCCAGGTCAAGTTCGCGCAGCCGGTGTACGGCCCTGACGACCTTCCTGGTGAGCTGGTCGGCCGCGGCGGGCTCGCGGACCTGGACGATCTCCGCCTCGCGGGCTTCCGTGGGGTAGCCGATCCAGTGGTAGAGGCAGCGTCTTCGCAGCGCGTCGTGCAGTTCCCTGGTCCGGTTGGAGGTCAGGATGACGACCGGGGTCGATTCCGCCTTGATCGTGCCGAGTTCCGGAATGCTGATCTGGAAATCCGACAGGACCTCGAGCAGGAACGCCTCGAATTCATCGTCGGCCCGGTCGATCTCATCGATCAGCAGTACCGCCTTGTCGCCCTTTCTTACCGCCTCGAGCAGTGGCCGCTCGAGCAGGAACTTCGGCCCGAACAGCTTGTCAACCGACCGCTCGTCAGTGGCCTCGGCCGCCGACAGCGCCCTGATCTGGAGCATCTGGCGCGCGTAGTCCCACTCGTAAAGCGCCTGGCTGGTAGTGATCCCCTCGTAGCACTGCAGCCGGATGAGGGTGCGCCCGAAGACGGAGGCGAGCGTCTTGGCGACCTCCGTCTTGCCGACGCCGACCTCGCCTTCGAGCAGCACGGGCCTGCGCAGCGAAAGCGACACGAGCAAGGTGGTGGCGAGCCCGCGGTCGGCAAGGTACCCGCCATCTCGCAGGCGCCGGGTCAGCTCGGCTACCGTTCCTGGATAGTCCACCGGCGGTCTGGCGTCAGCGGCCGGCGCCGGGGCCCGGCTGGGCGGTTTCCGCCCGCTTCATCACGAGGTCGCGCAGGCTGCCCGCGGGGCTGAGCTTGCCCTCGCGCTCGAGCCTGGCCCGCCACGCCGTGATGCGCTCCTCCGCGTCCCCGGCGGCATAGTCGTCGAAGCCCACGCCGGCGTCGGTCATCTTCTTGCAGTGCGACTCGCCGCTGTCATCGAGATCGGCGACCGTCTGTCCCTGGGCGCGCCATACATCCCTGAGCACTTCAAGGGCCTCTGCACGCTCTGCGCCCATGACGATCTCCCTCCTGGCTGCAGCCGAGCTTGTACACGACTCTAACTCCGGAATTTAACTCCGGGACCGTGACCGGGACGAGCCGAGATTAAGCCATCTCTTAATCCGGATCGCGGGGGGCTCGCCGCTGGCCGCGTCCGATCGCTGCCGCCAGGCTTCACGCGCAGTTCCGGCGGAACACCAGGCTGCTTTCCGGCGATTGCCGCGTGACCTGCCCCGGCTGGCCGGGCAAGTACGAATCACAGAGATCACGTGATGCCGGCTCGCCAGGACCGGGGGGCGAATCCTGGTGCTGCCTGACGCAAGGAACGAGGCGCCCGTCCTGATCGTGCGCGCCAGCGAGCGAAGGAGAAGGCCCATGACCTACGGACACGCCGAACGGAACCTCGCGGTGATACGCGAACTAGAGGCAGAAACGAAGCAGCTTCTCGCCGGCCTTCCTCGACTGGATGAGGAGCAGAGGGCCTGGCTCGACCAGGTAGACGAGGAAGGCGGCGCCATCCCAAGCTGGGCAGCCTAACCACCGGGAGCGTCATGGAAACCATCATGGACCGCACCGACTGGCTGGTCTTGTCATGACGGTTCCGCTGACCGCCCGCGATGCGGCCGCAGTTATCGGGGTCCTGCTGATCCTGGTCACATGGACCAGCGTGATCGTGACGCTGGTCGTGCCTCGTCCCGGCGGCGACCGGCTGGTCCGCTGGGTGGCGCGGATCGTGAGCGTGGTCTTCCGGCTGGCGGCCAGCATGACTTCCAGCTACATGCGGCGTGACCGGGTGCTCGCCAGGGAAGCGGCGGGGATTCTGCTCGGCCAGCTCGTGGCGTGGCTGGGGACGGCGTTCGTAGGCTTCATGCTGCTGATGTGGCCGCTCGTCCGCGGCGGCATCGGGACCGCTTTCGCCACGGCCGGGTCCTCGATGTTCAGCCTCGGGTTCCTCGAGCCGTCCGGGGCGGCGCCCGCGGTGGCCGTGTTCGCCGCCGCGGTCACCGGCCTGGTCATCCTCACATTGCAGATCGCCTACCTGCCCACGTTGTACGCGGCGTTCAACCGGAGGGAGACCCCCGTCTCATTGCTCGGCGCCCGGGCCGGGGTGCCCACCTGGGGCCCGGAACTGCTGGCGCGCACCCACTACGCGCTTGGCACCGGGGTATCGGCCCTGGATACGCTCGGAGATCTGTACGCCCGGTGGGAGAACTGGGCGGCGGACGTGGCGGAAAGCCACACCACGTACCTGCCCCTGGTGCGGTTCCGCTCGCCGCGACCGCTGTCCTCCTGGGTGATCGCGCTGCTCGCGGTGCTTGACTCCGCCGCGCTCTTCCTGGCGCTGTCGCCCGGCTCCGCTCCGGTGGTCCCGGCGCGGCTGTGCCTGCGCAGCGGATTTGTCTGCTTCCGCGAGGTGGCCAGGGGGATGGGCTTCGACGTCCAGGAGGAACCGGATGCCGAGGGCCAGATCAGCCTGAGCTACGAGGAGTTCCTTGAAGCGGTCGAACGACTGCGCAAGGTGGACTTCCCGATCGAGCGCGACCCGGCCGACGCCTGGCCCGACTTCGTGGGCTGGCGGGCCACCTACGAGGAGACGGCTTACGCTCTCGCCTTCGAGGTCGACGCTGTCCCCGCCCTGTGGTCCGGCCCGCGCCGGTTCCCCGATCCGCCGATCCCGCCCGCCCGGCCGCCGGCCGGCCACCCCCTCAGGGCACCCGACCCGAGGGTCGTCCGGCAGAACCAGCAGGCTCATGCGACGCCGGCTCATCATGGCGAGCCTGAGGCAAGGTAAACATCAGTTACATTCAGCAATTAACTACTTACTTTAAGTATCTGATGCCGCGAATTGGCCGCTCGTGCCGGCGCCCGTTCCCGCAGGTCGGAGCCACCGTTGAAGCGTCACGGGACACCGGTGTCGAGCGGAATACGCTGGGCGCTCTCACCGCTGATAGGAGGGTCATGATGAGTGAATCTCTTGCCTCCTACCGCTACCTGGACGAGGGCCAGCCTGTTTCCCCGCCCCAGCAGCCAGGCCGAGGAGCCTCGGAAGCTGGTTACTGCTGGTGGTGCGGAAAATGGACTCAGGTGCGCAACGCGCTTTGCTCCGGATGCCAGACCGGACACGCCGGCAGCTGACTGCAGCCAAACGCGGCAGGCAAACGTTCAGGCGAAATAAAGCATTCGCCGCCTTCAGGATCTCACCCGCAGCAGCTCGCGGTTCTCCCCGCTCCAGCTCGGCGGTGCGCCTCTTATCGCCCGTCGCGGTGCCCGTGTTGTCGCCCGTCGCGGTGCCCGTGTTATCGCGCGTCGCGGTGCGCGGCCGATGCGCGGCGCTCACTTCCGCCCGCTCGATCCAGTTGCGAGGCGTCTCGGGGTTGACCGGGCTCGCGTAAGACGCGTCACCTTTACCGGCCCGCGCTAGCAAGTCCGCGGGCGTCATCGGCACCTCTGCTGACCTGGCTTGTGACGCAACTCAGCCTGTCTGGTACACAGGCGATCCCGCTACGTAGGTCGCCGCTACCCGGTGGCCGGCGATTGCCGTCGCCGGATCGGCGAACACGTCGCCGTCGAGCACGACCAGGTCGGCGGCCTTGCCCGGCTCGATGGTGCCGGTGCTCTTCTCCAGGTGATTGGCGAACGCGCTGCCAGCCGTGTACGCGGTGATCGCGCTGTGCAGCGAGATCCGCTGTTCCGCGAAGAACGGCTTGACGTCCAGGTCGGCTCGCTGCCGGTTGACCGCGACGTGTATCCCCTGCAGCGGGTCGGCGCTGCTGACCGCCCAGTCGCTGCCCGCGGCTATCGTTGCCCCGGCCGCCTCCAGCGCACCGAACGGAAAGCTCCAGGCCGACCGCTGGGGGCCAAGCAGCGGCAACTTGTAGTCGTCGGTTTGCGGTTCATGGGTTGCCCACAGCGGCTGGATATTGGCTATGGCGCCGAGCGCGGCGAACCGTCCCACGTCGTCGGGGTGCACGACATCCAGGTGCGCGATCTGGTGACGGTTGTCGTTGCTGCCGTTGGCGTCGCGGGCCGCCTCGATCGCGTCCAGCGCTTCGCGTACAGCACGGTCGCCAACCGCGTGGAAGTGCACCTGGAACCCGGCCGCGTCGAGCAGGCAGACATAGTGCTTGAGGGCCTCGGGCTCGATGAAGCTGCCGGGAGCCGGCTCGGAGTCGTGGCCGCAGTACGGCGCGAGCATCGAGGCGGTGCGGGTCTCCACGATCCCGTCGAGCATGACCTTCACCGTGGTCGGGCTGAACCGGCCGTGCCCGCTGGCGTCGCGGATAGCCACGAGTTCGTCGACCTGCTCGGCGCCGCGCTCGCGCTGCCACCACAGCGCGCCAACCACGCGCGCGGTCAGCTGCCCGCGCTGCGCGGCACGGACATAGGCGGGCAGCGGGTTGGGGCTGCCCAGGTAGTTGCCGACGATGGCGTCCTGCCAGGCGGTGATGCCGAGCGCGTGCAGGTGCCGTTGCCCGAGCAGCAGGCCGTCGAGCAGCTGATCTTCGGTGATGGCCGGGAGCAGGCGTGACACCAGGTCGGTGGCGCCCTCGTGCAGCAGGCCGGTGGGCCGCCCGCCGGCGTCGCGCTCGATCCGGCCGTCAGGCGGGTCCGTGCTGCGCTCGTCCAGGCCGGCGAGCTCCAGTGCCCGGCTGTTGGCCAAGGCGCCGTGGCCGTCCCTGTTCAGCAGGTACACCGGCCGCTCGCTGACGACCTTGTCCAGCATTTCTCTGTGCGGCAGCCCGCCGGGGAACACGTCCATCGACCACCCGCCGCCGAACACCCAGTCGCGGTCGGGGTGGGCAGCGGCGTACTCGTGTACCGCCGTCAGGTAGCCGTCCACCGAGTCACGGTCGCGCAGGTCGCAGTGCAGCAGGTCAAGCCCGGCCGACACGGGATGGTTGTGCGCGTCCTGGAAGCCCGGCAGCAGTGACTGCCCAGACAGCCGGACGACTTCGGTCCGGGTGCCGATCAGTTCCGCGATCTGGTCGCCGCGGCCGACGGCGATGATCTCGCCGTCGCGGACGGCCACCGCGTCCGCGCCAGGGTCTGGCAGGCCGCGGGTCACCACGCTGGCGCCGAGGAAGACCAGACTGGCATATCCGTTCCCGGTCATGCGATCTCCTGCGGTTCGGTCCGCAGGTTGTCGGCGCCGAGTCGCGCCACGCTCCCGTAGCCGCTGCGGCCGCGCCGGGCAGCGAGCCGCGCGACCACCGTGTACAGCGGCACGGTGACGACAAGGCTGACGATCCAGGAGATGTCGGTGTCGTGCAACCGGGCAGCGATCGGGCCGGTGTACAGGGTGGTCGCCATGAACGGGATCTCGACCAGGAAGCCCGCCGCGTAGACGCTCAGGGCCGTCCAGTTCCACCGGCCGTAGATGCCGCCGTCTGCCCGGAAGAACGACTTTACGTCGTAGTCTCCGCGGCGGACCAGGTAGAAGTCGATCAGGTTGATCGCCGTCCACGGCACGAGCACGTATTGCAGCACCGCGATGAAGTTCGACCAGTTGACCAGGAAGTTCCCGCCGCCGAGTGCCAGCGCGATGACGGTGGAGACGCCGCCGAGCACGACGGCGAGGACGACCCGCATGCGAGGCCGGGGCAGCCACTTGGCCACGAATGAATGGACTGCGGTAACCACCGTCAAGATGGCCCCGTACAGGTTCATCGAGTTGGACACCGCGGTGCCGAGGAAGAAGCTCAGCAGCGTGATCTTGCCGAGCGTGCTGCCGAGGATGCCGTTGAGGCCGCCGATGACGTCACTGCCCGGCTTGCTCATGAGCGCGACCATGACGCCGGTGAGCATCTGCAGCACGGTGGACAGCACGGTGCCCGCGTACGTCCACCAGAAGGTCGACCGCATGCCCGCGGTGGTGGCCGGCATGTACCGGGAGTAGTCAGAGACGTAGGGCGCATAGGCGATCTGCCAGAGCACGCACACGGTGATCATGCCGACGAATCCAGCCCAGTTGAACGCGCCGACATGGAAGAACGTTGACGGCAGGCCCTTCACGAAGATGGCCGCGATGATCACGACGGTGAGCGTGCCGAACGCGTAGGTCATCCAGGCGGCCGCCCGGTGAATCAGGTCGTAGCCCACCACGGTCACGACCAGCCCCACGACGGCGAGGATGAGCGTGGCCACGCTACCCGGCACCGACGGCCAGACACCCTGCAGCGACTCCGCGCCGGTCACCAGGTTCGACGCGAAGAAACCCAGATACATGATCAGCACCAGCAGGACTACCAGCAGGGAGCCCTGCATGCCGAACTGCCCGCGGCTCTGAATCATCTGGGCCACGCCCAGCTTGGGGCCCTGAGCCGAGTGCAGCGCCATCAGCACGCCGCCGACCAGGTTGCCGAACAGCATCGCGATCAGCGCCCACCAGAAGTTCAGGCCGAATACCTGGGTAGCCAGCGCGCCCGTGACGAGCGTCAGCGGCCCAAGGCTCGCGTTGAACCAGATCGTGAAGAGACTGAACGGGCGTCCGTGCCGTTCGGCCTGAGGAATGACCTCAATCGTGTGCTGCTCGACAAAGCTGTCGCGGGTCGCGACTCGGTCGGTCGGTTTGTTGGGCACCGCGCGCTCCTTACCTCGGCAGTGTTTTGAGTCACTGTCACCTAGCGAGCAGCCACCTGTACAATAGATTTATCTGGCCGATGGCATCGGGTAAGTCGATGCACTTTCCCGGCGGTAATCTTCGCCGTCGCCAGTCAGCCAACGGGATATGCCGGATGTCCGGCTGACGTGCGGTCGAGGACGCGGCTACGGCAGGCCGGCGAAGGCCGCGCGTGACTCGGCTAGCCAGTCGTCAAACGGACGGGGAGCGGCGCCCGTCAGATCCTCGACCGTGCTGGTCACGGTGTCCGCGCCGCCCTCCCGGATCCAGTTGAAGCGCTCGATCGCGCCGTCCGCCTCCCACAGGGTGCGCCCGTCGGCGAGCAGCAGTTCACGTTCCCGTTTCTCCGAACGGTTCGCGTACTCCACCTGCCAGGCGAGGACACGCGCGAACCGGGCCGCGACGTCGGCGTAGCTGAGCGCTTCCGGGCCGGTCAGCACGTAGGTGGCCCCCTCGTGGCCGCTGGTGGTCAGGACCCGGGCCGCGGCTGCGGCGACGTCGGTGACGGCGATGAAGCCGACCCGTCCGTGGCCGGCGGACGCCCTGATCTCACCAGTGCTCCGGATCTGCTCCGCCTCGTCCAGGAGGTTTTCCATGTACGTGGCCGCGGCCAGGTAGGTGACCGGCAGGTCCAGCGCTTCCAGGTGCAGGGCGACCTGCCGGTGGGCGCGCATGAACCGCACGTCGCAGTCCGGGTCCTGGAAGCCGTCCGCGCAGATTTTCACGATGTGCGGCCGGTGCCCGGCGGCGGCCACGGCGTCGAGGAACACGGTCTCCAGCGCGGCCTGTTCCTCGATCTCGGGGCTGAGCACGAAGATCCGGTCGAACTCCCGGAGCACCGCCGCGGGCGGAGGTTCATCCAGTGTCGCCACCACGTGCCCCGGCGTTCCCGGCAGGTCGGCCGCCTTTGCCTCCACCCGCACCATCGCGGTCACCTCGGCGCGCGCGTCGGCCAGCGCCTCCATCAGCCGATAGCCCACCCGCCCGGTCGCCCCGGTCACCAGAATCATGTCGGCACCTCCTCAGCTCACCCGGTACGCTACTCGCCGCTACCGGTCGGCTTCATAGAGGCCTTGCTCGTCCTCCTCGTTGCCCGCTGGTGATAGCGGGAATGCCGGGGGCGCCGTGGCGTTCTACGGGTGGCGTTCAGGAAGGTGGGTGTCGACGATGCATCAGGGCTACTGCTTCAAGTGCGGCTCTTACACTGCAACTGACGCTGCGACGAAGCTTTGCGCCAGCTGCTACGAGCACTGGGCGGGAATTAGCCAGCCCGCGGCTAGAACGACACTGCGATGACGGGACCGGCCACGGACGTCGTGGCCCGGCTGCAGGTGGCCCGTGCTCGGTTGCACGCGGCCGATCCCGTCATCGCCGGGCTCATCGACCGGCGGCCGGACTATGACCCGCGCCGCCGGCTCGACGGGATACCGCCGATGGATTTGTTCGGGGCGCTGGTGTTCCAGGTGACAGGGCAGCAGCTGTCCGTCGCGTCCAGGCGCCGTATCCTCGAGCGGATCATGGAGATGTTCGGCGGTCACCTGCCGTCTCCGGCGGAATTGCTCCGGGCGGATCCTGCCGGGCTGAGGCTTGCCGGACTGTCCGGGCGGAAGGTCAGCACGCTGCGCGACCTCGCCGAACGGCTGACCGACGGCCGGCTGAACGTCGACGCGCTGAGCGCACTGCCCGACGAGCAGGTCATCGCCGAGCTGACCCAGGTTCCCGGGATAGGTGCGTGGACCGTACAGGGCGCCCTGATCCTCGGACTGAACAGAGAAGATGTCGTGCTGCCCGGCGACCTGGCGCTGCGCAAAGCCATGCGCGGTGCCTACCAGCTGGACCACCTGCCGACCCCAGCCGAAGTCCTTGCCATCGCCGAACGGTGGCGCCCGTACCGCAGCCTGGCGACGCTCTACCTGTTCCGCGCGGGCGAGTCAGCGGCGCCGGCCAACAGGAACGCCCCGTTGGACGACGCGGGGAATGCCGCCGACATCGGCTGAGCGCCCGCGACGGCTACCGGAGAGCTCGAGGTCCGCGAGCTGCGTACTGAATTCGCCGGCATCCAGCGGCTCACGGCCAAGGTCGTCGCCGGGCTCAGGTAGTCCCCCGATGACGCCCGGTTGAGCTGAGTGGCCAGCCGCGATTACCTGGGGTTAGCCTTCTGTAGTGAGTGTCCTTGGCGGTGGTGAAGGGCGAGCGGGAGCGCGCCCAGCGGAGCCGCCGTCGGCGCGGCCCCGATGAGTACGCGGGCCGACGGCCGAATCGCGGACGAACGGGCCGCGCTGCGCCGGGTCGCGACGCTGGTCGCCGGCGGCGCGGCGCCGGAGGAGGTGTTCGCCGCCGTTGGCGCTGAGGCCGGGCGGCTGGTGGGGGCCGACCTGGCGGCCGTGGGCCGCTACGACCCGGGCGGCTCGATGGGCTACGTCGCGCGGTGGAGCGCGGCCGGAAAGGATTTTCCGGACGACGCGCGTCCGTCCCCAGTCGGCCGCAACCTGAGCACGCTGGTGCTGCAGCGTGGCGAGCCGGCGCGTATCGACGACATTCCCTGCGCCTCGGGTCTGACCGCTGACGTCGCCAACATGTTCGGCATCCGTTCAGGCGTGGGGGCGCCGATCAGCGTCGAGGGCCGGGTGTGGGGTGTTGTGGTTGTCGCATCCACCAGTGAGGAGCGGCTGCCGGCAGACACCGAGGCGCGACTGGCGGCCTTCACCGAGCTGGCCGCCGCCGCCATCGCCAACGCCCACGCGCGCGTGGAACTGCGTAAGCACGCCGAGGAGCAGACCGCGCTGCGCCGGGTCGCGACCCTGGTCGCCGGCGGCGCGGCGCCGGAGGAGGTGTTCGCCGCCGTTGCCGCTGAGGCCGGGCAGCTGTTTGGCGCCGACCTGACAAGCGTGGCTCGGTACGAGCCGGATGACATGATGACCGTGCTCGGCGCGTGGCGGAGCGCCGGGACCGTCATGCCGTTCGGCGTGGGCGCCCGGGTGCGTCTCGGCGGGCAGAACCTGTCAACGCTGGTCTTCCGGTCCGGCCGGCCGGCGCGTTTCGACGACTATGCCGGCAGCACAGGCGCGGCCGCGGCCTTCGGGCGCGTCTGGGGGTACCGCGCGGCGGTCGGCGTGCCGGTCACCGTCGAGGGGCGGTTGTGGGGCGTCATGAGTGTCGTGTCCACCCGCGATGAGCGGCTGCCCGCGGACGCCGAGGCCAGGCTGGCCGGATTCGCCGAGCTGGCGGGCACCGCGATCGCCAACGCCCAGGCGCGCGTGGAGCTACGCGGTTATGCCGAGGAGCAGGCCGCGCTGCGCCGGGTCGCGACGCTGGTCGCCGGCGGCGCGCCGTCGGCGACGGTCTTCGCCGCGGTCGCTGAGGAGATCGGCCGGGTGGTCGGCGCCCAGTTCACGGGAATGAGCCGGTACGACCCGGTGGGCATGGCCACGGCCGTGGGCATGTGGACGAGCACGGACACTCCCTGGCCCATGGCGATCGGCGATCAGCTGATGCTCGGCGGGCAGAACGTGACCACGCTGGTGCACCGGACGTGCCAGCCCGCGCGGATTCAGGACTACGGCCGCTCCACTGGCGCCTTCGCCGACGCCGGCCGCGGCTGGGGGTTCAGTTCAGCCGTCGGGGTGCCGATCATGGTCGAGGGGCGTCTGTGGGGCGTTGTTACCGTAGGGTTCGGGCCTGCCGCGGTCCCGCCCCCGGACACGGAGACGCGGCTGGCGGGTTTCACCGAACTTGCCGGCACCGCGATCGCCAACGCCGAGGCACGGGCCGCGCTGGCGGCGTCCCGCGCCCGCATCGTCGCCGCTGCCGACGAAGCCAGGCGGCGCATCGAACGCGACCTGCACGACGGCGCGCAGCAGCGCCTGGTAACCCTCGGCCTGCGGCTCCGCGAAGCCCAGGCAGCAGCATCACCGGGGGCCGGCGACCTTGTCTCCCGGCTGGATGAGGTGGCCGACGGGCTGAATGCCGCACTGGAGGAACTACGCGAGATCGCCCGCGGCATCCACCCGGCGGTGCTTGCCCGCGGCGGGCTGCGCCCGGCCCTCGCGGCGCTGGCCCGCCGCTGCCCCACGCCGGTTGACCTGCGGGTGCAGGTCGCAGGGCGACTGCCGGGCCCGGTCGAAATCGCCGCCTACTACGTCGTGTCTGAGGCCCTGACCAACACCGCCAGGCACGCCCGCGCGACCGTCGTGCAGGTCGAGGTAGCCGCCGACGACAGGACGCTGTGCGTCAGTGTCCGCGATGACGGGCGCGGCGGAGCGGCCCTCGGCAGCGGCTCGGGCCTGACCGGGCTCAGGGACCGGATCGAGGCGCTCGGCGGCCAGATCACGCTGCAGAGCCAGCCGGATGGGGGCACAGACCTTGAGGTCCGCATCCCCTTGGACCAAGGTCCTGTCACTGCTTTAGCAGGAACCGGCCGCTGGGGTACGTCTCGTATACCGGCGTGAAGGCACAGCCACGTCGAGGTGGGTAGCGCTGAGCTGCCGGTCACTCACGTGACCTGGCGGCAGGCCGCCCAGGCGACGGGCGGCGTGCTACGCGGCGGGCAGGTGCGGCCCCGGATGGCCCGCCGGGAACTCGCAGGCGGCTGGCCAGGACAACGCCCTGGCGCCGCATTTCGGGGTCACGGTCGTGTGGTCGTCCCGGTGGCATGACCAGGGGTCGGCGCATCGTGACCGGTCGGAGTGGTACAGCTCGGTTTTGTTCACCACGGCTCGCCCGCACCAAGCCGGCTGCCGTAGGCGATCGCAGCGAGCAGCACCCGCACGGCTGGCGTCGACACTGCCTGTGCCGGGACTGCCGGCCGAGGTCCTACTTCCCGGCCGCAGGGAAGGAGCGCACCGGCATCGTCGAACAGCACGACGCCGTTGCAGAGCAGGCTCCACCCCTGCTCGGGGTGGCTGACCGTAACGCGTGCGGTAATGCCGTCCGGTGCTAGCGCGTCCGGACACGGGGGCTGGTGTGGGCACATGTCGTCCTCCGGCGCTGTGGGTCCTAGTGGGTGGCGCCGCGGCCGCTGTGCCGGACGACCGGATGGCCGCGACGATCGTTGTTAGCGTTCACATATACCCACCATGAAGGAACCGGGCCGTGACGCGCTATACGGCGAGCGCCCAGGCTCACTACCGGCTAGCTGGAATGCCCGGCTGCCGGCGGGAATGGCTCCGGTACCTGCGGCCGGAATGCAGGCGCGCGACGTCAGGCATGCGTGCGCGGCCTATTCCGGCTACCGCCAATGCGGCGGGTGCCGTGCGAGCGCCATCCTGAGGTTGTGATCATGCGCTGCCTACTGGTCGACGACAACACGGCGTTCCTCGAAACCGCGCGACTTCTCCTTACCCGGGATGGCGTCACGGTGACGGGGACCGCATCGTCCAGCTCCGAGGCAGTGCGGCAGGCGGTCGCACTGCGGCCGGACGTCGCCGTCGTCGACATCGGGCTTGGCGCGGAGAACGGCTTCGACCTGGCCCGCGACCTGGCCACCGAGGGAATCACCGTGATCATGACATCCACCGGTGCCCAGGACGACTACGCGGACCTGGTGGCGGAGAGCCCGGTCGCCGGGTTCCTGGCGAAGGCGGAACTGTCAGCGGCGGGCATCCGGCGGATACTCGGCTCGTCCCGCGCGTAAGCCGCGGCCCTGGGAGTCCGCCGAATTAGGCCGTTTCTGGCGTACTACACCCGGATAGCGCCTGGTCGGACGCGAGACTGTCACGCCTGAGCGTCGCTAATCCAGCAAACTCCTAACGGGCGCCGAGGAAGGTGAGCACCGCGAGGACCCGCCGGTGCACGTCGTCGGATTCCTCCAGGCGCAGCTTCATGAGGATGCTCCGCACATGCTTTTCCACCGTGCCCTCGGTCACCCAGAGCCGCTGCGAGATGGCACTGTTGGAGCACCCTTCCGCCATGAGCGAAAGCACCTCACGCTCCCGCGGGGACAGGACGTCAAGAGGGTCATCCACCCGCCGCGCGGCGACAAGCTCGGAGACGAGAGCGGGGTCCACGGCCGAGCCGCCGCGGATGAGCCGCCGCAGCGTCTCGGTAAAGTCCGTCACGTCGATGACCCGGCTCTTCAGCAGGTAGCCGGTGCGCTGACCGCTCGCCAGCAGATCCATGGCCTGCTCGACCTCAACGTGCGCAGAAAGGACCATGATCGCGGTCTCCGGGAACTCTGAGCGGATCTGGCGGGCCGCGTCCAGTCCCTCGGTACCGTGCCCCGGCGGCATGCGGATGTCCACGATGACCAAGTCGGGCCGCTGCCTGCGCACAAGGTCGATAAGGCATGCCGCATCGCCGCACTGGCCGACCACGTCGAAGCCGGAACGCTCAAGCAGGCTTGCCAGGCCCTCACGCAGCAGCACGTCGTCGTCAGCCAGCGCGACCCGGGTCCCCTCCTCAGTCATCCCTGCGATTATCGTCCGCCACGCGGGAACGATCCAGCCTCCGGGCTAGCGGGGCATACCGGCTAGCAGGAATGCCGGGGTGCCAGCTAGCACGATCCGGTGACGGACGCTGACCGTGATGCGCGGCCTGGGGTCGCGGCACAGACTTTAGCGAGTGCTCCGGCCGGCTGGAGTAGATCATGCCGGCCGGAGCGATCCATATTCAGGGACGTCCTGGACAGGAAAGGTCATGGAGCGAACCGACTTGCTGTACAAGGGGCTGAAACCGGCCGACGTGCGGTTCCTCTCGTCTTTCCTGAACGGAGGCGGCCGGCTGCCGAGAGGTACCGGGCGGGTTAGCCAGCGCGCTGTCCGGCGCCCCGGACAAATGCGACACGCGACCGTCGCCGACGGACAAGGCGACTCCGGCCAGACCCCGCGCGAGCACCGCGAAAACCTCGCCAAAGGGCACCGCATCAACCAGCAGTCGTCAATGGACGGCAAGCACTATCCGCGACATGTCACCAACTTCATGGAAGGAAAGCTGGACTAACGGAATTCAACGTCGCGAACATAGCGCCGCGTGGCCGGCCTGGCCTGATCGCCTGCGCTCAACCGCCACGCTGACGTTGTGCGAATGCACCCGGGGAATCATGCCTGGCACCACCCCCGCAGAACGCGCTACCACCGGGTATGGGAGCGGCGTATACACTCAAGGTATAGTCCGACGGCGTGACCGCCGCCAGCGGGCTGGTCCGCCGCCGGGCGGCCTGAACCGTCTGACTGTTCATCGTCCCGCCTCGCGGGCCGCGCTGCGGATGACCGCCCAGGCGGACAGGGCTATCGCGGCGACCGCGACCGCGGCGAACCCGAGCATGACCACCCGGGCGGCCACGTACTCGGTGGCCACGCCGAGCCCGATCACCGGGACAGACAGGCCGACGTACGCGCCGAGGAAGTAGCCCGCCAGGACCTCGGCGCGTGATTCCGGCGGGGCGGTGGCGGCCGCGGCCACCAGCGAGCCGCGGACGACGAGGCCGCCGCCGGCGCCGGTGATGATCCCGCCGACGACGAACACGGGCAGGCTCGGCAGCCACATCGAGGCGGCGCACAGCGCGAGGCCGACGAGGATGACGGGCACCGACAGCCGCAGCGTCGGGGCGACCCCGGTGCTGCCGAGCGCGATCTGCGCGATGGACCCGGCGGCGAACGCCGCGAACGCGACGGCCCCGGCGACCGCGTAGGAAGTTTCGTGCATGGTGCCGGCCAGGAAGCCCGGCATGAGCGAGTTGAAGACGCCGTAGACGGCGAATGCGGCCCCGCCCGCCGCCGTCGCGGCGAAGAAGGTGCCCCGGGCATGCGCCGGAATGGAGACGCGTTGCGGGCGCCAGGACGGGCGCGGGTCCGGCAGGTCCGCGGTCTCCGGCGCGGTGGCGACCGCAAGGCCGAGCACCAGCAGCACCCCGCCGAAGACCAGGTAGGGCATCACCAGCGGGGGCGGCGCGAACTGCGCGAGCAGGCCGGCGCCGAGGGGACCGATGCCGATGCCGCCGAGGTTAGCGGCGGTCGCCACGACCTGCGGCCGGCGTGCGGACCCCGGTCCGCCCGCGCCCAGGTGCAGTTCCGCCAGGTACGCGGTGGCCGTCCCCGTCGTCATGCCGATCGACACGCCGGAGACGATCCGGGCAATGAGCAGTCCGGGCAGGCTCGGGGCGAGCAGGAAGATGACGGCGCTGAGCACGTTGACGCCGATCGCCGGCCCGAGCACGCGGCGGCGTCCCACCCAGTCCGAGATGTGGCCCGCAAGGAACAGGCTGATGATCACGCCGATGGCGTACACCGCGTACACGACGGTGACCATCAGGTCCGAGAAGTGATCGCGCTCCTGGTAGATCGCGTACAGCGGGGTGGGCACCGCCGAGAACGCGAGGTTGACGCAGAAGGTCGCCGCCACCAGCCAGAACGCCACCGAATGACGGCGTGTTGACGATTGCTTCTGCCGTTCTATAAGGACAGTCATGTATTCGAGGATGCGATACCGCAGTTATCATGTCCAACGAAAAGTACTGATGGCACTCATGAGGATAGTGAATGAATGGAACTGCGTCACCTCGAGCACTTCGTCGCCGTCGCGGAAGAGCGGAACTTCACCCGGGCGGCGCGCCGCCTCCATCTCGTGCAGTCGGCCCTATCGGTGTCGATCCGGTCCCTGGAGACCGACCTCGGTGCCCGGCTGTTCGAGCGCACCACCCGTGAGGTCGGGCTGACCGATGCGGGCCGGGCGCTGCTGCCGGAGGCACGCCGCACCCTGGAGGCGGCCGCCAGCGCGCAGGCCGCGGTCCTCGGCGCCCAGGCGGGGCTGCGCGGCACGCTTCGTCTCGGCATGATGCAGGTCATTAACCTGGTGGACGTGGGTTCGCTGGTTGCGAGGTTCCACCGGGAGCGACCGCTCGTCGAGATCATGCCGCGGGCCGCGCCGGGCGGATCGGTGCAGCTGATGCGGGACGTGCGTGACGGCAGCCTGGACGCCGCGTTCGTCTCGGCCAGCGGCCCGGACCAGCCGGGGCTTGTCGTGACCACGCTGGCGTCCGAACCGGTGCTGCTCGGCTGCCCGTCCTGGCATCCGCTCGCCCAGCGGGACTCGGTTTCCGTCGGCGAGCTCGCTTCGGAACCGTTCGTCGACTACTCCCCAGGCTGGGGCACGCGCACGGCCGCCGACTACCTGTTCGCCCTGGGCGGCGTCGAGCGGTCGGTCGACATCGAGGTGCCGGACGCTTCGATCCATGCCGCGCTGGTCCGCGCCGGGCTCGGGCTTGCGATCATGCCGAGGTCCATGATCGAAGGCGCGGGCCTGATCGGGGTGCCGCTGCGGCCGGGCATCACGTTCAGCATGGCATTCGTGGTCCCGGCCGGCCGGCCGCTGTCACCGGTGACGCGCGCCTTCGCCGAGATGGTACGGGAGACGGATACCACGACCGGATTATTCACTCGTGAGGAGGGTGGTCGGCCGGGTGGCCGTCCATGTGGCAGTGCCCGCCCGGCGCGGGCACGTCGAGCGTCGGGTTGCGGTCGAAGAAGCCGGTCGGCTTGAGCATGAAGCCGGTCCTGGTGACCGGCATCACCGGCCAGTCCTCGAGCCGGACGAAGTGCGTCGGACCGAACGTGTGCCAGACGACGATGTCCTGGCCGTCGATGTCCCGGTCGGCCGCGGCGTAGGCGGGCAGCCCGTCCCAGCCAGGATTCTGGTTCACGAAGTCGCCCGCCGGGTACCGCTGCGCCGGGTCGTAACGGGTCACCCACAGCGCGCGGGTGGCGAAGGCCGCCCGCGCCGCGAGCGGCGAGGAAGGATCGGCCAGCAGGGCCGGCTGCGGCTCCGGGTACAGCGTGAACGCGGTCGGCTTCCCGAACCGGTTGGTGGCGGACGTGCTGAGCACCCGCCACACCCGCCCCCGCGACGCGTCGCCGCTGCGCGCACCCTCAGACTCCGAGGTCAGCCGGGTTACCCGTTGCACGATCGCGTTGCCGTGCGGGTTGTCCGGCCCGGTCGGCAGGCCGCTCACGTCGATCTCCTCGACCGCGTTCGCGAGCCCGTCCACGGACATGTCGAGCCGCGCGCTGAACAGGTGCTGGTGCACCGGAGCGCCCAGGCCGGGTGCCACCTCGGTGGAGTGCGGGTGGTCGCCGCCCGGATGGCCCGCGGTGAACACCACCCCGGTCATCTTGACCTCGCACTCGATCGTGCCGTCCAGGTAGAAGTACCAGTAGAAGCCGTAGTCGTAGTTGCCGACCGTGGTGAAGAACGACACGACGAGCCGGCGCTGCCTGCGCGACTGCGCCGAGCCGTTGAAGATGTCGGTGTGCTTCCAGAGGATGCCGAAGTCTTCCTCGTGGATGCAGATGGCGTTGCGCACCACCGCGGGCTCTCCGGTCTCGCCGCAGATCACCGCGTCCAGGTAGGTGATCTCGCCGAGGCAGTCGCAGCCGAGTTCGAGCGAGTTGACCCACTTACCGACCAGGTACTCGCCGGTGTCGAAGTACGCTTGCCAGTAGCGGAACCGCGGGTCGCCGTACGGCACCACCATCTCGGGAACCGAGGCCCGGTAGATCACCGGCCGCCCGCCGAGCTCGATCTGGTGCAGGGTGAGGCCCTCGCGCGCGTCGAAGCCCACCCGTAGCGACCAGTCCTGCCAGTGCAGCAGGTTGCCCTCGACCGTGAAGCTCGGCCCCTCCGGCTGGGTGATCTGGATCGGCCGCAGTGTCGTCCGCTCCGGTCCCCGCACCGCCGGGTCGTCGTAGTCCCCGGACTCGGCGGGCACCGGCAGCGTGAACTCGTCGACGACCCGCAGCACCTTCTTCTCGATCAGGTCCACGTGCGCGGTGACGCCGTCGATCGGATGCGCCCAGGCCAGGTCGTGCTCCCCGGCCTGCAGGAAGCCGAGCACGCGCACCATGCGCCGCTCGTCGTCCTCGGCCGGCGCGCGGAACGCGCCCGCGGTGATCGGGCAGATCCGGATCTTGCTCATGTCGGTCAGCCCGCGCCGCGCCATGGCCTCTTGCCAGCCGGGATCGGCGTTCACCACTTCCTCGACCAGGTGGTACTCGGAGTCGATGACCGGCAGCTGGCCCTCGGCCGCGGTGTCCACCGTCCGCGTGCTGACCACGCTGCGCCGGCCGAGGGACACCACGACGTCGGTCGATTCGCCGTTCTTCAGGTTGATCAGGAAGGCGCGCAGCCGCCGGTCGGCGGGCGCGCCTGCCAGCACCTCGTCCTTGGGCGGCTCCTCAATGCCGTAGTAGGCGAATCTGACCGGGTCCGCCAGCAGTCCTGCCGCCGCCATGATTTCTCGCCCCGCAAGGTATTCGCCGGCGGTGGCCGGGTCGAGGGCGTGCGGAATTCCGGTCATGGCATTCTCCAAGATTCTTAAGGAACGTTTCGTGGCGACGCGCACCACGCCACTTACTCGTCGGCGATGATCGAGCCCACCCGGTCGCCGAGTCCTGGGTCCCGGCGGCTCAGCCAGACGGAGTAGATCACGGACACGACGATGACGCCGAGCGCCGCGTACGGGAACCAGTTGAGCGGGGCGGACTGGCCCGGCTTGACCAGGTAGTACATCGGCACTCCGACGGCGATCATGCCGAGCACCGGCAGCACCAGGTGCCTGATCACGTTGAACTCCTGCGGCCGGTACTTGCGGTAGTAGAACGGCAGCGCCAGGTTGGCCAGGAAGTACACCACGAGCACGAGGATCGTGCCCATCGTGGACGAGTCGACGAAGAAGTTCAGCGCGTTCATCTGGCCGCTTTGCCTGGCCCCGCCCGCCAGGTGCAGCAGCGCCCAGACCAGGATGATCAGCGTCGCGATGCCGACAAACGCGTAGATCGCGTTCATCGGCGTCCGCCGCGTCGGGTGCACCTTGCCGAGCCAGCGCGGCAGCAGCCCTTCCCGGCCGGCGTTGAAGATCAGCCGGGCCTGCGAGTTCACCGCCGAGATGAGCACGCCGAGGGTGGAGGTCAGGCCGGCGATCCAGGCGAACAGCGCCAGCCAGCTGGCGACGTCGTGGGACACGTTGATGAACGGGATCAGCGCGCTGTTCAGGGCGGTGACGTTGTACGCGAACCCGGTCGCCGTCGCGTACGCGTACAGGACGTAGCCCACCAGCATCAGCGCCACCGACATGTATACCGCCCGCGGCACGTTCCGCCGCGGGTTGGCGGTTTCTTCCGCCAGCGCCGCCGAGTTCTCCCAGCCGATGAACAGGTACACGGCCAGCGGGAACCCGGCCGCAAGCCCGCTGAAGCCGTTGGTGATGTGGCTGGGCTCGAACGGCACCGCGGACAGGTGCCCGCCGTGCTTGATGATCGCCGCGACAGACACCACGACCAGCACCAGCATCTCGAAGGCGAAGAACGCGCCCGCCAGCTTGGTGGACACGGCCACGCCGCGGTACATCATGACCATCGCACCCGCGGTGAAGATCACCGAGAAGATGACCCACGGCACGTTCCAGCTGAAGTAGTAGTTCAGCAGCATCGACAGGTAGCCGCCGCAGATAGCGAGGACCGAGGAGATCGCGATGATGTAGCCGGCGCCGCAAAGCAGCGCGGTGGTCACGGCGCTGGTGCCGCCGAACGTCTTGCCGATGAACGTGATGAACCCGCCGGTGGACGGATGCGCGCGGGAGAACTGCGACAGCGTGTTGCCGAGCAGCGCGATGGCGATGCCGGCCACGATGATCGTCAGCGGCGCGGCTATCCCCGCCGTGAGAAAGAGAAAGCCGGCACTGAAGTAAAAGCTGTACGCCGGGCCGATGTTGGCCATCGTCGAGGCGGATATGTCGACTAGCCCGAGCGCACCGCGGTGCAGCCGCTCGGCCGATTCAGGTGCTTTGGTTTCCGAGAACGGAACTGCCGCTTCGCTCATAGTGTCACTCCCGAAGAGTTCGCACTCCGGGCTCGCCCGTCGTCCTTGGCAAGCGCTTTCCGGTTTCCGTGAACTTACCGAATCCATGCGGTAACCCGCAAGACTCCGCAGGACGCAGCCACGTAACGCCCGTGGTCAGCGGCCCGTGGCAGCAGGGGCCCCGGTTAGCTCGGGCCCTGCGTGCGCCGCGCCGGCCGCCGCGGGGGCGTGCTCTCCCGCAGCACGACCTCGCCGGGCACCGGGACGACCCGTGGCTGCTGCGGCGCGTCGCCGCTGAGCACCAGCCGCGCGGCGATTTCCCCGAGCCGCTTCAGCGGGAGGCGGACCGTGGTGAGCGGCGGGTAGACGTCGCGCAGCGTCGGGATGTCGTCGAACCCGGCGAGGGCGATGTCGCCGGGAACGTCCAGGCCCGCGGCCCGCACCCGGGCGAGGGCGCCCACCGCCATGACGTCGCTCACCGCGAACACGCAGTCCGGCAGCGGCTCGCCGGCGGCGAGGATCTCGCTCATCGCCGCGTAGCCGCCGTCCCGCGACAGTTCGCCGTGCACCACCCGCGCCGGGTCGAGCGGCACCGACCAGGCGCGCAGTCCGTCGGCGAAGCCTTCGGTCCTGTCCTGTCCGGTCAGCAGCGAGCGCGGCCCGGCGAGGACCGCGAACCGCCGGTGCCCGAGGGCAGCGAGGGCCTGCGCCAGGGCGTCGCCGCCCGCCCTGTTCTCCGGCAGCACCGTGTCCACGCCGAGCAGGTCCTGCCCGACGCAGGCCGCCCGGCCGCCGGACCGGGTGAACGCGGCGAGTTCCGCCCGCAGTGCCTCCCTGGCGGCGGTGTTGTCGGACCTGCTGCCCACCAGGACGACGGCGCGCGCCCGCTGCGCCCGCATCAGCGCGACGTACTCGCGCTCCGCCTCCTCGTGCGCCTCCGTGCTCGTCATGCACACCATGAGCCGCCCGGGCCCGGCCTCGGCGACCTCGATGAGCCCGGCGGCGATGGAGGAGAAGTACGGGTCGGAGATGTCCCTCAGGGCCACCCCGATCATCGTGCTCTGCCCCGTGGCCACGGCCCTGGCCTGGAGGTTGGCCGTGTACCCGAGGTCGGCGACCGCCTTGTGCACCCGGTCGGCGAGGGCCTTGCCGACCCGGCGCGAGCCGTCGTTCACCACCCGCGACGCGGTGGTCAGCGACACCCCGGCCCGGTCGGCGACATCCTGCAGCGTCACCCGCTGCCGCGCGTCGGGACGTGCGTCCGCCACCGGACCTCCTCATGCGCTCCCTGAGCGGCTGACCGCACTGCTTGACCAGCCGTACCGCCAAGCCTATTCTCGGGAAAGCCCTTTCCCAACACAATCCCTCAACGCGAAGGATGGTCGATGGCGCTCAAAATCGTTCACGTCGCCCTGAACGGGGTGACCGGGCGGATGGGATACCGGCAGCACCTCGTGCGGTCCCTGCTCGCTATCCGCGAGGAGGGCGGCATCACGCTCGACGACGGGACGGTGCTCTGCCCAGAGCCCATCCTGGTCGGCCGCAGCGAGGAGCGGCTGCGCGCGATCGCCGAGCGGCACGGCCTGTCCAGGTGGACCACGAGCCTGGACGAAGTGCTCGGCGATCCCGGCGTCGACGTCTACTTCGACACGCAGGTCACCAGCGCCCGCGAGGACGCCGTGGCCCGCGCTATCGCCGCGGGCAAGAACGTCTACACGGAAAAGCCGGCGGCCGGCTCGGCCGAAGCGGCCTTCGCCCTGGCCGAGGCGGCGAAGGTAGCGGGCATCACCCATGGCGTCGTCCAGGACAAGCTGTTCCTGCCCGGCATGATCAAGCTGCGCAGGCTGATCCGCGAGGGGTTCTTCGGCCGGGTGCTGTCGGTCCGGCTCGAGTTCGGCTACTGGGTGTTCGAGGGGGACGGGATTCCGGCCCAGCGGCCGTCGTGGAACTACCGCGCGGAAGACGGCGGCGGCATCGTGCTCGACATGTTCCCGCACTGGCACTACCTGCTTGAGGACCTGTTCGGCCCCATTGGCGCGGTCTACGCGCGGCACGCGACCCATCTGCCCAGGCGGTGGGACGAGGCAGGCGAGCCCTACGACGTGACCGCCGACGACGCCGCCTACGCGGTGCTCGAGTTCGCCGGCGGGGCCATCGCGTCCGTGAACTCGTCGTGGGCGGTCCGCGTCAACCGCCGCGAGCTGCTTGAGCTGCAGGTGGACGGCACGCACGGCAGCGCGGTGGCGGGCCTGCGGAACTGCGCCGTCCAGCACAAGGTGTCAACCCCGATGCCGGTATGGAACCCCGATCTGCCCGATCCGCTCGACTACCAGTCGATGTGGACCGACGTGCCGGATAACGCGGTCTTCGACAACGGCTTCAAGGCCCAGTGGGAGCTGTTCCTGCGCGCCGCCGCCCTGGGCGAGCCGTTCCGCTGGGACCTGTTCGCCGGCGCCAGGGGGGTCCAGCTCGCCGAGCTCGCGATGCGCTCCTCCGGCGAGGGCCGCCGGATCGAGATCCCTGGGCCAGCAAGCACAGCACCAGGAGCCTGACATGGCCGCTCGCATCACGCTGCCCGGCCGGACGGAGCCGCTGGAGATCACCCGGCCCGGATGGGCGCCCGGTTATCCGCCGCCCGCGTCCCGCCGCGTCTACGCCGCCGCCCACGTCGCCTCCGTCGACAGCGGCGACCTCATCGACTGGCAGGCCACCCTCCGGTTCCGCGACCACCTGTGGGAGCACGGCTTCGCGGTCGCCGAGGCGATGGACACCGCGCAGCGCGGGATGGGCCTGTCCTGGTGGCTGGCACGGGAGCTGATCGCGAGCACGGCGGAGCGCGCGGCCGCCCGCCGCGCCGCGGGCCGCTTCGCGGGCCTGGCCTGCGGCGCGGGCACCGACCACCTCGCCGCGGACCGGGTCCACTCCCTCCCGGCGATCATCGACGCCTACGCCGCGCAGCTGGCGTTCGTCCAGTCGGGCGGCGCCCAGGTGATCCTGATGGCGAGCCGCGGGTTGGCCGCGGCGGCGGCCGGCCCCCGCGACTACCTGGACGTCTACGGCGAGCTGCTGAAGCAGGCGGCCCAGCCCGTCATCCTGCACTGGCTCGGCCAGGCGTTCGACCCGGCGCTGCGCGGCTACTGGGGCGGCGACGACTTCGAGTCCGCCGCTGCGACCGTGCTCGACCTGATCGACCAGGCTGGCGACAAGGTGGACGGCGTCAAGCTGTCGGTGCTCGACGCGGACAAGGAGGTCGAGCTGAGGCGACGGCTCCCCGCCGGGATCCGCCTGTACACCGGCGACGACTTCGGTTACGCCGACCTCATCAAGGGTGACGAAGAGGGCCACAGCGACGCGCTCCTCGGCGCGTTCGCGGCCGTCACCGCCCCGGCCGCCGCCGCACTGCACGCGCTCGACGCGGGCGACCTCGCCGGGTACGAGGCCGCCATCAGGCCGACCGTCCCGCTCAGCCGCCTCATCTTCGAGGCGCCGACCTACTACTACAAGACCGGCGTTGCCTTCCTCGCCTGGCTGAACGGGTTCCAGCCGCGGTTCTCGATGCTGGACGGCCTGGAGCGCATGCGGCCGGCCGGCCACCTCGTCAAGGTCTTCGAACTCGCCGCCGCGGCCGGCGCCCTCACCGACCCGGACCTGGCGGTCAGCCGGATGACCGCGTTCCTCAAGGAGCACCAGTGACCGTTCTTGACCGGCTTTCCCTTAACCAGGCGACGGTCAGGAAACTCGGCGTCCCCGAGGCCGTCGACCTGTGCGCCCGGCACGACATCGGGGCGATCGGCCTGTGGCGCGAGCCCGTCGCGGAGATCGGAGTGGCCGCCGCCGCGGCCGCGGTGAAGGCAGCCGGGCTGGACGTCTCCAGCCTCTGCCGGGCAGGCTTCTTTACCCACGCCGACCCCGATGCGAGGAAGGCGGCCATCGAGGACAACAAGGCGGCGATCGCCGAGGCGGCCGGGCTCGGCACCAGCACGCTCGTCCTGGTCTCCGGCGGACTGGTCCCTGGCAGCCGCGACATCGCCCTGGCAAGGCGGATGATCGCCGACGCCATCGCGGAACTCGTCCCGGTGGCGCAGTCCCACGGCGTCCGCCTTGGCATCGAGGCGCTGCACCCGGTGTTCGCCGCCGACCGGTGCGTCATCACCCGCCTCGGCGAGGCGCTCGACCTGGCCATGGCGTTCCCCGCCGATGCGGTCGGCGTCGTGGTCGACACGTATCACGTGTGGTGGGACGCCTCGCTGCGGCACGACATCGCGCGAGCTGGCGAGCGGATCGTCAGCTACCAGGTCTGCGACTGGATCCTGCCGCTGCCCGCCGACACCCTGCTCGGCCGCGGCCACGTCGGTGACGGCTACATCGACTTCCCGCCCATCACCGCGGCCGTGGCCGACGCCGGCTACGCCGGCCACATCGAGGTGGAGATCTTCAACGAGGCGGTGTGGACCGCCCCGCCAGACGAGACGGCCGCCACCGTCCGCGAACGCTTCCCGCTGGCGTTCCCCACCGCATGAACCCGCTCGAACCGCCGCGGTGGGGTCAGGGGCCTCGGGTAGCCGTCAGCGGCACCGGGACAAGGGTCAGGCGGGCTGGGCGGCCTGGCTCTTGCCGGGCGAGCCCGCCTGGGCGGGAACGCGCGACGCTGTCCAGACGCGCACGATGTCCCGCATCGACAACAGGCCGACGACCTCCTGCCCCTCCACCACCACGAGGTGCCGGAAGCCGCCCCGGACCATGGCCGCCGCCGCGCCCTCCATGGTCCAGCTGCGCGCCGCGAAGACGAGATCCTGCGTGCAGTGGTCGGCGGCGACCTCTGTGTCCGGGCTCTCTCCGGCCCCGACCGACATGAGGATGTCTCGCTCCGTGAGGATGCCGACCCCGGCGTGGTCCGGGTCCGCGACGACGGCGGCGCCGACCTTGCGGGCGGCCATCATCCGGGCCGCCTCACGCAGCGTGTGAGCCGGTCCGATAGTGAGGACCTGCATGGACATTCCGTCTTCGACATTCATGGCGCTCTACCCCCAGGCCTGGGTTCGGGTATCGGCGGCAGCCTGTAACGTGCTGGTGTACCCGTTCACGCGCGCCGAAACACCCTCGAAACAGTAGGCATCCACGACAATCGGGCGGCCGCCGAGTTGGCCCTTCCGCCCATTTCTGCCCGGTTGATCTCCCGGCCGGATTGCGCTCGTTGCCCAACATGTGCGCACCTGTTAGAACTGGCAGGTGGACGCCGTCTCGGGGCGGCAGATGATCTCGAAGACGGGAGTGCCGATCGATGAAGGCTGCGCGCTGGGTCGACCTGGGACGTGTGGTTTGCGAGGAAGTCCCGGTGCCCCCGGTCGCGGACGGCGACATCCTCGTCCGGACGGCCTACGCGTCGATCTGCGGCTCCGACCTGCACAGCGTGTTCCTCAGCGCGCCGTCGGAGCCGGTACCAGCCGGCCACCCCGGGCACGAGAGCGTGGGCGAGGTGGTGGAGTCGCGCTGTCCCGGCTTCGAGCCGGGCGACTGGGTGCTGACCGTGCCGTTCGCGGCCGACGGGCGGTGCCTGGCCGAGTACCAGGCCATCCCCGGCGCCTTCTGCATCCGGCTGCCGGCCGGTGTGCCGCTCGGCCAGCTGCTGATGGCGCAGCAACTTGGCACGGTCATCTACGCGCTCCGCTGCCATCCGCTTGATGTGACCGGCAGGGACGCCGCGGTGATCGGGCAGGGGTCCGCGGGCGCGTTCTTCACGTTCCTGCTTAAGCGGGCGGGGGCGGCCCGGGTGCTGGTGTCGGACAAGTCGTCCGCGCGCCTGGCCTACTCCCGGCAGCTTGGCGCGGACCTTGCCGTTGACGTCGGCACCGTTGACGTCGGCACCGTTGACGCCGGCACCGTTGACGCCGGCACCGTTGACGCTGGCACCGTTGACGCCGGCCCGGGCGGCTTCCTGTCGGCGGTACTCGAGGCCACCGGCGGGCGCGGCGCCGACGTGGTCGTGGAGGCGGTCGGCAGCCGTGAGACGTTCCCGCTGAGCCTGGACCTGGCGGCGCCAGGGGCGACCCTGGTCTGGTTCGGCCTGCCCGAGGGCCCTGGCCACTACCCGTTCTCGTTCCGCGACTTTTTCCGGAAGGGACTGACCGGCTACTCGAACTTCGGTGCGCAGGGCGAGCCGGGACTCGAGTCGTTCCGCTATGCCCTGCGGATGATCGCGGACGGCGCGATCGACGTGTCTCCGCTGCTCAGCCACATGCTGCCGATCGAGGCCGTGGACGAGGCGTTCCGCATCGCCCATGACAGGAGCGACAACGCGCTGAAGGTGTCGATCAAGTTCTGACCGGACGACAGCGCGCTGAAAACGTCGATGAAGTTCCGACTGGAGGATGTTCAATGGAGATGACCGGAGGAGAGGCGGTCGCCGCCGCCCTCGAGAAGCTCGGCGTCCGCTACGTCTTCGGCATCGTGAGCGTGCACAACCTCCCCATCTACGACGCCATCGCGCGGCGCGGCACCATCACGCCGATCGGGGTGCGGCACGAGCAGGCCGCCGCTCACGCCGCCGACGGTTACGCGCGCGCCACCGGCGAGCTTGGCGTGGTCATCGCCAGCACCGGGCCCGGCACGACCAACACCATGACGGGCCTGTTCGAGGCGGGCTTCGCCTCTTCCCCGGTGCTGCTCGTCACCGGGCAGATCGACAGCGGCTACCTGGGCAAGGCCAAGGGGTTCCTGCACGAGGCGGAGCACCAGCGGCTCATGCTGTCCTCGCTCTGCCGCCGGGTGGAGTCGGTGCGCCGCACCGAGGACATCGGGCGGGCCATCATCGCGGTGGCCGCCGACATCCGCGCGGGCCGGCCACAGCCAGGGGCGGTGGAGATCCCGGTCGACCAGCAGTACCGCCGGGCCGAGGTAACAATCCCTGATCTCCGAACGGATCAGGCTTACACCCCCAACGCGGACGCCTTGTCGAAGGTGGCCGACGCGCTGGCGGCGGCGACCCGGCCGGTGCTGTGGGCCGGCGGCGGGGTTGTCAGCTCCGGCGCCGGACCGGCGCTGACGGCGCTGGCCGAGCACCTCGGCGCACCGGTCGTCACCACGATCGAGGGCCGCGGCTCGATCCCTGAGGATCACCCGCTGTGCCTGGGCGCGCTGACCACGAGCCCGCAGGTCGAGGAGATCGTGTCGGACGCTGACGTGGTGCTGGCAGCGGGGACCCGGTTCCAGGGCGGGAGCACCCGCAACTGGCGGCTGTCCTTCGGCGGCACGCTCGCGCACCTGGACGCGGACCCCGCGGTCATCGGACGGAATTACCCGACGGCCCTGCCGGTCGTCGGCGATGCCCGCATCGGCCTTGAGCTGCTGCTCGGGGCGATCGGCCGGGTAAGCACGGACCCCGGCCATGCGGAGAAGGCGGCGTCGGCGGCCGCGACGGCGCGCAGGGACGCGCGCGCCCTGATCGGCGAGGACCACTGCCAGATCATGGACGCGATCCGGCGCCACGCTCCGCGCGAGTCGGTCATCGTCAGGGACGCGACGGTTCCCGCTTACCTGTGGGGCGACCGGCTGCTGCCGATCCTCCAGCCCAGGACGTCGGTACGCCCGGCCTCCGCGGCGATCGGTCCCGGCCTGCCGCTGGCGCTCGGCGCGGCGGCCGGCAGCGGCCGGCCGGCCGTGCTGATCGCCGGCGACGGCGGCTTCATGCTGCACGTCGGGGAACTGGTCACGGTGGTCCAGCATGACCTGCCCGTGGTGATCTGCCTGTTCAACGACCGCGGCTACGGTGTGCTGCGCGGCATCGAGGCACGCCAGTTCGACGGCCGGAACTTCGGCGTCGACCTCACCACCCCCGACTTCCCGGCGCTGGCGATGTCGATGGGCGTGCAGGCGACCCGGGTGAGTGACCCGGCCCAGTTCGAGTCACGGTTCCGCGAGGCCATCGCGTCGGGCCGGCCGACGCTGCTCGACATCGACCTGCTGGCCCTCACCCCGCTGAGCCTGCCAGGCAGCCGCCCGCCCCGCCGCTCATAGCTGAGCGGGTGCCCGCCAGGCGAGTTCGGTGCCCAGCCCCGCCCGTCGGCCTTCCGGCTGGAGCGCAGTCACTCCGCAGCGGGCGGCGCCTCGCCCGGCGGTCGAGCCGACTGCCCGCCCCCGGCGGGCTCCTGCAGGCCGAGTACCTGAGCCAGATGGTCGCCGAGGGCTTCCTGGACGTGCCGGGCCATGCCCTGGGCGAGCATGGCGTCGAGCACGATCTGGGCCAGCGGCCGCAGCCGCCGGACGATGGCCGCCACTTCGGCGAGGTCCTTACCCCGCAGCGTGCCGTCCCGCAGGTGGGTGGCGACCACATGGCCCGCCACCGTGGCCGCCATGTCGTGCGCCGCCACGTCCACCTGCGCCCGGAGCCGTTCGGCCAGGTCGAGCACGGCAGCGAGCGGCATGCCTGCCGCCGTCATCTCGGCCCCCGCGCTGAGCAGCCTGGGGCTGGGAACCCGGAAGCGATCACCGTCCGGCTCCAGAATGCCGAGGGCAACCGCCCTGGCCCGGTTGTCCGCGGTGTCTTCGCTGCCGAACATCTCCCGCATCCGCTCAGCGGTCACCTGGCCGGGAATCTCGTCGGACCACGGGTCACCGACGGCCGATTCAAGGTCGAGAATCTCGGCCAGGCTGCCGCCGCGTTCCCAGACAGCCAGCATTTCACCGATGTTGGCGAACGTGTAGCCGCGCCCGAGCAGCTGGCCGACCAGCCGCAGGCGGGCCAGGTGCGCGTCGGTGTAAATGCCCACCCGGCCGGCCCGCCGGGGCGGGGCAAGCAGCCCCCGGTCCTGGTAGACGCGGACGTTGCGGACGGTGGTCTCCGCCAGCCGTGCCAGCTCGTCGATGCGGTACTCGCCCATGCTCTCCCAGCCGCGCCTGTCCGCCTCCGCGTGCGGACCGTATCAACGTCTCTCAATTGCATTGAGACAATGAGCATTGTAACGTTTGGTGTGCCGGTACGGCTACCGGATTAGACATGTCGAAAGGTGAGCGCGTGCCTCGTGAGACTCTCCGCAGCATGGCTGCGCGGTCGGCCTATGCCGGGCGCGCGGTGATCGTCACCGGCGCCGCGGGCGCGTTCGGCTCGGCGACGCTCCGCCTGCTGCGTTACCTCGGCGCAGACGTGATCGGCATCGACCGCGTACCAGGAGCAGGGATAGTGACCTGCGATATCAGTGACGGCGAGCAGGTCGGCGCGGCGGTCGCCGAGGCCGTCGGCCGTTTGGGCCGGCTGGACACGCTGATCCATTACGCCGGCGTGGGACCAGTTGTTGACGTCGGGCAGCCGGCCGGCGCGGAGGTCAGGGAAGCCGTTGAGGTCAACCTGCTCGGCCCGTGGCGGGTAACCGCCGCGGCCCTGCCCGCCCTGCTGGACGCCCGTGGCCGGGTGATCATCACTGCCTCCCTGCTGGCGGGCGTGACTGTGCCGTTCAGCGCTGCCTATACGGTCTCCAAGCGGGCCCTGACCGCGTACGCGGACGTGCTCCGCACGGAGTACGGCACTCACCTTGGCGTGACGACCGTCTATCCGGGGTATGTCCGCACGCCTATCCATGACCGCTCGCGCGCCGCGGGAGTCGCGCTCGAGGGACTCGCGCCAGCAGAAAGCGTCCGTGACACGGTGCTCACCGTGGTGCGGGCCGGCGCGGCGCGCAGCGCGCCCCGCGATGTGGCGTCAACCAGGGCAGGCGCGGCGGCGTTCCGGCTCGCCAGGCACGCGCCCGCGCTGCTCGACCGCGTGGTTGCGGCACGCCTGCGCTACCTGGTCACCAGCCCTGGGCTTGAGGGCGCTGACCTGGCGGCCGGCCTGCGCCAACGGCATGGCTCGATGCCCGCCGCCGGGGCTGGGCCGGTGAGCGCGGCTGCGGGGGACGCCCGGGCCGCGGATGCGGGAGCCGCCAGTGCCTGACGTCACGGTCGCGATCATCGGTTCCGGGTTCGGCGGCATCGGCATGGCCGCGGCGCTCATCCGGGCCGGCGTCACCGACGTCGTGCTGCTTGAGCGGGCCGCCGACCTTGGCGGAACCTGGCGGGACAACTCCTACCCCGGAGCCGCGTGCGACGTTCCCTCACATCTGTACTGCTTCTCGTTCGCGCCCAACCCCGGCTGGAGCCGCAGCTTCTCCCCCCAGCCCGAGATCTGGTCTTACCTGCGTCGGGTGGCCGCCAGGGAGGGAGTCACCGGCAAAATCCGGTTCGGCGAGGAGGTCACCAGCGCCCGCTGGGACCCGGCCGCTCGCCTGTGGCGGGTCGAGACCACGACGAGCACGCTGACCGCGCGGTTCCTGGTGTCGGCGGCCGGACCGTTGAGTGACCCGATGATCCCCGACATCCCGGGCCTCGGCACCTTCTCCGGTACCGTGTTCCACTCCGCGGCCTGGGACCATGGCTACGACCTGGCCGGCCGGAACGTGGCGGTCATCGGCACCGGCGCCTCGGCGGTCCAGTTCGTGCCGGAGATCCAGCCGCTGGCGGGCCAGTTGACCGTCTTCCAGCGCACACCCCCGTGGATCCTGCCGCGCCGCGATCGCCAGATCTCCCGGCTGGAGCACTGGATGTTCCGGCACATGCCGGTGACGCAGCGGATCGCCCGTGCGGGTATCTACTGCGGACGGGAGGCTTACGCGCTCGGCTTCGTCAAGGATCCATCCATCATGCGCGCGGCGGAAGCGGTAGCCCTGCGTCACCTGCACCGCCAGGTGCCTGATCCGGAACTCCGGGCCAGGCTGACGCCGTCCTACCGCATGGGCTGCAAGCGGATACTGCTCTCCAGCGACTACTATCCGGCCCTTACCCAGCCGAACGTTTCCCTGGTCACCGGCGGCGTCAAGGAGATCCGCGAGAAGTCGGTGCTGACCAGCGACGGGGCGGAACACCAGGTTGACGCGCTCATTTTCGGCACCGGCTTCCACGTCACCGATTTCCCGTTCGCGCACCGGATCTTCGCCGCCGACGGCGTGAGCCTGGCGAGCCGCTGGTCCGCCAGGCCCGGACAGACCGCGTTCCGCGGCACGACGACGGCCCGCTTCCCGAACCTGTTCGTGCTGACCGGTCCGAACACCGGGCTGGGACACACCTCACAGGTCTTCATGATCGAGGCGCAGATCCGGTACGTGCTCAGCGCGCTCGTGCACGCCCGGCGGCACGGGGTCGACCGCATCGAGGTGCGCCCGCGGGCGCAGGCGTCCTTCGACCGGGTGGTGCAGCGGAAGATGCGCCGGACGGTGTGGCTCACCGGCGGCTGCAAGAGCTGGTACCTGGACGCCCAGGGCCGCAACATAGCCCTGTGGCCGGATTTCACCTGGATCTATGCCTGGCAGGCGCGGCGGTTCGACCCGTCGAACTACGACCTGGCCCCGTCTTAGAACGCCGTTCTTTCGCGCTGTACGCGCATTTCCCGGCAACCGGAAACATCAGAAGAAAGGAGTTCTTACTGCCGGTACTGGCGCAGGGTGTCCCGCAGCGTCTCGAGCGCGGTGAACCGCGGGATCCAGCCGAGTTCCTTTTTCGCCTTGCTTGCGTCCATGATCGCCGGGTGACAGGCCGCCTCCACCCATTGCGCGACGGGCGGCAGGAAAGGCAGCGCGACGAGAGCCCGGGCCGTGACCTGGGTCAGGCGGGACGGAACCGGGAACGACAGCATGCCGAGTTCGTGCGCGACCGTGCCGGCGGTGACGATCCCGTCCGCCGCGATGTTGTAGGTGCCGGCCGGACCAGCGGCGACGACGCACTGCAGCAGCGCCTGTCCCACGTCCGCCTCGTGCACGAGCTGCACCGGCAGCTCCGGAGCTGGCACAGGGAACGGCATCCGGCCGGCCCACCGGACCGGGGCGCGGGTCAGTACCTGGACCAGGCCGCGCGGCAGGGTCTTCGCGCCGACAGCATGCGGACCGAGCACCACGCACGGGCGCAGCAGGTACAGGGCGGGTCCGTCTGCCGTCGCGGCGCGGGCCCGCAGCAGCTGCTCGATCCTGGCCTTCTCCCTGGCGTAGAACAGCCGGGCCGCGGGCCGGGCCGGCCACTCCTCGTTCATGCCGACCGGGTTGTCCCGGTGGAAGCCGTAAGCGGCCACCGAGGACGCGTAGACGAAGCGGCGCACGCCCGCCGCCGCCGCGGCGTCGAAGGCGTTGAGCGTTCCGTCGATGTTGACCGACCTGATGTCCGCGCCGGGCGCGTCGCCGGTCACCTGGAACGCCAGGTGCACCACGACGTCAGCATGACGGAACGCGTCACGCAGCAGCTCAGCGTCGCGGACGTCACCGCGGCGGTACTCCGTCTTCAGCCAGCCGTTCGCCGCCGGGTCGAACGGGCGCCGTGCGACCCCGGTCACGTGCGCCACCCGGTCGTCGGCCTCAAGCAGGGGCATCAGACCGTACCCCAGAGTGCCGGTCACGCCAGTCACCGCGACCGTTAGCTTCGCCGCCGTCTGCGACGCCATCAGGCATCACCTCCCCCGTACTGCCTTCTGCAGAATACGGCGGCAGCTGGCCCGCGGCCCGAGCCGGAAGTCCCTCGCTTCCGGGACGATTGCCCAGGTCAGGAGGCGCCCCTCGCGGCTTAGCCTGTTCGTGAGGACGGGGGCCCGGCGCTTGCCGGCATGGTCAGGACGGCGACGGATCACGTGAAGAGGGACATCATGGACAGCCTGAAGCCACTGGACGCCATGTTCGTCGATGCGGAGGACGAGGACCGGAACACGTCGATGGCGATCGCGTCGATCGCCGTGTTCCATGGCCCGGCGCCATCCCATAAGGAGGTCATGGCGCACATCGGGGACCGGCTGCCGTTCGTGCCTCGCTACCGCCAGAAGCTGCGCACCGTGCCGTTCCGCCTCGGGCCGCCGGTCTGGGTCGACGACCCCGACTTCGATATCGGGTATCACATCCGCCGCACCGCCCTGCCCGAACCAGGCGAATACCAGCAGCTCGCCGATCTGATGGCACGCGTGATGTCGCGCCGGCTCGACCGCGACCACCCGCTGTGGGAGTACTGGGTGGTGGAAGGGCTCGCCAGGGACCGCTGGGCGCTGATCTCCAAAGTGCACCACTGCATGATCGACGGGGTTGGCGGCGCCGACCTGTACCGCGTGCTCCTGGCCGCCCCGTCCGACCCGGCGCAGCCGCCGGAGAACCCGCCGACCGGCCAGCCGTCGGGGGCTTCGCTCGCCGCCCAGGCGGCCGCGGACATGATGATGCTGCCCGTACGGCAGGCCCGCGCGCTGGGCGCCGCCGTGGCCGACCCCGGCCGCTCCATCCGGCAGGCAGCCGGCGGGGCACGGGCCGTCCTGAGGTTCTCGCCGTCGCTGCGGCCCGCGGCCCAGTCCTCGCTGAGCGGGCACATCGGCCAGCAACGGCGGTATGCCTGGACCCGGGCGTCCCTGGAAGACGTCAAGACGATCAAGCGCGAGCTCGGCGGCACCGTGAACGACGTCCTGCTCGCCGCGATCAGCGGCGGCTTCCGTGCCCTGCTGCTGAACCGTGGAGAACAGCCCACGGAACACGAGGTTCCGTCGCTCGTCCCGGTTTCTGTCCGGCCTCAGGGAGAAGAGAGCGGCTTCGGTAACCAGGTCTCCGCGACGGTGACCAACCTTCCCGTGCACATCGCCGACCCGGTGGAACGGCTCACGGCCGTCCGGGCGGAGCAAGACTCGCTGAAGGAGAACCACGAGGCGATGATCGGCCAGGCGCTTGTCGCCCTGGGCCGCTACAGCGTCTACCCGGTGGCGTCCTGGCTGCTCAGAAAGTCGTTCGGGCTGCCGCAGCGGGAAATCGTCACCGTCACCACCAACGTGCCTGGTCCCCGTGAGCCGCTGTACTGGATGGGACGCCGGCTTGAGGAGATCATTCCCTACGTTCCGATCGCGAGCAGGGTTCGCATCGGCATCTCGATCTTCAGCTACGACAACAGCATCACGTTCGGTATCACCGCCGACTACGCGGCTAACCCCGACCTGGACGTGCTGGCCAGGGGCATCGAAAACGGCGTATCCGAGCTGCTGCTAGCAGCCAGGCTGCACGCGGCGGCGGCGGCCAGCTGACGTTGCCCTGGCTGGCCGCCGGAGAAACCCGGCCAGGGCCGTGCAGCAGGACTCCGTTCCTCTTGACCTGGATTGTCGCAGCCAGGCCAGGAAAGACGGGAGTTCTCAGGCCACCTCGCTGGGCGGTGCAAGGTCCTGCGGCCGTTCTTCTGACCACACGCGGTCAAGGAATCCGGCGATCTCCCCGGTCAGCCGGGCAGGGCGTAGCCATAGTTCGG
>Ga0335073_10001004_pt1 | contig 37222 bp, 36 predicted proteins | sample Lox_Sample_22_FD_207093 | JGI IMG/M metagenome (GOLD analysis project Ga0335073, IMG submission 207093) | Soil microbial communities from Loxahatchee National Wildlife Refuge, Florida, United States - Lox_Sample_2.2 | ecosystem: Environmental > Terrestrial > Soil > Wetlands | place: USA... | reverse complement strand
AAGATCCGTGGCGGAGGTCAGTTCGCGTCCTTCCAACTGTTCCGGGGACATATACGCTGGTGTGCCGAGGATTCCGCGAGTCCGTGTGGACTCGGTGCTGACGCTGTCTTCGCCCCCAAAACGCAACGCCAACCCGAAATCCGTAATGACGGCGCGAGGCGACGACGGTGCAGGGCCGTCGACCAACATGATGTTGCCGGGTTTCAGGTCGCGGTGCAAAATGCCGACGCCATGCGCTGCGTCCAGCGCTACCGCCAATTGCGAAACGATGGGAAAAGCCTGGACGGCAGTGAAGCATTCGCCCCGGCGAAGGCGCGCCGCCAGAGTTTCGCCTTTCAGCAATTCCATACTTACCACGATCAGATCTTCCTGAGAGCCGGCCGCCCCGCGCACCTGGTGGCGGAACAGATCGAAGACACGGCACACATTGGGATGGGTGACCTTCTTGGCTAGGTGTATTTCTCGCTTAAACCGTTGGAGCGCCGCGGGGTCACGGAGGAGTTCGGGACGAACCGCCTTAATCGCAACATGTTCGTGCAACTCAAGGTCTTCGGCTTCGTACACCTCGCCCATACCACCTTTGGCGAGGAAACGGATGATCTTAAAGCGATCGGCAAGAAGCTTCTCCGGCGGGAAAGAGCCTTCGTCAAGATCGACGCCAGATGGGGCCAAGCCCTGAGCTACAGGCTGTTCGAGAAAACTCCCCGCTTCGCTCAAGCTGGAGAGAAGGCGAAGAACCTCCGCTCGCAAATCCTCTTCTGCGTCACTGTCCGTCACATACCGAAGACGTTCTTCGGCAGGCCGTTCCAGCGCCGCTTCAAAGAGGACCTTGACCTTCCCCCACTTCTCCGGCGTCATTTCCATGCAGGGTCCTCAACTCCTGATACAGCCAGGCCTTGGCGAGACTCCAGTCTCGCTTGACCGTCTTGGGCGAGACGCCAGCGACTTCTGCCGCTTCCTCAACGCTCAGTCCTCCGAAAAACCGCAGCTCGACGATGTGCGCCTGCCGGGGATCGAGCTTTGCCAGCCGCTCCAAAGCCTGGTCCAGAGCCAGCAATTCTTCCGAGAGAGCGTCGGTCAGAAGCAATCCTTCGTCGAGCAGGATTCGGTGCTGGGCTCCGCCCCGCTTTGCGCGAACCCGACCGCGCGCATGATCGATCAAGATGTGGCGCATCACCTGCGATGCGATTCCGAAAAAATGGGCCTTGTTCTGCCAGCTGGCGTTTTGCTGGGTGAGCTTTAGGAAAGCCTCATGCACCAAAGCGGTAGCTTGTAGCGTGTGTCCCGGACGCTCGCCGCGCATATATCGGGCCGCCATCCTGCGAAGTTCGTCGTACACCAAGGGGATGAGCTCGGCCTGAGCAGCGGCTTCTCCGTTTTGCAGACTACGCAGAAGACGAGTCACTTCGCCGGAACTGTTCTCCACAAAATCCTCGACTCCCGAGAATGGTTCGAAGCAGGCCGAATTTGGGCACATTCTAGCGCAATCTCTGGACTAGACACGCGAAAAGACGGGGCACCGGCTCGTGACCGCGCGGTCCGGGATTAGAAGGGACCTGCCCAGGATCGGGGCATGAAATTCCGCTTGACAGCTCCGCTAGGGCGCTGTATTTAACCTAGAGGTTAAATACGAATGGGTATGACGCCAGCTTCGTCAGCGGACCAACTCTCAACCACCTTTGCCGCCTTGGCCGATCCGACCCGGCGCGCCATCCTGGCGCACTTGATGTCCGGGGAAGCCTCGGTTAACGATCTTGCGGAGCCGTTTGATATTAGCCTACCCGCTATCTCTAAGCATTTAAAGGTGTTGGAGCGGGCTGGGTTGATCAAGCGGAGCCGCGAGGCGCAGTCGCGGCCCTGCCGGATCCAGGGCGCTCCACTCAAAGGCGCCGCCGAGTGGATTGAGAACTACCGCATGGCGTGGGAACGGCGGCTCGACCGCTTGCACGACTATCTTCACGACATGCAAGCCAAGGAGAAAGGTCATGAGCCAGACAGGTAGTTCAGCAACCGCTTCCGCAGCCAGCGCCGTCGTGAAGGAACTGGTCCTGACGCGCGTTTTCAACGCGCCGCGGAGTCTGGTGTTCAAAGTGTGGACCGACCCGAAGCACGTGGCGCGCTGGTGGGGACCGCATGGCTACACGAATCCGGTGTGCGAGGTGGACGCGCGGCCCGGCGGAAAAATTTTGATTCATATGCAAGACCCGGTGATGCCGGTGAACCCGATGACGGGAGTGTTCGAGGAGATTGTCGAGCCGGAACGGCTGGTCTTTTTGTCCATGGCGATGCCGGATGCGAATGGCGTGCCGCAGTTGCAGGTGCGCAACACGGTGACGTTTGAGGATCTCGGCGGCAAAACGAAAATGACGCTGAAAGCGCAGGTGCTGAAAGCTTCCCCGCAGGTGGCGCCGTGCCTGGACGGCATGACGCAGGGCTGGATGGAGACGTTGGAGCGCCTTGGCGATGTGCTGGTCAATCCTTTGGATATGACTCCGCTGGCGGCGCGGGAACTGGTCTTCCGGCGATTCCTTGGCGCGCCGCGAGAGAGGGTGTTCGATGCGTGGACTGATCCCGAACAGATTGGAAAGTGGTGGGGACCGCAAGGATTCAAGACCACAACGCATACGATGGATGCGCGGCCCGGCGGTGTGTGGGATTTCACGATGCACGGGCCGAACGGGCGCGACTACAAAAGCAGGATCGTGTATTTACAGGTGGAGCGTCCCGTGTTTCTGGCGTACAAACAGGCCGGCGAAGGAGCCGATGCGGGGATGCAGTTTCATGCAACCGTGACGCTGGGAGAAATGTCTGGAAAGACGAGCCTGACGCTGCGAATACTTTTTGCGACGACGGAAGAGCGGGACCACAACGTGAAGACCTATCACTCGATGGAGGGCGGAACGCAGACGCTGGAGCGCCTGGCGCAGCATGTCGAGCAGACACCAGCACCTGCAGACACGGTTAAGAGTTAGAGGCGCCGTGCTTCTCTGTCCAGTGACGATGGATGTTGGCGTTGAAATGCTCTTTGTCCGCGCGCATGAGGCGGACGAGCGGTTGATTGCCGACGTCTTCATGGCGCGACGCCCAAAGGACCATTTCGGTGAGGACGGGAGCGAGATCGATGCCTTTGGGCGTGAGCGAGTAGATGCGCTTGCGGCCGTCGGCGGGATCTTGCCGGGAAGAGAGGATGCCGAAGTCTTCGAGGCGACGGAGGCGGTCGGCGAGAATATTGGTGGCGATTTTTTCTTCGGACTGCAAAAATTCGTTAAAGCGGGTGTAACCGCGCAACATCATGTCGCGGAGAATGAGCAACGACCAGCGATCGCCGAGCATTTCGACCGAGGCGTTGAGCGGACAGCCGGAGCGCCACTGCGGTCCGGCCCTCTTTTTCGGCATTCCATCACAGTAGCATATTTTTACTTGCAGGGTGCAAGTTATCTTTGGGTCCTGGGGAAACGAATGCGCGCGGGCTCCGTCTGGTAGGATAGGCTTCGCCCGCGGAAATAAAACTGGGGCGGCTGTCGATTTTCCGTCTCCCCAACGACTATAAGGCAAGAGAACGACAAGCTAAGTTCCTGAGTGCGCAGGAAAGGATTGATCGGAAGCGGCGCAAAGCCGGTGGAGAAGAGCATCATGAGCCTGAACCCGGAACTTTTCGTAAATGATGTGAAAGTGGCGTTTCGTTCCCTGCTGCGAGCCAAAGGCCTGGCGATCACGGTGGTCCTGACGCTGGCGCTGGGGATCGGCGCGAACGCGGCGATCTTCACGCTGGTGCGCGGCATTTTGCTGCGGCCGCTGGTGAACCGCGACGAAAATCGCCTGATCTACATTCAGCAAAGCATGCCAGGCATCGGGAGCGCCAATACGAACTTCTCGGTACCCGAATACCGGGACCTGGAAGCGGGAGTGCATTCGATTTCGGAATTCGGCGATTTCTCGGTGATCCCGCTTACGATGATTGGCCTCGGTGACCCGCGTTCGGTGCAAGCCGGGATTGTTGGCGGGACCTATTTCGACGTGATGGGACTTAGCCCGGCACTCGGCCGGCTGATCGGGCCACAAGATGATGGCCCGAAAGCGGCGGGCGTGGTGGTGCTGACGTATCGCTTCTGGTCTACGGCGTTCCACAACGATCCAAACGTACTGGGCAAGATGGTTCGGCTGGATAGCGGTCCAGCCGGCGGCCCGCGCCCGGCGACGGTGATCGGCGTCCTGGAGCCCTCGATTCCCTATCCGGCGGATACCGAGATTATGGCGAACCTGGTGACCAGCCCGCACCATCTCTCCGCCACGATGCAGGATGGGCGGGTGCATCGCATGACGGAACTCTTTGGCAAGCTAGGCCCGGGCGTAACGGTCAACCAGGCAGCTGCGGAATTGCGGACAGTCTACGGGGCCATGATGGCGCAGCATCCGGAAGCGTACACGAAGCAGGAAGATCCGCAGATCAGCGCAACCTTGCTGCGGGATCAGATTACTTCCGGCGCGCGCACGGTGTTGCTGGTGCTGCTGGCGGCGTCGGGGCTGGTTTTTGTGATTGCGGTTTCGAACGTGGCCAACCTGATTCTGGCGCGGTCGGTGCGCCGCGAAGGAGAGTTGGCGGTGCGCGCAGCGCTGGGAGCGAGCAAGGGAATGCTGCGCAGAACGCTGCTGGCGGAGAGCGTTTTGCTGTGCGGCGCCGGCGCATTGCTGGGCGTGCTGAGCGCGCGACCGATGGTGGCGGTGCTGGGGCGCTATGCTTCGCGCTTTTCGATTCGCGCTCTCGATCTCACGGTGGATTCGAGCATGCTGTGGGTCGGCGCGGGGCTGGCGATCCTGGCGGCGATTTTGCTGGCGTTCATTCCGCGGCTGCCTTCGGCGAATTCGTCGCAGGGCTCTGGACTGGCGATGGGGAGCGTGCGCATCACCGGCGGAACGAATCGCCGTTTGCAAATTTTCGCGATGACGCAGATCGCGGCATCGTTCATGTTGCTGGCCGGCGCGAGCATGCTGCTCAAGACGCTCCTGGACATGCAACACGCCAAGGAGCCGCTGGACACACATCGCGTGCTGGCAGTGAATTTGCCGGTAAATTCCTACGGGAAGACTCCGGAGCAAATCAACCATTTCTATGAAGAGGTGGTGCGCAACGTGGGGCAGTTGCCCGGCGTAGACGCTACGTCGGTGGGCAGCTCGGTACCCTGGCGCGACACGGCATTCGACTTTCAGTTGCAGTTCACCGCGGACCAGCATCAGAAGCAACCCGGCGAAGAGGACCCCCGTGCGCAAGGGCGCACGATTACGCCAGGATTTTTCGGTTCGCTGGGCGTGCCCCTGCTGGAGGGCCGCGACTTCAACGACCTGGACCGTAAGGACAAGGAACAAGTGGTGATCATCAGCCAGACTTTGGCGCAAACGATGTTCCCAGGCCGCGACCCGGTGAATCGGCACGTTTGGTGGACCGACCCAGTGTTGAAATTCATCGGCATGGATTCGAGGCCGATGCGGATCGTCGGAGTGGCCGGCGATATCGATGACAGACACGTCGTCCAGATGCCGACGATGACTATTTACCTACCGCTGGAGCAATCGGACATCTTTTCACCGCGACTCTTCGTACACACGCATCAGGATCCTTATGCGTTGGTGACGCCGATTACGAAGCTGATTCGCGGGATGTCCGCGGATCAGCCGATTGAGAAGCCAGCGACGCTGGAAGATATTCGCGCGGAAGTGCTGACGCCGGATCGGTTGAACTCGGTGGTGTTCGGCGGGTTTGCGATGGTGGCGCTGCTGATCGCGGTGGTTGGCGTGTCGGGCGTGCTGGCGTTTTCCGTGAGCGCGCGGACGCGGGAGTTCGGCATACGGCTGGCGATTGGGTCGCAACCGAGCCGGTTGCTGGCAGGAGTGATTCGCGAAGGCGCGATCATGGCCGTGATCGGAATCCTGGGCGGCGCCGGATTGGGTTATCTGCTGGCGCGGCTGGCGGGAAGTTTGCTGCTGGATATGAAGATGCCGAGCATGCTGCCGGTGGTGGCTTCGGCGTTCATTCTTCTGGCCGCGGCAGTGGCGGCTTCGGCGTTGCCGGCGTTTCGCGCATCGCGGGTGGATGTGATTCAGGCGCTGCGGTCGGAATAAACCAAGCCGTTTTGCTGAGAACGAGAACGGGCCGGGACGTTGCGACGTCCCGGCTTTTTTTCTGCAAAAAGTGTGCCGAGAGGTCAGGGTCGCTGCTGATCCGCGGAGCCGTCTTTCTTGCTCCGCTGGAATAGATCAATCCAGCCTTGCGCGATGCGCAGCAACATCCACAGACAGGCACAGTAGAGCGCGGCCGGGATCCAGAGGACCAGCGCGTAGCCGAGAACAAGCTGAAGAAAGTGGCTGCGGGGATTGGGAATGGGCAGTTCACCGAGCAGCCGCGCCCAGAGCGTACCGAAGAGGAAGACGTAGTGCGTGACGATGAGCCGGCCGCGCCAATGGTAGCGATCAGCGGCCCACATGAGATAGTTCAGGCCTGCCGCGAAGGCAAAAGGCAAAGCGAGAAGGAGTGGTTTGAGCACGCGCATGATCTGAGATTGGCGTTGCTATGAGCGGAGCCTAGCGCCGGTGAGCTGCAACGCCCGGCTCGCGTTTCTCACCTAGGAAGCGATCGCGGCGACGAGGGCTTCGACGGCAGCGAGATTGGTGAGCAGATTGTCTGGTATGCCATGGCGATGCTGGAGGAAGGGCAAGCCGTTGTAGGAGAGCCAGACTTGGCCCTGGCCATCCTGCCATACGAGAATTTTGAGCGGGAGATCGAGCGCGGCGGTGGGCGCGGCGAGCATGACCGGAGTGCCGGCTTTGGGGCTGCCGAAAATGAGGAGCTTGGTGGGCAGCATGGTCATGCCGACTTTGGCGGCTTCGCCGCTGTGGTCGACGAGCGCGAAGAGCATCACGCCTTTGGATTGCAGGATGAATTTGAGTTTTTCGACGGCCTGGTCAACGGTGAGCTTAGTGGGCTTGCTGACAATGCCCTGATCTTTCTCGGGGGCTTGGCCTTCGGCGGCGGTCATGGGGCTCCTTTGGTTCACTGCGGCGTTTGATGCGCGAGATAAGTTGGTCGAGGTAACAATTTAGCTTAGAGCGATGCACGGGCGAAGAGGTTTTCTAGTGCAAGTCACGAGCGGCTTGGGCGAGGTCGGCGGGGCGGCCGAGGTCACGCCAATAGGAACCGTCATGGCGGAAAGCGAGAATTTTGTGGCCTTGTGCGGCGAGGCGGAGGTAGGAGTCGATGATGGAAAAGGCGGGTGTGCTCTCGGTGAGAAGCGGGAAGATGCGCGGGGAAAGAATGTGAATGCCGGAGAAGGCGAGGGGAAGAAGTGGCGAGTGGCTAGTGGCCCTTCGTGACTCAGGGTAAACAAGTGGCGAGGCAGAGGAAGGCTTTCTCGTTTCACTCGAAGTAATGGAAGCCGCGCTCTGAGCGGCCATTTCGTCGTTTCCGTCCACGCGGCGACCGATGAGTTGGAGATCGTCATCGAAGAGCAGTTGGCGCGAAGATTTGCGTTCCTGCATGGCAAGAGTGGCGAGCGCGTGGTTTTTGTTATGGTGTTCGAGCATGCGGGTGAAATTGATGTCGCTGATGACGTCGACGTTGTGGAGAAGAAACGGTTCGTCGTTGCGCTCGGAACCTTCGAGAAAGAACCAGGCGGCCTTTTTTAGGCCGCCGCCCGTGTCCAGCAGCAGGTCGTCTTCTCGGGAAATTTCGATGAGGAGACCGAAGTTGTTGTGGGATTTGAGATAGTCCGCGACCTTGTCCGCAAAGTGATGGACGTTGACGATGATTTCGCGAACACCCGAGGCAGCGAGGCGCTCGATGGTGACTTGCAGAAGCGTGCGGCCGTTGATTTTGACGAGAGCCTTGGGGCGGTCGTCGGTGAGCGGCCGTAGGCGCGTGCCGAGGCCGGCGGCGAGGATCATGGCTTTCATGACGGAGGGTGAATAGTGAATAGTGAATAGTGAGTAGTGCCAGAAAAAAACACTAGACCTTCGGCAGGGGAGCCGCTACGAAGATTCGCGGGGGAAGTAGCGGAGTGGGTGCCGGCGAGCGAGGGCACGATGAATCGTGCCCCCAAAAGTTCGATTGAAGCGGTAGGAGTCATTTGCGGAGATTTTCTAGGCCGAGATGGCGAAGGCGAACTTCGAGGCCGTTGCGCGTGCGCAGGCGCTTGGCGAGTTGCTCGGCAAGGTAGACGGAGCGGTGCTGGCCGCCGGTGCAGCCGAAGCTGACCATTAAGTTTTTGAAGCCGCGCTGCTGGTAGTTGACGATGGCCGCGTCCATGAGCGAGAGCACGCTGGCGAAGAATTGGTGCACGCTCTCCTGCTGATTGAGATAGTCGATGACTGGAGCGTCCTGGCCGGTGAGTTGCTTGAAGCGTTCCTCGCGGCCGGGATTGGGCAGGCTGCGGCCGTCGAACACGAAACCGCCGCCGTTGCCAGATTCGTCCTGCGGCAAACCTTGATGAAAAGAAAAACTGAAAACGCGGATGACGAGATTGTCGGCTTCGTTGGCGATGCTCTGCAATTTTTCGGAGGCCAGCATATTCTGAAATGCGCCGAGAAGAGTCGGCAGAGCGATGGGCAGCTCGACGTTGTGTAGCAGCCAGCGGAGATTTTTTAGCGCGAACGGAACGGATTGCAGGAAGTGCGCTTTGCGTTCGTAAAAGCCGCGAAAACCGTAGGCGCCGAGGGCCTGCATGATGCGGACGTAGACATAAGGATAGAAGTGGCGAAGAAAGGCTTCGCGATCGACGGGAAGGTGATTGGCGAGGGCGCGGAGATAGTCGTGGAGGAGATCTTCGCGAAGTTCAGGAGGCAGGTCGGCTTTGGCGTCGTAGAGCAGCGAGGCGATGTCGTATTGGAGAGCGCCTTTGCGGCCGCCCTGATAGTCGACGAAGTAGGGCTGGCCGCCGCGGAGCATGACGTTGCGGGATTGGAAGTCGCGATAAAGAAAGAAATCGCGCGGCGCAGTGAGAAGAAAATCGGTAAGGCGGGTGAAGTCGTCTTCCAGGGCGTGTTCGCTGAAGGGAATGCCCGCGAGGCGGAGGAAATAGTATTTGAAGTAGTTGAGGTCCCAGGCGATGGATTGGCGATCGAAACTGGAAGTGGGATAGCAAATGGAGTAGTCGAGGTCGCGGGCGGCTTCGACCTGAAAACGCGGAAGGATCGCGACGACTTTGCGATAGGCTTCCGCGACTGGCGGCGCGACGGCGGCGGCCTGACGATTCTTCGAGAGGAATTCGAAGAGCGTGGTGTCGCCGAGGTCTTCTTCGAGGTACGCGCCGCGATCGAGTGCTTCGGCGTAAATTTCCGGGACGGGTAGGCCGTGACGGCGAAAATGCTTCGAGAAGGCGAGGAAGGCGGCGTTTTCCTCGCGGACGCCGTAAAGGACGCCGACGGCGCTGGTCGAGCCCGCAGTGAGGCGGATGATTCTGCGGCCGGAGCCGCCAAGTTCGCCCTGCAGCGGAATGACATGCTCGACAGGCGTGTGGAAGCGCTGTTCGAACAGGGATTTGAGGACGTCGACCGAGATGGATTCGGCGGTTGGCATCGTGGTGTGCTCAGCGAGACACGGCCGAAGCTAGAATAGCCGATTCCGGAGAAACGAAATGGTGCGGACGAACGGGAATGTGTCCAGAAGTGCGCGTTCCGGCGGCAGGGCGGGGTAACGAAAAGGCGGCGGTCGGAACGCGTCGCCCGGTGTGATGGCGCGGCTCTGTTCGCGGCACAGATATAATCGTGGGATGCACATGCGAGCGAAAGACGAGCGGAAGACGGAACAACGGTTGGCGGCGTCACGCAATTTAGACCGGATGACGTCGCTGGAGATTGTGCGGTTGATGAATCGTGAAGATCGCAAGGTGGCAGCCGCAGTGGGCCGGGCGCTGCCCGCGATTGCGCGCGCGGTGGATGCGATCGTTGCAGCGATGCGCAGCGGCGGGCGATTGTTCTATGTCGGCGCCGGATCGAGCGGGCGGATGGCGATTCTGGATGCGGCGGAGTGTCCTCCGACGTTTGGTATTTCGCGTAAACACATGATTGCATTTATTGCGGGCGGAAGGCGCGCGGTGACGGGAGCCGTCGAAGGCGCAGAGGATGCGGCGGAAAATGGAGCGCGTGATTTGCGGCGCGCGAAACTGACCAAGCGCGACGTCGTGGTGGGGATAGCGGCCAGCGGAACTACGCCCTATGTGCTGGCAGCGTTGGGTTATGCGCGACGAGTTGGGGCAAAAACAGCGGCGGTGACTGCGAATCGGCGAGGCGTCGCGAAAGGACTCGCCGACATCGTCATCGCAGTCGAAGTCGGGCCGGAAGTGCTGACGGGTTCGACGCGGCTGAAGGCGGGCACCTCACAAAAAATGGTGCTCAACATGCTCAGTACAGGAGTGATGGCGCGCCTGGGCCACGTCTACGAGAACTTGATGATTGACGCCATCATGACGAATAAGAAGTTACACGGACGAGCCGTAAGGATTGTGGCGGAAGGCAGCGGGAAAAGTGTGTCAGAGGCGGAACACGCATTGCGGGCGGCGGGACACAATATGCGCGTGGCGTTGGTGATGCTGAAGCTTGAGGCGGGAGCCCGCGAAGCTCGAAAGAAACTGCAAGTATCGGATGGCGATTTGCGCAGAGCGCTAGGGGAGCAACAGGGCTAATGCCTCTGCTCGTCGCTGGCGGCATGCTGCTCGGCACAGCTTTAGTTCTTGATGCTGTGTTCCGCGGGCGCTTGGCTGCGCAAGGGCATTGGCTGCCGCTTATCAAGGGAGGTGCATTCAACTATGCCGAATATCATCGCCTGCGGGCGGAAAAAGGCTGGGCTGCTTGGCCGGTCTATTTGATGTGGGCACTGTACGTTTGTGGGATCGGATTGTTGATTGCAGGGTGGTTCGTGCAATCTGGAACGCAGCCCGTATCGACAAAATAAGCAAAAGAGATGGATAAATTTCGCATCAAGGGTGGGAAGGCGCTGTGCGGAAGCGTAGCGATCAGCGGGGCGAAGAATTCTGCGTTGCCGGTGATGGCCGCGTGCTTGCTCACCGCGGATCGCGTGGCGGTGCACAACATTCCCAAAGTGCGCGACCTGATCACCATGAGCAAGTTGTTGGCGTTCATGGACGCGAAAGTCAGCGTGAGTGAACTCCCCGCAAGTGATTATGTGATTGAAGCCCCGCGACTGAATCACGCGGAAGCGCCGTATGAGTTGGTGAAGACGATGCGGGCGTCGATTCTGACGCTGGGGCCGCTGATGGCGCGGCTGGGCGTGGCACGCGTGTCTTTGCCGGGAGGCTGTGCGATAGGCGCGCGGCCGGTGGATCTGCATTTGAAGGCGCTCGAAAAGATGGGCGCAGAAATTACGACCTCGCACGGCTATATCGAAGCGCGGGTTCCCGGAAGCGAAGGACGCACCGGGCGGCTGAAAGGCGCGCATATCGCCTTTGAAAAAATCACTGTCACCGGGACCGAAAATATTCTGATGGCGGCAACGCTCGCTGAGGGCGAGACGGTTCTAGAAAATTGCGCACGCGAGCCGGAAGTTACCGACCTGATTATGATGCTGCGTAAAATGGGCGCGCACATCTGCGGCGACGGCACGTCGACGCTAAAGATTCGCGGCGTGGACGAACTCCAGGGCACCGAGCACAGGGTGATTGCCGACCGGATCGAAACAGGAACGTTTCTGGTGGCCGGAGCGATCACCGGCGGCGATTTGACCATTACTAACTGCGAGCCGGAGCATCAAGGTGCAGTGATCGCCAAGCTGCAACAGGCCGGTGTAAGCATCGAAGTCGGCAAAAGCACGCTCCGCGTGCACAACGGCGCAAAGCTCGTCGCCGCCGACATGACCACCGAAGAGTATCCCGGCTTTGCGACCGACATGCAGGCGCAGTACATGGCGCTCGCGACGCAAGCCGAAGGCACATCCGTCATCACGGAGACCATTTTCGAGAACCGTTATCTCCATGCCAGCGAAATGATGCGCATGGGCGCGAGCATTTCGATTGAAGGCCGCACGGCCATCGTCCGCGGCCCCACGCAACTCTCCGGCACAACGGTACAAGCCTCTGATCTCCGCGCTAGCGCGGGACTGGTTCTTGCAGGTCTCGTCGCCAACGGGGAAACCATCGTCGAACGCGTCTACCACATCGACCGCGGCTACGAACACATCGTCGAGAAGCTGCAGGCCGTTGGCGCGGAGATCGAGCGCGTCCACGCACCGGCACCCTGATGGACAAACCAAGACCACCCGCGAAAAAGAAAAGGGGGCGGAATCGCTTCCGCCCCGGTCAGAGTTTCTTAGCCCCCGTTATTCGTGGCTGCCGGAGTCTTCTCCGCCGCCGTGGCCTTCGCCGCCGGAAGAGCCGTGGCCGCCACCGCTCGCTGCAGCTTTTTGCTGCTTCTCGCGCGCTTCTTTAATCAACGCTTTGCGCGAGAGGCGAATCTTATTGCCCTCGATCGACAACACCTTAACCAGCACCTGGTCGCCGAGCTTCAGTTCATCGCGGACGTCGCGGATGCGATGCTCCGAAATTTCACTGATGTGCAACAAGCCGTCGGTGCCCGGGAAAAGTTCGACGAACGCGCCGAATTCCGCGAGGCGTACCACTTTGCCAAGATAGGTCTTGCCGATTTCGGCAGAAGCCGTAGTCTCGCGCACCATCGCCAAGGCCGCATCGCCGCCGGGGCCGCTCGTCGAGAAGATGTGCACCGTGCCGTCTTCCAGCACGTCAATCTTCACGCCGGTGGCTTCAATGATCGACTTGATCTTCTTGCCGCCCGGACCGATCAAGTCGCGAATCTTGTCTTGCGGAATCTTCAACTTGAAGAGCCGCGGAGCGTAGGCCGAAATTTGCGTGCGCGCGGTCGAGAGCGTGCCTTCCATCGTGTCCAGAATCTGCAAACGAGCTTTCTTGGCTTGTGCCAGCGCTTCGCGCATCATCGGAATGCTGATGCCGAGAACCTTAATGTCCATCTGCAGCGCCGTGATCCCGGCGCGCGTGCCGGCCACCTTGAAGTCCATGTCGCCGTAGTGATCTTCGGCGCCGGCGATGTCGGTGAGGATCGAATATTTATTGTCATCGCCAACGACCAGGCCCATGGCGATTCCGGCGCAAGGCGCCTTCAGCGGAACACCGGCATCCATCAACGCCAGCGAACCGCCGCACACCGTGGCCATCGAAGAGGAACCGTTTGATTCCATGATGTCGGAAACCAAACGCATGGCGTACGGAAAGTCCGCTTCGGGCGGCAGCAGATTGGCCAGCGCCCGTTCCGCAAGAGCACCGTGGCCGATCTCGCGCCGGCCGGGACCGCGCAGGAACTTCACTTCCCCGACGCTGAACGGCGGAAAATTGTAGTGCAGCATGAAGCGCTTGAATTGATCCTGCTCGAAAAGCAGGTCTAGCCGCTGCATATCTTCCTTGGTGCCCAGGGTAAGTGTCGCGAGCGCCTGTGTTTCTCCGCGGGTAAACAGCGCGGAGCCGTGCACGCGAGGCAGCAAACCGACTTCGCAGGTGATCTGGCGAATCTCGTCAAAAGCACGGGCGTCGGGACGGCGGCGAGCATTCAATACATCGTCACGGAAGATATTTTCGCGGAGCCGCTCGAAAGCGCGCTTGGTGAGCGTGCGCTTCTCGTCCATTTCCTTTTTGGGTTCTTCAGGAATCGTGTCGAGAATTTCGTCTTTCAGCGCGTCGACCAGGTGGTAGCTTTCCTTTTTGGGATGCTTCTTGGTGTCCACGGCATCGTGCAGCCGCGCGCCGTATTTCTTTTGCATATCCTTGTAAATGGACTCGTCAAACGGCAGCGGCTCGACGACTACCTTCTCCGGCTTGAGTTGCGCGTGCAATTCGCGTATCGCCGCAACAATTTTCTTGACTTGCGCGTGGCCGAACTCCAGAGCGTCCACGACAGTTTCTTCGGAAACTTCCAGAGCACCGGACTCCACCATCACAATGGCTTCATCCGTTCCCGCGATCACGATGTTCAGCAAACTTTTCTTCTGTTCGGCAACCGTGGGATTCGCCACCAACTGTCCATCCAGCAAGCCCACGCGCACGCAGGCGATCGGCTTCTCGAAGGGCAGATCCGAGCAGTACGAAGCCGCGGAAGCCGCGGTCACCGCAATCACGTCGGGATCATTGTCGCTATCGGCGGACAACACCATCGCGACAATCTGCGTTTCATTGCGCCACGATTCGGGAAACAGCGGCCGCATCGGCCGGTCGATCAAGCGCGAGGTCAAGATCTCTTTTTCCGAAGGACGGCCTTCGCGTTTGAAGAAGCCGCCGGGAATCTTTCCCGCCGAGTAGGTGTTCTCGCGATAGTCCACCGTCAAAGGCAGAAAATCGCGGTCGTTGGCGGTGGGCGCCATGCAAGCGGTCACCAGGACGATCGTATCGCCGTAGCGTGCGGTGATTGCGCCGTTCGCCTGCTTGGCGATTTTCCCCGTTTCCAGAATCAGAGCGCGGCCGCCAACTTCTACGGTTACTTGATGTGGTGCGGGAATATGTTTATTTTCAGACATGAGTCAGTTCCTTTGGTCCCGGCTCACCGGGACGTATTTCAAAAAAATGCTTTGCGGTTCCAGGCTGAGCGGCTCAGCAGGAGGAAATGCGCCGCTACCGAACATCCGCGGCCCATCCAACGGTAACCTTCTGCTTCGAGTGGGCGCTCCACCTGAATTGGTGCAACCCAGAAGAAAAGAGGCGGGAATTTCTGCGAGTTAGCCACCGCTTCCAGACCGCGCCGCGCGCAACGCCGCTAAAAGCCGGCGGCAGGCACAGCGGTAACCTGGCCAGTCCACACCACTACCAACTGGCTCGACACACTTCGCACAGAAGTTGTCACTGGATGAACACGCAAGCGGCTCGCCGGTGAAACGTTTGTTGAAATCAAAGGACGATTACTTGCGCAGGCTAAGGCGTTCGACAATCTCGCGGTACCGATCCGGGTCACGACGATTCAGATAATCCAGCAGGCGACGCCGCTTATTGACCATCATGATCAAGCCGCGCCGTGATGCGTGGTCCTTGACGTGGGACTTGAGGTGCGTTGTCAGGTAGTTGATCCGTTCACTCAGAAGCGCGATTTGCACTTCCGGTGAACCTGTGTCCTTCACATGCGTGCGGAACTGTTCGATCAACACTGCTTTCGGTGCGCTCAAGTGCCCCTCTCGTCGTCCCCTAAAATATTCCTCTTCTCTTCGACTTATTCAGGCTAACACAAAAATGTTTTCACTGTAAAGGAAAGTAAGTATTCGCCTGACGGCCTCGTTTGTAGGTTGATGGTAGGTTCGGGCTGCAAAATCGCGGTGCGGCGGGTTGCGCTTTGCTGCGAAATTCGGTTGAATGCTTGCCGTGAACACGCCACAGTTCGAGAGGAGAATGCACATGCACAAACGAATAGGGATGTTGGGCGCGGTCGCTTTGGCTTTCGGGCTCTTGGCCACGCAGGCCTCGTGCCAGGACAAGAGCCAACGACCCAGTCCGCCGGAACAAGCCAAGTGCGAGCTGGGCGGCGGCAAAACTTTGACCGTCGATTATTCCAGCCCACGTGCCAAGGGCCGCAAAATCATGGGCGACCTCGTACCCTATGGCAAAGTCTGGCGTGCCGGCGCGAACGAAGCCACTACCTTCGTAACCGACACCGATCTCAACGTCGGCGGCACCAGCGTTCCCGCGGGCCACTACACCATCTTCACGGTGCCCGATCAGAATAGCTGGACCCTGGTCATCAGCAAAAAAACCGGCGAATGGGGCACCGCTTATCCCGGCCCGTCAGAAGATTTCGCGCGCATTGACATGAAAGCCGGCAAGACGCCTGCCTTCGTCGAGAACTTTACGATCGCCTTCGACAAGTCCGGCAACGGCTGCACCCTGCGCATGGACTGGGAAAACACCCGTGCGTCCGTGCAAACCTCCGCGAAGTAAGACCTCGCTTTCGCTAGGCCGACAGCCGCTATTGGCCCGTGAATTTGCCGCTGACCAGAACCTTTCTGCTTTGGCAGTTGGTCAGCCAGCCGCTTTTGCAGACCGCTCGCTATCGAGCACCCGCATCTGGTTTTCATCGTAGCGCGTACCGGCCACCGCATTGGCTGGAATGGCCTCGCCGATGCGCCGCAAATCGTCGTCCGTGAGCCGCAATTCCAGCGCGCCTAGAACGTCGCGCAACTGTTCGCGGCGCCGCGACCCCAGCTGCGGAACGATACGGTCGCCTTGCGCAAGCACCCACGCTGTAGCAATTTGCACCGGAGTTGCCCCGTGCTCTGCGGCAACGCTTTGCAAAGACGCAACGAGCCGCTGATTTCTCTCGAGGTTTTCCGCTCGGAATCTTGGAAAGTACGTCGAGCGAACGTCGCCTGGGCCATCGAGGCGCGAAGCGGTGAGCAAGCCCCGGGAAAGCACACCATAGGCCGTCACGCCGATACCCAATTCGTTGAGAACTGGGAGGATCTCCGATTCGACACTGCGCGAAACCAGCGAATACTCGATCTGCAGATCCACAATCGGATGAACGCGCTGAGCCCGGCGCACGGTTTCCGCCCCGGCTTCCGAAAGGCCGATGTACCGGACGTAGCCGGCCTGGATCATCTCCCCAATTGCGCCCACCGTGTCCTCGATCGGCACATGCGGATCTATACGCGCCGGGCGGTAGATATCGATGTGCTCTACGCCCAGCCGGCGAAGGCTATACGCCAGAAAATTCTTCACTGCGGCGGGCCGCGTATCAACGCCAAGCCACGCACCGTTGGGAGCGCGCATCGCGCCAAACTTCACCGAGAGCAGCACCTGCTCGCGGCGGCCCTGGACCGCGCGACCCACGAGCATTTCATTGTGGCCCATATTGTAGAAGTCGCCGGTGTCAATCAGGTTGACGCCGTGCTCGATGGCTTCGTGAATCGTGGCGATGGACTCTTTTTCATCGGCGTGGCCGTAGATTCCAGACATGCCCATGCAGCCCAGGCCGATCGCCGACACCGTGGGGCCATTGACGCTCAGTTCGCGAGTTCTCATATGGTTTGCCTCGCTGTAAGAGATGCGAGAAACCAGGCCGGGTTATTCAGCTCTGGCTTTTCGGCCGGATCAGCGCGAGAAACTCGTCGCGCGTCTGCTTGTTGTGCCGGAAGCCCCCGAGCATCGCGCTGGTGACCGCCTGGCCATGCTGCTTTTCCACTCCGCGCATCTGCATGCACAGATGCCGCGCCTCGCAGATCACGCCAACGCCTTCCGGACTGATTTTCTCCTGAATCGCTTCGGCGATCTGACTGGTCAGCCGCTCTTGAATCTGCAGCCGTCGCGCGAACATATTCACCAGACGCGCCACTTTGCTCAGCCCAATCACCCGCTTGTTCGGTAGGTAGGCCACGTGGCATTTCCCGAAAAAGGGCAGCAGGTGGTGCTCGCAAAGACTGAAAAACTCGATGTCTTTCACTACCACCATTTCGTCGTACGCCACAGAAAACGTGGCGCCGTTCAGCACGTTCTCGACGGTCTGGTGATACCCGCTGGTGAGAAACTTCAGCGCCTTTTCATAGCGTTCCGGCGTTTTGCGCAGGCCTTCGCGTTGCGGATCTTCGCCGATCAGCTTGATGATTTCGCGCACGTGGCACGCGATGCGTTTCGCGTCCAGCGGCGTCTCCTCCTTCAGTGAGATCTCTTCGGTCGGTTTGCTCATGCCCAGCCACCTTCGCAGTCGGTTGGATTTCCTGGATATTCGAAACTGTTGTTGGACGTTTCTTCGATGCGCACGCGCTCCAGCTTGGCGTACGGAAATGCGCTGAGCCGGCGATAGATCTCCTCACAAAGTTTTTCTGTCGTCGGCACGACGTCCCGGAACGCGGGCACATCTTCGTTCAACGATTTATGGTCGAACGGCTCGAGCACTTCGCGCTGCACAAACGCGTCCAGGTCGGCAAGATTCGCAATCATGCCCGTTCCCGGATCCACTGGCCCGGACACGCGCACTTCCAGCACATAGTTGTGTCCGTGCCCGTACGGGTTGTTGCACTTCCCAAACACGCGCCGATTCTCTTCTTCGCTGAGCTGCGGCGCATGCAGCCGGTGCGACGCCGCAAAGTGATACCGCCGCCCGAGCTCCACCTTCACCGCGCCGTGAATTTCTTCCACCTGCGTCACACCGTCGCTCCCGCGGTTCCGTCGCGATAGCACTCCGCATACAAATCCGGCGACTCATACAACCGCACCCGATGCAATTTCCCCCGCTTGATTTTCGGGTCCAGCAAGTTCCAAATCACTCGCGCGATGTTTTCGCACGTCGGTATCTGCCCAGCCAGCTCCGGCACTTCATAGTTCAAGTGCCGGTGATCCATCCGCTGCATCACTTCCCTTTCCAGCAATTCTTTCAAATCCTTCAAGTCCAGCACCATTCCCGTTACCGGATCGGGCTCGCCCGCCACAGTCACTTCCAGCGTGTAGTTGTGCCCGTGTCCGTGCGGGTTGTTGCACTTCCCAAAAACGCGCCGGTTCTCTTCCGCCGAAAAGTCCGGATTGTGATAGCGGTGCGAAGCAGAAAATTCGATTTTGCGCGTCAACAGGACCATGAGCAGTTATCGGGGCGCACCGGGCAACGGGACCGGAATCTCGCGTCCCTTCCAGGCTACCTTTCCCTTGGAATGCGCTCGGTACGAGGCCCACAATACGCTAGCGTAAAGAGCCACCGCGGGTACGTAATACACGATGAAACGGGAGGGGTATTGGTTACGGCTCAGCTCGCCGCCATAAAGGAATTGTCGCACGAGAAGAAAGAGCAGTCCCACAAACATCGCAAACGGCCAGCGAATCCCGAACAGCATCAGTGCCAGGGGAACCCACGGAATTACCGCCTCCAATTCCCGATACACCGCCGGCGGATTCCCGCCCACCAACAAATACAAATTCTTCTTCCAGCCTTCCCACATCGCGCCAAACGAGCGATACATCCGGGCGTACACGATGCCCGTCCCCGGCCCGAACCAGATACGGAATCCCGCAGCCTTAGCATTGCGGGCCAGCGCCACGTCTTCCAGAACGTTGCCAGCCACCGCCGCGTGTCCGCCGATCGCGTCGTAAGCATCGCGCCGCATCATCAAAAATTGCCCGTTCGCGGCCGCCGCTTTTGTTTTGGGGTTGCTGACCGTCTCGTAGGAAAAATATCTCGCCAGCCGCAAATAGACGAACGGAATCAGCGTGCGTTCATACCAGGACGCCACGATCTGTTCCGGCGAGAACGAAACCAGCGCGGCGTCGTTCTCCTGCGCGACTTGCAACGCGCGCGCCGCGGCCCCCGGTTGCAATTCCGCGTCCGCATCGGTAAAAAGGAGCCACGGACTTTTTGCTTGCCGCGCGCCCAGCGCTACGGCATTGTTCTTTCCCACCCAGCCGGCGGGCACTTCGTGCGTTTCGAGCAGCCGCAGCCGTGGCAGCTTGGCCATTAGCCCGCGCACGATCTCCGCGGTTTTGTCCGTGGATTGGTCGTTGACCACGATGATTTCGGCGATTTCCGGCTGCTGGGCCAAGCCCTCCACACACGCGGAAATCGCCGCCTCTTCGTTCCGTGCCGGCACAATCGCGGTGATCGGCGGCACTGCCGCAGCATCCGGTGTCGCGTTAAAAGGAGGGGTCGTCACGATGGAGTTGGAAATTGCGGACCGTTTTCGATCCTCACGGGATAAGTTAGTATAACAAGTCGATGAAAGTAGGCCCCAAGATTCTCGCCTGGGGAGGGCTGGTTGCCTTCCTGGCTATCATCGTGGTTTTCGCGATGCCCGAGTATCGCCACGGCGAAGCGTCCGTGGCCGGCACGCGTGCGGGAGACTTTGCTTTTCAGTTGGACGGCAAGCCCGCTCATCTTTCCGACCTCCGCGGCAAGATCGTGGTCCTTAATTTCTGGGGCTCCTGGTGCCCGCCCTGCGTCGAAGAGACGCCGGCGCTCAATCGCCTGCAAAAATACATTGCCTCCCGCAACGCGCTGGTCCTGGGCGTCGCCGCGGATCAAGATCCCGAAGTTTATGAAAAGTTCCTGCGCGATCACGGCGTCGTTTACGAGACTTACCGCGATCCGGCCACGCACGACCAGCGCTCGCCGATCGCCGAGTCCTACGGCACCACCATGGTTCCCGAAACCTACATTATCGGTCGCGACGGCAAAATCGAGCGCAAAATCATCGGCATGCAGGAATGGGACTCCCCCGAAATGCTGGCTTACTTCGATTCCATCCTCGGCAAGTCCTGACCGGCGGTCCGCCAACATCTGGGGCGCATCGCCGGCGACTCCATCTTCGCTACGTAATCTAAATCGTTTCGTTTTGACTCTGCAACTATCTCTGCGTATACTCCGCCGCAACTCTCCCGGCAGCACTCTCACCCATCGTGGAGGTTAACTATGTTCGGCCTGCCCATTCTGGAAGTCGCCATTGGGCTGTCTTTCGTCTATCTGCTGCTCGCGCTTATCTGCTCGACCATCAATGAAACCATTGCCGGCATCACCTCACGGCGCGCCAAACTGCTTGAAAAGGGCATCAATTCCCTGCTCGGCGATAACCCCGGCCTCAAACAGAAACTCTTCGCCCATCCCTTGATCGCCTCCCTGGCATCGGGGTCTTCCGGGCCCTCCTACATTCCCTCTTCGAAATTTGCGCTGGCCCTGATGGATGTCGTCACCGGTCCCGAGAAAGCTCCCAACGATCCCGCCGCGCTGCGCGCCGCCGCTGGAATCACTAGCGAAGGCAAACATAACTTCCGGCAAACTTTGACTGCGGTTCTAGCCGATGAACGCGACCATGTGCGTACGGATCAAGCCAAAATCGAAGACTGGTACAACGACGCTATGGCCCGCGTCAGCGGCTGGTACAAGCGCAACACCCTGATCTGGATTTGGGCCCTCGCGGCGATCGTCACTTTCGCTCTGAACGCCGATACTTTTACGATTTTCCGCGTGCTCTGGACCAATCAAGGCGTCCGCTCCGCCGTCATCGAGTCCGCCAAAGCCCGCGCGCAGGCGCCCCGCCCCGAAGAACTTGTGCCGTTGGTGGAATATTCCGAGCAGGACAAACCGAAAGAAGCGGCTCCCGTCGACCCGCAGAGTAATGCGGTGCTCAACGACAGAGAACGCGCCGAACTGGGACAACTAACGAGTTGGAACAGCGACATCGCAAAATGGAAAAAGATGAAGACCGGAGACCTTGTCGGCGATCTGCTGCTGCATCTGCTCGGCTGGCTCTTCACCATTGCCGCCGTTAGCCTCGGCGCACCGTTCTGGTTCGATTTGCTGAATAAATTTATGAATATGCGCAATTCCGGGCCACCCACTGGCCAAGCCAGCAATTCGGCTCCTCCGGCATCCACACCGGCCAACGCCTAGGAACGGAGCCGAACCATATGAGATCGCCGATCGCTGGAACCTCTTTCTGGGGCTCACTCTTTCTCCTGGTCGCGCCGCTCGCCCACGCGCAAACCATCGTCCTCCAGCAGAAATTCATCGCCAAATACCACAATCGCGCCACCATCGAAGGGAACTTCATCGTGGACCAGGCGCACCCCAAGCCCAACCCACCTTCGCAAGACGGCGACTTGCATGCCGCAGGCCGCTCCGATGCGGTCGGGCTGCCGATGGTTTCCGAAGTGATGAACGCCGCTGGTGCTACGCAACAGGCCGTCGTAAACGCCATCCACGCCAATGAAGGAACCGGCAAAGCGGTCCCGATTGCGGGAGCTTGGCGGATCTGGTTCGAGCATCCTTCGAGAGCCCCGCAGGTGCAGGGCGCCACCGTGCCTCCCGCCGCCAACACCAATCCGAATCATTGCTTCGAAATTCACCCCATCACGGTCTACTCCGGCCAGGCCGTCCCGGACTCGTTGCAACCGATCGTCGGCTACACGCCCAAAGATCCCGACACTGCTTTTGGCCAGTACGAGAAACTCTCCACCACTATCCAGATTGGCGCCGATACTGTTTCGCTTGCTTCGAAACAGGTCGGCTACAACTACGTGAAATTCACTGCGCAACTCGCTGGCAAGCCGGACAACTTGGACCCGAACGATGAAGGCCAAACGGACGGCCTGGTCGTCCTGGCGAATATCATGGGTAGTGAGGGCGACAACGTTCTCGTCAACAATCTGCGCCTGATTTTTGTCGCCGGCACGCTGCCGGCGAAGACGCTGCAAAGCGCGCCCGCCGGCGCGACTCTGGAGTTGCTGGCGATACCGCGCGTGGATTTGAACGCGGTCTGGACGTTTATGCAGCAGAGCGGAACGGGAACTGTGACACGCAAGTTGCCTTACGAAATGATCGTGGTCGGCGTGTTCAGCAGCGATGGCGGCTCCAACGATTCCGCGAGCACGAAGAAACGGACCACGCGGCACGGCGACGGCTCTTAAACATCAATCCCATTGCGAAGGACGATGAGGCGCGTTACAGGGATATTTTTCGCAGCCGCAGCGCGTTCGCTATCACGGAAACCGAACTGAAGCTCATCGCTGCGCTCGCCAACATGGGGCTGAGCAACCAACCAAACAGGGGATAGAAAACGCCGGCAGCAATCGGAATTCCCAGCGCGTTGTACAGAAACGCGAACGCCAGATTCTGTTTGATGTTGCGAATCGTAGCTCGGCTCAGTTGCAGAGCGCGCACGATACCGCGCAAGTCGCCTTTGACCAAAGTAATGCCGGCACTTTCGATGGCCACATCCGTCCCCGTGCCCATAGCAATGCCGACGTCCGCCGCAGCCAGCGCCGGAGCGTCGTTGATTCCATCACCCGCCATCGCGACGATGCGCCCTTCGCCACGCAAACGCTTCACCAGCGCAGCTTTTTCCTCCGGCCGTATCTCAGCGATCACTTCGTCTATTTTTAATTGCTCCGCGACTCTGCTTGCTGCGTCCTTCGAGTCGCCCGTGGCCATAACGATGCGCAAATCTGCGGCTCGCAAGGCGGAGACCGCTTTCAAGGTCGGGTCTTTGAGGGCATCCGCTAAAAGAATCACACCAACCGCTTGACCGTTAACGGCAACGAATACCTTAGCGAACCCTCCTGGGAGGTGCACTATGGGATATTTCACTCTTAGAGTCTTAAGAAATGCCAGCGTGCCGAGCGTTACGTTGTCTTGCAACACTTTCGCCTCGGCTCCCCCGCCCGGCGTTGCGCGAAAATCTGTGAAAGGAGCGAGCTCGATGCCTGTCTCTTTTGCAGCCGCAACGATGGCCCGGGCGAGCGGATGCTCACTTGCCTGCTCCACGCTGGCCGCCAGGCCAAGAAGCTTTTCCCTGCTGAGTCCGGCATGAGCAAACGCAACGACGGAAACCACGCGTGGTTTTCCTTCGGTGAGTGTCCCGGTCTTGTCAACCACGATGGTGTCGACTTTGGCAAGCGTTTCGAGCGCTTCCGCGCTCCGGATCAGCACGCCAGAGTGAGCGCCACGGCCGACCGCAACCATGATGGACATGGGCGTCGCCAAGCCGAGCGCGCAAGGACACGCAATGATCAGCACCGCTACCGCTGCGACTAGCGCGTGCGCGAAGCGCGGCTCCGGCCCGACCAGCATCCACACCATAAACGCCAGAATCGCAGCGAGGATTACGGCTGGAACGAAATAGCTGGCTACTTTGTCGGCGAGGCGCTGCATTGGCGCGCGGCTGCGTTGCGCTTCGCTCACCAGCTTCACGATTTGTGCGAGCAACGTTTCGTTGCCCACGCGCTCCGCTTCCATGACGAAACTGCCGCTGCTGTTCAGCGTGCCGCCGGTGACTTGGTCGCCCGGCGATTTTTCCACCGGCATCGCTTCGCCGGTGACCATGGATTCATCCACAGCGCTGGCGCCTTCGCGCACGACGCCGTCCACAGGAATGCGTTCGCCGGGACGTACGCGCAATTTGTCTCCAGGACGCACCTGCTCTAGCGGCGCATCCCTTTCTGATCCGTCGTTTGCAACGACGTGAGCCTGCTGCGGCGCGAGTTTCAGCAACGAACGAATCGCGTCGCTGGTCTGCTGACGCGCGCGCAATTCCAGCACTTGGCCCAACAGCACGAGCGTGGTGATGACTGCGGCGGCTTCAAAATACGTCGCCACTCCGCCGTGCACATCGCGAAGAGACGCCGGAAACAGCTGAGGGAAAAAAGTGGCGGCAACGCTATCGAGATAAGCCGCGCTGGTGCCGATCGCAATCAGCGTGAACATATTTGGACTGCGGTTCACGATGGAGACCCAAAAGCGCTCGAAGAAGGGCCAGCCGCCCCACAGAACTACGGGTGTCGCGAGCACGAGCTCGATCCAATTCCGAGCCGTTGTCGAAAGCGGAAGTTTCAGCGGGTCGCCGAACATCGCCAGCAGGAGTACGGGTAAAGAAAGAATCGCGCTTATCCAGAAACGCCGGCGCATAGAGTCGTATTCGGGATCGGCTTCGACTTCCGCGAAAACGTCCATGGGCTCGAGCGCCATTCCGCAAATGGGGCAACTCCCAGGACCAATTTGCATAATTTCCGGATGCATGGGGCAGGTATAGCGCGCGCCTTCGCGGTTCGCCGAAACGTCGCTCGCGCCGCTGCTGCCGTGTGCCGGCGGTTTTGCCGCTGCCGCCGGAGACGCGTGCAGAGTTACTAGCGAAGCTGCCGGACCATGCGCGTGAACGTGTTGGCCGGGCATGGCGATCTGAACTGGAGCGGCGATTCCGCTTTTGCCGGGTGCGGAAAGAAATTTCTGCGGTTCTTTTTCGAACCGCGTGGCGCAGCCCTGGCAGCAAAAATAATAGGTTTTGCCGGCATGCTCCGCTTTGGCCTTGGCTTTCGCCGGGTCGACAGTCATTCCACAAACTGGATCGCGTTCCATGATTATCCTTCCCGCGGATTCCCTTTCGTCAGAGGCCGCCCGGATGGGGCGGCGCTACATGGAATTCTCGGAGACTGCTTGCCGAGTAGTCAGCGCAGATGCGCGTAAATCAAATCCAGCAGTTCGTCGTACATCGCTTCGGTCTCTTGTGGTTTGCCGCTGCGCAACGCCTTGTTGGCGCAATGATGCAAGTGGTTGCGCATCAGGTTGCGGGCCACCCCGCGCAGCGCTTCCTGCACGCTGGCAACTTGCGTGATGATGTCCGCGCAGTAGCGGTCTTCTTCGACCATTTTTTGCAGGCCGCGAATCTGCCCTTCGATGCGGCGCAGGCGCTTGCCATTCACTGCTTTGATTTCCGGATCGACAGCCATGGCTTTGCGCGGTTCGCCGTCGCACGCACAGGGCGCAGCGGAAAGCGGGTGTTTCCCGCCCGGCCGGGCCGGAGACGCTGGCGGCGAGGGCGTTTTATTTGTCGGCACCTATACCCCCTGGGCCTATATATACCCCCAGGGGCTATATAAAGTCAAGTGCGGCGGTAGGGCGCAGCCCACGCCAACCAAGTGCTGGCGTTGCGCTTTCGTTAGAACTCCGGACGATAATTGCCTGCGAGGGCTTCCGTTGATCAGCCGGTTTTCGCAACGCCAGTTGCAGGTTACTGCTATAATCCCGGCCATGACCCTCGTCGAAATTACCTACGAACTGCAATCGCCGCTGACCCAAGACCAACTCAAGCGCCTCGGCGAGTTCTCCAATACTTATGGCCTGCGGCGGTTCCGCTTCGACGACGCGAAGAAGCACCTTTCTTTCGAGTACGACGCTTCGCGCCTTCACGAAACACAGGTGGCCCACGTTCTCGGCCAAGCGACGATCGCGGTTACCCGCAAAGTGAACTAAGCGCACCCCAGCCCGCGTGGGCGCTCTCCGCCAGTTCCTGGCCGCCAGCTAACAGAAGCAAAAATGGGGCTCCGCTTGGTAGCGGAGGCCCCGAGAGTGCGTTTCATCGCCACTGTCGTTTTCACAGCGGCGTGCCTCATCAGGAGGAAGTCTGCCCAGGCCTTTACGCGCCAAATTCACCTCCAAGGACTACTGGAAGCGTTGTGCAACGGCGGTGGCGCAGCCTTGCCGGTAGGACGCGCCGGTAGCGTCGAAGAATTCCGTGGTGGCTTCACTGGTGAATTCGTCCAGATCGTCCTTCAGCTTGATCGTTTGTGACAAGATTTGTGTTCCCGTTTGAAAACCTGGATTCGCCGGCGGATTGGGGGGCGTGGTGAAGAAAATGAAGGCCACGTCTTTGGCGCTGTAGGTGCGGTCGCCCTTGTGGGCCCAAACACCCTGATCGACTCCGCGTTGGCCGACGGCGAAGGATGGATTCATAGTGTCGCCGATGAACGTACCACCATCGTTGAACGTAAGGACGGAAGAGAAAGGCGGTCCGATCAGCGTACTGGTCCCGCAAACATAGGACTGCACCTGGACGCGCCAGGTGCCCACGAGGGAGCCCTCGTTCGCCCAATTCAGAAGGCGGGGTGCTGCAGACGCCTGCGGTGCAGTGGCGAGAGCAAAACTGCCGCTCAAAACAAGGGCGGCCGACGCGGCTATGGCTAAGAACGGCTTGCTGCGATTCCAATTCATGCGCTTATCTCCTTTTCCTTTGGGCAAGCTCGGGATACCGTGCCGGCCTGCTCGTCGAATGTGCTATAAAAAGCCAAAGAAGGTCCTTAGAACGGGTGTGAAAGATCCTGAAAACTTCTGAAAGCCGGCAGAGGTGAGAGTCGTAGCCCCCGAACAATACGTTTTCGACGAATTCTTGCTGGACATCGCCAGGCGTGTGCTGCTTCGCAACGGCGAAGCTTTGCCCTTAACGCCGAAAGTATTCGCCACCCTGGAGTGTCTCGTTGAGAAGCGCGGGAATGTGGTCAGTAAAGACGAGCTGATGACCGCGGTATGGCCGGATACGGTGGTCGAAGAGAACAATCTGAATCAGAACATTTCGACATTGCGAAGGCTGTTGGGCGAGAGTCGCGGCCAGAACCGATACATCGCAACCATTCCGGGAAAGGGTTATCAGTTCGTGGCCCAGGTAACGACGCCCGAGGCGCAATTGGCCGAAGTGGATGGCGAAAACCCAACGCGAGGTGCTCGCGGGAGCGGTTCTGGAGGAGTCCGCTGGTGGCTGATAGTCGCGGGTGGCGCCGGATTCGCCTTGGCTATTTTCGGGCTGGCTTATCACTTTTGGCCTAGACGGCTCCGGCAAAACAGTTCGAGTGAGCTGAGATCTCTAGCAATCCTGCCCTTCAAACCGGTGGTGATGAGTCAGCATGACGAGGTGTTGGAGCTGGGGATGGCCGATACATTGATCACCAAGCTCAGCAACGTGGGCGACCTGACAATTCGACCGGTAGCGTTGGTGCGAAGGTTCACCGACCCTCAGCAAGACCCCGCGACGGTCGGGAGGGAGCTGCAAGTGGATGCGGTATTGGATGGGAGTATTGAGCAATACGCCGGAAGACTTCGCATCACGGTCAGATTGGTGCGCACGACGGATGGCCGGCAGATTTGGTCGGATAAGTTCGATGAAGGATCAAGCGATATTTTTGCCGTACAAGATTCGATCAGCGAACGCGTGGCTGCGGAACTCGCCGGAAAGCTGACGAGAGAAGAAAAAGCGCTTCTGGCAAAGCGCTACACTGCCGATACCGAGGCTTACGACGCCTATCTGCGGGGCAACTACTTCTGGGAGAAGCGCACGCCGGAGGGTACGCGGAAGGCCATCGACTATTTCCAGCAGGCGTTGGCACGGGACCCGGACTATGCTCTGGCCTACGCAGGAATCGCCAATTGCTACAGCACCATGCCGATTTCCACCGACGTGCCGCCACGCGACGCGTTTCCCAAAGCCAAAGAAGCAGCCATGCGCGCCTTAGCCATCGATGAGCGTCTGGCGGAGGGCCACATTGCACTCGCTTACGTGAGCTATTTCTTTGACTGGGATTGGCCTAAAGCAGAAAAAGAATACGAGCGGGCGCTGGAGATCAATCCAAACAGTCCTGCGGCGCATTGGCAACACGCTTTGCTGCTTTCCAGCCTGGGCAAACACGATGAAGCGATCTCGGAAATCGACCGGGCCATAAGACTTGAGCCGCTGTGGCCGATGACGGGCGCGCTGAAGGGGCACGTTCTCTTTCAAGCGCGACGTTATCCGGAGGCGATTGACTATTTGTTGAAGACGCTAGAGCTTGACAACAATTTCTGGATCACGCACATCGAACTCGGAAAGAGTTACCAGGCCGCCGGTCAATATGCGCAGGCATTGCAGAGTTTCGGGCGAGCCCACGAACTTTCCCAGGTTACCAGCGAGACGATCTCGCTGCAGGGTTATACCTACGCGGTATCCGGCGACGGTGAAGAAGCGCGGAAGATGCTGCGGGAGTTGGAAGCGCTGGCCCGGCAAAGATATGTTCCGCCGTACAATTTTGCGCTGCTGTATATGGGGCTGGGAAACTCGGCGCAAGCGCTGCGTTGGCTGGAAAAAGCCTACCAGGAAAAAGACGTACATATGGTGTTCCTGGGAGTCGACCCAAAGTGGGATCAATTGCGAAATGATTCACGCTTTGTGAAGTTGGAAGGCCAGCTAAACCTGGGGGTTAAATGCGCAGCCCCTTGTGCCGAAAAAACAAATCAATAGTCGAGCATAAAAAAATGGGGCCCCCGCTTGGGATCGGGGGCCCCGGTAGAGTGCGTTTCGTTGTCAGTGTCGTTTTCACACCGACGCGTGGGGTCATCCATCCTAGCTTCCCTCTCAGAGGCAGGTGGGAACGAATCGCGAAAAGTAACGAGCAAGCCCCTTCCCCCTCGCTCGCCGCCCTTCACAACTCGTCATGTGAAACGCACTCATGCCGGAGGTAATGCAAGGTCCGCGCCAATCTAAGGGGAAGCTGGTATTAAAAGTAAGTCATTTATTAGCAAGTATTTCGGCGGGTACAGGCGTTGCGGGAGGGGTGGAGATATGTTCCGCAGTTTCAGTTTGGGATGGAACCGAAAACTGAAACGGGAAGCGCCGGGAACAGAGCACAAGTCGCCCCTGCCCAATAGGTCGCGGCGCGTCGGACACCCGGAGACGAGCTGCCTTCGACACTTGCTTTCGCGACTCAAGGTAAAGAGGGCAGGGAGCCCGAGTCTTCCTTAGAGCGGGTTCCATTACCCGGGTAATGGGATTTTCAGGCTGGCGGCGCTATGGGTTTTCTGGAGGCGAGATTGCAAACTGCCAGCATGCGTGCTCCTTGTGGGAACCAGCCAGCCCTCAAATTGCCGTCACGGTTGGGAGCCGCGTGCGCGATCCTGTGCCTGTTCGGCGGTTCCCTCATTGTTTCGGCGGATACTCCTACGCAATTGAAGAAAGAGCGGGTTGGCACGTGTTATTGCCATTGCCCGGAATCGCATGGCTCCGGGTTTTGCGTGAAGATGTGTGATTCAACGAGGTACGCGGCGACGCACCCATGGGCGACGCGCTGCGTGAAGCCGCATCTGCGGCCGCCGGTGGAACGGCAAGATGCGGGGCCGCGGTATCCGCACCCGGGGCGGGCGGAGCGGGCGCGAGCGCAGTGAATTCCGGGACAGCGCGGTATCTAACCTTCCGACAGCTCGTGACATTTAGACAGGATTGAAATACACTTTGCCTCCAGCTGGATAAGCCCCCCGGGGGATGGTTGGTAATGCACCACCTTCATTCCCTTAGGAAATACGTACTTCGTGTTTGCATTCTGGCGCTCTGCACGGCAGCGATTGCGGCGCAGGATTTTTCATGCTTGCGGCGCGCCCTGCCGATTGCGCTGCGCGACGAGCAAAACCTTCCCATCGACAATTTGACGATTGCTGATCTTCAGGCGAGGATTCACGGAAAGTCAGTCAAAATACTTTCCATCTCGCGCGATCCGCGCCCCCATCGATTGGTGCTGATTTTAGATACCAGCGGGAGCATGGGCAGCACGCAAGGCGAACCGCCTCTGTTTGCTCTTGAGTTGGCGCTAGCTCGCCATTTCTTTGACGCTAACAAGCAACGTTCGCAGATTGCTTTGCTTGTATTCAATAACGTGGTTACCGAATCGGTTGACTTCGATCAGGGAAATTCCGCTGTCGACGAGAAACTGCGGCACATTTTCAGCGATAAGGACTACGTAAAGGCGAACGTGAAGGGGAGAACTGCGCTTCGCGACGCTGTCGTGGCGGGTCTCCAGATGCTGAGGCATCCGACTTCTGCAGACAGCCTTTACGTTATAACCGACGGCGGAGACAATGCGAGCCAGCACAGTGTGTCCGATGTAGTGCAGCGCCTTACGGTCGCCTCCGCGAGGCTTTTTGCAGTTCTGCTCCGCAAGGATATCGGCTATCGCAATTTGACGGCGGAAGAAATGTCCGGTCCCGAAGAACTCGTGGAGATCACCGGCAAGTCCGGAGGTGAAATTCTTACGGCCGCCGCCTGGCACGGCAAGCAGATAACCCTCAGTGCTGATTCCGAAGCCAAGCTGAAAACACAAGAAACCTTAGCGCGCCTGTACGAAACGATTCTTGGAGATCAACTTCTGGAAATCGAGCTGCCTGTCCTCGTGGCGAAGGACGAGCGATGGGAACTCAAAATTTCCGACAGTGCTCGCCACCAGTGGAAAGGCATACACATCACGTATCCCACGACGTTGACCAGATGCGGTTCCGAATAGAAGGTTCAACTCCTGCAGAGCGGGCCAGCCGCAGACTGAGCTAGCGGGCTTCGAGAGTGGCGGGGTGCTCGACGTGAGCTTCAGGTGCGGGGGGGTGGGCAGATTGGGCTAGCAGTTGGGCGAGCATGTCGGGGATTTCGAAGATGGCGCGGTTGTGGAGGGCGGCGACGTTTTTGCGGAATTGGGCTAGGCGGGTGGGATCGGTCATCTGGCGAACGCCTTCGACAATTTCCTTGAAGCTGGGGAGCACGATGCCGACTTGTTTTTCGGTGACCCATTCGGCGTTATAGCGCTCCTGCGGCAATGTCCAGGCGTTGCACTCAATCAGTACTGGCAGGTTTTTGACCATGGCCTCCGCGATGCTGCCGGGGCCCGGCTTGCCGATGAGAAAGTCGGCCGCGCGCATCAATTTGGGAATTTCCTTCGTAAACCCAACAATATGAACAGGTAACTCCCATTTTCGTGCGCGGAAGTTAGCCGCCAGAGCCTCGTTGCGTCCGCAAACCAGGATCAACTGCACCGGAAGACGGGCCGTATTTAACTGCTCGGTTAAATACAGCATCACTTTCGAGCCGTGGCCGCCAAACAATACAATTGCCGTGGGCAGGTCTGGCTTCAGCCCCATTTCCGCGCGAAGTGCCGCCGGATCAACGCTTTCCTCCACGTAAAAATCGGGACGGAGAATCATGCCCGAGGCTTGAAAGATGTGGGCGTCGTCGTGGCCGAAGGCGCGGGCTTGCTGGGCGGCTTTTTCGGTGCCGGCGATGACGTATTGCTCTTTGATGGGCTCGATCCAGAAGCGCGGCGGGAAATCGGCGAGGTCGGTGATGAGCGTGACAAAGGGCCGGCCGGGATAAACGGCGTTCCAGCTTTCGGCGATTTGGCGATTGAAATGGGGAATGACGGAGACGAGCAAGTCGGCGGGATTCTGGCGCCAGAACTCTTCGAGCAGACGGACCATCGGGCCGTGAAACAGGCGAATCGTAAGTTGCAGCAATCGGAGGAGATAGGTGCTGCCGAGGGTCCAACCATTCTGCAGGAGGATGTTGTATTGCTGCTGGATGCGAATGCCGGTGAGTTTGCGAAGGACGTCGAGGCGGTCGGTAAGATCCTGAAATTGAACGAGACTGACTTCCCAGTCGCGCTGCTGCCGAGCGGCGATAGTTTGTAAAGCGATGGCTGCGTTGCGGTGCCCACCCCCGCCGTCATGAAAGACAACGTGGATTTTTTTCATGGACGTGATTGTGGCATGAATCCGCCGTGACTGCGGAAGAGCACTCGCCATGCCATGTGGATAAGTCTGGAAGTCCAATGTGTTCAATAGGTTCGGTGGGCACATTCACGGACAATTTGCCACCTCTTCATAGCTTGTTCATATCTATGGCCGAAAATTGGAGCATGCGATGCGACCTTCACGTTCACTCGATTGCATCTGGGATGTGCAATACCCCCGTTGTTAACCGCGTATGCCGTGAGTCGTACAACCAGCCGGAGGAAGTGTACAGCCGACTAAAACAGCTTGGGATGGGGTTCGTGACCCTGACCGACCATGATTCCATTGACGCCGCGGAAGCGCTGCGGAAGTACCCGGACTTCTTCGTAAGCGAAGAGGCGACGGTACAGATGCCCAGCGGAACCGAGATGCATCTGGGCGTTTATGCGATTTCCGAGCGGGATCACATCGAGATTCAAAGGCGCCGTAAAGACTTCATTTCGTTGGTGATGTACCTAACGGAGCGGAAGCTCTTCTTCAGCATAAATCATGTGTTTTCTGGATTGACGGGCCGGCGGACCGAGGAGGATTTTCACTGGTTCGCGTCGTATGCGCCGGCGTTTGAGACGCAGAACGGGCAGATGTGGCCTCCGGCGAACGCCAGCGCGAAGAAGCTGGCGGCGCGACTGGGGAAGATTGGGATTGGCGGAAGCGATTCGCACACGCTTCCCGGAGTAGGACGGGCGTTTACGGAAGTGCCAGGAGCGCGGACCGTGGATGAGTACTTCAGCGGGCTGCGCGGCGGTTTGGGCCGAGTGTATGGCGGAAATGGAAGTTACCTGAGCCTGACAGCAGATGTGCTGCGCATTGTGCGAGAAATGGTGCTGGAGAAGCCGTGGAGCGTGACGCTGGCGCCGCTGGCGTTGCTCGTGCCGTTGTGCACCGCGGGACATTGGCTGAACGAGATACGGTTTTGCAAGAAGTGGGCGGCGGCCTTGGAGCAGGAAGAAAAGCGTCCGCGGATGCTGTGGGACCTGGATTCGGGCTTCGAGGCGAATTGGAGCTAGGTTCTTGGACGGGTAACCGGTTTGCACGCATGCGGAGTGCCGCGGTTTGGATGAGAAAGGCCTCACCCCTGAAGGGGTGAGCTACAACGCTGGTCGAGACGAGTTTGCGAATGGGTGAGACACAGGGACTAACCACCATGCCCGTCACGCGCACACTCTGGGGCTTCATCGAACGACGCGATCACCGCGTCATGCGGAAGATGAACCGGTGGCGCGCGCCGCGCTGGGTGCGGCTGTGGATGATTCTGGCGACGCGGATGGGCGATGGCTGGCTGTGGTATGGGCTGGGAATCATGTTGCTGGTGGCCGGTGGGCCGCAGCGGTTTGCGGCGATTGGAGCGGCGGGATCGGCAGCGGTCCTGGGGATTTTTGTGTTCAAGGCGCTGAAGAAATTGAGCGCGCGGCCGCGGCCATGTGCGATTGAACCGCATTGCTGGTCGAAAGTGCTGCCGCCGGACCGGTTTTCGTTTCCGTCGGGACATACCATGACGGCGTTTTCGATTGCGCTGGTGATCAGCTATTTTTATCCGGGGCTGGAAGGGCCGCTGTTTTTTTTGGCGCTGAGCATCGCACTGTCGCGGGTGGTGCTGGGGATGCATTTTGTGAGCGATGTGCTGGCAGGAATGATTCTGGGCGTGGCACTAGGGTGTGGGGCGATTACGGCGTTTGCGTCGCTGGGCTGGATTTAAAAAAGCCGCATCGGCGGTCATTCATAACGCAACGCGACCAATGGATCGACGCGCATAGCCCTCCGGGCGGGAAGAAACGCAGCCGCGGCGGCGATAACTAGCATCAAGGAAATCGCGAAGCCGATGCTGAGTGGATCAGTGGGCTTTACTCCCCAGATCGCGGTGCGAATCAGCTGAACTGCGGGAATAACAGCGGCCAATCCAAGCGTAATGCCGATGCAGATCAGGCGCATCATTTCGCCGAGTACCATGCGCAATACGTTGCCACGTTCAGCGCCGAGCGCCATGCGAATGCCTATTTCGCGGGTCCTTTGTGCGACCGAATGGGCGGTCACACCGTAGACGCCAATCATCGCGAGCAGACCGACGAATACTGCGAATGTCGCGGCCATCGAAGACATAGCGAGACTGCGGTGGACGGAGCCGCGGGCCATATCGCTTAAGGGGCTGCACTTCAAGACGAGACGAGGATCAACCAAGGCCGCCGCTTCCTCGAGGCGTTTCGCTGTTTGAGCGAACGGGCCGACCGCGCGAATCTGAAAGTCGCCTACTCCGGAACAGGAACTTCCACATTGGGAAACCGGCCTGAATAAAAGGGGAAGAGGCCCATCGTTGGGCCGGCGGAATTGCATGTCTCCCGCGACGCCGACTACCTCGACCAGGTAGTCATGGCTCGGCTGGGTGTCGTCATTTTCACGAAACCGCAAACCGACAGGATTCGCTTTGCCGAAGAGCACGCGCGCCAACTCGGCGCTGAGAATGGCAACGGGAAGCGACGCGGCAGTGTCCGTGTCACTAAATTCCCGGCCAGCCAGAATCGGCGTTCGCCAGGTTTTATAAAAGTCCGGGGAAACGAATTGAAGATAAGAGCCCGATGTTCGCTCAGAACCGCCCGGCCCGAGAACAGCTAACTGTGCAAGCGAGGTCTTCGAGTACGTACGGCTCCAGGACGTTGCGGTGACACCAGGCAAGGACCTAAAGGCAGCCAGCAACTGCTTGCCGAGAAGCTCTGCGCGTTGTGGGTTTTCGCGGCTGCCGGGCCAGTTCGCTTGAGCCGTCACCACGTCTTTGGGGTCATAACCGGGATTCTGAGCCAAGAGTGTCTGTAACGTCCGCGCCAGCAAGGCCGCGCTGACAAGTATCGCTAGGGATAGGGCTACTTGAACGATTACCAGCGCCGAATTCGTCAACCGATTCGCACGTTTCCCCGTTGTTGCCCCGCTGTTCATCGCCGAAGAGAGGGAAATCCGAGTCGCGGCAAAAGCGGGCGCCAAGCCAAAGAGAAGGGCGCACGCTAAAGTGACGCACCCGGCAAAGGCGGCAAGTTTCAGATCCCAAGAGAGGTCGAGCAAAATTGGATCGTCGGGATATGAAATCGCCCAGAGCAACGCCTGAGTTCCCCACTGCGCGACGAGAAGGCCCACTGCCGCACCGGCGCCGGACAAGGCGAGGCTTTCCGTCAGCAGCTGCCGCACTAAACGCCAGCGGCTCGCTCCTAGCGCAAGCCTGGTGGCGATTTCGCTCCGCCGTTTTGCGGCCCGCGCAAGGAGTAGATTTCCCAGGTTCGCGCAGGCAATGATGAGGGCGACCGCGGCCATGACCATCAAAAGCAACACCACGTCCATCTCTTGCAGCCAGGCATCGGAGGTCCCGTTGGGCATGGGACGCGCAAGGAGAGACCTGGGTGCCGCGCGTGGCCAGCGACTGTCGTCGGATCTCGCTGACAACGTGCTGAATAGTTGCGCAGTTAAAACCTGCAATCCGGCATTGGCTTGGCCGACGCTGACTCCCGGCTTCAGCCGGCCCGCGAAGCTCAGTAACCACGCGACGCTGTCCACCGATGGCATCTGCTTTCCATAGCGTATGGGGTAGTCCTTGAACACCAGCTCCGTTTCAAGCGGCAGGAAGATCTCCGCTTTGTTGCCGATATCAATGCCAAAAAAAGACTTGGGCGCAACGCCTACGATCTGGAATTCGTTTCCATTGGCCCGGATCCGCTGGCCGAGAGTATTCGGAGATCGGTCGTACCAGCGCTGCCACAAGCTGTAGCTAATTACGCATACGGGTGTTGCGCCGGGCTGATCGTCTGCAGATTGCAGCATCCTGCCGATGAATGGGGCCACGCCCAGAGTGCGAAAGTAACCTCCAGAAATGTAGACTCCGTGAATTTCTTGCTGGCGTTGTGAATTCTTAATTTGAAAAGTCGTATAGGAATAGTTGTAGGCGAGCACGCTCGAGAAAATGTCTTGCCGGTCGCGAAAGAGTTTCCATTCGGCGTAAGTATGTACGTTCCATCCGCCGCCGCGCTGTATCTCGACTAGCCGTTCCGGATGCTGCACGGGCAAGGTTCGGAGCGCCAGCGCGTAGATGACGGAGAAGATGGCGATGGTTGCGCCCATGCCGAGAGCGAGAGAGAGAATGGCGACGGCGGTCAAGCCAGCAGCGCGACGCATGTTGCGAAACGCGTAGCGCAGATCCGTGGAAAGCGAATCAAAGAGAGGCAGCACTGGGCACCTCGGGGAGAGCAACACAACTCTACCTAGATTGATATATTTTGCAAGCTGTTTGAGAAGACTGGCGCACTGGCCGGCACACGTGGCCCTTGCCGTTTGCAGCGCTAGTTGGCGGATAATAGCGGACATGATCAGCAGGTTCGTCTGCTTATGCTTATTGCCGCTGGGCCTTTTCCTTTTTACGCAAAATCCCGAAGAAGCTACGCATAATGCGGAGTGGGCGACGCGCCACGCCGAGTATTTGTCCGAACCTAAGATTGACGAAACGGATTCCGCGCTGGAGATCACGGCCAACGCGCCCCGACCGCTTGACGGAGTTTTGCACGAACTGGCGCGGAAACATGGCTGGCATATCAACTATGAGGATCCGGTGTATGCCAAGTCGGACGTCGTAGACGACACGGCGCCTGCGTGGATGAAAGAGCATCCGCTGGGTCCACGTGCATTGGCGGTGCGAGGCGGCACCTTCCACGCGAGAATTCCGGTGGATGGATACTTTCCCGAGGATCCGATGCAGGTACTGCCAGTGCTGATCGGGTCGTACAATCGCAGCGGGAATCCCGGAACATTTGAGTTGCTCACGACTGGAGATAAGTCGTTTGACGTGGTTGGAATCGGGGCAGGAGACGGTCCGCAAACGCCGTTGCTCGATACGATCATGAGCTTTGAAGGGCTGGAGGAAGACAACGCCAATACGACGTTGGAAAAATTCTGCGCGGAGCTATCGCGGCGCAGCGGGAGAGTGGTGGTATTCGCGGCTCCGCCTTCGGCGAACCGGCTGTTCCAGACGCACATTCGGAGGCGCTGGGACAGTTCCCCAGCCCGCGAAACTCTCCGTGCGCTGTATGAAGAGATTGGGTCCACGTTCTGCTGGCGACTCTTTTACGATCCGGATACGAACAGGTTTTGGCTACGGATGGATTGGTAGCACGTTGGCCCGGTTCCGCTGCTGGCTCCCATTTCCCTGCAACGTTCGCGCAATGAATCGGAACCATTGCTGTTCTTCCCGGGAAGTTAGATAGCCGTGCTATGTTGCCAAGCGTATTGCGGCCTGGCATTCGTGGGTAGGAGACAGAGAATATGCGAAGAAGAACGGGCGGAATTGTTCTCGGCGCGTTGGCGGTGGTGAGTGTTTTGTGGACGGCGAAGTTAAGCGTTGCGCAGGGGACGCCGCAGAGAAGTTTGCTGGCGCTTT